>Ga0066790_10001170_pt1 | contig 10915 bp, 9 predicted proteins | sample OrgsoiDNA2013050_FD_70963 | JGI IMG/M metagenome (GOLD analysis project Ga0066790, IMG submission 70963) | Permafrost soil microbial communities from the Arctic, to analyse light accelerated degradation of dissolved organic matter (DOM) -... | ecosystem: Environmental > Terrestrial > Soil >...
AAAGATCTCCTAGGTTCATTCAATATCGACCTGTCACTCCTTTACCGGACCACCGACGGCGATCACGCAACCTTCGTTCAGGAATGTTTGACCAGTTTGCTTCACAGTGGTCATATCGAAGAAAAGTATATCGACAGCTTGTTCTGTCCTGTATGTGACCAATTCGTCCCTGATGTATTTGTCCTAGGCTTCTGTACCTCCTGCGGACGACTTGACAATCTCAACGATCACTACGCGTCTCTGTCATGCGCGACGAATGGTCCGATTGAGTTTCGGGATACTATTTGCGCAATTTGCAAGTCGAGCGGTGCGAGTATTCCGTTGGTTAGCGAACCCTCCCGGCGATGGATGATGAAGTTGGACAAGAGTCCCGTGCTCGATATGATGCGCTGGACGGAGGTCGCTCGCAGCGAGGCCATAAAGGCTCTCGCGAAGACGTCTGATTGGATATCTATTAGCCGGAGCGTCAAATGGGGAATTCCGCTGCCCTTTGACCCTAGCCAAACCGCTTTCAGTTGGGTTGACTCGCTCTTGGCTGTGCTAACGGTGTTTGGCACGAAAGAGTCCCTGAGGAGTGCTGGTAAGGACATTAGCGCCATCTACTGCATAGGAAGAGATAACGTTCCGTTCTATTCTATCCTGCTCCCATCGCTGTTAAGCTACCTGAACGCTGAGTTCCTGATGCCTTCTGTTATCGTCGCGAATCATGACATCTGCTTCGACGGCCTGCCATGTTCAAAGTCTCAGTCTAGAACAATCGACCTAGAATCAGCAATTCTGCTGCTGCCTTCTGATTATTGGCGCGCCTACTTAATATCGATTTTTCCGCTGACGGCTAACGCCGATTTCAGTCCAATTGATTTCGACTACTTCGCACGGGGCGACCTCAAAGAGCTCGACGACTATATTCGCAACGTACATGGGCTTTGTGTCAAGTTTAACCCTCGTGGTCGCAATAAGGTGATTCACTGTAGTGCCACGCAGACATCTCGTATTAGCGGTCTGTTGAGGAATTTTCAGACCAGCATCGAGAGCTACGACTTCCCTTCGGCGATGTCGTTGATCTTCGAAGCGGTGCAGGAGTCCAATGCAAGATCAAACGTTGGTCTCCCGGACGGCAATGTGGAGTTGGGTGAGCTCTGTAATGATCTCTTGAGAGAAGCTTTTGTGCTTACCTTCCTTATATCCATTTTCATGCCGGACACGGCGAAGAGGATTCGGGCAACGTTTAACTTTGCGAATGAAAGTCGCGCATTGAATGAAGTGTACAAGGAAGACTTCGTCTGGCGGGTCCAGGACGGTCTTTATGAGGAGCTCTTCCCTGATGGCGGTCTTGAGAAGGCAATGGCCACGATTAGGGAAATGGTCGTCTCAATCGAGTTTAGCAATGGTGTTGACTACACCTCCGACAAGCACCCCGTGAGAATTAGGTGGGATGCTTGCAACTGCGAGACCTGGTATCAAGCGTGCGCCATACCGGGCGACACGGGGAACCTGGCATAGCATGTTGCTTCCTCAAAAGTAGGGCTCCACTGTTAGTCACGGGGGTCCGGGGGATCGCGGCGTGGGCGTGAAATGATCTACGGCGGGCTGCCGTGACGCCGTCTCATCCAAATTCGGCCAGCCCTGCGGGTTGGAGGCCGGGCCAGGCCAGTTTCGCATTCCATGCCAACAAAAACAACATTCATGGCAGTAGAACAGTGAGTGGCTGATCCTTGACAAGCTGTGCGCATAATAGTACAGTGCTTTGGTCAAAGCGTCATGGCTGTTCGTTTCTGCCCAGCTTAGAGACATGCAATTACCTCACAGACATACACAATTTCCCCGCGGCGACCATGTCCGTCCGGACTTGTTTGCTTCCGCGCCGCAAGGCAATGCGAGGTCGGGCTCAAGCCCCGCCACGCCGCCACTCAGGAGGTCAGCGTACGAGCAACCGGCCGTCTCATACAGTACGCTCCGGACCTGGCTGTTTCTGCATCTAACAGACGGACGGAGACCACCAATGCGAATGCCAAAATACCTGTCGCAAAAAGTTTTGCGCCCGAGTTGCGCCAAGTCCAACGCACACGATATTGGAAAACCTTCTGGCCTCTTGACGCTTGAGCGCGAGTGCTGGCTCGCCTGTCGAACTTGTGAGCGAAAGTATCCGATCCTGAATACCATACCATTCCTGACGATCCAGGAGGGCGATAAGTGGATCGAGACTACCGTTGCGGAGTTGCCGATTCCTTCTACTTCAGCCTAGGCAATGGAGTGTCTGGACAATGAGCGACGAAACACAACGAAGCGTGTTTATTGGCGAGTACGGCCCGGCCGACTGGCTTTCTCTCAAAGAAGAGATCCTTGATTCCAAGGCCCAGGAGCTAGAGCAGATACTTCCGATAATCGCAGAGCGCGCAAAAGGCTCCAAGAAGGAACTGGAGATTCTGGATGTGGCTAGCGGAGAAGGTCGATTTACAACGCAACTGTACGCGGCCTCAAAATCGACGAAGATAATCGCTCTGGACAACTACGTGCAATATCTGAAGACTGCGAGGGAAAGGTATGGCCACGTAGGACAGGTTCAGTGTATCGGCAATCTTTATGATCTTCCCTTTGGGGACGGGACCTTCGATATTGTGGCCACCCGCTCGACGCTGGACATTATGGATGGGCCACGAATGTTCCGAGAAATGGTTCGGGTGCTAAAGCCAGGAGGCTGGATATATGTTTCCCTCGTGTATGACAGCACTTACAAGTTTGCTCCCGGACCTGATGCGGACTTGGAACTCCTAATCCAGAGAGCTTACAATCGGCATGCTATCGAGTGGGGAGTTTCGTACGGCATCAAAGCCGTAAATGGTAGTCGGGGCGGTCGGTTCTTGCCTCTGTATGCATGGGATCACGGGCTGACAATAGTTAAGCTCGTTGCGGCGGATTGGTTTCTTTACCCCAACCCCGAATTCACCGCCAAGGAGAAGGCTGTACTGTATCTCCAGCTTGAAATGCTATACCAGGCGTGCAAAAGGGCGCAAGAACCAGAATATGCCATTGAGGCTAGCAGGCTTGATGAGTGGCATCTGAGGATCCGGAACGAAATTGATTCAAGCCGAACTACGTATACCAGTCGCCAATTCAGTGTTCTTGCCGAGAAACCAGGGACGTGATAGCAGCGCCTTAAGCTGAGAAACGAGATGCTAAGATCTTGCGAAGACTTCGTGCATCCGCGGCGAGGCCCGCAAGTCGGGTCGTGAGGGGATCTAGCGATGGGTGGCAATCTTGTGAACAATGCCGTCTTGATAATCAGTGTGGTTGCTTACCTCAGTGGTGTGGCTGGGTTCTTAGTAGCCTTCCGCCAGTTGAGAACTAATGCCCAAACAAACACTGCATCGTTCTGGCTCAATTTGCGGTCCATGTTTGGTGAGCATGAAGGCGTTCACCAGTCGTTGCAGGATACGTCCTGGCGTGACGTTGACAGGCAGGTTTCCGATGCAGAAGCAATAGCAATAGTCGCCTACATGGGCATGTTCGAACTCGTATACAAGATGTTAAGGAGGAGGCTGATAGACTGGGAAACCTTCAAGGATATCTTTGCTTACCGCGTTCTTCTAGTCATGAATAGCCCAGCAATTGTGAAGGCAACGCTAGTTGATAATGGCAGATGGTGGGAGACCTTCCGCCAGTTGGCGGAAGATCTGGGGCATAAAGTGCCCGAACGTGCGGATCTCAACTTGGATCGCACCAGCTTGGGTTTCCCGGCTGGTTGGGGTCGGGCTGATGTTGAAAGGCTCGAGCACTGACTAGATCGTTGGTTTACACGGCTTCACGCCACGAACCTGGGACTGCGCCTCCTGATGATCCGTGGTGTCACAGCCATGGCCGGGTTCGGGAGGTGCCCGTCACGGTAGCCTGCTCGACATCGACACCTGAAAGGTGCGGCGCTTCCTGCCATTCATCGCTTGGTCCCTTAGGTCAGGATGCTTCGGCCCCCTGGCGGCGCGTGTCGCAGCGGCCGTCCCACGTTCATGACGCGGAGCCTGTCAGGCTGACGGCGTCGGAGGGGTTCGTTTTGAGATCATGAGTCAGTCGGAGCGGAATCGCGACTCAGTGGAGGTGGAGTATGGCTCATGGTCTGGCTCTCCAAGAAAAGGGGAGAGGGCAGATGGCAATCAGTGGCTATCCAATCCCTGTGACTGAGCGCATGGTTAACGCTAACGGCATTGACTTTTGGTATGTCGAGGCTGGCGCTGGGGTCCCTCTCCTCCTCCTGCATGGTGGTACGGTCTCCAACGGCCCGCTGTGGTCGGGGCACAAGTTCGGTTGGGCCGCGCACCTGGCCCGCTTTGCCCAACACTTTCACGTCATCGCCCTCGATACACGTGGGCATGGGCGCACCCGCAATCCGTCAGGCACGCTCAGCTATCGGCTCTATGCCGAGGATCTGCTGGCGGTCATCGAGGCACTGGAGCTAGATCGTCCATTGGTCGCCGGGTTTAGCGATGGCGGCACGACGGCAACGATGCTTGGCATGATAGCGCCCGACGTGCCGCGTGCGCTCGTGGACTATGCCGGGTATCAGACGTTCAACCCTGACCCGGATGCCCCTAACTACAGGCGCCTGCGTGAATGGTTTGGCGGCTCGCCGGATGCGACGAAGCTGGACTACGGCTACTTCATTAGCGACCTGGTTGACCTGCAGCGTCACATCGACGACTATGAGCCAACGCAGGGCGTGGGCTACTTCCGCCGCTACGTCGAGCAGATCTTCGGGTTCTGGACGAGGCCGATGGAGTATACCTATGCCGATTACCCCCGAATCACCGCCCCGATGCTGATCGTCGTCGGCGACCGGGACAGAAGCTGCTCGCTGGCGGACGGAGTCAAGCTGTACCAAGAGCTGCCGCACGGGGAGTTTGGGATTGTTCCTGGCGCGTGTCACGAAGTGACAGACCTGGGCTGCGGGATGATGCTCGACTACCTGGTGCGCCACAAGGACTAACGGGGCTTTCTCCAGCCCGACGACCGGTGCTGCGCGGCCGGTGTGCTCGTCGTACCGTCCAGTCGCGGGGCAGTGTTGCATTGGCCGATCGACGCGCATAACAGAGCGCGCAGGACCAGCCCGGCATGCGACACGACGCCCGTGCCGCCTCCCGTCACTTCAAGACCGCGCGACCATCCTGTAGCGTGCACGTGGAAAGTGCTCCTAGGCCAGGGCCAGATGCGGGTGGGCCAGGGCGGCCCCCGTGCCGAATCTGCCGTCAGTGACTTGCCGGCTGGCTGCGGTGGTGATGCGCCACAGTTGGTGCAGCGGCTGTTCCGGGGAAACCAGGCAGACGACCCGTTACGCCAGGCCTCGGCTCGTCGGGTCGTCAAGTAGAACGGTTCGAGCGCCGCGCAGTCCTGCCTCACTAGTGCTGTTATCTGCGCACGTTCTTCATCGCTGACTTCGGTGACCGGTGTGAGCTGCTCGATCGTGACATGCGCCCATATAGCCAGTACAGGCGCTAAACCTGCCCGGTGCACAAGCTCCCGATAGGGCAATGTCAGCTGAGCCCGTACTGGCTCGGGATCCAGCAAGACGTGCCAGTGGTAGTCAGCCCGGCCTGCGATCGCACACTGGCGGCCTGGACCATAACGCCAGCCACGGTCGGCAAGCGCGATGTTTCCTACCAGCGCGGTTTCCCGCTGCCGCCCGATCCCGATGGCACGTTGGTAGACCGGGGACTGGCTATAAATATTGCCGATCCCACTAACTTGCGCCACGGCCTTGTCCGACAGTGGCGCGAGTAAGTCTGGCGGACCGTAGTCAGGCGACCTTCAGGAACCGGACAGCCGCCCGCATAGCGGCGCCCAACGCGGACCGCAGTACACCGCCAGAGTCGAAGATCCCGGCGGCGAAAAAGTCGGCCGGAGCGCCGGTGAACAAATCGATCTCCGTTCCCGCAGACGCATGGGCGGGGATTCCCGCGTTGGCGAGGATTTGCGCATACGGTGCGCCAAGCGAACTGGCGACGACCCGGACGCCGGTGCCGCGGTCGCTGTTTTCCGTGGTCGCGGCCACAGCTGCCGCGACCGCGCAGAGGGAGGTGCCACCGCCAGGAAGGAGCCCTTCAGCGACGGCCGTCCGACTGGCCCGCACCGCCCTTTCGCAGCGTGTCTTGCGCTCAGTCAGCACAGCCTCGGTGGGCCCTCCGACTTTGATGATCGCGACGCCGCCTGCAATCTTGGCCAGCCGCTCCTGCAGGTTCTCGCGGTCATAGTCAGATTCGGTGTTGTCGATCTCGTACCGGATCTGGTTGACCCGGTCTACGATTTTGTCGGAGATGCCGGCGCAGTCTATGAGGGTCGTCTCGTCCTGAGTGATGATCACCTTGCGGACCCGGCCAAGCATGTCGAGGGTGGCCTCTGCCAGCCGACCGGGGGAGATGACATGACCGCCGGTCAAGATGGCAATGTCCTCCAGGATGGCGCGGCGGCGCTCACCGGAGCCGGGTGCCCCGACGGCAGCGGATTTCAAAATGTCCTTCAGCTTGTTCACGATCAAGGTCGCAAGAGCGTCGCCATCAACGTCCTCGGCGATGATCAGCAGCGGTTTGCCGGACTCCTCGACCTTTTTAAGCACCGGGAGCAGGTCTGTATTGGCCGAGATCTTAGAGTTGACCAAGAGGACATAGGGGTCGTCAAGGACACACTCCATCCGCTCAGGGTCAGTGGCGAAGTGGGGCGAGATGGAGCCCTTCTCGAAGCGCATGCCTTCGGTGAGTTCCAGTTCAAGACCGAGAGTGTTGGCCTCCTCGACGGTGATGGTACCTTCCGTGCCAACCTTGTCCATCGCCTCGGCGATCATCTCACCGAGGCTTTCATTGCGCGCAACCGTCGCGGCGAACGCGCTGATCTGCTCCTTGGTCTCCACATCCCGAGCCAACGGCGCCAAAGCTTCGATCGTCCGGGCGACGCCGACCTCGATTCCGCTCGCCAACGCCATCGGATTTGCACCGGTCCGAAGTGCGGCGGCTGCCCCTTCAACCATGGCCTGAGCCAGGACGACCGCCGTCGCCGCTCCATCCCCCGCTTGTCGGTGCGCCTGTTCGACGATCTCGGCTGCGTAGCTAGCACCGAGCCGATCCCGCGGATCCTCCGGACGATACAGGGTGGCGAACGTACGGGCGTCGTCCGCCTCGAGGTAGTGACCGTTCTCGTCCTCGACCACAATGCTCCGGCCCAGCGGCCCAAGCATTAGACGGACTCGGTCGGAGGCGGCCCGCAGACCTCGGGCAATGATGACCTGGCTTCGGTTGTAGTTGCTCGACTGTACCGCCAGGCCCACCTCGCCGGTACTGGCAGTACGCGCCCCACCGACGGTCCCCGTTGCGGTAGCCGCCGGCCCGGGCTGGCCCGCTGTCGCGAGATAGATGTTTAGCTCAGCATCATTCGCCCAAAACCGTGGCGTCTGATTCGCGGTCCGGCGGCGGACTCCTTCTTGTACGTACCGAAACAACTCATCTACACCGATTCGGCGGTCACCATCGAGATCTGCCGCGCCGCTGCTCAGCCCCTCGATCAGGACGTCAGTGAATACCGAGGCGCGCGGAGCGGCGTCGGTGACGCTATCCGCCTCGTAGGCGTACTCGTATGCATCCGACGCCGCTAGCACCACATAACCCCGGCCGACCTGGCCTTCGAGTGCGGTCTTCGGCGCGGACTTGAAGCCTTCCGCAAAGGCACCGCTGTAGCAGCAATCCAGGATGAGCACCTTGGCACTGGCGACGCATGCCTCCAGCTGTTCGTTCACGAACGTGCGGGACACCGCGGTGCCGGCTGGGCGTGTATGCCGAGTATTAGTTGTGGCGAAGTACAGCCGGTGCTGCCCGTCCACAATGCCGTGGCAGGAGAAATACACAAGTACCAGATCGTCACGCAGGCGTTCGGTGAGCATTTCCTCGATTGCCATTCGCAGCTGATAGTCGGCGGTATCCTGAAGAACTGTGACGGAGGTGAATCCGCCGACTTCAGGAGCCTCGAGAATCGCGGCCAGTCGATCGACGTCCTGGCCCGGTGCCCGAAGCCGGGCGAGTGTCTGATCCTCGTACTCGCCTGCAGCGATCAGCAAGGCGTACCGGCCCACCGGCTAGTCTCCGTCCTGCCCAGAGGCACTCGACGCGTTGAGCCAAGCGACAAGGGCCCGCTCCGTGTCGCGCGAGGCGTTCTCCACATCGATCTTGCGGCCGCCATCCTCCAGATGGATCCGCCCGGCGAGACCACGCCTCATCGCGGCCATCACGATCTGCACCGTCGAGCGGATAGCCTGGGCGGATACTGCGCCGCTGATAATCATCGTCCCGGCCGTAATGATGATCCCGCTCTTAGTGCCTTCCGGCGCAGATCCGCCGACGGTGGTGACCCGGATACCCTCACGGACCAGTTCGCGTCCCAGCGTCGTAGCTGCTCTGGCGGCATCGACCGTGGGCCCGTCCTCGACGGACAGTGTTATCCAATCCTTATCAGCCATACGGGTCCCTCTCCGGGTGGCCGGTCGAACGCTATGCATTCGCGGTTAACAATACGGGATGAAGTCGGGAATACACCGCCGCGATTCACCGATCGCGGCAGCTCAGCGCGGCGGCCGCCGCAGCCCGCGAGCGGCGCGCCAACGCCCTCGTCGCCTGCACTACATTCTTGCTGCGCTGGATCTACTCCATGATCGTCCACGACACCAGCTGGGACGCCGCAGTCGCCTCCGGCGCCGCCCCGGCCAGGACGCCCCGCGCCGCCTGGCCTTGCCTTCGGCAGGGGTGACGCTTGCGTCATCCGCGCCCGGCCGATCACCGCGAGGAAGCGGAGCGGCCTGCACGGCGCGACGGTGACCTAGCCGCTCAGGGTGGTCACTTCACCCCTGAGCCGATGAGGAGTTCGCACGGGCCGACGAACCCGCCGGATGTCTCGAACCCGGCTAGCTCACGCTCGACGTCGGCCCACACCTGGTCCCGCTCTTGCTTGGGGACGGCGGCGAGCATCTGATGCAGGGCGCCGAAGGATTCCCGCTCAAAACGGACGCACTCGGCGGCCGAGGGAAGCCTCAGCGGGGCCGGCAGGGTCTGGACGCTGACCTCGCGGAACCCCGCGGCCTCGAGGGCGGCCTCCAGGACCCCGGGCGCGCTGAGGCTGAACGGGCCGGGCTGGCCGGGCTTGGGCGGCGCCAACTGTGCCCGGTCACGGATGATCGATACCGGGATCGAGAAGAACTCGTTGCGGTCGGCCGTAGAGAAGGCCATCGTGGCCAGTCGGCCGCCCTCCCGCAGCACCCGGCTCATGCCAGTGAGGGCCAGGTGCTGGTCGGGGAAGTAGATGAGCCCGAGCCGGGAGATCACCGCGTCGAATGCGCCCTCAGCCAGGGTGCCGAGGGCCTCGCCGTCGGCCTCCAGCGTTTCCACGTTAGTCAGCCCGGCCCGCGCGGCGCCCCTGGCCGCGAAGGAGAGGATGGTCGGCGAGATGTCGGTCGCCACCACCCGGCCGGCGGGCCCGACCCGGTGGGCCGCGGCCAGGGTCTGCCCGCCGGCGCCAGCGGCGACGTCGAGTACCTCGGCGCCTGCGCGCACCCCGGCCGCCTCAAGCATCCGGTCGGTAGCCTCGCCCAGCCACGCCTCCAGAGTCGGTCCCCACCGATCCCACGCCTCGGCACCGTCCTCCCATTGCTGGCGGGTCGTCGTCTTGTACTGGGCCGGATCGAAACCCATCGTCGCGCCTCCTCGTGTTGGGATCTGGCAGAGCCCAGCCGGGTGGTGGGCTTTGAGGCCGGCTGGCCGCGATGACAGCGCGGGTCCTGTGGCTTGGTGTCAGCTCGGTTCGTGCGGCCACAGTCCTGCTAGCTGTGCTGGGCTGATGTTGCCGCCGCTGCAGATGATCGCCACCTTCCGGCCCGTGAACCGCTCAGGAGCGCCCAGCACCGCCGCCACGGCGGCCGCACCGGCCGGCTCGACGAGGTTGCGCGTCTTCTCGATCATCAACCGCGTCGCGCTCTTCAGCCCATCCCGGTAGCCCGCTCCTCGCAGTGCTCGCGAGCCTCATCGAAGTCACGGCCGTAAAAGACCACCTCGGCGCCCAGTGCCCGCATCGACTCGACCTTCACCGGGTTGGCCTGCTCCGGCACGCAGATCACCGCCCGCACCCCGAACAAGTCCGCCGCGTAAGCAACCGACTGGCCATGATTACCGGTCGAGGCCGCGATGACACCCCGCCGCCGCTCATCCGCGCCCAGCTGGCTGATCAGGTTCACCCCGCCGCGGACCTTGAAGGCGCCCACCGGCTGATGGTTCTCGTGCTTGACCCATACCTGCGCCCCGGTCATCTCATCGAGCGCGGGATAACGGTACAACGGAGTCGGCCGCAGGTAGGGCGCGATGCGCTTGCGCGCCGCGAAGACCTCCGCAAGATCCGGCACCGGTGAGGCGGTCATGCCACGTGTCTACCACGACACACACGAAGCGATAAGGCGGCGGCGAACCGGCCAGACAGCGCCGACGCTCCATCACACGCTAGGCCAGCACGAACGGTCACCAGCGTCGGGCAAATCGCCTGCCGGCGACCACCGGCGGACAGACGCGCGACGCCGCTTCGTACTCGCCCCAGAAGACGACGCCGGTCTGACGAGATACCCCCCGGGCCCGCGAGGCGATGCGGGGGCCCGGCTTCTTCTATGGGCGCACCTGCCGGCTGGGCTGGTGTCTTGCTGCTGAACATCTGATTCAGCGGTTTCATGTGGTCCCCGGCGGCTGAGGGCCCGCGGGCCCACGACGGTGCCCGCTGGAGTGGTGAACGGCCGTGATGGTGCGGTGAAGTGCCGTTAATTGCCGCTGCAACTGGTCTGCAACTGGCTGCGATCTGCGCTGCTACTGCCGCGCACGAATCTGAAGACATGAAAGCAAAGCGCGCCGCCGCC
>Ga0066790_10001172_pt1 | contig 10910 bp, 8 predicted proteins | sample OrgsoiDNA2013050_FD_70963 | JGI IMG/M metagenome (GOLD analysis project Ga0066790, IMG submission 70963) | Permafrost soil microbial communities from the Arctic, to analyse light accelerated degradation of dissolved organic matter (DOM) -... | ecosystem: Environmental > Terrestrial > Soil >...
ACGAAGCGCTGCGACGCGACGAGGAGTGAGAGGAGACCCGAATAGATACCATGCATAATTTTCCCATCGTTGATGCACACGTTCATCTCTGGAATCCGCGAGCGTTCCCCATGCCATGGTTGGAGGAAGTCCCTGCAATCAACCGTCCATTCGGCTTAGCAGACTACCATGCCCAGACGGCGGATCTTCCACTGGCGGGCATGGTCTATGTCGAGGTCGATGTTGCACCGCAGTTCGGGCTGCTGGAGGCCGAACATATCGTTGAGCTGGCAACTCATAATCCACAATTGCAGGGGATTGTGGCAACGGCACCCGTCGACTACGGCGAGCAGGCGCGTGTTTACCTGGATGCCTTGCGGAAACCAGGCCCGCTCATCAAAGGTGTACGCCGCAACCTGCAGGGAGAAACTGACCTCGACGCTTGCCTGCAAACAAAGTTCGTCCAGGGTGTACAGTTGCTGGCCGAGTACGGATACTCGTTTGACATCTGCATTCGACACGAGCAATTGCCAGCCGTAACGGAACTGGTGCGGCGCTGTCCAGATGTTACGTTCATCCTCGATCATTGCGGCAAACCCAATATTCGCGAGCAGGTGCTCGATCCCTGGCGCGCAAATCTCGAACGCCTGGCGGCATCCCCCAACGTCTGGTGTAAAGTGAGCGGCCTGCTCACCGAAGCCGATGCGCGCCAGTGGCAGCTTGCCGATCTAGCACCCTATGTCGCGCATGCATTGACGGTCTTTGGCGAGCAGCGCATCCTCTTCGGAGGCGACTGGCCGGTCATGCTGCAAGCAGGCTCTTACAAGCAGTGGGTTGAGGCCGTGACGCAGCTCACCGCTCATTTGCCGGAGGCGGCCCAACGCGCGCTCTGGGGCGAGAATGCACGGCGCTGCTACCGCCTCGGCAATAGGGACGCATCGTAAGGCGTTCCTAAAATGTACTCCCAAAAGTCAGCAACCAATGAGCGAAACTGTTCAATCTGATCGTTTGGAGCAAAGGTAGGAACTGCGTTTGCCTGATTCCTCTTTGGTCCAGCTGGGTGGCAAGCACGAGCGGTTCTTTTGTCGCTTTGGGTGGAAGGCGGATGACAGCGACCGCTCCCAATGTGGCGTGAATCCAGTGGATCAGTTGCAGGCCCCAATAAGCGGCATCCAGGCGGATGATGCGTGGATGGATGTGGGAGAGGCGGACGGCTAGTTCTAAGAGCGGACGCGCAAAGGGGGCATCATGGCAATTGGCAGGAGAGAGCAGGAAATACACAGGCAAGCCAGAGCCGCGACAGAGCAAGGTATGGACACGATAGCCATGCAGCAGTGGGCGAGGATGATGCGCGGGAGCATGACCCGTGGCCGCATCGGGATCGGTTCTGCGCCAAGCCAAGATGGGAGCACTATCGATAATCAGATCGCGAGCTCCGATCAGATGACAACGCACAGCACGCCAGACGGTGAGCACAAAGAGGGTCTCAAAAGGAGGGGCTCCTTGCCGCTTGCCAGCGTTTGCACAGTTGGGAAGGGCTGGGAATGCGCGGCTGGCCATCTGAAGCGAGGGGCAAGCCACAGGCCAGAGCCAGGGCAGGCCAACTGTGCAGCCATTCATGCACATCCTGATAGGAGAGTCGCCAAAGCGTTTTGAGCAAGGCGATCAGCAGCAGCGACTCTTCGCGGTCGGTCCGTGGCCGACCGCCTGCACCTTGCGGTAACGGCGGCGGACAGCGCCGATGGGCCACTTGAACCGCCAGGTGGCATAAGGCCAGTAGATGCAAGGTCTCGATGAAGGTGAGAGCATTGATGTGCAAAGCACGAGCACGCTGGAGCAGACGAGGCGAAAGAGAAGCTAGAAAGTAAAACGGATAATACTAATCAATAACCACACTCAAGGAGGAGAGGGATTGGTGGCAACATTGTCACCAATCCCTCTCCTCCTTGTAAAACAATCCACAAGCAAGCTTACTCGTTCTGCTTGCGTCCCAACCGTGGTCGCTCGCCGGGCTTCGGCTCCAGTGTGGGATACTCCTCGATCAGGCGCAGGGCTTCGGCGAGGGCGCGCTGCAACTGCGGATCGGCGTGGTTATTGTAGTCCTGCGGCGCGATATCGACCTCGATGTCGGGATCGGTGCCGTAGTTCTCGACGTTCCAGCCTACATCCTTGAACCAGAAGGAGTATTCGGGCTGCGTGGTAACGGTGCCATCAACCAGACGATGACTCGGGCTGATGCCGATGACGCCGCCCCAGGTGCGCTTGCCAATCAGCGGTCCCAGCCCCATCAGCTTGAAGCTGTGGCTGAAGATGTCGCCATCGGAACCCGCCTGCTCGTTCGTCAGGGCAACCATAGGGCCACGCGGAGACTCGGGCGGATACGGCTCCGGCTCACCCCAGCGCGAGAAGTCGTAGCCGATGCGCCGACGCGCCAGTTTCTCCAGCAGTAAACCCGAGACATGACCACCACCGTTCCAGCGCACATCGACGAGCAGCGCGGGATAATCGTACTCGGCCAGGTAGCTGCGATGGAACTCGGCGTAGCCATTGCCGCTCATATCGGGAACATGGATATAGCCGACGCGACCTTCGGACAGCTCGTGTACAGCACGCCGATTGCTCTCAACCCACTCGCGATAGCGGGCAGCGCGCTCCTCGGTGGCGGCCTTGACGGAGATGACGCGCGTCTCCTTCGTCTCAGCATCTTCGAGCGTGAGCTGCACCTCGTTGCCTGCCTGGTTCACGAGCAGCTCCTGCGGGCTGCGCTCGGGCGTAACGCGCTGCCCATTGATCGCCAGCACGGCATCACCTACCGAGACGTTGAGTCCCGGCCCCGTGAGCGGAGACGTGGCGCGCGTCTCGGCAGGATCGCCCTTGACGATGCGCGCAATGCGGTAGCGACTATTTTCAGCGTCGTAGTTCCAATCAACGCCCAGAAAGCCCTGACGATAGTGCGGACCGTGGCGCGTATCGCCACCTCCTTCGTAGGCATGAGAGGTCCCCAGTTCTCCCTGCAGCTCCCAGAGCAGATCCGACAGTTCCGAGCGCGAACTGACACGCTCGACGAGCGGCGCGTAGAGCGCGTAGACGGCGTCCCAGTCGATGCCGGACATGTCCGCCGTCCAGAACTGTTCGCGCTGTAGACGCCACGCCTCGGCGAACATCTGCTTCCATTCGGCGGCTGGCTGCACAGAGACCTTGACGCGGTGCAGGTCGAGCCAGCCGGTCTCACGACTGGCCTTCTCGCCACTCTCCAGCTTCGACGATTTGTCGCCCGCCTTCATGACGCGCAGACGATGGTGCGCGCTGTAGATCAGCGTCTTGCTGTCGCGTGAGAGGGCGAAGTTGCTCACACCGTCGATCAGGCGCTCGCTCTTATAGCTCTCGAAGTCATAAGCTTCGATAAGACCTCTGGGATCGTGCGAACTGGAAGGCTCGTGGATCGTGCCCTCGATAGGATGCGAGAGGAAGAGTGCCTTGCCTTTGATGCCCAGTATCTTTCGATAGCGGGCCTCGCTCACCGGAAACGCCAGGACGCGCTCGCTGATCCCTTCCAGGTCGATGACAATCGGCTCGGGCCTGTCGTCATCTTCCTCCTTCTTCTCCTCGTCGTTCGTCGCAGCGTCTTCAGATGCGGCCTCTTCTTCCTTCTTCTCGTCCTCCGGCTCCTCGGCCTTCTTCTTCTCCTCCTCTTTCTCGTCTTTCTCCTTCTCGTCCTTTTCCTTGCTCTCGGGCGACTTAGGCACTGGGATAAAGGGCGAGAGCTGGTCCTTTTGCAGCAGGATCACGTAGGGCTTGACGCCGCGTGGAAAGCTGAGATCGAACTGGATGCCATCGTAGACCGGATTGAAGACGCGTGTGCCCAGGAAGTACAGGAACTTCCCCTCGGGATCGAACGCGGGCCTGAAATCCTGCAGGATAGGCTCCGTCACCTGATGCGTCTCGCCGTTCTCCACATTGCACAACTTGATAGCGCTCTGCCGCGAGGAAAGCGCGAAGCCATACGCCAACCAGCGTCCATCCGGCGACCACGAGACGCCATCAATGCGGCTCGCCGTACTGCGATCAAGAACCTGCGCGGTCTCGGATTCAAGATCAACAACAATCAATTCATAGCGATGATTGGTGATCGCCACCACATCGTCGGTCGGCGACACGCTCACAGTGATGGCGCGCCCAAACTCGATCTCGCTCAACACTTTCGGCTCGCTGGCGTCCGAGGGATTGAAGATGACCAGCGCCTCCCTGCCCAGAGCGTCATTGACCGCTAACAGGCGCAGACCGTCGTTGAGCCATTGCAGGAAGCGATAGCGCACGCCGTCCACTTCGCCATGCTGCAACACCGGACCCTCCCAGTTGCCCATCGAGAACGCCTTCCCGCGCGTCGTCAGCGCGACGGAGTAGCCATTGGGATGCAGCGCGTAGGTATCGAGATAGGCAGCGGCGGAAGTAAACTTGCGGTTGCGCTGGGTACGCAGACTGGGCAGCGTGACCTCAAGGTGACTCGCGTGCGCGTTCGCCGGGTTGAACAGGTAGAGATCGGCTCCGGCATGGTACACCAGGCGCTCTCCATCACTGGCAAGGTGGCGCGCGTAGAAGTCTTGATGATCGGTATGCTGGCGCACGTCCTCGCCGATAGGAGTACAGGAATAAAGATTACCAATACCATCGTGATCAGAGAGAAAGTAGATGCGCTCACCAACCCAGCACGGATTCGTTATATTGCCATTCAAGCGCAGGAGGCGTTCAAACGTCCCGCTCCCGTTGGGGTCGCACCAGAGATGCCCGGCGGTGCCGCCCCGATAGCGCTTCCAGTGCGAAAACTCGTTAGTATTGCGACCAATGACCACGCCTCCGCGCGGACCAAACGAGATCGCGTTGGCCATACCCACTGGAACCTGGCGCGGCTGCCCGCCCGCCAGCTTTACCGCGTAGACCACATCGAAACGACCGGTAAACTGGGCGGCGTTGCTCGCGTACAGAATTTCATCGCTGCCGGGCGTCCAGCCGACCACGCGGCAATTCCCCGCTTGAAACGTTAGACGTTGCGCGGGACCGCTCTCAGCTGGCATGACATATACTTCGCTCGGACCCTCTTCGCGTCCGACAAATGCCAGCCACTGACCATCCGGCGAAAAACGCGGATGGCTTACCTCGCCGACGCTCGCGGTCAGGCGTTCTGCGCGTCCCCCTTCACTTGCAACCAACCAGAGATCGTCCTCGGAGACGAACACGATGCGATCCCGGAAAATGTGTGGGTAGCGTACATAGCCTTGAGATGACATAATTTCTCCTTCACTGGCTATTCAGAGGTATAGGTATATGGACGTGGGTGCACGAGGTATACACTATACATTGAATGTTAGAGGCGTAGAAACGAACCTATTACAGACAACGTGTATTGTATCACAGCCATAGAGGGTATGTCGAGCAGCAGAAAACGTAATTTGACCATTAACCAGTATTGCGCTATACGCACAATGAATACAACTATGCCAATAAGATCAGCGCGGACCTATGGCCTTCCAGAACATAAAAATGGCTCTTGAAGGCCATAGAATGGTTCTTCAAGAGCCGTTGGCTTCTATTCTAGTCATCATAATGCGACATGAGACATGTTCCTTTCTTAAACTGGTCCACATTTCCCCACAGTAACGGACTACTATATGACATGTCTTCCTGACGTAAGTACGTCCTTATGAGATTGCAAAGTGTTCTCTTAAATACGGCTCACAATCCAATAGGAATGGTTCTCTTACTGACACATTTTTTGATTGATTCTGGAATCGGGGTAGGGACCAGCTTGAGCGCGTCCGGATTTATCGATTTCCTCCTCTCTGGCAAAGAGAAAAACGTACACAACGGGTAGGAAAAGATAAATCCGGACGCGCTCAAGCTGGTCCCTACCCTAAAAGAATCTAGTTTCTGAAAAATGTCAGTGAGAGAAGGTACGGATGGGGCAAGCCCATCCTGATCTCCAAATATAGCTTCCGAGCCGGATGGAGGCAAGCCCCATCCCTACTGTTCGCATTTCAGCCGGATGGAGGCAAGCCCCATTCCTACTGCGCGCATCTCAGCATTTTCTGTACACCCGAAGTATACAAGGAAACAGGATTGCAAGCCGTCTTTTCTTCACCTGTTTCAACGTGGGTGGAGTCATACGCGCACGCACAGCGCATCCTGTATTGAGGCAAAGCGCGTGGAGGAGCTGGTGAGGGCGTCGCAAATTCAGAGGGTGAGCGACGCTAGAAATCGCTATGCTGGAGCAATCGTCCCGACAAGCCTGTATTCTATACAAAAATCCCTGCTGCCTGCATGAGACGCGGCTCTACAGGCGGCAGGGAATGCCGTAGCAATCACTATGCAGTTACAGCTATGACGCCCGACATGGTGCCAACGAACACCTGGTTGCCAGAGACTGTAGGGGTCACAAAGTGCGGTAGGGTCGTATTCAGATTGAGCTGTGTACGCTGGATGCCGGTATCGACGTTGAGCGCGTGAAGGGTGCCGTCGGAGCTGAGGCTGTAGAGCGTGTGCCCCTCGATAACTGGCGGCATCGTGACATGCGAAGGCGCGTGCCAACCGATCGTCATATGCGCGTCGGGGCTGACCTGGACCTGGCGGATGCCATCGCTGCAAGGCACGAAGACCTGCAGGCCAAGCGTGGCCGTTCCCCCCATAGCGGAGCCTTGACAAACGTTCGCCGTCTCGATCTGACCACCCACGCCTCCGAGCGCGTTGGCATGGAGCAGGTAAGCGGACCCGGATTTGCCCTCGATGAACATCAAGCCGCCAGGGAGAGGTGTCGGACCCATAGAACCAAGGTCCGCATCGGTGCTATTATCTTGCTGCCACTGTGCAGGCGCAAAACCATCCTCCAGTTTCAGCGTCGGCGACAGGCGCAGGACGGAATCGCTGTGGTCCCAGTCGCCATTTGTCGACGCACCGTTTCCCACAGAGATATAGATATTGCCAGTATCATCTATACTGGGCCCGGAAGGTCCCCAGATGCCACCTTCACGCGAAGTTGGAATCTGGTAGGAGTAGAGCGGCCCTTGTCCATCGGTGCGCGCGGCCAGGACGCGTCCAATATAGTCGGAGCAATCGCCGGCGAGTCCGCCATAGGCAAAGTAGACCATGCCTTTGGACAGGGCAAGCGCCGCGCGCTGCTGATAGGCGCGCGCGTCCATGCCCGCCACGTCAGCCGAGCGCCGCACGCGCAGCTTGCCATTGGTGATATCCACGCCAACCAGGATATGCGCCGGTCCACTCACCTCGGCGACGGCGAAGAGCAGGCCGGTAGCCGGATCGTAGACCGGCGTTCCCGTGATGCCCAGGGGATCGATATCGCCGCAGGGCAGCGTCGATTGCGGAATGGGTGTGCCCACGTTCGTATGCCACTGGATCTTGCCCGTCTGCGCGTCGAGTGAGTAGAGCGAATCTCCCTCGGTCACTACAAGGATACGCTTGCCCACGACCAGCGGCTCCGCGTATACCGCGCCGTCCAGTTTCGTATTCCAGGCTTGCAGCATCTGCCGCGTGTCAATACCATTCGGCAGGTAGCCGGTGCGCGCATTATCGTGGTGATACGTGGTCCAGTCGCTCAAAGCTGTAGAAGACGCATTGGACCTGGTAGTCGCGGTAGGCGAGCCCGCGCCCGGCGATAGCGTTATCGGCGTCACGGGAGCCGGACTCGACGCGGCCTGGTCGCCACATCCACTGAGCACCAGCAGTAGCGCGCATGCTCCCAACAGGGGCAAGGCGCGTTTTCCGCGCCGCGCCATACCCTGACAGAGTGCAAAGACCAGCAGCGCAACGCTACATAATAAAAACATTGAGCAAAGCATAACAGGCATTTTTCAGATCTCCTCGCAAAGTAGCCAGCATACTACCATACTGTAGCAGGAGTTGTGTCTATCTTTCAACTGCGTAGCGCTGCACTGCGCTAAAAATACTATTGGTGTACACGCGGATGGAGAGGATATTTTGCAAGGGGAACGGTCGTTCCCCCTGCCGTTCTCATCTATCGCTAGCGAAATGGCTGAATATCAGTGGGGAGTCCGACACGAGAGAAAAAATTTCTAAAGGCTTGTGAAATCCATCGTCACGAACCCTACTCCTCGACACTATCTAACCCTCTGGTAGCGGATCGAAAGGAAGAGGTTTCCCTCGACCAGCATATTGCGCTTTCATCCCCCGCATGAATGGCGGGGGTTTTCTCGCGCCCAGTTCTATAAATGAGAGAAAACTTCTATTTTCTCTCATTAGAGTTTTTAAAAATTATGAGCAGAGGAATAACTCTATTCTTGTTCAACAGACATCTCCGGTTCTAACGGCGCGCCACAAACAAACGCTGTGCCCTCCGTATCACCCAGAGCGTGCTGCCTTGCGTGAGCAACGCGCCTGCTAAGGCGAGGGCGAAGGCCAGCGCGATACCGTATGGGACGACCAGGACAGAGACAATGAGGAAGAAGACGGCATAGGCGAGGGTGCCAATCACTACGCCGCGCAGCAGGGCGCGGGCCGCAGCGGCACCCAGAATCCGATGCGTGAAGACGGCTAGAATCGTTGAAAACACAGGTAACGGCGAGAGCAGCCCGCTGAGGCGAGGACCAAGCGACTGGGCCGCGCTGGTCAGAAACACAACCATTAGCGTCGCCGTGAGCATACGCGCGGGAAGATCCCAGCGCGGCGTCTTTTGCATGGGCGCAACCTCCGCGCTCCGCTCCCCTGGGAGGAGACGCAGGACGAGCAGCAGGAAGACAAGCACAGCGCAGAAGGTGACGAACACTGGAAGAGAGAACTGGTCGAAGAGGGCCGTTATGAGAAAGAAGACGCCCCAGCTACATAAAAAGCAGACGAACCAGCCGACACGCAGCGAGCACCAACAATAGGTCAGCACATATAGGGCAACCGAGATGGGTCCAAGTAGCGTAGATTGGGCAGAGCGTGCTGCGAATACGGTCCCCTGCTCTAACGCCAGGAAGAGCGCAACCGGACCAGCGGTGAGCGGCAGGCCGACCAGCCAGCCACTCGCGATGGGACCGTATCTGCGACCGACCAGCGTGGCTCCGGCGATAAGGAGCGGCGTCAAGAGCAGTTTGAGAACCAGCATCCAATTCCTCACCTTCCTCTATTTTATTGGCGTGCAGGCTTGTGGACTTTCTTCCTATAACTGGAACAACAATGTATGTCCCGTTTCCGTCAACAGGCTATACTAGTTTTTAGTACCGTCATTTCAGTACCCTCAAGCGGGTTGAGCAAGGACAGGAGTTCCAGCCGTTCCCAGTGGGGGAAGTATACCCATGAAAGCCTATCAGGTCAAGTGGAAATGCGCTAGAGAAGCGAGCGAGATCATGCAAGATTTCTGACAGGCATACGGTGTTGTTACGGCTGATGTCGCTTCTACGTTTTAATGATGTGCGTTCAGTTGATCGCTCTAACGGATGGGATTTCCTGGTGGGAGGAAAGAATGCAACAGAAGACTTTGTCCTGGTATGTAGGAGGAGCGTGCCTCCTGCTAACATTGGCATATACTTTGGGAGTCAGCCACGTTACCGACACATATTCGCGCACACTGACACCGGCGGTACAATCAGCCGCCGCGTCAATGCCGCAACCTTCCTCTCCCGATGCCACGTTGCGCGGGAATAGCGGCACGGCCACACCAGATACCTTCAGCGATCTGCTCTTGACAGGAACGCTGGTGCTGCTCACCCTGGCACTCTGCGTAAGCTTCCTTTTGGCACAACGACGCCGCGAGCAGAAGCGCGCGCCGGAGACCGACCCGGCGCTCCTACGCGTGCCACCGATCGGCAACAGGGTGCCCTCCGCTGAACTCTTAACCGAGGAGATCCCGTTAGCGAACCTGCCTTCGCAAGAAGCCATTTCGCGTGTTGCGCGCCAGAAGAATAGACTGCGAGCGATGTAGATCCTCCCAATAAGCTCTTTTTGTTGACCTCGCGCCGTAAACGGGCTAGAATACGGTTGTAGGTACACGGGTTGTACTATCGTTAAAATGACCTGATTTTCTTTTGCCTGAGCAGTGGGAAGCGGAGAGCAAACAATGCGACTCGTAAAAAATAGATCCCAACTGATTGCACATTTCACGCTGCGCTGGGAGATAGCTTACCTGGCAGAACTGCCTCCACAGTGGGTCTCGTTCTCGCTCGTCGGGCAGACGGAGCCGCTGGGCACGATTCACTCACGGACGCACGAGGTGCGGCTGCGCGAGGGGCACACTATTGCAGATCGGCAGGTAGTGGTCTTAAACGATCTAGAGATGCAAGAAAAGAACATGGGTAAATAAAGATGCACGCGCTCCACTATTCTGCTAGCCAGGGAAGTGCTAGAATAGAGAGAACATATTTGCTGAAGGGGGAACGATGAGAACGCTCGTCGACAACCGTGAAGCGCTCGCTATGGTCCAGCAGCTCCTGGCAAACCCGAGGCGCTTCTCCGATTGGCTGGCTGCCGATCCCGACCGGCTCTTTTCGCCACATGGCAGACGGGCGCGCCATCCGCTGGCCCGTTTCCTGTCGGCGTCGGGGGTTCCGCTGGTCTTCCAGAACGGAGAGCGCCTGTATGTAGGGATGACACCTATCGAGCTACCAGGGTGGGCACAGCATCTCTCTATTCCCGCTGACCGTGCCTTCCTGGCGCGCTACCTGCTCTTCAGGCTACAGGAAAGCGCTTAGCGGCTTGCTGAGAAATCTCCACATATCAAGACTGAATGTGGAGATTTCTCTTTATGTCTCTCTTCCTGACGCCTGCTATGAGACTTCGCGCGGCCTGGCTTCCGGCTGGTGTTCCTCCTCGCTGTTATGACTATGCGTGTGCTGGTCGTTACGCGCAAGAGGAACCTTCTTGTGGTGAGCGACGACGATATGGGTGATCTCCTCGATCTTCTCCGGCGACCACTGGGCGAAATG
>Ga0066790_10001173_pt1 | contig 10908 bp, 9 predicted proteins | sample OrgsoiDNA2013050_FD_70963 | JGI IMG/M metagenome (GOLD analysis project Ga0066790, IMG submission 70963) | Permafrost soil microbial communities from the Arctic, to analyse light accelerated degradation of dissolved organic matter (DOM) -... | ecosystem: Environmental > Terrestrial > Soil >...
AGCGGTCACGGCGATGGAGAAGCTCGGTTATGTGACGCGCAAGAAAATGTCCAACAACAAGAAAATGGTTTACGTGTTTCTCACTCCGAAGGGGCGGCTGCTCAAGCGCAAACTGGTGCCGCTGGCGGAAGAGGTCAACCGGATCGCGGTCGAAAACGTGAATCCGCCAGACATCACGATGATGCGCCGCGTGCTGCTGATGATGATAGAAAATCTGGCGCGCGACGAAGCACGGCCAAACAAGCGTTTGCGAATTCCATCCACCCGCGAGTTGGCGCGTCGTGTCCACGAGGCCGAAGGCATCAACCGCGCGCGGCTGCGAAAGCGCGCCTGAGCTGGCGCGCGTCGGACGCGCGGACTAGATCAACTCGCGATGGTCGCTGGTCCATTGCTCGGCCAAAGCTCTGCGATCGAGCTTGCCACGCGCGGTCTTCGGCAGATGATTCCTGAGCACGATCAACAACTCACTCGACGGATGTCCGCTTTCGGGGGTTAAGCGGACATCGCGTGGACTTCTCGCCAATCTCGATTCGTGAGTACATCTAAATCGCCTCAATTTCAATGTTCGGCGCGACGGCTAATGTGAGACTGCGGTGTCAGTCAAATGTTTCTGCGCGTGCCGCCGTCGAGTTCGATTGCCGCCCCATTCAGGTAGCTTGCCTGACGCGATGCGATGAATGCCACTAAGTTTCCGACCTCTTCAGATCGTCCAAAGCGCGTAACGCCAAGTTTAGTCAGAAGTGCGTCCGCGGCATGCTCAATTGGCTTTCCCGTACGCTCTGCCTCAGCGCGCAGTGTATGGGCGATACGGTCGGTTTGGAAGAAACCCGGGTTGATTGCGTTAACTCTTATTCCATCGCGAATGCCAATTTCGGCCAGTGCCTTGGTGAAATTTAGCAATGCCGAATTTACCGAACCGCCGATCGTGAAATCGGCAGAAGGCATGCGCGCACCAAGGCCAACGATATTGATGATGGAGCCTCCGTTTTTCTTCAGCTCCGGCCAAAGAGCCCGGCTCAAACGTACAGCTCCAAAGAATTTCAAGCCAAATCCGCTCTCCCAATCATCGTCCGTGAGCCGAAAAAAGTCGCCACGTTTGGTTGCGCCGGCGCAATTAACGAGAACGTCAATCGAGCGCAGCGCCGCGATAGCGGCCTGTGTCGCGTTGTCTATCTCCGCAATCGATGTGAGGTCGGCTTCATGTACGCTTGATCCCACGCCATAGCGACGCTCGATATCCGCGGAGACTTCCTTCAGCTTTGTCTTATTGCGCGCGATAAGAAAAAGGTTCATGCCTTCGCGCGCCAACGCCTCCGCAATCGCCGCACCTAGACCTCGACTCCCGCCCGTAACTATCGCTCCCTTACCGGCTAGTTCGAACTCCATGATTTATCCTTTCATATCTTCCGCGGCGTTTGGCCGAATGCTGGTGATGTTGGAGCAGAGAAGCTGGTCTGCTCCGTGTTTGTGGTCCGGCAGTTAGGCAACTTTTCGAGCTTTACTAGCTTCGTTGGCAAAGGCATTCGGCGTCAAGTTGTCGAGTCCTGAGCAGGGCTGATCTTCGTTCTATTGGCATTTAAATTCTTCGAATCAACGGCACGCAATAGCCATCGGCAGGCGCAATGCATTGAGGCACTCGGCGCGCGCGCACTGAAAGTCTCGATGAAGGCATAGTTCGTGGGCTTGCCTGGCCGTGAGAAGTAAATGCAAAACGCCGTGATGATAGTCCCAGAGGTCGAAAAGATGGCTGCCCAATTCACCGCCATTGTTGATAAATAGATATTTCGGAGCACCTCTTGCCGAACGAGGCGGTTCAGAACTTCTACCACGTGCGCCAGATGTGGGCGTTTGACACTAAGCAGACGTACAAGCTCAACCACCGGATGTCCATTATCGGGGGGACCCAAATGTGATGCCGACATCGCGGGGCGCATGAACGAGTTCTGGCGCGCGTAGAGCCCAAGGAGAACTAATATCATAAATTCGACCGCGGCCAGCCGCCAACCAATGTGCACAACAAGTCTCGGCCAATAATGTATCCGTACGAATAGCCCGCGGCGGCTTTTTATCTGACGGCCCCACCTTCAAGCTTACTGCAGCCCAATCAACGGCCAATAGAACTGGACCAGCAGAAGCAACACGACGAATTCCACCACCGTCAGCCATGCGCCTATGAGCACCAGGTCGCGAGCGGCAAAATATCCATAGGAGTAGCCGACAATCAGCACTCCGGACTGGTAGGCGAAAAGCTTGCCACCTGCGGCGAAGGTCCAGATCATGCCAAGCTGCAACGGATTGAGACCGTGCGACTTGGCGAATTCCATCACCAGCGGGATCGAGGTGCCGAGCATCGAGATCTCGCTGGCGAGCAGAAAGTGATAAACAAACGCGGTCCAATACATCACGATCGTGGTGGTGATGATGTTGGTCATGAAGGGCAGCATCCAGGCGAACACGGAACTGGTCAGGACATCGAGCCCTTTCGTCGCCTCCAGCACGGTACCCATGCTGACCGCGGCGGCGACGAAGAATACCGGCAGATAATTGAGCCGCTTCATGTCCTCGATCTTGAGGATACCGACGCGCGGCAACAGCGCAAACAGACCGACGCCCATGCCGATCACCGCGGGCGAGATGTGATGCAGGAAATCCGTCAGCCAGAGCAGGATCGCCGCCGTCATGAGCAAAGCAGCTCTCTTCTCCAGCGGCGATAGCGAGCCCATCTTCGTCATTTCCGCGCGCAGATAGTCGTAACCGCCCTCGAGGGCGACCTTCTCCGGCGGGTAGAACTTGAGCGTCAGCCACCAGGCGGCGAGCACCGTGATGATGCTGCAAGGCAAGAAGGCGATGAACCAATAACTCCACAACACCTCGACGCCGCCCACCTTCTCGATCAGACCGCGCGCGGTGATCGATCCGGCGCCGGCGATTATCATTTTGTCAAATATATTGGCGGTGTAGCTGAGAATGAGGAACATGCCGCGCGAGACGTTGCTCCCAGGAGGCGAATTGAACGCCTCGGCCAGGCCGAGCGCGATGGACGCCATGATGACGACGCGGGCGATTCCGGAAGGAACGATGAAGGTAAGCAGGAAATCGGTGACAATCAGGCTGAGCAGGATACGCGGATAGGTCACGCCTACGCGCAGCATGACGAAATAGGCAATCCGGCGCGCGATTCCAGACCGGGTGGCGACCACGCCGAGCAGCAAAGCGCCGAATAGGAACCAGGCGGTATCGTTGGCAAACCCGCTGAACGCCACGGGAAACGCGACGATGCGAAGCGCCCAGAACAGGAAGCAGCCGATAAATCCGGCCAAGGCGTAATCCATAGCGCGCGTAATCCATGCCACCACCATGAAGCCGACGATAGCAAAGGCATGTTGAGTAACCGGTGGTAGCGGCAACGGCGCGAACCAGACGAGCAGCGGGACCAGGATGCAGAGAATCTGCCCGATGACGACGAGGCGTGAGTTCGGGTTCTCGAGGGAGTTAGGCGCCGGCAATGCGCCGGCATCGACGGCCACCATGGGAGTCCTCCATATCCGGGGTTAGGCCCGCTTGGATGCGCTAGCTTCCCCGGATCGTTTTATTGACGGCGCCATACTGGGCTTGAACCGCACCTTGTTTCAAGCGTTGGCATGATTTCCAATTCCCGGCGAATGCCGGCGCTTGAGGAAATCGGGGGAATCGGGACAACAGTCTGATGATCTGAATTCCTTTGCCCTGTTCGAAGAGTGCATTCTCGATCGGAAGACTGGCCATATGCTGACCGTCAATCTCGAAAAACATTACGCCGACTCCACGGTTTCCAAGGCCCGTTTCAGGAACATCAAATGCAGTGCCATGGTGCGGTTCCAACCTATTACTCGTTGCCGAACCGCGAACATAAAAATTATCGGAATAGCGTTCCGTATTCCTGCTAGCAGTCCCGCGTGCGCCGGGTCGCAACGGCCAGCTGGTGCGGTGCAAACCGGCGATCTAGCGTCCCTTGGTCTTTTCTCGGCTTGCTCCGTTCAGCATCCAGGAGAACATCTCCTTGGTCTGGCGCGCCGTTTCGGGCAGCGGCATGTTCACGATTGGGTACTTGTCCTTCCAGTGGAACGGACGGCAGGCATCGATGATGGCTCGGCTGTTGGTAAAGTCGCCCTGCGCCTTTTTCTCCGGCGGAATCGAAGGATCGAGCGGTGTCGACCAAGCATTACGAATAAAATCGATCGACGTCACAGGGTCCGAGCGCGAGCACACCGCCCACATCAACTCTTCGAGGTTGGATACATCAATGTCGTCGTCGACCACGATCACATACTTGCCGGCATACGCGACCGAACGGCACATGGCTGCGAGATGTCCGGCCTGGCGGGCGTGCCCTGGATAACGCTGCTTGATTGATACGGCTGTGAGTTGACGCGATCCACCTGCCTCGTGGCACCACGTGGCTACTACGTCAGGCAGACCGGTTTTCTTTAGTTCCTGTTTTAGCAACGCCGATCGCATCACAGCGCGATAACGCGCCTGCTCCTCCGGTGGCCTTTGCGGCGGGCAGCCGAGGATGATCGGATCATTGCGGTGGTAGATGGCCTTGATGTCGAGTACCGGCTCAGCGCGCATCTTGGAGCCATAATAGCCGGTCCATTCGCCGAATGGCCCTTCCGGCAGCACATTGCCGGGCTGGACGAAACCTTCGATCACGATCTCGGCGTTGGCCGGGAACGGTAGGTCCGTGTGCTTGCCCAGCACCACCTTCTGTGGGCGCCCACGATAGGCGCCGGCGACCTCGAACTCGCACAATCCATACGGCATTTCCGTGCACGCCATCAGGAAGTTCAGCGGGTCGGCACCGACCACGATGCATACCGGCATCGGCTCGTTCCGGGCCACGAACTTGTCGCGGTGAACGCGACCGTGCTTGCCGGGGGAGATGTAGAAGCCGAGCCGTTTGGCGTCGTGGATCATCACCCGGTAGGTGCCGACGTTGACCCACTTTTCCTCGGGATCCCGGGTGACGTTGAAGCTGCCGGTGCCGATGTAGCGCCGCCCCTCGTCGCGGTCGTGCCAGACCGGGGTCGGAAATCTGGTTACATCCACTTGGTCGCCCTCGATCACGTTTTCCATGACCGGGCCGGTTGCAACCACCTCGTAGGGAAGTGGCTTATCGGAGATCTTCTGAAAGTCAGTAAGGAAAGCCTCGGACAGCTCGATTTTATTGAGATCGGGCGGAAGGCCAAGCGTCATGTTCTGCCGCCGGCCACCAAAGAAATTGGTGAGAACACGAAAGCCCTTGGGATAACCGGGGATGTTGTCGAACAGCGCGACCGGCGCTTTTTCGTCGTGCTGCAAAAGCTCCGCCGCCATACCGATGTCTTGTTCCCAGGAATAGCCGTTGGCGCGGACCAACTCACCGAGCTTATCGGCTTCGACGATCCATTCGCGCAGATCGTCATAGGGCACGCGGGCTTGGCGATTGTCAGTGAGGGCAATATTCATGAGCGTTCTCCCGAATTAAGAATCACGTGCGCACTTCCGATCCCACCCAATCGAATCGCGCTCCAGTCGATGGGCTGCGTATCAGTGAACTACATCGAATTCCTTCACCACCACCTTTGCGCCCGTGATGTTCGTGTTGTGCCGCTTGATCTCCTGGTGATCTGCGCTTTTCAGGTACGTGCGAATACTCTCCTCGTTGTCCCATTCCGCGTACGAAATGTATTCCCCCGGGTTATCCTTGGATCGAAGCAAGCGCTCCAAAAGGCAGCCCGGCTGTTTAATCATGAGTGGGGCGCATTTCTCTTTCCAATTACGTTCGGCTTGGCTGCCCATGCCGGCAGGGACGGTCGTAACAATCATTCGGACAATCGACATCGGCGCCTCCTCTTGATGCTGAACCAACATTGCCCAGATGAACTCTGGAACGGCGTGAACGATAGCAGACGGCGGGGTTCCCTGAGGCTTTATCTATTTTGGTTGCTCAGTTGGCGGCCTTTTTCATAACCGCCAGGCCGTCTTATTTGGTGGCTACAGGCCCCTATCGACCACCTTTTGGCCTCCGTGACCCATATGCTGTGCCCATCGTTTAGCACTTTTCAAGCCGCATGAAACTGGCTATCATAAAAATACTTAGAAGTCTAATGATTTATGTTCGCCGCTGTTGAACGGTTACCTCGATTGAAATCGTTAGTGTCGGAGATGGCGGGCTTAGCGTAAAGAGTGACATTGGGAGACAATTGGAAATGCAACTGGTACAAAGGCAGTCACATCGCAATTTGCCGCTGGCCGCAACCGGTCCACGGCCGCGCGTCGACAATGCTGCAGATGACGTGATTATCGTCGACGTTGATGATGCCCCAATTGGACGGCACCCAAGCTCGAGGCGCATCGGAATGGATTGCGGCACCGCGCCATATCCGTCGTCATCGGCGCGCGCGATCGGCGAATCCTTCTGCATCGACGCGCTTCCGGAAAATACAACTCCGGCGGGCTATGGACGAATACCTGCTGCAGTCGTCCACGCCGGCGAGGCCATATTTGATGCAGCCACTCGGCGGCTCGATGAAGAGATGGGCATTATCTGCCCTCTCTCTTTTAGCTTTTCGATGAGTTACCGCCCCGAAGTGTCCAATGGTTTGATCGCAAATGAAATCGTTCATGTCTTCGCCGGTCGCCTCAATGGTACACCAACTCCAAATCCGATCGAGGTGTCGGATTGGTACTGGAAACCATTCACCGAGGTCGAGCGTGACATCGACGAGCGACCCGACATCTACACCGTTTGGTTCCGAAAGATCCGGAATGAATTCTGGGGCGACATCGTCGGGTTGCTCTATGGCCGCGGCTCCGGCGGCGAGCCGAAGCTTCCCACGCCCTGACCCTCTCACGATCTAACTACAATCAAACAGCTTCCCAGAAACATTGGAGTTCGGACGTCATGCAGAAAGCGATGCCCAAAGAAAATCCCCAGTCAAATACCGCCGATGTCGTCGATCTGCGGAAGACATTGGAATGGCTGAAGTCGCAAGGCGACTTGATCGAAACCGACAAGCCGGTCGATCCGGATCTCGAAGTGACCGGGCTGCAGAAGCACCTGGATGGCGGCTGCCCCGTCATCTTCAACAACGTCAAGGGCAAGCCGAACCATAGGGTCATCACCAATCTGTTCGGCGACATGAACGTCATCAACAAGATGTTCGGCTGGAAGAACGATATCGAACGCACGCGTAAGATTGCCCAAGCCTTCCGCAAGCCACTCAAGCCGGTGATTATTCCCCAGGAGCAGGCGCCGGTGCAGGAGCACGTCATCCTCGATCCGGATGACGTTAACAAGCACATGGTGCCGATCCGCCATACGACTTACGAGACCGAGCTTACCGTCGGGTCCGGCATTCGCTGCATCAGCTTCGACCAGTTCGATGGCGGTACAGACCTCGGTTACAACCGCATGAACTTCCGTTGGGGCAATGTCGGTACGTTCCAGATTTCGCCCGGCTCGCACATGTGGCAGGTGGCGAACAAGTATTACCAGGACGACAAGCCGATCCCGATCTCAATGTGCTTTGGCGTGCCGCCCGCCTGCACATTGCTCGCGGGCGCCGGCTTCGACTACGCCATTCTGCCGATGGGCTGCGATGAAATCGGCATTGCCGGTGCAGTGCAGGGCAGCCCCATACGCATGGTCAAGTGCCGCACGGTCGACGCCTACACGCTCGCCGACGCTGAGTTGGTTCTCGAAGGTTATATCCATCCGCGTGATCGCCGATTCGAAACCAAGGAGTCGGAGGATGCCGGCGTGCAAGGCCGCTACCATTTTCATCCCGAATGGGCGGGGTACATGGGCAAGGCCTACAAAGCGCCAACCTTCCACGTCACCGCTGTGACGATGCGCAAGCCGGAGACCAAGCCGATCATCTTCGCGCTAGGCGTCCACACTCTCGACGACCACAATATCGACACTACGGTGCGCGAGGCGGCGATCTTCGAGCTGTGCGAGCGTCTGCAGCCCGGCATCGTCCAGGATGTGGTCATTCCTTACTGCATGACCGACTGGGGCGGCTGCGTCATCCAAGTCAAAAAGCGCCATCAAATCGATGAGGGCTGGCAGCGCAACTTCCTCGGTGCGGCGCTGTCCTGCTCGCAGGGCATGCGGCTGGCGATCGCGGTGAGCGAGGACACCGATCCTTACTCTATGGATGACATCATGTGGTGCATGACCACACGGGTGAATCCGCGCACCGACATCCTCAACCCGATCCCCGGCGGGCGCGGCCAGACCTTCATGCCGGCGGAGCGCATGACCGCGGGTGACAAGCAGTGGACCGCATCGAATACCCAATTCGAGGGCGGCATGGGGATCGATGCCACGGTGCCGTTCGGCTACGAGAGCGACTTCCTGCGACCGGTCTATCCGGTCGACAAGGTCAAGCCGGAGGACTTCTTCACCAAGAAGGATATCGAGAACGCCAAATCGCGCATGGTCGGCTGGGTCCACTCCTTGGCTCGAACTGGACGGTAAGCCGTTGTCAGCAATGAAGCGGTGGGCGCTGGCTATTGGCGCCCGCCGCACCACGTACCGTGCAAAGTGAGGCACACCATTCATTTTTTGCGCGCAGGTGACGTCCCATGTTGAAAGAATCGGAGGTTGGGCCAAACCTGCTTCGACACTGGATCGATCGTGCCGCGGAGCAAAATCCGAATAAGAGCTATATCGTTTGCGTCGATGATCGACGAACGATCAACTACAGACAATTTCAGCGACTGACCAGGCAAATCGCCACGTTTCTCGCCGGGCACGGCGTCGGAACGAACGACCGTGTGGTTCTGCTCGCCAACAACTCAATCGAACATTTAGCCTGCTATATCGGTGTGATGGCTTATGGCGCAACCATTTGTACCATTCACGTCGAGATGAACCATCGCCACCTCGCGCAGATTCTACCAGCACTGAATCCACGCCTTATCGTGTTCGAGACTGGATTGGGGCTCGAGGACGTATTGGTAAAGTCATCGGCACCGTGTCTGGCGCTTGGATCGTGGGACAACGATACTCATGATGGGTTTTACAGATCGATTGCGCGCTGCGAATCGAGGGGCATGCCTCTTGCGACTACCCAGCCACAAGATGACGCTTGCATCCTGTTCACGTCCGGGACAAGTTCTCGACCGAAGGGTGTGGTTCTGACGTTTCGCGAGCTGTTGTCGAACGTAGAACCGACTGCGGATGGAATAGGTCTGACCAACGACGACCGCATCTACGATTTTCGTTCTTATAATTGGTGCTCCGCCCAGGTTCTCAGCGCATTATCGCCGCTCTGTCGCGGCGCTTCACTGATTATGGGGCGGAAGTTCTCGCGCAGCCGGTTTTTCCAGCACATCGCAGAATATGGCGCAACGATCGCCGCTGGAAACCCGACTACGATCAACATGCTGCTCAACAATGATGATCCAGTGAATGCCGATACATTGTCGAGCTTGAGGTTCATGATCTCGAGTTCCGCACCTCTCTTGAATGAGGATTGGCACCGCTTCGAACAACGTTTCGGTATTCCCATTGCTCAAGGTTACGGCTGCAGCGAAATCGGTTGGATCGCAACTAATCCAGGTGCAAACCGACATTTCGGGACCGTCGGCAAGCCGCTGCCCTATCATCAACTTGCGGTCATTGATGATCGTGGTCAGCCGCTGCCCTCGGGCGGGATAGGGCATATCGAGGTTGGAGGCCTTCACGATAACGAATACCGCTATTTGGGGGACGATGGAACGATCAAGGTCCACAGTCGTGGACGCTTGCGAACAGGCGACATTGGCTTTCTCGATGCGGACGGATACCTCCATGTCACCGGTCGGGAGAAGGATTTGATTATCCGCGGCGGCGTGAACATCTCGCCATTGGAGATCGATAGCATTCTTATGCAGCGGCCGGAGGTTATCGAAGTGGCCACAGTGGGAGTTCCCGACCGCACTTACGGTGAAGAAGTTGTCAGCTTTGTCGTTGCGCGACCGGGAACGAAAATTGACGTCAATGACTTGCTTCGTTACTGCTGCACGGTCTTGCCGGCATTCAAGGCGCCCAAGCAGATCGTGCTTAGCAATCACTTACCTAAGACCGCGCGAGGCAAGCTTGACCGCAAAGCTTTGGCGGAGAAGTGGACAAATAACAATTGCGATTGGTCTGCTTAACACAGGCACTGGCAGAGGTGGCGATCCGGGTTAGGGCGATCAAACTCTTTATCGACTAATGTCATTGGGAGCGGCCGGAGTCGCGGCTGCAATCACTATCGTGTTCTCGACGTGAACCCCTATCCCGATGACCTACCGGTGCCCTCATTCGGACCGCGCCTGCGCTGCACGCAGTGCGGCCATCTCGGCGCAGACGCTCGCCCGAATTGGCAAGAGCGAGCCGCCGCATGTCTGTTCGGGCCGCACGGAACGTAGCGGTTTCTGCCGCTGTCAATCAGCAGGTGGTGTCGCATCTTGTTGACAGTATGGGGCGCGAAAGGGATCATTTAGCATATGCGCATCGCAATTCTTGACGACATTCACCGCGCTTACGAGGACACGAGCGGTGTTCGCCGCTTGCGAGACCGCGCCGAGGTGAAAATCTTCATCCACCCGTTCGGCGATCCCTCAGTGCTCCGGGGCTTCGATGCGCTGGTGGCAAACCGTGAGCGAACGCGTTTTACTCGGTCGCTACTGGAACAGCTTCCCGATCTGCGCATCATCGCACAAACTGGTAATCACGCGTACCATATCGATTTAGCTGCAGCCGAGGAGCGCCGAATAATCGTTGCCAAAGCTACCGGTGGCTTCTGCACGAGCGCGGCCGAACTTGCGATCGGATTGATGATTGCGGTGATGCGGCAAATTCCATCGATCGACCGCGAGGTCAAACTCGGCAGATGGCCGACGCCGATGACC
>Ga0066790_10001175_pt1 | contig 10897 bp, 8 predicted proteins | sample OrgsoiDNA2013050_FD_70963 | JGI IMG/M metagenome (GOLD analysis project Ga0066790, IMG submission 70963) | Permafrost soil microbial communities from the Arctic, to analyse light accelerated degradation of dissolved organic matter (DOM) -... | ecosystem: Environmental > Terrestrial > Soil >...
AGCGACTGGGCAGGGCAAAGATGTCGAAAGCTGGCAGGATCTCGAGCACGTCGCTGCGCTCGCCGGCCAGGATCACCCGGGTCCCCCGGATCTTGCGGGCGCGCCGGGCGATCTGCTCGGCGCGCTCGCCGCTGCCGACCCATACTCCGATGGCGCCGGGCCGGTTCAGCTGCTGCAGTGCGGCCAGGAAGTCCTCGGGCGCTTTCTGGTACGTCAGCCTGCCCACGGCGCCGACCACCGCCGCCTGCGCGGGGATGCCGAGGCTGATCCGGGCCCGCTGCCGCGCCAGCGGGGACCCGGCGGCGGCGACGGCACGGGCCCGCTCCGGCCCGTCAACGGCTACCCCGATAGTGACGATCCGGTCGGGGGCGGCCAGCTCTCGCCGCACCGCCTCCGCGGCCACCCCCGCGCCTACGCACAGGGCGACATCAGTGATCCGGCCCAGCCGCCGCTCGATCGCGAGGTAAGCCTGGCGACGCGGCCCGGACTGGAACTCATGGAAGGGGAAACCGTGGTAGGTGTGCACGATCCTGGGCACCCCGGCCCGGCGGGCGGCCAGGCGGCCGACGGCTCCGGCCTTGGCGCAATGGGTATGGACGACGTCGAATGTCCGGCTGCGCAGCAGCCTTTCCAGTCGCTTGAGGGCTCGCAGGTCGCTGCCCGGCGCTAGCGGCGCGCGCAGCGCCGGCTCCACGATGACCTCCACGCCGGCGGTGGCGGCCCCCTGAGCCAGCCGGCCGCCGCTCCCGGTAATGATCGTCACCTGGCAGCCGTGCCGGGCCAGGGCACAAGCGCCGCGGAGGGCAAGCACGCCCGCACCGCCTTCCAGGCGCGTGATGACGGTGGCGACTCGCAGCGCCTGGCCATTCCCGGACCCCGGATCTGCCCATCCGGCCACCGCGTGGCCGCTGGTCACGTCCGCTGCGACCGGTCCGGGCGGGCGGGAACGGCCTTGGGGCCATCCGCCCCGGCCTGCGCCCCCGACTGCGCCGCGGCGGGCCCGGACAGCCGCAGTCCCGCCTCCCGAGCGACGCTGACGGCCTCAAGCCGCGTATGCACATCGAGCTTGTAGAAGATGTTCCGCGTATGCGTGCGCACCGTGTCGGTCGAGATCATCAGCTCTTCCGCGACCTGCCGGTCGCGCTTGCCCTCGGCCATGCTGGCCAGCACGTCGCGCTCCCTGGGACTGAGGATGGCCAGCGGATCCTCGTCGTCCTTGGCCCGCCGGACATCCTCGCGCAGCTGGCGAAGGACCTCGCCGAGCAGCTCGGGCGGGTACCACGACTGCCCCTGGCAGACACCCCGGATGACGGCCTCAAGCTCGTGCGCGGCCTGCCGCTTGGACACCCACGAGGCCACCCCGGCGCGGGCGGCGTCGACGGCGTGGGCGGGGACGTCGTCAGCGCTGACGACGACCACGTGCGCCGCCGGCCACGCCTCCCCGAGGCGCTGCAGCACGTCCGTGGCCGCGAACCCGAGCGGCTCGATGTCGATCAAGATCACATCCGGGCGCAGCCACCGGGTCATCTCCGGCAGCCGGGCGTCGTCGGTCCGTGCGCACCCGACGACCCACAGGTCAGGCGCGGCCGACAGCCGGGAGGTGAGGGCCTCAGTCACCATCTGATAGTCATCAACCAGAAGCACCCGCAGCACATTCACGGTATCTACTTTGACACCACCATCCTGGTTTGCCCTCATGCAAATGAATGAGGCCATCTCGTGCAGTTAAATAGTGATGTGCGTGTCCTTCCGGTAGCTCACAGTCATCGGCGCCCGTCACCGCCCTGCGCACCCCGCCGCAAGCACGCGCTTGCGCCTGCAACCGCGGCCCGGCCTGACCCGGGCCTCCGGGCTGGCTGGGCACTGGCACATGGCGGAAAGCCGGATATTATGAATAAGTTACCGCGATAAGCTGCTTCATACCGGACAAGATGTGTATATCGGCTGAATAGCTAGTGGAGTTCGCATCGCACCGAAGACCGGCCCACCGCCCCGGCAGGACGCGCCCCCTGCCGATTCCGCGGTGGACAAGCCGCAGCGATCGCCGGGCGGCTGGACCCCGGCGTCGCGTCGCCGGATGCAGGCCGAGCGCCGCCAGGCGGCGCAGACCGCGGACGCGGCACGAGACCGGCTGGCCGAAGTCAGCGCCCAGCTCAGCCAGGGCCCGGCTCCCGATCGCCTGGCCGCGGTGCAGGCCCTGACTCAGCTGGCTGACGAGGACCCCTCGGTCCGGCAGGCGTGCGTCGACATTCTGTGCTCGGCCCTGCGCGCGGCCCCCGCGAGCAGCCCGGACACCGGCAGCCCGGACACCGGCAGCCCGGACACCAGCGCCCGGTCCCGCGCCCGGTCCCGCGCCCGGCACGAAGACCGCGTATGCCGCTACGTCACGGTCACGGCCATCGTGGCGCATCTCCGACCCGGTGCCCCGGTCTCCTGGGCCGGCTGTGACGTCGACTTCAGCGGCGCCGTCTTCGACGCCCCGGATTCGTCCCGGCTGGCCGGCCAGGCGCCGGGCCTCGGGGGGCCCAGCGATGCCGGCGAGATCAGCTTCGCCAGGGCGCAGTTCTCGGGGGCCGCGGTCACCTTCGCCGGCGCCCAGTTCAGCGGGGCCAGGGTCAGCTTCGCCGGCGCCCAGTTCAGCGGCGGGGACGTCAGCTTCGCCGGCGCCCAGTTCAGCGGCGGGGAGGTGAGCTTCGCCGGCGCCCAGTTCTCCGGCGCGACCGTCAACTTCGCCGGCGCCCAGTTCAGCGGGACGAAGGTCACCTGGCTGGGTGCCGAGTTCGCCGCCGGCACCGTCAGTTTCGCCGCGGCCGAGTTCGGCGGCGGCCAGGTCAGCTTCTGCGCCCGCTTCACCGGCGGCGAGGTGGCGTTCATCGGCTCACGGTTCACCGGCGGAATGGTGAGTTTCCTCGAGGCGGAGTTCAGCGGCGGAACCGTTGGCTTCCTCGACGCTGAATTCTCCGGCGGTCAGGTGGGCTTTGCCGGGGCTGTCTTTACCGGAAGCGAAGTGAGCTTCGTGGGCGCTGAGTTTACCGGGGCGGTGGTCAGCTTCGCCGGAGCCAGAATGATGAAGGGGATGATCAGCTTCGTCGGTGCCGAGTTCGCCGGCGGCGAGATCAGGTTTCCCTGGACCGAATTCAACGGCGGCGAAGTGCGATTCTCGGGGACCAGCCTCGCCGGCGGCCGCGTCCTGTTCACCCAGGCGAAGTTCAACGGCAGCATGGTCGATTTCACCAGCGCGCACTTCTCGCGCGGCCTGCTGGATCTGTCGGATGCCGTGATCTGGTCGTCGCCGCCGGCTTTCGACGACGCGCCCGCCAGCCCGCCCGGCGTGCGGCTGCTAGCCGGATAAGCAGCGGCCGGGCAGGAGCCGATCCCGGCAGCACTGGCGTCAGGACCTCATCTCGGCGTCCTGCACCGCGAGCGCCTCGGCCGCCTCGGCCCTGGCATACCTGACGTACCGGTAATGACCGCGGCCGATGAGGCCCGCTGCCGCCAGCGCCAGGGCCAGGACGCCGATCCAGATCAGCGTGCGGTAGTTCCTGGCCGCCGTCAGGCTGTAGTCGGTCGTGGTGATCGTGCCGGCGGACTTCGCCGCCAGGCCGAAGCTGATGGCGGTGGTGCCTGCGGGGACCGTGGGCGTCTGCCAGAGCGCGTGCCGCCACGAGCCCGAGGCGGGGAAGGCCGGGCTCGTCGTCCAGTAGACCCAGCTGCCCAGCGAGGTGCGCCGGTAGATCTCCATCTGCGGCTGGCTGCTGGCCTGGTACCAGATTCCGGCGCGGTAGGCGTGGCCGGCCACGACCGACGGCGCGCAGAGCCCGAGGTCCATCCTGGGCAGGAGCTTGGCAATACCCGAGCCCTGCCTCGTGGTGCGGACCGTCTCGGCCGCCGCCCCCTGAGGGCCGCCGCCGGGGCGATAGGTGAAGCTCGCGACGGTGTGCCCGTAGTTGGCGGCCTGGAAACAGGCCGGCAGGCTGCCGCTGCCAGCCGCCAGCCGGGCGTTAGCCACGCCGGTGCCATGCAGCCGGCGGGGCGCGGGCCCGGGCACCGCCGGCCGGACCGGCCCGCCGATGACCGCGGCCATGGTCTCCACGAAGGTAGTGCCGGCCTTCTGCTGGCCGGCCAGCCAGCTGAGCACCTCGCTCAGGATCGCGGGCGTGGTTCCCAGAGGGCAGTTCTCCTGGCAGATGTCGTGAATGGTGAAGACCACCCAGCCACCCCCGTGCAGCTGGGCTTCCCGGACATCGTGCTCGTAGGTGCCCGCCGTCCAGGTCGTGTTAACGGAGTTCACCTCGATCGGAGTTCGCACGTCCAGGGGGTCCTGCGGCGGAATGGATTCCGCCCAGGCGCACGTCAGGCAGAGCCCCGCACCGCGGAGGGTGCCGGTGCCGAGGCCGGCGTTATAGCCACAGGCTCGCGTCAGCGTCTCCACGGCCGGGTTCACGGCCGCGAACGGGTATGCGAAATCGGTCGGGCGGAAGCCCCACCGGAAGAGGTTCGCCCGGTCGTCGCAGACCTCGCGCTTGGCCTCGGCGACCGGCGTCGTCGTCAGCTGCTGATGCAGCACGCTGAGCCCGCCGATCTCATTGCCCGCGGCGGCGACCTTACGGATGTCCCCCAGCGTCAGGTAGGGCGAGGATCGGTGGCACTGCTGCTGGGCCAGCACGCAGACCAGTCCGGAGGGCACGAAGTACGTCGCGTGCATCCCGTACTTCGCGAACATCGGCAGGGACGGCATCTGATCGGCCAGGCCACCACCCCAGGCGAACGTCACCACCGTCTTATGCAGCCGGGCCGGCTCGGCCAGCGCCACCGTCCTCGGCCGGCCAGCATGGCGGGCTGGGCGGGGAGCGGGCGGGCCAGTCAGCCACTGGGCCGAGCTGGACGGCAGGGGCGCGGAGGACGTGGAGGGCGCGGGGCGCGGGGACAGCGCCGGACTGCCGGAGCCAGCCGCCGTGGAGCTGACGGACGGGCTGGCGGTAGCGCTGGAGCCGGCGGACGTGCCGTGGGCCGGGCTGGCGCCGGCGAGCGCCAGGCCGGCGGGCGACGCCAGCAGCGCCAGCGCGGCCCCCGCGAGCTGAATTCCCCACCTAGCCGGACGCATGATGGCTCTCCGCTTCTTGTCCGTAGGCCGCTGCCTGCTGCGCCGCGGCCGGCGCAACAGCGGGCTCGATCAGGTAGGCCGCGCTGCGGATCTCGGGAATGATCGTCGCGGGCACCGGCCGCGGGGCGAGCCTGGCGTGCAGCCCCGGCGCGCGCCGTCGCGTCGGGCTCCTCCACACTCCGTTCGAGCTCGCCAGCCAGGCCAGCGGAATCGCCGACAGCCCGACAGCCGCGTCCAGCACGCGCATGAACGGGAAGAACGGTGCGGACAGCAGCAGCCGCGGCCTGCGCTCCACGGCCGCGACCAGGCAGGTCATCGCGAGGTCGGGCACGACGACCCCGTAGAGGATCCTGGTCAGGTTCATATGGCTGGACACCACGGCGTACACCGGGCCGAAAACGGGCCAGGTCACGGCGCTGCTGACCAGGTCGGGGACGATCAGGACGGCCACGACCAGCGGCAGGAAGATGAACAGCAGGCTGGAGGTGACGAGCTCGGTGAGCATGAGCGCGAGCATGGCCGTGAACAGGTTGAGCCGGGGCGGATGCCGGCGAACTGTCTGCCACAGGCCGAGCGCCCACCGCCTCGTCTGGCGGATGTAGTCGTGCAGGTTGTCGGGGTCCTGGGTGATCGCCACGGCGCCCAGGGTGAAGCCGACCTTGCCCAGCGCCTTCTGGTAGACCTCGAACGTCATGTTGAAGTCCTCGATCACCAGGCCAGGCGGGTTGATGTCGATGGCCGGGAGCACCGAGGTGCGGTAGAGGCTGGCGAAGCCCGGCACGATCGGCGTCGCGTTCACGTAGCGCGAGGTCTGGCCGAATTTCATGAGGCGCTGGCCGGCTGAGTAGATCCTCATCCGGTGGCCGACGAGCAGGTTCCCGAGCGGCGACAGCATCCGGCGGGTGTCGGTCTTGACGCAGCCCGCGACCGCCGCGATCTTCGGGGAGTCGAACAGCCGCAGCGCCGCGAGGAAGTAGCGGGGCTGCACCCGGGTGTCGGCGTCCAGGAGCATCAGGACCGGGAACCGTTCCACGATCTTGAAGCGCTCGATGGCGTCCTTCAGCGCCCCGGCCTTGCCGACGTTCTGCCGGGTCTTGATGGCCTTCACCCCGCAGCTCAGCGCGATCTCGAAGGTATCGTCGGTCGACCCGTCGGACACGACATGCACGTTCCGGCGCGGGACCAGCTTCGTGATCGCCTCCACGCTGTCCGCGATGACGGCCGCCTCGTTGTGGGCCGGGATCAGCACGGCGACGTCATCGACGGTCAGGTGGATCCGGCGCGAGCGCCGGCCGGCCGGATCATGGCGCAGCGCGACCACGTTCTCGTGGCTGGCGGCGGCCAGGGTCGCGGCGCGCCGGCGCGAGCGCCACCGGCCCACCGTCAGCTGGTCGACCAGCCGGATCAGTCCGACCGTGCCCCACACGGCGAAGTTCACGCCGAAGACCAGGATGACCATTGCCCACGTCGGCATTACGAGGCTCCCCGGCGGGCCGGGTGCCCGGTGCGCGACCCCGGTGGCAGCACCTGATGCAGCGCCTGCCAGGTACCGGGATCACCGGCGCCGTACATCCACAGGTAGACGCCGCCGATGCCGGCCCTCGCGGCCAGGTCGAACTTGGCCCGCGCGCTGGCCGCATTCTCGAACCACACGGTGTGCCGGTGACCGGCGGCATCGGTATAGCCGAACCACGGGGCCTGGCTGACCGCGTCATACTGCGGCGTCACGTGGTGCTGGCGGGCTATCTGCAGCGCCTCAGGCCAGGTGACCGAGGCCCCGTGGCCGCCGGACCAGTCGTAGCCGTACTGCGGGATGCCGAGCACGATCTTCGACGCCGGCATCTGGGTCCTGGCGTAGCTGAGCACGCCGCGGATCCAGCCGACCGGGGCAATGGGACCGGGCGGGGAGGAGTCCCAGTGGTAGTCGTAGCCCATCAGCCGCACCTGGTCGGCGACCTTGCCGATGGCCGCGTAGTCCTGGGCGACGTTACGCGGGGCGTACCCGGCGTTGCTCGCCTTCGCGAACAGGGCCACGGACAGCAGCTTTCCCCTGGCGTGCAGCGCCCCCGCGAGCCGGACGACAAACGCGGTGAAGGCCTGCCGGTCGCTGGCGTGCAGCTCCTCGTAGTCCAGGTCGATGCCGGCGTAGCCGTTGGAGTCGGCCAGCGCGACGATGGCCGCTACCTGCCGCCCGGCCATCGCCGGATCGTGCAGCACGCGGGCCACCGGCGCGTACGACCAGTTGCCCTGGGCATCCACGTTGGCCAGGGTCGGCACGATGGGCAGGCCCTGCGCGCGCAGGCGCGTCAGCTGCCCGTTGATCGCGGACAGGCTGATGCCGGAGTCGAGAATGATCTGGCCGTTGCTCCCGACGCCGTACATCCACGGGGAGACCTCGCTGACGTCACGCCGGTTGGCGAGGACCGCGTCGGTACCCGGGCCGATGTTCCAGTACGGCAGGGACGCCACCACCAGGGCCCGGTGGGTCACCGGGGCGGGCGGCGGCTGGCTGGCGCGCATGATCAGCAGGACCGCCAGGATGCCCGCGGGCACGACGGCCAGCCAGGCGAAGCCGCCCCGCCCGCGGTGCCTGCGCCGCCCGGCGGCGGGAGGGCCCGCTTCCGGGCTCCCCCCGGCCGCCACGGTGAGCTGCGGCCGGTCGGACTGTGCCCGATCGGACTGTGCCCGGTCGAACTGGGGCCGGCTGCCCGGCAGGTCATGATGCACAGCGCTGATCCCGCATTCATGAAGCCGTGACGGCGATGTTACGGCTGGCTTCCTGGTCGCCGATGACGGCCCGGATGATGTCGTCGAGGGTCCGGGTCGGGGTGAAGCCGCACGTAGCGCGGGCCAGGCCGCAATCGGGAATGCGGCGCTGCATGTCCTCGTAGCCCGACCCGTAGGCCTCCAGGTAGGGGGTATGGGTAATGGCACTGCGAGATCCCGTGGCGGCCACGATGCGCCGGGCGAGCTCGTTGATCGAGACCTGCTCGTCGTTGCCCAGGTTGAAGGCCCGGCCGTAGGCCTCCGGGCTGGCCATCAGCGCGATCAGGGCCGGGATCACGTCCTGCACGTGGCAGAAGCAGCGGATCTGGTCACCGGTGCCGTAGACGGTGATGGGCTCGCCGGCCAGGGCCTGCTGGGTGAACCGGGGAATGACCATCCCGTACCGGCCGGTCTGCCGCGGGCCGACGGTATTGAAGAACCGGATGATGACCGCCTTGAGCCCGCGCTCGCGGCAGTAGGCGTCGATGAGGCTCTCGTCGATGGCCTTGGCCTCGGCATAGCTCCAGCGCGACTTGAGCGGCGAGCCGATGATGCGGTCGTCGTCCTCGCGCAGGCCGGGCTTGGAGTTCTTGCCGTAGATCTCGCTCGTCGAGGCGGCCAGCAGGACGGCGCCGCTGCGGGCGGCGGCCTCGACCACGTGCTCGGTGCCGTGGATGTTGGTCCGCAGGCTTTCCAGGGTGCGGTCCCGGATGACGAAGGCGCCCACGGCGGCAGCCAGGTGGTAGACCTGCTGGCACCCGGCGGTGAGCTCGCCGACCAGCTCCTCGTCCAGGATGGAGCCCTGCACCAGGCGGAAGCCCGGGTGATCCGCGACAGCCTGCAGGTTCGCCAGCCGCCCGGTGCTCAGGTCGTCCAGGCCGGTCACCTGATGGCCGTCGGCCAGCAGGGCCTGCACCAGGTGCGATCCGATGAAGCCGGCGGCGCCGGTGACGAGAATCCTCACGAGTTACCCCTTCGCTGATTCGGCGGCTGGGCTGGCCGGGGCCGGCCGGGCGGACTTCCCGCCCGGCGCGGACTGCCGCAGGCGGCGGCCCCGGCGGAGGGCGCGCCAGCTGCGACGCGCGGCGAGCTGGTCGTAAAAATCATCAATGCGGTTCGTGACGGCCTGGATCCCGTAGGCCTTCTCCACCGCGGGCTCGGGGACCCGGTCGCGGTGCCCGGCCCGCACCTCGGCGGCCATCGCCTCGCGGATGCCCTCGGCAGTCGACGGGACCGGCCAGGCGCGGGTCACGTCCAGCCCGCCGAGCGCGGGACAGGTGGTGTACAGGACCGGCATCCCGTTGCCCAGTGCCTCCAGCACCGAGAGGCCGAACGTCTCCTGGGCGGAGGAGGCGACGAACAGGTCCATCGCCGAGAGCATGGCCGCGACGTCATGGCGCTCTCCGGCGAAGATCACCCCGCCGGTGGCCCCGCACCTGGCCGCCGTCTCCTCCAGGTGGGCCTGCTCCTCGCCCTTGCCGACGATCAGCAGCTTGGTGCGGTCATTCAGCAGCGGGGCAGCGGCCTCGATCACCAGGTCGAACTGCTTGTTCGGGTCCAGGCGCCCCAGCACCCCGATCACGTAGTCGTCTCGGCCGAGCCCGAACTGCTCCCGGACCGACTGCCGGGCGGCGCTGTCGAAGGCGATGCGGCCCAGGTCGACGCCATTGGGGATGACGGTGATCCGGGCCTGCCGCACGCCCCAGGCGGCCATCCGGTCGCGGACCGTCTGCGACACCGCGATCGTCGCGTCGGAGAACCGCTCGGTAGCCAGGTACAGGGCCCGGACGCCCGGCGTCATCTTCCGGCGCTCCAGGTGCGTCTCGCCGATCGAGTGCTCGGTGCTCAGCACCACGGGCGTTCCGGCCAGCCAGGCCGCCGGCCGGCCGTAGACCTGCGACCGGTACAGGTGCGTGTGCACGACGTCGTAGCCGCCGGCGCGGATCAGCCGGTGCAGTTCGAGCAGCGCCGAGAGCTGCGTGTTCCGGGTCATCCCCAGGTCACGCACCCGGTTGCCGTCCTCGCGGATCATCTCCGCCACTGGCCCGGCGTTGTAGAGCGTGACGACGTCGCAATCGTGGCGGGTGTGCTGGAGGAACGACTTCAGCTGCAGCTCGGCCCCGCCGACCCCCAGACCGGTAATGACATGCAGAACCTTCACAACCCCTCTTTCCTGACGCCGAAGCGGGAGGGCCCGCTGGCCCAGAACCCGGACAGATCTGTCATCTGGTCACCGCCGCCGTCCGCCGGGCCGGCCCGGTGACCATGGCCAGGGTCCGGGCCAGGATCACGACGTCGAGCCAGAGCGACCAGTGGTCGATGTAGAAGTTGTCGAGGCGGACCCGCTCGTGAATTGAGGTGTCACCGTGCAGTCCCTGCACCTGAGCCAGCCCCGTCAGCCCGGCGCGCATCCGGTGCCGGTCGTCATAGCGCGGGATCTCGCGCCCGAACTTGTCGGCGAAGTACGGCCGCTCCGGCCGGGGGCCCACCAGGGACATGTCGCCGCGGATCACGTTGATCAGCTGCGGCAGCTCATCCAGGTGCGTGGCCCGCAGCCAGCGGCCGAGCGAGGTGAGCTGGTCGGTCGGCACCACCCAGCGGGTGTCGGAGTCCGGGTGCGCGGCCATGGTGCGCAGCTTGATGATCTCCGCCCGCCTGCCGCAGCCGACTACCCGGTCCTGGCGGAAGAAGGCCGGATGCCGGCGGCCGATGGCCAGCGCGAGCAGGCCGAGGAACGGGGCCGCCGCGCCGAGCATGATCGTGGCCGCCGCGATGTCGAAGCACCGTTTCACGCGCAGGCTGGCCGGCCTCCGCTCGCGCCGCAGCGGCGCGAGCGGGACTTCCCTCACCTCATCCGGGCAGGCCACTGCCCTGACGAGGTCGCTGCGGCCGGCCGCCGTTGGCGACCGCAGAGCGCTGCCGAACATGACCGACGACCTTCGCCTAGACGATGACGCGGTGCGGAGCACCACTGAACTGATAGGTGCCGTCGAGCACCCGCGGGCAGTCCTGCACCCACGCGTAGTC
>Ga0066790_10001176_pt1 | contig 10894 bp, 8 predicted proteins | sample OrgsoiDNA2013050_FD_70963 | JGI IMG/M metagenome (GOLD analysis project Ga0066790, IMG submission 70963) | Permafrost soil microbial communities from the Arctic, to analyse light accelerated degradation of dissolved organic matter (DOM) -... | ecosystem: Environmental > Terrestrial > Soil >...
GCGGATACCGCTGTGCATCGTAATCACCGAGGGCATCCCGGTGCACGACACCGCGCAGTTCTGGGCCCGGGCCAGCGCGGCCGGCAACGTGACCAGGATCATCGGGCCGAACTGCCCGGGCGTCGCCTCCCCCGGCAAGTCCAACGCCGGCATCATCCCGGCCGACATCACCACCGCCGGGCGGATCGGCCTGGTCTCCAAGTCGGGCACGCTGACGTACCAGATGATGTACGAGCTGCGCGACATCGGCTTCTCCACCGCCGTCGGCATCGGCGGCGACCCGGTGATCGGGACCACCCACATCGACTGCCTGCAGGCGTTCCAGGAAGATCCGGAGACCGACGCGATCGTGATGATCGGCGAGATCGGCGGCGACGCGGAGGAGCGAGCCGGGGCCTTCATCGAACAGCACGTGACCAAGCCGGTCGTCGGCTACGTGGCCGGCTTCACTGCCCCTGAGGGCAAGACGATGGGGCACGCGGGCGCGATCATCTCGGGATCCTCGGGTACCGCGCAGGCCAAGAAGGAAGCGCTGGAGAAGGCCGGCGTCCGCGTCGGCAAGACCCCGAGCGAGACCGCCACCTTGGTCCGCGACATCATGCGGGCCCGGTAAGGGCGGGCCTTTCGCCGGTTTTCCCCGCCCTGCGGGCGGCGCGCCTGTTTGGGGCCGGGGACGATCGTTGCCAGGATCGGCCTTGTGAGTGTTTCCGCCGAAGCACCGCCGGTTCCCGACCCGGACATCCCCGGGTCGCCGGACGGTTCCGGGCCCGCGCCCAGAACCCAGCCCGCCCGGCCGCTGGTCGTCACCGGGGGCATCGCTGCCTGCGCGGCCGCGGGCACCGGGCTGGCCGTGCTCACCACGCTGACCGCGATCGGCTGGATCACCGCTCCGCACGTCGGCATCGGCACCGGGCTGGGCGGGGTGCTGCGCACCGCGGCTCTGCTGTGGCTGGTGGCGCACCACGTCGGTTTCACGGTCCGCGGCGCCGGCCGGATCGGCATGCTCCCGCTCGGCCTGGTCCTGCTGCCCGGCGCGCTGCTGGCTCTGGCCGGACGGTGGGTGGTGCGGGTCGGCGCGGTGACCCGGCTGCGTCACGTCGGCTACGCGGCGTTTGCGCTCGCGCTGCCTTACGCCCTGCTGTCCGGGGCGCTGGCGGTGGCGAGCCGGACCGCGGTGGCCGCCCCTTCGCTGCTGCAGGCGATAGCTGCGGCCTTCCTGCTGGCCCTGGTGGCGGGCGGCCTGGGCGCCGCCCGCGGGCTGGCCCCGTGGTCCCGGCTGGTGCTGCTGATGCCCGCCCGGCCCCGGTCCATCGTCATGGGCATGCTCGGCGCGGCCGGCATCCTGGCCGCGGTGGGCGCGGTGCTGACCGCCGCCTCCCTGGCGGTGCACCTGCCCGAGGTCAAGGCGGCCAGCGACGCGCTCGCGCCCGGTCTGGGCGGGGCCGCGCTGCTGCTGCTGGCCCAGCTCGCCTACGTCCCGAACGCCATCATCTGGGCGATCGCCTACACCCTCGGCCCCGGCTTCGCGTTTGGCGCGGGGACGGTGGTCACCCCCACCGGTTCGGTGCTCGGCGCGGTGCCCGCCTTCCCGATGCTCGCGGCGCTGCCTGCGGGGCCCCGCCCGGAGGGCCCGGCCTGGGTGCCGGTGCTTGTGCTGGCGATGCCGTATCTGGCCGGCCTGTTCGCCGGGGTCGTGACGGTGCGGATCGCCCCCACGCCGGTGCTCGAGGCGGCTCCTCTGTGGGGCTTCGCCGCGGGTGCGGCGGCCGGCGCGCTGGCCGGCCTGGCGGCGGCGTTCTCCGGCGGCCCGCTCGGCGACGGCCGCCTAGCCGCCGTCGGCCCGTCCGGATTCCAGGCCGGCCTGGTGGCGATCCTGGAGGTCGGCGTCACCGCCGCGCTGTCCGCCGCCGCCGCGAACTGGCTGATCCTGCGGCGCGCCCCCCGGCCCCCATGGGGGTATGGGGGGATGGCATCCCCCCATGAGCGGGGGGTTCCGGGGGGTCGCCCCCCCGGGCCAGCACTCATTAATGAGAACGACGATGCTGATGGCCACCGGATCTACCTGAACCCGTGGGCCGGCTACGAGGAGGACCCGGACGAAGCTGAACCGGACGAAGCTGAACCGGACGAAGCCGAACCGGACGACTAGCTACCGGCCGCCGCCCTGCAGGACGCTGAACTCCCCGCCGACCGAATTGGTGAACTGCGTGTGGCAGGCCTGCTGCGCGGCCACCGTGTTCGCGCCGCCCATGCAGTTGTAGTAGGTGTTCAGCTGCGGCCAGAACACCGCCAGCACCAGCAGCCACAGCGCGCTGAACGCCAGGCCGAGGCCGCCGAGCACGACGCCGCTGGTCCCGCCGCGGGGACGCGCCGAGCCGCTGCGGCGGGCTTGCCGGTTCGCCCCGGCGCCGAGCCAGATCGCCGCCACCGCGAACAGCAGCGACAGCACGGCCACGTAGATGCCGCGGTGCAGGTTGCCGAGTCCGAGCGCCAGGCCGATCATGCTGAGCGCGCCCAGCATCAGCCCCGCTAGGGCACGCTGCCGGGTGGCGGGATCGGGAGGCGGCAACTGCCGGGCCGGCAGCATCCCTCTCGGTTGCGGCCCGCGCCCGCCAGGTGGCTGGTATCTGGCCATCGGACTCTATTGTGCCCCCTTCGGCGACCACCCGGCGACGTGCCTTAGGGTCGTGGAAGTGAGCGGGAGACAGATCTTGGGCGCGAGGCTGGTGGTGCTCGTCTCCGGCGAGGGAACCAACCTTCGGGCCCTGATCGACGCGTGCCAGGGGGCGGATTACGGGGCTCAGGTCGTCGCGGTCGGGGCGGACCGGGATTCGATCAACGGGCTGGCGCGCGCCGAGCGGGCCGGCCTGCCCTGCTTCACCGTCCGGCTGGCCGATTATCCCGGGCGGCAGGAGTGGGACGCGGCGCTCACCAGCGCCTGCGCCGCGTACGGGCCCGACCTGGTGGTGCTGGCTGGTTTCATGAAACTGGTCGGCAAGTCGTTCCTTGACGCGTTCGGCGGGCGGTGCGTGAACACGCACCCGGCGCTGCTACCGTCGTTTCCCGGAACACACGGCGTGCGTGACGCGCTGGCTCACGGGGTGAAGGTCACCGGCTGCACCGTCCTGCTCGTCGACGACGGCGTGGACGCGGGGCCGATCGTGGCGCAGGCCAGCGTCCCGGTCGCCGATGACGATGACGAGGTCACGCTGCACGAGCGGATCAAGGTGGCCGAACGGGCCCTGCTCGTCAGCACAGTGGGCCGGATGGTCCGCGAAGGCTGGTCCGTCCAGGGCCGGAAGGTGAGGATCGGCAGTTGAGCAGGATTCCGATCGGGCGGGCCCCCATCAGCCGGGCGCTGATCAGCGTCTATGACAAGACCGGCCTGGAGGAGCTGGCCTCCGGGCTGCACGCGGCCGGCGTCGAGATCGTATCCACCGGCAGCACTGCGGCCAGGATCAGCGCGGCCGGGGTACCGGTCACCCCGGTGGAGCAGCTCACCGGGTTCCCCGAGTGCCTCGACGGGCGGGTGAAGACCCTGCACCCGCGGGTGCACGCGGGGTTGCTCGCGGACATGACCAACCCCCGGCACGAAGCTCAGCTGGCGGAGCTCGGCATCGAGCCGTTCCAGCTGGTTGTCTCCAACCTGTATCCGTTCGAGGACACGGTCGCTTCGGGGGCCTCGCCGGAGCAGTGCGTCGAGCAGATCGACATCGGCGGCCCGTCGATGGTCCGGGCCGCGGCCAAGAATCACGGCTCAGTGGCCGTGATCATCGACCCGTCCAGGTACGCCGACGTGCTCGCCGCGCTGGCCGAGGGTGGTTTCACGCTGGACCAGCGCCGTCACCTGGCGGCCGAGGCGTTCGCGCACACCGCCGCCTACGACATCGCGGTCGCGTCCTGGTTCGCGTCCGTGTATTCGCCTGACGAGACCGCCACGGAAGGCGGCTGGCCCACGGTGACCGGCGCCCTGTGGCGGCGCGCCGAGGTGCTCCGTTACGGCGAGAACCCGCATCAGCGCGCGGCCCTGTACCGCGATAGCAGCCACGGCGGCATCGCCACCGCCGAGCTGCTGCACGGCAAGCCCATGTCCTACAACAACTACGTGGACGCGGACGCGGCCCGGCGCGCGGCCTATGACTTCACCGAGCCGTGCGTGGCCATCATCAAGCACTCCAACCCGTGCGGCATCGCCATCGGCGCCGACCTCGCCGACGCGCACGCCAAGGCGCACGCCTGCGACCCCGCCTCCGCGTTCGGCGGGGTGATCGCGGCTAACGGGCCGGTGACCCCGGCGCTGGCCCGGCAGATCGCCGAGGTGTTCACCGAGGTGGTGATCGCGCCCGGCTTCGACGCCGAGGCGCTGGACGTCCTGTCCGCGAGCAAGAACGTCCGGCTGCTCCGGTGTGCCGCCCCGGTGCTGTCGGCGGTGGAAGCGCGGCCGGTCAGCGGCGGGATGCTCCTGCAGTCCGCCGACCGGGTGAACGAGCCGGGCGATGACCCGGCGAACTGGGAGCTCAAGGCGGGCACGCCGGCCGACGCGGCCCAGCTGGCCGATCTCGCGTTCGCCTGGAAGGCGTGCCGGGCGGTCAAGTCGAACGCCATCTTGCTCGCGTCGGCCGGGGCCTCGGTCGGGGTCGGCATGGGCCAGGTCAACCGCGTCGATTCGTCCCGGCTGGCGGTCATGCGGGCGGGGGACCGGGCCGCGGGTTCTGTCGCGGCCAGCGACGCGTACTTCCCGTTCCCGGACGCCTTCGAGATCCTGGCCGAGGCCGGGGTGGTCGCGGTGGTCGAGCCGGGCGGCTCGATCCGCGATCAGCTGACCATCACCGCCGCACAGGCCGCGGGCGTCGCGCTCTACTTCACCGGCGTCCGGCACTTCTACCACTGAGCCCTCCGGGAGGACGACGCGTGACCGCACAGCTGCTTGACGGCAAGGCCCTCGCCGCGCAGATACGGGCCGGGCTGACCGAGCGGGTGGCCGCGCTCGCCGCCCGTGGCATCGTCCCTGGGCTGGGCACGGTGCTGGTCGGTGATGATCCGGGCAGCCGCGCCTACGTGAACGGCAAGCACCGGGACTGCGCCCAGGTCGGGATCGCGTCCATCCGGCGGGACCTGCCCGCCGACGCGACCCAGGCCCAGGTGGAGGCGGTCGTCGACGAGCTGAACGCCGACCCGGCCTGCACCGGGTACATCGTCCAGCTGCCGCTGCCCGGCGGCCTGGACGCCCACGCGGTGCTGAACCGGATGGATCCGGCTAAGGACGCCGACGGGCTGCACCCGGCCAACCTCGGCAAGCTGGTCCTCGGCGAGCCCGGCCCGCTGCCCTGCACGCCGCGCGGCATCGTCGAACTGCTGCGCCACTACGGCGTGGCCCTCGCGGGCGCCGACGTCACCGTCATCGGCCGCGGGATCACCGTCGGCCGGGCCCTGGGCCTGCTGCTGACCAGGCGCACCGAGAACGCCACCGTGACGCTCTGCCACACCGGCACCAAGGACCTGGCCGCGCACACCAGGACCGCGGACATCGTGGTGGTGGCCGCGGGCCGCCCCGGCCTGCTGACCGCCGACATGATCAAGCCCGGCGCGGCGGTGGTCGACGTGGGCATCACCCGCACCGACGCCGGCCTGGTCGGCGACGCCGCCCCGGACGTGGCCGAGGTGGCCGGCTGGCTGGCCCCCATGCCCGGCGGCGTCGGCCCGATGACCCGAGCCATGCTCCTAGCCAACGTCATCGAAGCCGCCGAGGCACGCTGAGTCACAGGTGACCGGTGGCGACCACGTACCTCAGCCACGCGGAATACCAGTTGGTTTCCAGCGCCTGCTGTGCCTGGGTGAGCGTTATCTCGCGGCGGCAGACCATCTCCCGCAGGATGCCGTCGGTCTGGATTTTCTGGTAGTAGCCGGTGCCGGCGATGGCCACCGGCCACAGGTTCGCCTTCACGGCGGCGCCGCCGAGACTGTACGGCACCAGCCAGTCCACGGTGTGCTTATGCAGCGTGGTCGGGCTGGTATAGCCGTACTCGTCGTAGACGGCAGTCTGCAGGGCCGTGGACACACTCGGGACGGCCGAGTGCGCCGGCAGGGCGCAGACCTGATTGGCGTCGGTGGTGGTCACGGCGCCCGGGGTGAGCTTCTGCTCGGGCATCGAGACACCGCCATGGATCAGCGGCATCACGAAATCTGGCAGCTTGACGCCGGACAGATCGGGGCCCTGGGTGACCTCGCCGGGAACCACGGGGGCCTGGGCCGTGGCGGCGCCCGGCCGGGCGCCGCCACATCCGCTGACCGCGAGGGCGCTGACCAGCAGGGCGTTGACCAGCAGGGCCCCAGACCGGATCACGGCCGCCCCAGGACATGAACGGTCCAGCCAGCTTCACCCCACAGTTCCGCGTCCAGGCAGCACCTGGCGTCGATGATCACCCGCTGGCGGACGGCTTTCGCGAGCGCGGCCGGATCGATGGCACGGTAGTCGGCCCACTCGGTGAGATGCAGGACGAGATCGGCGTCTGCGGCGGCCTCCGTGACCGATCGGGCGAACCGCAGGCCTGGCTCCTTCTTCGCCGCGTTGGGCATGGCCACCGGGTCATGCGCGGACACGATCGCCCCCTCGGCCACCAGCCGGGTGCAGATGGCGAGGCTGGGGGAATCCCGGACGTCATCGCTGTTGGGCTTGAACGCGACGCCGAGCACAGTTATCCGGCTGCCTTTGAGCATGCCCCCGGCCGCTTCGCGAGCCAGCGTGATGACCCGGTCGCGCCGCCCCAGGTTGATGTCGTCTACCGCGGTCAGCAGGCTGACCAGCGAGCTGACTCCCAAGGCCGAGGCGGTCGCCCGGAACGCCCGGATGTCCTTGGGCAGGCAGCCGCCACCGAAACCGAGCCCGGGAGACAGGAATCGCCGGCCGATCCGGGCGTCATACCCGAGCGCCTCGGCCAGCGGCATGACATCGGCGCCGGCCTCCTCGCATATCTCGGCCATGACATTGATGAACGAGATCTTGGTCGCGAGGAACGCGTTCGCCGCCACCTTGACCAGTTCGGCCGTCTCGAGATCCATCACGAGCGACGGGATGCCCGACGCCAGCGGCGTGGCGTAAGTCTGGCGCAACATCGCCTCAGCCCACTCTGACGTCACGCCGAACACGAACCGGTCAGGGGTGAGGCTGTCCTGCACCGCGAATCCCTCTCGCAGGAACTCCGGGTTCCAAGCCAGTTCAACCAGGTCTCCGGCCGGCGCCATCACCCGGACCCGGTTCATTACCTGCCGTGCCGTACCGACCGGGACCGTCGACTTACCTACGATCAGGCACCGGGACGCCAGGTGCGGGGCAAGCGCATCAGCCGCGGCGTGAACGAAGCTGAGATCCGCCTGGCCAGACTCGCTCTCAGGCGTGCCCACGCACAGAAAGTGGACGTCGCCGAAATCTCCGATCTCAGCGTAGGAGGTGGTAAACCGAAGCCTGCCGGAATCCAGGTTCTTCCGCAGCAGCGGTTCCAGCCCAGGTTCGAAGAACGGGACCTCGCCCGCCGCGGCTCTCGCGATCTTGTCTTTGTCGACGTCGATCGCCAGGACTTGGTGCCCGAGGTCTGCCATGCAGACGGCGTGGGTGAGACCGAGGTATCCGGTCCCGATGACGGTGATCCGAGGCAGGTGCCCGCTCATCCCCATGTGTTTTCCCTCATGACTCTGGCCCATAACGCGGGCGTGCAAGCGATAGTAGAGAAGCCGAGTGCGGCGCCGCTCACCTTGTTGTCGCAGGCCACAATCGTTTGCAGCCTTCCGTTCTGCACGAAGAACCCATGGCCCGGCCCATTCACCTGGGCGTCGTTGTGACGGAAGACGTTGCCGATGCCCCAGCCGGGGTAGACCTGGTGCACCTGGAAGCCATCGTTGATGCTGCTAGTGCCGGTGTTGCCTGTGATGGTCCAGTCGTTGCCCTTGACGTTCACCCAGGCTGTCGCCGCCGACGCGGCCATTCCGGTGCCGTTGAAGTGATTTCCGATGATCTGGCCGCCGGTGGTGCCCTCTTTGATGTCGATGTTCTCGGCGGTGATGTTCGCGACGTCGTTGTCCTCGATCACGTCGTGGTCGCTCGCGTCCGGCTGGCAATGCGTGTACCGGCACCAGTTCTTGTGAGCCGAGCCCACGTAGATGCCTTCGCCGAAGAACTGCACAAGCAGGCCGGTGTCCCGGACGACGCAATGACTGATCGTGTCGTAACTGCTGAACTCCCGCAGGTGGATCGCCTCGTCGCCGGTGCCGTGGACGAACAGGCCGTAGAGCAGGTCATGGTCCGACCCGTCAGCCAGCACTCCCTTCTGGCCGCCTTCGACCGTGATCCCCTCAAGCCGCCACCAGGAGGCGTGGTCGAGGTAGAAGGTGTAGCCATGTGAGATGCTCCCGCCATCGAGAACCGCATCCCGGGGGCCGCACAGCGTGACCGGCGCGCTTGGCGTGCCGGAGTGCGAGGCGACGAAATGGCCGTCATAAGTCCCCGGCGCGAGCCGGATCTCCTCGCCGGGCTGTGCGCCGGACAGCGCGCTTTCCAGCTCGCTGGCCGAGGACACCGAGACGCCTTTCGATGCGGCGCACGGGCTGCTGCCGGCCGCCATGCCCGATGCCGGCCCGGACGAGGCGGCCCGGGAGGACGCGGACGCGCCCGAGGCCGCCGGTGCCGTGCTGTCACTACCTTGGGAGCACCCGGCCAGGGTGAACACCAGCAGGGCGGCGATGGCGCCGGGCATCGCACGGCGGCGGAGGAGATTCACCACCGGTCGACCTCCTTGGGCAGTGGGGAGAAGACATCAAAGTGGGTAATGCTGTCGCCGGGGGCCGAGTCCCCGGTCGCCGCCGCCCACGGCGGCGTCCGCATCGGCACCCGGTCACCCTCGGCCGCGGTGCCATAACCAGACCCTTGCTCCTGGCGGTCGTCCAGCGGGATGGAGCCGGGGATCGGCTGGCCGCCGCCACTCGGTGCCTGGCCGCCGTGGTCCTGCTGCCCACGGGCGTGGCCCCGTGCCTCTCGGCCGCGATGATGATCCCGGGGGTCGGCCTCTGGTCGCCCGTAGCCATGGCCGGGTGCGTCCAGACTGCTGCCGTGCTGTCCGTGGCCGTAGACCGGCTGACTGTGCCGCCCATGGGACTCGCCGCTACCGCTGCGCCGTTGCCCGCGATCGTTGGCCAGGGCGCCCTCGGGACGTCCTGACCGGGAGATCGCGGGAAACGGAACCGTCCGTCGTGTCTGCCAGGCCCACTTCGACGGCGCCTCGGCCGCCCCGGCGGAAGCGTAGGCAGGGACGTCTGGCCGGGTCGCTGACCCGGCGACCCCGGCCAGCGGCATGGGCTCAGCCGCCGCCCGGGCGGGCTCAGCTTCCGCCTGCGCGGTGTGCGGCGCGTCGGCCCGCCAGCGTGTGCTGGCCGGGTAGGGGTGCGGCGGTAGCCGCCGTCGGCGTGACCATGCCCAGGTCAGCAGCACCAGGATGGAGATGCCGAGCCACAGCGCCGCGAGCGGATGGAACTGCAGGTATGACCAGAACGTGACCTTGCCGTGGTAGGCCCAGGCTGAGACGTTGGTGGCCGTTAGGACCGGGGCGGTGGCGTCGGCCCGTGCATCGATCGCCCGGAACCCCGAGCCGGAAATGAAGTTACCTACGCCGGTCACCTTCGAGGACGTCCCGCGGGCGCTGACCCCGAAGACGGTGGCGCCGATAACGCGGTTGTTGTTGAGCTGGACAGATCCGGAATTTGAGACAAGGAACCCGGTGCGCGGGCCGACCACGGTGTTCCCTGAGACCATGAGTCCCGGCGTGACCGGGCCGATCGAAAAGCCTGACCGGGGGTCGCAGCGGATGTCGTTTCCGGTGAGGACCGCATCGGTGACGCCATACCTGACCGCGATGGCGGTGACGCTCGCGCACACCTGATCGCCTTCGATCACGGTGCCAGTGCCGCCTTCGACCAGGATACCGATCTCGTCGTTATTGAGCGCCGCGCTGTCTTTGATGACCGTTCCCGATCCTGGTGTTACTGACCCCCCCGACGCCGAAGCGCCGGTGGCTAGCGGCTTGCCGTTGATGAAAAAGCCGTCTTTGGCGTTGTGCTCGGATACGTCGTCTTCTAGCCGGGTGTTCGTGGTGGCGGGGCTGACGATGAACCCGTTGCCGCCGTTACGAGACGCCGAACTGGAAACGACGGAGGAGTTGACCGAGTAACGATGGATGTGCAGTCCGTCGAGCTCGTTGTACTCGAACAGGTCGTCGTGGAAGACGAGCCCCGAGCCGCGGGAGACGAACGCGCCGTAGGTATTGCCGGTAAACGTCGAGCGCGTCGCGCCGCCCGTACTCGGGCTCGCCGTCAGGCCCGTCCACGCCACCCCGCCGGTCCTGCCGCTCCAGAAACCCAGGGCAGACACGCGCACGTTGGAGAGCGTCATCTTGCCCCCCACCTCGCGGATGTAGGATCGTCCGCCGCTTGCGTCAGCGGCCGGCGCATTGACGGTTCTGTCCCAGCCCATGATCGTCAGCGGCCGGCTGACGGACCCCTGGAATGACAGGTTCCCGCCCCAGGCCACGATGGTCGCGAAGCCCCCGCTGCCGTTGTCCAGGTAGAGCGTGCGCAGCGTGGGGCCGCCGAGCGAGAGCCGGGCATTGGTCGCAACGAACAAGTTGTCCAGGAGCAGCGCGGCATTATCCGGCAGCATCACGAGCGCGCCGTACTGGACGAGCTGAGCTGCGGTGTACCTGCCTTGCCCCGCGGTCAGCACCAGAGTCGGCAGGGCCCCCCGGGTCGGGATCACCTCCGGCTGGAAAATATGACCCGCGTCATGCAACAGGATCCGGATCCGGCTGTCCTCGGCGCCGACGGCGGCGGCTTCCCTTGTCCCGTTGACGGC
>Ga0066790_10001177_pt1 | contig 10886 bp, 10 predicted proteins | sample OrgsoiDNA2013050_FD_70963 | JGI IMG/M metagenome (GOLD analysis project Ga0066790, IMG submission 70963) | Permafrost soil microbial communities from the Arctic, to analyse light accelerated degradation of dissolved organic matter (DOM) -... | ecosystem: Environmental > Terrestrial > Soil >...
GGCGCCGGCAACAACTTCGGAGCTGACCATGCCACCCGCCAAGAGGGCTTCCACAAGCAAGACCTCCGCCGCCTCGGCCCGCCGGGGCGCACCCGCCAAGGCCTCGGCCGCCAAACCCCGATCCTCCACCGCGTCGTCGAGCCCTGCCAAGCCCACGGCCGGCGGCTTCACGCCCGCCACCCGCCGCTCGCTGGAGCTCGCCTCGAAGCGGCTCGAGAAGGCTCTCGGCGATGCCGGCGATGCGCTGCAGGCGCTCGGCAAGGATGGAAGCAGGGGCGCCAAGCAGGCCTACAAGGATCTCGGCAGGGGCCTCAAGGTGCTCCAGCGTGACGTCGTCAAGACGAACAAGATCCTCCAGAAGGATCTGGAGCAACTGGTCGCCGCGGTGAAGCCCTCCAAGCCCGCCGCCAAGCGCGCGACCGCCGCGAGGCGGACCCCGGCCGGGACCACGCGGAGCGCCGCCTCGAAGTCCAAGCCGGCCGCCTGAGCAGGCCGACTCAGTTTGTCGTCTCCGGCTCGCCGCAGCGCGGGCCCTGGCTCCCGCTCAGCGGCGGGCGCGGCGGCCGGTGCGGGGCCGCGTCTGTCCCCAGGCTGTCGCGGATCGCTGGCCCGCTCTCCCCCGCGACTCTTCGCCGCTCGAGCGCCTTGAGCTCGTCGGCGATACGGGTCGAGCGAGCGCCGGCTCGGCCGCGAGGCGTGCAGGCGGCCCAGGAACGTCCCACCTGACCTCGAGGCGTCGAGCGCGACCGCATGACACCCTCCTGGCCATGACGAGCGTGCGTGCGGCAGCCATGGGCCTCCTGCTCGTGGTCTGCGTCTGCGTGACGGGCTGCGGTTCCTCCACGACCTTGGCGCCGCCCGCCCCCCAGGCGGCGTCCACGACGCAGGGTGCGTCGTCGACGGCGACGGGGACGAGCGCCCCGGCAACCACAACCGCGGCCCCGCGGCCCCGGCCCGCACCCCGGCCGCCCCGTCCGCGGGGTCCGTCGCCGGGATCGCTTCCCCAGACCGACCAGGTGCCCTCCGCCGCAACGGCACAGTTTCACGCCCATATGGCGGCCCTCTGGAAGGGGATGACGACCGGGTCGCTGGAGCCGGCGCTCCCGGCTTTCTTTCCCGAGGGCGCCTACACCCAGCTCAAGGCGATCGCCTCTCCACAGGGCGATTTCACCGGTCGCCTCGAGGCCGACTACCGGCTCGACCTGCTCGCGGCCCACGCCCTGCTCGGCGCGCATGCCGCGAACGCGCGGCTGATCGACGTGGTCGTACCCAGCGGCTACGCCCATTGGGTGCCCCCCGGCGTCTGTGACAACAGCGTCGGCTACTACGAGACGCCCAACTCGCGGCTCGTCTATCGCGAGGACGGCCAGATCCGCTCGCTCGGAGTTGCCTCGATGATCTCCTGGCGCGGGGTCTGGTACGTGATCCACCTCGGAGCGATCCTCCGCAACGGATACGGCGGCGTCGTCGACGATCCCGAGTCGGGCACCGGGACGCCGGGGTCGTCCTCGACCTGCTGAGCGCGGCCAGGAACGGGCCGCAAGCCGCCGCCCGGGCTTGAGTCCATCTGGGGCGCTCTGCGAACATACGTTCGTGTCAGGCGACGCGACGATCCTGCACGCTGATCTCGACGCTTTCTACGCCTCGGTCGAGCAGCGAGACAACCCTCGCCTGCGCGGCCGGTCCGTGATCGTCGGGGGCGGAGTCGTGCTCGCCGCCAGCTACGAGGCCAAGGCTTGCGGCATCCGGACCGCAATGGGCGGCGGACAGGCCCGCAGGCTGTGTCCGCAGGCGATCGTGCTGCCGCCTCGGATGTCGGCCTACGTCGAGGCCAGCCGGGCCGTGTTCGCCGTGTTCGCGGATACAGCCCCAGTCGTCGAGGCGCTGTCGATCGACGAGGCGTTCCTCGACGTCAGCGGTCTGGAGCGGATCACCGGCACGCCGATCGAGATCGCCGCCCGTCTGCGCCGCGACGTGCTCGCCCGGGTCGGCCTGCCGATCACCGTCGGCGTGGCGAGCACCAAGTTCCTGGCCAAGGTCGCCAGCGGGGTGGCCAAGCCAGACGGCCTGCTCCGTGTGGCGCCCGGTAGCGAGCTCGCCTTTCTGCACCCGCTGGCCATCGAACGTCTCTGGGGCGTGGGAGCCGTCACCGCGCGCAAGCTCCGCGACGAGGCGATCACCACCGTCGGCGAGGTCGCCCGCCTGACCGAGTCGGATCTGGTCTCGATCGTCGGTCGCGCCTCCGGCCGCCACCTGCACGCGCTGGCCCACAACCGCGATCCGCGTCGCGTGCGCCCCCGCCGCCGGCGTGCGTCGATCGGAGCACAGCACGCCCTCGGCCGATCACGCAAGTCGGCCGCCGAGATCGACGCCGCCCTGCTGGGGCTCGTCGATCGTGTGACCCGGCGCATGCGCGCTTCCCAGCGCGCCGGGCGCACCGTCGTGCTGCGCCTGCGTTTCGGCGACTACACGCGGGCGACCCGGTCGCACACACTCACGCACGCCACCGCGCACACCCAGACGATCCTCGCCACCGCGCGGGCACTGCTGGCCACCGCGATGCCGATGATCGAGCGCCGGGGCCTCACCCTGGTCGGTGTCGCCGTCACCAACCTGGGCAGCAACGCCGCGGTACAGCTCGTGCTCCCGTTCGAGCGCGACCCCGGCCTCGCTCTCGACACCGCAATCGACGACGTCCGTGAGCGCTTCGGATCCGGATCGCTGACGCGTGCCGTGCTGCTCGGCCGTGATCATCGCCCCTCGGTGCCGCTGCTACCGGATTGAGGGCCGCACGCGCTCCGCCTGATGACCTGCTCAGCGGTCCAGGACGTCGAGCACCCGGTCGACGTCGTGCTCGTCGTTGTAAAGGTGCCACGAGGTACGCAGCCGCCCGCCCCGCACGGCGGCGATGATTCCGGCGCGCTCCATTCGCTCCGCTCCCCCGGGCAGATCGGCGCACACGATCGCGCTGTCGCTGGGCTCCAGGCCGATCCCGGCTCGAAAGCGATTGGCCAGCGACAGGTCGTGGGCGTGGATCGCGGGGATCCCGATCCGCTCGATCAGCTCCAGCGCCGGCTGCGTGCCCACCCACGAGAACCACGCCGGCGAGAGGTCCAGCCGGCGGGCGCTGGAGGCCAGGCGCAGCGGCGGCCCGAAGTAGCTCTCGTGAACGTTCTCGCCCGCATACCAGCCCGCGCTGTGCGGTACGACGCGCTCCAGCAGGCGATCCGAGACGGTCAGGAATGCGCTTCCGCGCGGGGACATCAGCCACTTGTAGCCACCGCACGCAACCGCATCGAAACGGTCCGCCTGCAGCGGTAGCCAGCCCACCGCCTGGGTGGCGTCGCACAGCGTGATCGCGCCCGAGCCCTCGGCGGCAGCGACGATCGCGTCGAGATCGGCAACCTCGCCGGTGCTCATCTGCACCGCGCTGAACGCCACCGCCTCAACGCCCTCGGCGATCGCGTCGGCCAGCCGGGCCGCCGGGACCGTGCGGACGTCGAGGCGGCGCTGGACCAGCAGCGGGAACAGCGTCGAGGTGAACTCGACGTCGGGGACCACCACCCGCGCCTCCGCCGGCAGTGCGGTGACGACCGAGCCGATCAGCTCGGAGACCGTGGAGCCGACCGCCACGCGGCCGATGTCGACGTCGAGAAGCCGCGCGAACGAGGCCCGCGCCGCCTCGGTGCTCCGCCCCCAGTGCTCCCAGCTCGTGCGCCCGCCGTGCCACTCGTCCAGCGCGGACTGCAGCGCCTCCCACGCCGGGCGCGGCGGCAGCCCATAGCTGGCGGTGTTGCAGTACACCCCCGCCGGCTCCCACAGAGATCGCGCGGCGGAGATTCTCACCTCGTCCAACGAGCCAGGACCCGGACGACCAGGGTCAGCGGTACATCTGGTCGAAGATCTCGGCGTAGCGGTCGTAGATCACGTTCCGCTTGACCTTGAGCGTCGGCGTCAGCTCCCCCCCCTCGTGGGAGAGGTCGTGATCCAGCAGCGTGAACTTCTTGATCTGCTCGACCTTCGCGTACTTCGCGTTGATCCGGTCGAGCTCAGCCTGGATCAGCTCGCGCGTTTCCGGGCGCTCGATCAGCGACGGTATGTCCTCCGGGAGGCCGCGCTCCCGCGCCCACGGAAGCATCTCTTCCTGGTCGAGCGTGATCAGCGCGACGGGGTAGGGCCGACGGTCGCCGTACATGACGGCCTGCGAGATCCAGCGCGACTGCGTGAGATCGTTCTCGAGGTTCGCCGGGGTCAGGTTCTTGCCGCCCGCGGTGATGATGATGTCCTTCTTGCGGCCGGTGATCGACACGAAGCCGTCCTCGTCGACCGAGCCGAGGTCGCCGGTGGCCAGCCAGCTGTCGTCGCTGAGCGCCTCTCGCGTGGCCTCCGGGTTGCACCAGTACTCCCGGAACACGTTCGGACCTCGGGTCAGGATCTCCCCGTCGGGGGCGATCTGGAATTCGACTCCGGGTAGCGGCCGTCCGACCGTGCCGAAGCGAAGGTGCTGGTGCGTGTTGACGCTGCCCACGGCGGTGGTCTCGGTCATCCCCCATCCCTCGAGCACGGGAACGCCGCAGGCGTTGAAGAACTCGATGATCTCGGCCGAGATCGGCGCCGCACCCGTCACGGCCTTGTCGATCCTGCCGCCGAACAGCTCCCGGACGTTGCGATAGACCTGCGCCTCGGCCTGCTCGAATGCCGCCGCCATCGGCTCCGGCACCTCCTCACCCTGCTCACGCATACGGCGAACCCCGAGGCCGAGCTCGACGACGCGCCGCAGCTGCTGCTGGTCCCGGAACTGGTTGGTCGCCAGGGTGTAGATCTTCTCGAAGATGCGGGGCACCGAGGGGAAGTAGGTGGGCTTGGTCTCCTGGAGCTCGGTCACGATCTGCGCGGGGTTGCCGCCGAAGTAGACGATCTCGGTTCCCACGTCGAATGACGCCAGCTGCACCGTCAGCGCGAATCCGTGCGCCAGCGGCAGGTACAGGTAGCTGACCTCGCCCTCGTTGATGAATCCGAGCTCCTGCACCATCGCTCCGACCGAGGCGCCGTTGCCGTGCGTCAACACCACGCCCTTGGGCGGCCCGGTCGTGCCCGAGGTGTAGATGATCGTGTATGGGTCCTCCGGAGAGACCGCCTCACAGCGACGCTCGAGCTCGGCTCGGTCGTGGTCGGCGCCGTCCTGGCGCAGCTGCTCGAGCGAGACCTCGCCCGTCCCGCCGCTCGGATCGATCAGGGCCACCGTCTCCACGCGCTCCAGGCCGCCGCGCACCGCCGCGATCTTGGCCGCCTGGTCGGCGTCTTCGCAGATGATCATGCGCGCGCCGGAGTTCCCGGCCACCCACTCGCATTCCTCGGGGGAATTGGTCGGGTACATCGGCACGACCACGCAACCGGCCCGCGAGATCGCCAGGCTGGCCAGTGTCCACTCCGGCCGCGTGTTGGCCAGGATGCTGATCCTGTCCCCTGGTTCAAGCCCTCGCGCCACCAGCCCCAGGGCAAGCTCGTCCACGATCTCGCCGACCTCGGCGAAGGTCTGCGTTCGCCACTCGCCCGCCCGCGAGTCCCGCAGCGCCACACGATCCGGATACCGCTCAGCCGCGTTGGCCGCCGCCCGTGTGATCGTCGTGGCACCGGTCCCGACAGCCCTGTTGCTCATCTGCTCCACCCTCTCATCGTTCTCAGCTCAGGCTAGAGGCTGTTTCATCCGGGCCGCTCTGACCGGCTCGGAGCCGCGCGAGCTCGCGCTCGACCATCTTCTCGTGCTCGAGCTCGTCCTCGCGAGCCCGGCGGGGACTCCAGTGCCCGGTGAGCAGGAACGCGAGGGGGATGAACAACAGCTGACCGGCAAAGCAGATCCACCACCACGTCTGCCATTGGCCCGGGTTCTGCTGCTTGGCCTTGGCCACCTTCGCCGCATTCGCCTGCAGGTAGGCGAGATCCGCCGGTGCTACCGTGGCCAGCGACCGGAGCTCGGTCACGCCACGCTGGACCTTCGGGCCGTTGAACTGCAGAAAGGCCAGGTCCGCCGGCGGCACCTTGGTGAGCGCCTTCAGCCTGGCGATCCCCTCCGCTGGGGAAACGCGGAGCTTCACCGCGATCTCACCCACCGCGGTCTGAATCACCCTCACATTGCCCGGCGCTTTCGAGAGCGCGAGAGTCGTGGCCGGAGAGAGCGCAGACGCCGTGGCCAGCTCCTGCTGATAGGTGGCGCTGAGAGCCGCGACCTTCGCCACCGATGTGACGGGCACTCCCGAGAGCTCAGAGACCGCGACCGCCTGGGCCGCCTGGCCCGTGGGGTTCTTGGCCAGGGCGGCCAGCGTCGCGGGGTCGACGGTCTGCAGCACCTTCACCTGGGCCGGATACCTCGCGACGATCTGCGCCACCCGCGGACCCTGGTCTACCAGCGTCGACGTGGCCGGGACGACCGCTGGCAGGATCGCGAACGACACGGTGACGGTGATGCGGATGATCCAGCCCCACACCGCGAGCCCGGTCGCGGTCGCGGCAGGATTGTGCTTCTCGACCGTCTCCGTAAAGGCGGCCATCCACGAGACGTACGCGATGCCCGCTCCCCCCGCCATCAGGACGAAGTAGAGCGCGAACGTGTGATATCCGGTGCTCGGCTTCGTCGCCGCAGCGGCGAACAGCGCAACCCCCACGAGGCTGATCACGGCACCCACCAACATGAACGGCTTGCGCACCCTGAACCGGTCCGACAGCACCCCCGCCCCCACGAGGGCGATCGCGTTGGCGATCCAGTACCGGTTGGCCAGATCGTTGGTCCTGGCCTCGCTGTAGCCGAAGACGGTCACGAAGTAGACGACCAGGAACGCGACGAAGATGTAATACAGCAGCAGGAACAGGCTGATCGCCAGGGCGGGGGCGACGATGTCCAGCCTCAGCATCTGGCGCCAGTGATGCGCCAGCAGCTTCTCCGGCTCGATGCCGGCCGCTCGTGCCTCGACCAGAGCGCGGTCACGCATGCTCACCATCAGCTGATCGCGGATCCGTGGTGACAGCTCGCGGAGCGCCACCAAGGTGATCGCCCACACGATCAGACCGACCACACCAGCGACGCGGAACTGATACTGCCAGTCCGGATGGCTTCCGAGCGTGCGGCTCGAGACCTCCGTCACCACGAGGCTGCCCAGCACCGGGCCCATCGTCCAGAAGCCCATCGCGACACCGCGACCGAGCTGCGGCGAGAAGTCACGGATCAGCGCCGGCGTCGCCACCAGCGCCATCCCCTCGACCATGCTGAGCAGGGCGAAGAACACGGTGTACTCGGCCTTCCCCGAGGCATACGGCAGCGCGAATGCGGTCAGCAGGCCTGTCAGCAGCAGGCCGCCCACGACCAGGTTCGCGCGCCCCCAGCGGTCGGCCAGACCCGCACCCAGAGACGCAAATGCACCAACCGCGTTACCGATCACCAGCACGAACACGAACTCGGTGAAGGTGAAGTTGTAGTGCGCGATGATCTTCGTCGCGACCGCGCCCTGGATGTACAGCTCGTAATAGAGGATGACCGTTGCCAGCACGGTGATCGCGAGATATCCCGTGCGTGCGCCGGTGTCCGGGTAGTGGTCCAGCTGACGGTCCCACCGTCGCCGCAACCCACCATGGCCCGCCCGAGCCGGCACAACTCCATCGCTCGAAGTCGTGCTCGTGGGGGACCCTCCTCTGGACGGCTCCGCAAGCGGGGCGATCCCGACGGGCAGTGCACCGGCGTCGCGGAGATTGGTTGGCTCGGGATGAGGAGCGCGGCGGCACGTCAGGCTTGGCCGGCGCCGATCGGGTCGCTCTCTCACTCCTCCTCCGGAACTACCCTCAAGCCGCGATCATTCACCGTCGGCTCGGGCACGGCATCCGCAGAAAACGCGACCCGTGGATGCGGCGAACTACCAATTCGCCGATCAGGCCGTCCGCGCCTGGGCGCACTGCACGAGGGCGGCGATGCGCTCCGTGATCTCGGGCCACAGCGCACGCGGCAGGTCGTGCCCCATGCCTTCGATCACGTCGAGCTCGGCCCCCGGGACGGCCGCTGCCGTCGCCCGGCCGCCACTCACGTCGACCAGGGGATCGCCCGCGCCGTGTATGACCAGGGTGGGTACGCTGATGGACCGCAGGCGTTCCGTTCTGTCTCCCGACGCGATGATCGCCAGGAGCTGGCGGGCGACGCCGAGCGGATCGTCGGCGCGGTCGTAGGACAGGCCGGCCTGCTCGCGCAGTTCCGCCTCGTCGAGGTCGAAGCCGGGTGACCCGATGATCCGGAAGATCGACACCGTCCGGTCGACGGCCTCCTGGCGGTCCAAGGCCGGCGGGGACAGCAGCGCGCCGATCGCCTGCTGCGACGCCTGACCGACGGCACTGTTGCCCGTCGTGGACATGATCGAGGTCAGCGACCGGATCCGGTTCGGATGCTCGATCGCGATGGTCTGGGCGATCATCCCGCCCATCGAGGCGCCGACGATGTGGGCGCTGTCCAGACTGAGCGCATCGAGCAGGCCGACGCTGTCGGCCGCCATGTCGGACAGGGTGTAGGACGCCGACGATGGATCGCCGGACAGCGCCGCCATCACGTCCGGGGCCGGCGCCGCGCTGAAGTGCGTCGACAGGCCCACGTCGCGGTTGTCGAAGCGGATCACCTGCAGGCCGCGCCCGACGAGCTGCGCACAGAACTCCTGGTGCCAGCCGAGCATCTGTGTCCCGAGGCCCATGACGAGCAGCACCGGCGGCGCCTCGAGATCTCCGAAGCGCTCGTAGGCAACGTCGATCCCGGACGGACCGGCGCTCCGGGTCATCGCGACGCTCATCGGCCGGCCATCGGCATCTCGTAGGCGCCTGAGAGCGCCCTGATCTCGGCGTAGATGCGGTCTCCTCGGGGCTCATCGATGACCGGTTTGCGAATGCTGGCGAGGGCCCACTGCTGGTGCGCCTCGGTCGAGGACGCCTGGCCGCGGAGCTCGATCGCCGTGGCCCAGAAGTCGCGGACGAAGGTCTCGAAGCTCATGTCGATGGCAATGGACATGCCGGAAGCCTGTCACAGGAAGGCCGCCCCGGGGCCCTTGGCAGGACCAGGCGACACGAGATTGACCGATCAGCCGCTGCCGGCGTTCGCGCCGAGGCTGTTCAGCCAAGCGCGGATCGACTGACCCGCGGGTGTGACCTGACCCTCCTCGTAGCCGGTCGTCGCCCTCGCCAACGTCACCCCGTTCACAGTCGACCAGCCGTACTCGATACCGGTGCCAGCAGCCGCGTAGCGAGCAATTGCCTGCCCCTGCTGCAGGATGTTGCCCGCCGGCGCGATGCCGGTGATCTCCTCGGAGACGTACTGCACCTTGCCCGCGTCCGGGCCGTCCAGCAGCTCGAAGTACACCAGCGGCTGACCGGCATACCAGTCGGGGATGATCGCGAGCACCTTGACCCGGCAGGGCGCCAGGATCGGCGCGCCAACGGGCAGGTTCGCGTCCACACCCTGGTCAGTCCGCTCCCAGACCGTGACGTACTGCAGCGGGTCGATGTACGTCGCCGTCGTCACACGCGCTGCGATCACCTCAAGCCGAAGCTCCTGTTTGACCTCGGCCAGCGATGGGGCCCGGGCGTTCACGTCGCCGACCGGAGCGCCTCCGGTGGCCGCCGCCGGCTCCACACCCGCGGCCGGCTCGATCACCTGCGGCCGGGCTTGAGGGGTGGCGCTGCTCGGGTTGCTGCGGACGACGGGGCCGGTCGCTCCACAGCCGGCAAGACTGACCACGACGACAGGGAGCAGCGCGCGGCTCATCATCAGCGTACGAGACATTCCCTCGGCTCAACGCTAACAGGCGGTCGCGTGTGGAGCGTCAGTCCCGCTCGCTTGGCGTACGCTTTGGGGCCTGAGTCGCCCGGCTTGGCTTGACCCCTCGGAGCTGCGCATCGGCCTCGGCTGCATGCGTCTCGCAACCGACGAGAGCCGCGATGAGGAGCTCGCCGGCGAGACAATCGCAGCCGCGCTCGAGGTAGGGGTGACCGTGTTCGACACCGCGCGGGCGTATGGGCCCGGAGCGGCTGAGCTCGGTGGGGGCGAGCAGCTGCTTGCCGGTGCGCTTCGGCGGTGCGGCGCGGAGGGGAGCGCACGCATCGTGACCAAAGGGGGGATGAGGCGAGCGGGCGGCGCGTGGATCCCGGACGGCCGCGCCAAGGCGATAATCAGCGACTGCGAGGCGAGCCTCGTCGCGCTGGACGGCCTACCGGTTGACGTGTACCTGATCCATGCACCTGACCCGCGTACACCGTGGCGAACGTCCGTGCGCGCGCTGGCCCGGCTGGCTGATGAAGGCGTCGTCCGGCGCGTGGGGCTCTCGAACGTCAATCGCCGACAGCTCGACGAGGCGTTCGAGCTCGCCCCGGTCGCGGTCGTCGAGGTGGCGCTCAGTCTCCAGGACGATCGCGCGCTCCGCGGTGGGATCGTCGAGCGCTGCGCCGAGCTGGGCATCGCCGTGATCGCCCACTCGCCGCTCGGCGGTCCGCGCCGAGCGGGCGGAATCGCCCGTCGCCGCCAATTGCTCGAAGTCGCCGACGCGCACGGCGCCACACCCGCCGAGGTCGCGCTCGCGTGGCTGCTGGAGCTCTCGCCGGGCGTGGTGGCGATCCCCGGCGCACGGCGTCCGGACACGGCGCGCTCGGCTGCCCGCGCGGCCGGGCTCCGCCTCAACCCCGAGGAGCGAGCGGTGATCGGCGGCGCCTTCGGTCGCTCTCGTCACGCCCGCCCTGGGCCACCGCACCCGCCGGACGGTCGCTCTCCTCAGCCCCGCCCTGGGCCACCGCACCCGCCGGACGACGCGGAGGTGGTGCTCGTGATCGGGATCCCGGGGGCCGGGAAGAGCCGCGTGGCCGAGGGGTACGTC
>Ga0066790_10001182_pt1 | contig 10853 bp, 7 predicted proteins | sample OrgsoiDNA2013050_FD_70963 | JGI IMG/M metagenome (GOLD analysis project Ga0066790, IMG submission 70963) | Permafrost soil microbial communities from the Arctic, to analyse light accelerated degradation of dissolved organic matter (DOM) -... | ecosystem: Environmental > Terrestrial > Soil >...
GAACAGGACGCCTGGATACTTGAGGATCTCGGAAGCACGAATGGGACGTTTGTCGGAACCGAGCGTATAGAGCGCGTCACTATTAGCTCTGACTGCGTTATCCGGCTCGGTAATCCATCCGACGGCCCGCTCCTGCGCTGTGAGCCGGCCGCCCGCCCGGTGCACGCGCCGACGGAAATATCCACGCCCGCCGCCGGTTCCGGCATGTTCGGCGATGACGGTCGTGGCCCGGTCAGTGCCCCGCCTGCTCCGCCTGCTCCGCCGGTCCAGGTCCGCCCCGAAGCCTCCCCTCCCAGCGTGCCCCGTCAGGACGGCCCGGACCGTAACGGCTACGGCCGGCCGGCCGGCGACGGTGGCCCGGGGCGCCGGCCGGACCGCGACGGCGCCGGGCTGGGGGCCGGTGGCCGCGGGGGCGGCCGGGACCGCGAAGCCCAGCCGGACGACTACCGGCTGAGCGTCGACCGGCGCCCGACCGCGGTGCTGCCCCTGCCCACCCGCCGGCTGCGTATTGGCCGGACGTCGGACAACGACCTCGTCCTTTCCGACCTCGGTATCTCCCGGCATCACGCTGAATTGCGCAAAACCGGCGACGGAAAGTACCAGATTGTTGACCTGGACAGTCACAATGGCACATTTGTCAATGGGCAGCGTGTTACCTCCGCCACGCTTACCGAGAAAGATATCGTCGGCATCGGGCACGCCACATTCCGGCTGACCGACGGCGAGCTGCGGGAATACCTTGATACCGGCGACGTTTCGCTGGTCGCGCAGGATCTGGTCGTCCAGGTCGGCGGGGGCAAGATCCTGCTGGACCACATAAGCTTCCCGATCGCCGAGCGGTGCCTGCTCGGCATCATCGGCCCCAGTGGCGCGGGCAAGTCCACTCTGCTCGGCGCGCTGACCGGGATGCGCCCCGCCGACCAGGGCGTCGTCCTGTACGACAACCGTGACCTGTACAAGGACTACGCGGAGCTGCGGCACCGGATCGGGCTGGTCCCGCAGGACAGCGTGATGCACACCCAGCTGTCCACCCAGCGGGCGCTGCGGTACGCCGCTGAGCTGCGATTCCCCGGTGACACGCACGCACGGGAGCGCAACGCCCGTGTCGATGAGGTCATGGGCGAGCTGGGCCTGACCCGGCACGCCGAGACCCGCGCCGACCGGCTGTCGGGCGGCCAGCTCAAGCGGGTCAACGTGGCCCTGGAACTGCTCACCAAGCCATCGCTGCTGTTCCTGGACGAGCCCACGTCGGGTCTCGACCCGGGGCTCGACAAATCCGTCATGGAGCAGATGCGCGACCTCGCGCACGACGGCCGCACCGTCATCGTGGTCACCCATAGCGTCGCTAACCTCGATGTCTGCGACCGGCTCCTCGTACTGGTGCCCGGGGGCCGGATCGCGTTCTACGGGCCACCGCAGGAGGGCTTGCGCTACTTCAGCCAGCCTGGCTGGGCCGAGGTGTTCCAGGCCTTCGAGCGCTACCCGGACCGGGACTGGGCCGGCGAATTCGCCGGTTCGCCGATCTGCGAGGAGTACGTCACCCGCCCGCAGGCCATCCCGGTCGTGACCGGAGGCCCGAAGGCCGCGGGCACCCCGGCCGCCCCGGTGCGGCGCGGGCGGCTGCGCCAGGCCGGGACGCTGTGCCGCCGCTACGCCCGTGTCATCGCCGCCGACCGCGGTTATCTGGCGTTCATGGGCCTGCTGCCGATCGTGCTCGGGGCGCTGATCCACCTGGTGGCCGGCAAACAGGGGCTGGCCGGTCCCTTCGGCACCAACACCAACGCCCAGGAACTGCTGGTCATGCTGGTCGTCGCGGTCTGCCTGGCCGGTACCGCCAGCTCGGTACGGGAACTGGTCAAGGAAAAACCGATCTACGTAAGGGAACGCGCGGCCGGGCTGTCGGCCGGGGCCTATCTGTGCTCGAAGCTGGCGGTGCTGGGGGTCATCAGCATCGTGCAGGTGCTGATCCTGGTCGCGATCGGGCTGCTCGGCCACCCGATGCCGCCGCAGGGATCGTTCCTGACGAGCGCGCCGTTCCTGGAACTGATCCTCGGTATCGCGGTGCTCGGCATCGCCTCCATGTGCCTGGGCCTGCTGGTCTCCGCCATGGTCAACACGTCGGAGAAGGCCATGCCGTTCCTCGTCCTGCTCACCATGGCGCAGGTCATCCTGTCCGGCGGCGTGCTGTCGATCAACGGCAAGGTCGGGCTCGACCAGCTCGCCTGGCTGGCCCCCGGGCGCTGGGGTTTCGCCGCGGTCGCCTCCACCGTCGACCTGAACCGCATCATCCCGCCCGCATCCATGACGCAGGATCCGCTGTGGAACCATACGGCCAGTACCTGGCTGATCAACATGGGGGCGATGATCGCGCTCTCGGTCGTTTTCGTGCTCATCACCTGGTGGCGCCTGAACCGGCTGAGCCCGGGCCGGCGTAAGTGAACGGCCAGTGAAATGGCCAGTGAAATGGCCAGTGAACCGGCGCGTAAGTGGCCCGCGGCTCCGGCGGTGGCCTCGCTCCGCACCACACGGCGCAGCACCTTGCCGAGCATGTTGTGCGGCAGCTCGTCACGCGCTGTGATCTGGGACGGGACCTTGTAGCCGGCCAGCCGTTCCGCGCAGTAGCTGATCAGCTCGGTGCGCGCCGGCGCGAGCCCCGGGACGAGCACGACGTACGCGGTCACGCACTCCCCGCGCAGTGGGTCGGGCACCCCGACCACGGCGCTTTCCCGGATCCCGGGATGGGAGTTGAGCACCTCCTCCACCTCGGACGGGTAGACGTTGAGGCCGTCCACGATGATCACGTCGCGCTTGCGGTCCAGCAGGGTGAAGAAGCCGTCCGGGCTCATCACGGCGATGTCCCCGGTGCGGAGCCAGCCGTTCGACAGCACCTCGGCCGTCTCCTTCGGCTGGTTCCAGTACCCGGCGAAGACCTGGGGACCGCGCACCAGCAACTCGCCCGCCTGACCTACGGGCAGCGTCTGGCCCGGGTCCGACTCACTGACGATCCGGGCCACCGTCCCCGGCATTGGCACCCCGACCGAGATGTGCCGCGCGTTGCCGTGCAGCGGGTTGGCCATGATGACCGGCGAGGTCTCGGTCATCCCGTAGCCCTGCACCACCTCCGCCCCGGTCGCGGCGCGGAACGCCTCGACCGTCTCCCGCCGCAACTGCATAGCCCCGGACACGCAGGTCCGGATCGAGTCCAGACGTGCCGACCGCGCCTGTGGCGAGTCCGCGATCTGCTGGTAGATGGGCGGCACGCCGGGCAGGATCGTCGGCCTCCACCGCCGGATCTCACCCAGCACGAGATCCAGGTCGAACTTGGGGACCAGCACGATCGTGCCGCCGATGAGCACGGTTGTGGTCAGGCACAGCGTCAGCCCGAACACGTGGAACATGGGCAGTACGGCCAGCGTCACGTCCTGCCCGGGCACGTAGCCCGGATCCCACGCCGCGGTCTGGCACGCGTTGGCCACCAGGTTCGTGTGCGTGAGCATCGCGCCCTTGGGCGTCCCGGTGGTGCCGCCGGTGTACTGCAGCACCGCGATGTCACGCTCCGGGTCGATCGCGACGTGGCTGTGCCGGGGCCGCGCGTCCGCCATCAGCTGCCGGAAGGACATCGGGCGATCCGGCGCGTCCGGGGTGTCCAGGTCCTCGGGCAGCGGGGTGGTCAGCTCGGCGCGCTTTTCCCTGGCGCGGCGCAGCGGCAGGCGCAGCGCGAGCCGCTTGACGGCGGGCAGGTACTCCGTCAGGGAGGTGACGATCACGTGCTCCACCGAGGTGCCCCGGCGCGCGTCTTCGACCGTTTCGAAGGCGCGGTCGAAGACGATGACGACCCGCGCGCCGCTGTCGGCGAGCTGGGTGTGCAGCTCAGCCGCGGTGTAGAGCGGGTTGTTCTGCACCACGATCGCGCCCCGGCGCAGGATCGCGAAGAAGGAGATGACCTGCTGCGGGCAGTTGGGCAGCACCATCGCGACCCGGTCGCCCTTGTGCACGCCGAGCCCGCGCAGCGCCTCGGCGAACTGGTCCACCTGATGCGCCAGTTCCCGGTAGGTCAGCTTGCCGCCCAGGAAGATCAGCGCCGTGTGCCGGGCGTAACGGCGCACGGCGTTGTCGAGCAGATCGGTCACCGGCACGCGTGGAAACTCGGCCTCGGCCGACACCCCGGGCGGGTAATAGCGCAGCCAGGGCCGTGTGTCATACATCGTTGTCATGATCGGGTGCTCACCACCTGGGCGTTCGGTCAGCAGCGTCCGGTACCCTCCGCTCATCACGGTCAGCGCCAGCGAGCCCGTAAATGTCGCACTCCGGCGCCTATCGGGCATTATGGATGCTTATCCTCCCGGTGTCCCGTGATCTGTGGCGCCTGTGGCTAGGGTGAAGCGATGACAGAACGGCTGGCTGCGGCGCGCGACCTGCTGCGCCGCTTCCCGCTCGTGGACGGGCACAACGACCTCCCGTGGGAGATTCGCGAAAAGTTCGGCGGCGATCCCGTCCGCGCGAAGCTGTCCGGACCGGTGCCGGCGACCCGGACCGACCTGCCCCGGCTGGCCGAAACCGACTGCGCCGCCCTGGCCGGCGGCAACCTGCTGCGCGTCCTGCGGGACGCCGGCAAGTACGCGGGCAAGTACGCGGGCAAGTACGCGGGCCAGTACGCGGGCCAGTACGCGGGCCAGTACGCGGGCCAGTACGCGGGCAACGTGGCTACAGCAACGGCGGGGTGACGCTAAGATCGCTCGCGATGATCGCACCCCCCGCTACTTCGTGCGTGTTCCGCCAGGTCCGCGGCCTTGAGGTGCTGACCTGGCCAGTCTTCGACGCGTTCGGTGCCGACGTGCTGGTGACGACGCGCCAGGGCGGAGTTTCGGCCGGCCCCTACGCGAGCCTGAACCTCAGCTTCAACGTCGGTGACGACCCCGCCTCGGTGCTGGAGAACCGCCGCCGGGCGCTGGCCGCGCTCGGGGCCGGCCTCGATGATGCCGTCTTCGCCGAGCAGGTGCACGGCGCGGTCGCGCAGGTGGTCGGCGCGGCGGACCGCGGCCGGGGTACCCGCGCGTCCGCCGGCGCCATACCGGGTGCCGACGCGCTGGTCACGGCCGATCCCGGGACCGTGCTGGCCGTGCTGGCCGCCGACTGCGTACCTGTGGTCCTCTACGACCCGGTCGCGCACGTACTGGGGTGCGCGCACGCGGGCTGGCGCGGTACGGTCGGCCGCGCGGCCGCGGCGGCCGTGGCCGCCATGCGCTCGCTGGGCACCCGGCCCTCCGACGTGATCGCCGGGATCGGCCCTGCGGTGGCCCCGGACCGCTACCAGGTCGGACCCGAGGTCGCCGAGGCGGCCACGAGTGCCTTCGGTGACCGCGCGCCGGACGTGCTCCGCGCGACCGGCCCCGGGCAATGGCAGTTTGATCTGAGAACGGCGAACCGCCTGGTCCTGACCGAGGCGGGCGTCCCCGGCGGCCAGATCCATACCAGCAACGTCCCGACGGGCCGCATCGCCGCTGCGGACCCCAGCGGCCCCATCAGCGATATTGGCCTAAGCGGCCCCATCCCCGCTACGGATCCCGGCGGCCCTACCGGTCCCGCGGGCGCCCCATTCTTCAGTCACCGCGCGGAGCGGCCCTGTGGCCGGTTCGCGGCCATGGCCAGCCTGCAGGCCCTGCGGGCCCTTGGACACGCAGGGCCCGGGGAGGGCCGATGAGCACCCAAACGACCGACGCGGCGAGCGCGGCCGGAGCCCGGCGCGGCCAGCGCTTCCGCTACGAGTCCTGCCGGGCCGACCCCGTGCGCGGCCTGCTGATCTGCCAGTACAGCGTGGATGGGCGGCCGTTCGAGGAGCGGATCACGTTCCCGCCCGCGAGCCTCACCGATGTCACGAGTTCGGAGAACCCCACCGGCCCCGCGGACTCGGCTGCGCCCGCGGGCCTCACCGGCCCCCCGAGCCGCTGGGATCGCCCGGCCGTGGCCGCGGCCGCCCGGCTCGTCTTCCTGCTCGCCGGCGTTTCGGCCTATAAGACGGCCGCACCGCCCGTCATCGACACGGGGGAGATCGCGCTGACCCGCCGGGAGCGGGCCTTCCTGCGCGATTTCTACCTGAACGGGCTGGGCGAGTTCGCTTACCGCAACGGCCTCGACCTGTCCGGCCTGCGTATCGAGGGGCCCAGCGCGCCGGACGCGCCCAGGACGGCAGAGGCCGCCCGTGTCCCGGTCCCGGAACCGCCCGGTGTCCGCCGGGCGCGCGCGCTCGTTCCGTTCGGCGGGGGGATCGACTCCATCGTCACCGTCGAGATGGTCCGTCGCCGCGCCGATGTGGCGCTGTTCGTGGTCAGCCGGCCCGGCGACCGGTTCGACGCGATCGAGCGGCCGGCCGCCGTCACCGGGCTCCCGGTGGTCCGCGCCGACCGCGAGATCGACCCCCAGCTGCTGCGCTCGCGTGAGCTCGGTTTCCTCAACGGGCACGTCCCGGTGACCGGCATCCTCTCTGCCATCGCGGTTATGGCGGCCGCGCTGGACGGCCGGGACGCCGTGGTGATGTCCAACGAGTGGTCCGCGTCCGTCCCAACCGTGCAAGCCGGTGATCGCGCGGTCAACCACCAGTACTCCAAGAGCGCGGAGTTCGAGGCAGCCTTCCGCGGTGTGCTCGCCGAGACGTCGGCCCGGCTGCCCGCGGGGGCGGCGCTGCCGGACTACTTCTCGGCGCTGCGGCCGCGCACCGAGCTGTGGATCGCGGAGCGGTTCGCCCGGCTGACGCCCTACCACGGGACGTTCCGCAGCTGTAATCGCGCCTTCCACATCGATAAGGCGAAGCGGCTGGACCATTGGTGCGGGCAGTGCGACAAATGCTGCTTCATCGACCTGATCCTGGCGCCGTTCCTGCCGGCCACCGAGCTCGGGGCCATCTTCGGCGGCCGGGAACCGCTCGCCGACTCGTCCCTGGCCGGCCGGTTCCGCGCGCTGCTGGGCGACGCCGACCTTAGCAAGCCGTTCGAATGCGTCGGGGAGGTTAACGAGTGCCGCGCGGCGCTGCTGCTGGCGGACGAGCGCGATGACCGGGTCGGCTTCCCACTGCTGCACGAACTGGCCACCGAGGTGCGCGCGCTGCCTGGCCGGCCGTCGTCGGAGGGCCTGTGGCAGCCCGTGGGGGAGCACTTCATTCCCGCCCCCTACGCGGAGGAACTCCTCGCGTGACCGGTACCCGTCCCAAGCTTTCCTGGGCCGACCTGCCCGGCGCGCGCGTCGGGGTGTGGGGCCTCGGCCGTGAGGGCCTGGGATCCGTCCGCAAGCTCTGCGCGATGGGGACCACGCCAGTGCTGGTTGATGACCGCCCGCAGGCCGTCGCGATCAGCGGCATGCCCGTGCTCGCGACCGGTTACGGCGGCCTCGCCGCACTGGAGAAGTGCGATGTGGTCGTCAAGTCGCCGGGGATCAGCCGCTACCGCGAGGAAGTGGTGCGCCTGGAGGAGCGGGGCATCGCGGTGGCCGGCGGCCTGGGCCTATGGCTGCAGGAAGCCGATCCCGCCCGCGTGCTGCTCATCACCGGCACCAAGGGCAAGAGCACGACCGCCGCGGTCACCGGCCACCTGCTGAACGGCCTTGGTCACCGTGCCCTGGTCGGCGGCAACATCGGCGAGCCGCCCTGGGATCCGGACGGCGCGCCCGGGCCGTGGGACTTCTGGGTCATCGAGGTGTCCAGCTACCAGGCCATGGACCTGCCGTGCTCCCCGCCCGTCGTGGCCGTCACCTCGCTGCACCCCGACCACCTCGACTGGCACGGCGGCGTGCAGAACTACTACCGGGACAAGCTGTCCGCGTGCTCGCAGCCGGGCGCGGACCTGACCGTCGCCAACGGCGATAGTGACCTGCTGCGCGAGCGGGCCTCGTTGCTCGGGCCGCGAGTGGACTGGGTGCACGCCGCCGACGACCCGGAGGCCACCTGGATGGACCCGCTCGGGCTGCTCGGCGCCCACAACCGCCGGAACGCGCTGATCGCGCGGCGCTGCCTGCAGGCCCTCGGCGTCGCCGGAGCGTCCGGCGCCGGCGCGCTGCGCGCCGCAGCCGGCGGATTCCGCCCACTGGATCACCGCCTGCAGGTGGCCGGGGAGGTCGCGGGGGTCACCTTCGTGGACGACAGCCTGTCGACCAACGTGCTGCCCACCCTGGCCGCGCTGGACGCGTTTCCCGGCCGGCGGGTGGCCCTGATCGCCGGGGGGCACGACCGGGGCATCGACTACGCGCCGCTCGCCGCCGGCCTGCGCGACCGCACGGCCCCCACCCTGGTGCTCACGCTGCCCGACAGCGGCCCGCGCATCCGCGCCGAATGCGAGCGAGCCGGCCTGGCGGGCGCCGAGGACTGCGCCGATCTGGACACGGCGGTCGCGCGCGGGTTCGGCTGGGCCCGCCCGGACGGCGTGGTGCTGCTGTCGCCGGCCGCACCGAGCTTCGGCCAGTTCCGCGACTTTTCCGAGCGCGGCGAGGCGTTCACCCGCGCGATGCAGGCCTGCGCGGCGGCCACGCTCCCCTGAATGCGCGAATTCCCGTTCATTAGACAGGTTTCTTTGCTGAACGTTCGCGGCCGGAAATAGCCGCCGGTGCTCTGGCTAAAAGTGGTCATTGCATGACGGTTCGTCAGTAAATGTTACGGAATCTTCTGCTTTCCGAGTTCTTTCCCGGAGTTCCTGGCCATCCCGCGTACCGGCCCCTAGCCTGTTGAGCAGGTGAAGGTCGTGGAGGGGGCACCGGTGTTGTGGGGAGTATCGGCGGCTGCGCATGCAGTAAATCAGGCGGCGCCCGTAGCGGTCGGCGCGGCGGAGTTCCCGCGGCCGGAGATGGTCACGGAGATGACCGGCCCGGCAGCGGCGGGCCCGGTGGTTTCCGTGACCCCGGACAGTCCTGCGAGCCCGGCGGCGCTGCTGGATGCCCTTCCGGTGCTACCGCGCCGCAAGCGGGTCGTTACGCAGCCAGCTGCGCGGCGAGATTCCGCCGAGCAGGCCAATACCGAGCAGACCAGTGTGGTGGACTCCAGCGCGGGAGACGCCGGTGTGACGGGCGCCGACTCCGGTCAGGCCGTGGTCCCGGCCCGGCCGGACCTGAACGTGCTGGCCCAGGTGCTCGAAGGACTCCGGCGTATGGCCTGACGCTCGGGCCGGCCCCGGCGCGTCCGCCTGCCGGGCGACCATATCATATTTCCGAATTGCCTAATGTCCCCGGACGAAAAGGTATTTGTGTCAATCCTGTTAAATGGCCGCTTAAATGGCCGCAGTGCGGGGCGCCTTTATTATGTGGCCGCCCGTCGCTATTCCGTCGCCCGGGAAGAAATTTTTCCGATGATTAACTGCCGTTCTGCTGAGCGCATCGCTACTCTGTTGCTGATCGATCACTTAAGGTGTCAGTGTGATGCGCTATTTATGATCCTTGAGTGCTTTATCGGGGGGCCCTCCGGTTCCTTCGGCCTTCCGGCACCTTTCGCCACCCGGGCAGACGGCTGTATTGCGGCTTATCTCGTTATGCGTCACGGCACGTCGGAGGCGGTGCGGAGGGGCCTGCGGTGGTGCGGACGGGGCACCGGAGGATCTCTTTACGCCAGACTGGGGAGGGCACGTTTTGGCTGAGCCTGACCGGCTGATATCGCTGGATCAGATAGCGACCGGCCAGATAGCCAGCCGCCGGATAGCGACTGATCAGGTAGCTAGTCACCGGATAGCGACTGAACTGACCGAACTCGGTCGGGACGGCGCATCCGGGGCCATCGAAATCACCGGGCGGCCCGGCGGAATTGTGTACGTGCGGGAAGGGCGCGTGGTGTGGGCTGAATCACCCGCCGTGCCTGATCTGGGCACCCGGTTGATCAGGTCACGGCGGGTGCCGCCCGGCGTATGGGACCAGATCACCCGGGACGACAGGCCGCACGGTACGGTCGGCGCCACCCTGATCGGCCGGGCCCTCCTCACCCGTGCCGAACTGGGGCGACTGCTCCAGTCGATCGTGCTCGACGCCCTCCTCGCCCTCACGGCGCCGTTCGCCGGGGAGTGCGAGGTGGCGGACGTCTGGTTCACGCCGCAGCGATCACATTGGGCCGAAACGGTCATGGCCATGGACGTCGCGATGGTGCGGCGGTGCCTCGACCACATGACCCAGCGGCTGACCTGGTACGGGATCACCCCGCGATGGTGCCCGCAGTGGCGGCCGGGCCGGACTACGGAGACGCTCGTCAATTCCGGGCTGTGGACCGTCGCCGGGCTGATCGACGGGCGGTCCACGGTCAGCGAACTAGCCTGGCGCGGCGGCCTCGCCCTGCACGAAACGATGGCTTCCGTGGGCCACCTCGTGCAGGCGGGCATGTGCACCCTCCCCGCTCCCGATGCGGTTCCCGGAGGCTCCGCCCCGTCCGGCGACCCGGCTCCGGCCAGCGGCTCCGTCCTGGCCGGAGACCGTGCCCCGGCCGGTCACGCCGCCGTTCCCGGACACCCCGTGCAGGCCCCGCTACCGCGGAGGGGCCCGCTCGCCGACGCCAGCGCCACGTCTGGCACCCGCGCCACACCGCTGGAGTTCGGCCTGCTGCAGCGCGTCCGGCGGGGTCTGGATCGGATGGCCTGACGCCACTAGGTGTCGTTGAGCTCGATACCGAGCTGGCGGGCCAGCGCGGGGCCGAGGACCAGGAACTGAGCTGTGGTCATGATGGCGCCGCGGAGCGACTCGAAGCCCGCGGTGATATCCAGCTCCGCGCCCCGCAGGTCGACCTTCTCCAGGGTGGCGCGGGAGAAGTCGGCCCGGGTCAGCGCCGATCCGGGGAACCGGGTCCGCTTCAGCGTCGCGCCGGCGAAATCGACGTCGCGCAGCAGGCAATTCTCGAACGT
>Ga0066790_10001183_pt1 | contig 10850 bp, 4 predicted proteins | sample OrgsoiDNA2013050_FD_70963 | JGI IMG/M metagenome (GOLD analysis project Ga0066790, IMG submission 70963) | Permafrost soil microbial communities from the Arctic, to analyse light accelerated degradation of dissolved organic matter (DOM) -... | ecosystem: Environmental > Terrestrial > Soil >...
GGAGGAGTTCCGCAGCACCGAGGAGCTGTTCCTGCGGCGTGGCCTGGCCACCTTCGCCGTCGACGGCCCGGGCCAGGGCGAGGCCGAGTATGACCTCGCGATGCGGCCAGACTGGGAAGTCCCCGGCGCGGCGATCATTGACGCGCTCGCCTCGCTGCCACTGCTCGACCCGGCCAGGACCGGGATCTGGGGCGTCAGCCTCGGCGGCTATTACGCGGCCAGGCTAGCCAGCGCCGATGCGCGGGTCCGGGCCTGCATCGTGCTGTCCGGGCCGTACAGCTTTGGCGAGAACTGGTACCGGCTGCCACAGCTGAGCCGCGATGCGTTCGGCGTCAGGTCGAAGGCCTCCACCGAGAAGGAGGCCAGGCGGGCGGCGGACGAGTTCACCCTGGCCGGGATGGCCGGCCAGATCACGGCCCCGATGCTGATCGTGGCGGGCCGGCTGGACAATATCGTCGGCTGGCAGGGCAGCCGACGCCTCGCTGACGAGACCGGCGGTGCGGCCAAGCTGCTGCTGCTGGAAGAGGGCAATCACGGCTGCGCCAACGTGCCCTACCTGCACCGGCCCTACAGCGCCGACTGGATGGCGCACCAGCTGGCGTCCTGCTCTTCACACCGGTCGCAGCGGCGCGGTGGAGCCGCGGACAATGAACTCAGGTGCTAGGTAGAGCACTTTGACCGGGCCGCCAGGCCGGCCGATCCGCTCCAGCAGCAACTCGGCCGCCTCGGCGCCGACCTGATAGTGCGGGAACCTGACCGTGGTCAGCGGCGGCCTCAGCCGATCGTTGAACGGCATGTCGTTGAAGCCCACCACCGACATGTCGCCCGGGCAGCTCAGCCCCGCATCGTCCAGCGCCGCGTAGCAGCCCAGGGCCAGCATGTCGTTGGCGGCCGCGACCGCGGTGCAGCCGGCCGAGGGTTCCAGCAGCGCGCGGCAGCACCGCAGGCCCTCCTCAACCGAGTAGGCCTTGGCGAAGACGACCAGGTCGCCCACGACCGGCAGGCCGTGGGCAGTCATGGCAGCCACGAATCCCCGGTGTCTGCTGAGCCCGGTCGAGGTGTCCTGCGGCCCGGCGATGTGCGCGATCCGGCGATGCCCGAGGCCGGCCAGATGGGCGACCGCCATCCAGATGCCCCGCTCGTTGTCGACCGAGACCGAAGGGAAGCTGTAGTCCTCGGCCATCCGGTTCACCAGCACCACGGGCAGCTCGGCGCGGGCCACCTCGATCAGCAGCGGGCCGCGCAGATGCGCGGTAGCGAGCACGAAACCGTCCACGTGTCTAGCCCGTAGCTGCTCGAACACCACCCGCTCCCGGTCGTCGTCGGAGTCGGTGTTGCCGATCAGCGCTACGTAACCCGCGGCGGCGAGCCGGTCCTCCAGGCCTCGGACGATCGGCGGGAATAGCGGGTTGGTCAGGTCAGGGATCAGCACGCCGACGGTATGCGAGCGCCTGGTGCGCAGCGACCGCGCCACCGGGTTAGGCGTGTAGCCGAGCGCGCTGGCCGCCGCCAGCACCCGGCGGGCGGTTTCCTCGCTGACCAGGAGCCTGGTCTCGGGGTTAAGCGCGCGCGAGGCGGTGGCCGGGTGCACGCCCGCCCGGGCGGCTACGTCCTTGAGCGTCACTGGCGGGTCAGGCATCGGCCGTCGTGCTCCCGTCCGCTCCGCACGCCGCGCAGCTTGCCGCCCGCTCGCGGCGAGATGGCCTGCGGCTATCCAACCCGCATGCTACCGCCTGTCCCGCCGCCGACCGGGCGGACGTGGCGTGCACGGCCGCGGGCGGGCGGCTCGTGTGACGATGAGGACATGCGGATTACCGGGGTGGCTTCGACCGACAAGTTCGCCGGCACGACGGCACGGCCGTTGCAGATCATCCAGGTCACGCTGGCCGATGGGCCGGATCCGGTGCTGGTCCGGATCGAGGGCCCGGGCGTGACCACCCCGGGCCCTCGCGCCGCCACCGGCCCGGGCGGTGAGCTGTCCGCTGAGGTCGGGGTGCAGATCGCCGCCCCGTACACCGCGGGCAGCTCCCGGCCCGTGACGGTGATCGCCGAGACCGGCACCGGACTGCGGGCGGAGCAGCGCGCCACGATCACCGTCGCGCAGACCGGCTGGACGATGTGGATGGTCAGCCATTTCCACTACGACCCGGTCTGGTGGAGCACCCAGGGCCAGTACACCGAGTCCCGGCTCTTCCTGCCCGACTCCGACGGCAGCCTGCCCGACGTCCGGACCGCCTTCGAGCTGGTCCGGCTGCACCTGGAGGCGGCCAGGCAAGATCCCGACTACAAGTTCGTGCTGGCCGAGATCGACTACCTGAAGCCGCATTTCGACGCGCACCCCGAGGACCGTGCGGACCTGCTCGCCTTCATCAGGGCCGGCCGGATCGAGATCGTCGGCGGCAGCTACAACGAGCCGAACACCAACCTGACCAGCGCCGAGTCGACGATCCGCAACGCCGTCTACGGCCTGGGCTACCAGCGGGAGATGCTCGGCGCTGATCCGTCCGCGGCCTGGATGCTGGACGCGTTCGGCCACGATCCCGGCTATCCGGGCCTGATGGCCGCGGCCGGGCTGACCGAATCCGCCTGGGCCCGGGGCCCGTTCCACCAGTGGGGCCCGAACCGGACCGTGGGCGACAACCTGCGGATGCAGTTCGCCTCGGAGTTCGAGTGGCTGTCACCGGACGGAACCGGCCTGCTCACCAGCTATATGGCCAACCATTACGGAGCGGGCTGGGCCACCCACCAGGCGGCCAGCCTGGCGGCCGCGGAAGAGGCCGCTTACCAGCAGTTCCGCGAGCTGGCGCCGGTCGCCGCCACCCGCAACGTGCTGCTGCCGGTCGGCGCCGACCACGTGATCCCGTCCCGCTGGGCGGGCGCGATCCACCGGGACTGGAACGCCCGCTACGTCTGGCCCCGGTTCGTGACCGCGGTGCCGTCGGAGTTCTTCGCCGCGGTGCGCAAGGACGCCGCCGAGCGGGACGTCTGGATAACGCCGCAGACCAGGGACATGAACCCGGTCTATCCCGGCAAGGATGTCTCCTACATCGACACCAAGCAGGCCCAGCGCGCGGCCGAGGTCGCGGCGCAGGACGGCGAACGGCTGGCCACCCTGGCCTGGCTGGCCGGGGCGGATTACCCGGCGGAGTCGCTGGACCGGGCCTGGCGGCTGCTGGTGTTCGGCGCGCACCATGACGCGATCACCGGGACCGAGTCCGATCAGGTCTACCTCGACCTGCTGGCGGGCTGGCGGGAGGCTTACGAGCGCGGGGACGCTGCCCGCCGGGCCGCGGCGGGCTACCTCGCGGCGCTGGCCGACACCACCGGCTCAGACGGCGGCCAGCCGGTGGTCGTCTTCAATACGCTGTCCTGCGCCCGGTCGGCCCTGGCCAGCGTGACCCTGCAGATCGCCGGGCCGGGCGCGGCCTGGGTGGAGCTGCGCGATGAAGCCGGGGCGGTGGTCCCGTGCCTGGCCGAGGGCGCCACCCGGCGCGCCGACGGCACGCTGGCCGGGCTGACCCTGACCTTCCGCGCGGCTGACGTGCCCGCGCTCGGCTACCGGACCTACTGGGCGCACCCGGCCGCCGCGCGCGCGGCGGCCGGGCCCGCGGCGGTGGCCGGCTGGGCGCCGGTCAGCGGCACCATCATCGAGAACCAGGCGTTCACGGTGACGGCAGACCCGGCTCGCGGCGGCACGCTGGCCCAGATCACCGACCAGCGGTCGGGCCGGGCGCTGCTGGCCGGGCCCGGCAACGAGCTCGTGCTGCAGGAGGAGTACGCCCAGCACCCGCGCTGGGGTGAAGGCCCGTGGCTGATCTCGACCACCGGACCTGGCACCGGGTCGGCGGCCCAGCCTGCCGCGGTGCGCGCGGAGCGCTGCCCGGTCGGCTCGCGCCTGGTCGCCGAGTTCTCCCTCGGTGAGCTGCGGGTGCGGCAGGAGACGCTGCTCTGGGACGGTGCCCAGCGGGTGGAGTTCCGCACGCACGTGGACGGCTCGATCGGCCAGGACCGGCTGCTGCGGGTCGCCTTCCCGGCGGCCGTGCCAGGCGGCCTGCCCATCTATCAGACCGCGACCGCGGTCATCGGCCGGCCGCCTGGATCCGCTGACACCGACGTCGGGCAGCACGCCTTCACCCTGGACAACCCGGCCCACGAATGGTTCGGGGTGGGATCGACCGCGCGCGTCGGGCTCACCGCCGCGGCGGGCGGGCGCACCATGCTCGCGATCGGGGTGGCTGAGGTGGTGGCACCAGCGATGCATAACGGGCTGCGGGAGCCGGTCCGGGATCTGGTCGTGGCCCTGGCCCGGGCCGGGGTGACGGCGACCTGCTCGGTGGCGGACGGTCCCCGCTACGGGTCGATCGACGTGGATTCCAACCTGCCGGACTTCAGGATCGCGCTGGGCGGCCCGGCGCAGAACCAGTTCACCAGCGAGCTGCTTGACGCGGCCGGCCCGGCCGTCGCCGCCGAACTGGCCGGGCAGCTGGCCACCGCGGGCGCGGCCAGGGTCTGGGTACCGGCCGCGCAGCGCCGGGCGCAGGCCTTCGCCCCCGGAGCGGACCTGCGCGGGGCACGGGACCTGCCGGTGCTCATCGTGGCCGCCGACGACCTCGGCGCGGCGATCGAGGCGGTAGCCGCGGACCTGGCCGATGCGGTCATCGAGGTGCCCGGGGCACCGGCAGGCCCCGGGCCCGAGCCGCCGCTGGCTGACTACAGCGTCGCGCTGCTCAACCGGGGCACTCCGGGCAGCCTGGTCACCCCGGACGGCGTGCTGTACATCTCGCTGATGCGCGCGTGCAGCAGCTGGCCGTGCGGGGTCTGGATCGACGGCGACAAGCGCACGCTGCCGGACGGCAGCAGCTTCGCCTGGCAGCACTGGAGCCACACCTTCGAGTACGCGCTGGCCGCGGGGACCGGTGACTGGCGCGCGGCCGGGTTCGGCCTGGCCGGGCAGGACTACAACGCCCGCCTGCTGGCAGTGCCGGCCGATCGGCACGGCGGGCCGCTGCCGGCCACGGCCACCCTGGCCGGAGCCGCGCCAGCCACCGCGCTGATCTCGGCGCTGAAGCCGCGGGGCAACCCGCTGGCCCCCGGCCGGCCGCCACGGCCTGCCGACGGGATCACGGTCCGGCTGCGCGACGTCTCCGGAGCCGGAGCTCCGGTCCGGGCCCAGGTCCGGCTGCGCGATGGGGTGGTCGAGGCGAGCCAGACGGACTTGTGCGAGCAGCTGGACGGCCCGCGGGTGCCGGTCCGCGACGGCGCGGCGGAGGCCGAGCTGCCGCCATCGGGCCTGGTCACGCTCGCGCTGCGGATCGCCAGGGCACAGTCTCCCGACGGGCCTGCGGCCCCGCGGGCCACGCCTGACCCGCAGCCAGGGCCGCCGGTTTTCGCCCGCTACTGGCTGCAGGGCAAGGGCCCGGCCCCGGCCGGGAACCTCCCGGTGGCCGTGCATCTCTCCCCCGCCAGGACCGCGCTCCAGGAGGCTGGCCCGGGCGCGCCGCTGCGGCTGACCGTCGCCTGCGGCAGCGCCCCCGCCGCCGGCCCGGTGCGGCTGGCCGTGCCGGCCGGGCTAGCGCTGGACCCGCCCGGGCCGGCCGGCTACGACCTGCCCGCTCGCGGCCAGGCGGGCTGGGACCTGGCCGTCCGGGCGCTGCCCGGGGCCCGGCCTGGCCGCTATTACCTCGCGGCCCAGATCGGCGATCCGGCCGGGCCGGCGGTCGAGGATGCCGTGCTCGTCACGGTCGGCGAGCCGCCCGCCCCCCCGCTCGACCTGCCGCTTGACCAGCTGATCCCGCTTTACCTCGCCGAGCAGCAGGCCGGCGCGGCCGAAGTCGTGGTTGGCAGGCCGGCCGCCGAGCTCGCGGTGCGGCCCGGTGGCCAGGCGCGGCTCGAGGTAACCGTGACGAACGCGACCGCCGCGCAGATCCGCGGCGAGGCCCAGCTGCTGTCGCCGTTCGGCAGCTGGGCCTGCGTCCGGCCCTGGGTGCGCGGGTTCAGCGCGGAGCCTGGCGAGGAGCTGCGGCTGGGCTTCGCCGTGCACGTGCCGGCCGCCGCGCGCCCGGGGCAGCACTGGTGGGCGCTGGTCAAGGTTATGTACTTCGGCCAGGTCCGGTACAGCGAGCCGGTCGCGATCACGGTGACGGACTGAGCGGGCAGCGGCCGCGGGTCATGGCGCCCAGCCGGCCGGATAACCCGCTCGGTCGCCATCGCGGGCGCACTGATGAGACACTGGACCCTGACCGCGACCACCCTCGAAGGCCCATGACCACTGAGATTGCGATCAGCCGTGGCAACCTCCCAGCGGAACCGAACAGCTTTGTCGGCCGTGAACGGGACCTGGAAGAGCTTGCCCTGCTGCTGAATGCTGTCCGGGCGCTGACCCTCTGCGGGCCGGGCGGGATCGGCAAGACCCGGCTGGCGCTACGGCTGGCCCAGGAGATGGTGCCCGGCTTTCCCGATGGCGGCTGGCTGGTCGAGCTCGCCGACACCGCCGATCCCGGCCTGCTGCCCGGCCGGATCGCCTCGACGCTCGGGATCCGCGAGGAGCCGGACAGCCCGCTGGCCGAGACGCTGATCGAGGCCCTGCGTCCGCGTCAGCTGCTGCTCGTACTCGACACCTGCGAGCACATCGTCGATGCCTGCGCGGCGCTGGTCCAGCAGCTGCTCGCAGGTTGCCCCAGGCTGCGCATGATCGCCACGAGCCGGGAGCCGCTGCGGGTTCGCGGCGAGACGGTCTGGCGAGTGCCGCCGCTGGCCGTGCCGGCCGTGCCGGCCGGCCTGTCCGTCAGCCAGCTGGCTGAGCACGAGGCGATCCGGCTGTTCGCGGAACGGGCGGCGGCCGCCGGTCCCGGGTTCGCCCTGTCGGCGGACAACGGGGCCGCGGTCGCGCGGCTGTGCCAGATGCTGGACGGCGTGCCGCTGGCCATCGAGCTGGCCGCGGCCCGGGTGCGCGCGCTGTCGATCGAGCAGATCGCCGACCGGGTGGCCGACAGGTTCCAGCTGCTGGCGACCGGCGACCGGACCGCCCCGCTGCGCCAGCAGACCCTGCGGGCCACCGTCGACTGGAGCTATGAACTGCTCACCGAGCCGGAGCAGATCCTGCTGCGCCGGCTGTCGGTGTTCGCCGGCTGGAATCTGGAGATGGCCGAGGAGGTGTGCGCCGACGAGGCGATCCCGGCCGGCCAGGTACTCGACCTGCTGGCCGCCCTGATCGACAAGTCGCTGGTCACGCTGGATGCAGAACTCTACGGCCACGCGCGCTACCGGCTGCTGGACACGATCAAGGAGTACGCGGCGGACCGCCTGGCCGCATCCGGCGAGCAGGCCGCCATCAGGCGGCGGCACAGTGCCCACATGCTCCGGCTGCTTGACGGCATCGTAGCCAGGGCATTCGTGCGCGGCGATCCGCCGTGGCCCGAGCGGGTCGCCATGTACCGCAGGATCACCGTGGAGCGGCCGAACTACCGCGCGGCTCTGTCGGCCTGCCTGGACCGTGGCGACGTGCAGGAGGGCCTGCGGCTCTGCTGCGCGCTGCGCAGCCAGTGGATCGCCGACGGTACCGTCACCGAGGGCAGCGGCTGGTTCGATCTGTTTCTCGGCCTGGACGGCGAGGTGGCGCCGATCGTGCGGGCCCGGGCCCTGATGCTCCGGGCCGAGCTCGCCTTCGAGCAGCAGGACTACACGGGGGCCGGTGAGTGCGCCCGGGCGGGCCTGGACCTCTGCCGGGCGGCGGGCGGCACGGCAACCGCGGGCGGCCTGCGGATGCTCGCGCTGGTCAGCCTCCGGGCGGGCCGATCGCAGGAGGCCCTGGCCAGCGCGGACGCGGCGGTCGAGGCCGCCCGCGCCGAGCGGGATGACTGGGAAGAGGGCATTACGCTCAGCACCAGGGCCGCGGTCCTGGCCCGCCAGGGCAGGCTGGCCGAGGCCCAGCGCACCTTCGAGGCGGCCCTGGAGGTGCTGGCGGACAACAATGGCTGGGGCCTGGCCCAGACCTGGTACGGCCTGGGCAGCCTGGCCAGAGCGCGCGGCGACCATGCCGCCGCGGCGGCTCACTTCTCCAGCGCGCTGCGCTTGTACCGGCAGATCGATGCCCGCCCGGAGATCGCCCGTTGCCTGGCCGGCCTGGCCTGGGTGGCCCTCGCCGAGCACGACCTCGGCCTGGCCGCCGCCAGCCTGGCCGAATGCCTTCAGCTCAGCCTGGCCACCGGCCAGCGGCTGGCGATCGCGCGCGGCATCCAGGCCGCTGCGGTCCTGGCCGCGCTGCGCGACCAGCCCGCCAGGACCGCCACGCTCGAAGGGGCGGCGTTCGCCTCGCTCGAGGCGCTCGGCCATCCGCCGTCCGCCTCCGCCCGGGCCCGCTCCGGCCAGCTGCTCGATGTGGCGCGCCGCCGGCTGGGCGAGCCCGCGGTCGCCCAGCTGATCGCCGAAGGCGGCGCGATGACGGCGGACCAGGCGGTCAGATGCGCGGTCGGCGCCGACGACACCGGTCTCGATGACCGCCGCGGTGCCGGCGCGGGCGCCAGCGGCAATGGCACCGCGCCCGGCCAGCCACTGCCTGCCGGCGGCCCGCTCCCCGCGGGCAATGGCACCGCGCAGGCGCCCGCCGGCGCGTCGTCCGCTCCGGCGGGCACGCAGTTCGGGTCATCCGTGTTGACCGCGCGGGAACGTGAGATAGCGATGCTGATCGCTCGCGGCCTGTCCAACCGCGGCATCGCCGACGAGCTGGTGATCAGCCCGGCGACAGCTGCCCGGCACGTGGCGAACATCTTCACCAAGCTCGGGCTGCGCTCCCGGGCGCAAGTCGCCTCCTGGGTCACCGAGGCGCAGCACCGCGGGCCCAGCTGACCGCTGCCGCGGGAGCGGCCCCCAGGGGGTCGGCCAGGTCTTTCGATCGGGTGGCGGAGCGGTAGGGCCGTCCGTAGCTTCCAGCGAAAAAACAACGCTAGGGTTGATCTATTGCATCGGTCGGGTGCGGGTGTCGGGGGCGGTTCGTTGGACGGGGCGGCGTAGCTTGGCCGCCAGGATTTCGAGGCCGCTCAACGGCACATGGTGCTGATTCGCCGTAGCAGTGATTCATCTCGCGTCGCGGTACCTGCGGCACGGTAGGAGGTGAAGATGTGGCCGTGAACTCCTCGCCGCGGGCTCGCAACTTTGACCCCGAACCCGGCCCGGCCACCACCGCGAGTCCGCCCGCAGAGGCTGCCGGCTCGCCGGGCGGGGCCTCGTCGCCGGGCGTGCTGGGGTCTGCCCCTGATCACCGCTACCTCCTCGACAACGCGCAGGCCGAGGCGGGCGAGCGGTTCGTCGCGCTGGCCGAGCTGTTCGACGGCGTGACGCGCGGGCACTTCGACCGCCTGGGGGTGGGGCCGGGATGGCGCTGCTGGGAGGTGGGGGCCGGAGGTCGCAGCATCCCCGAGGCGCTCGCCGCGGCCGTCGGACCGACCGGGTACGTACTGGCGACGGACATCAATCCAGCGTGGCTGGACCCGCATGGGACCTACGAGGTACGCCGGCACGACATCGTCGCGGATCCGCCGCCGGGGACGTTTGACCTGGTGCACGCCCGGCTCGTCCTCGTCCATGTGCCCGACCGCGCTCGAGCGCTGGCAACGATGGTGGCGGCGCTGCGGCCCGGCGGCTGGCTTCTGGTGGAGGATGCGGACACCGAGCTGCAGCCGTTGGTGTGCCTCGACGAAAGCGGCCCGGCGCAGCGGCGAGCCAACCGGCTGCGGCGCGCCTTCCGGGAGTTGATGACACGCCGCGGCGCCGATCTGCGCTACGGCCGTACGCTGCCGAGGACGTTGCGCGAGGCCGGCCTGGTCGACGTCGCGGCGGCGGGCAGTTTCCCGGTCGGCGGGGCGGTCTGCGACCGCCTGGAGATCGCGACGATGCGGCAGGTCCGCGCCGAGCTGGTCGCCGCCCGGCTGGCCGATGAAGCCGAGATCGACGCGCACGTCGCGGCCGTCGGCGCCGGCGAGCTCGATCTCACCCTCGCACCGCTGATCTCGGCGTGGGGACGTCGCCCCGACTAAGGTGATCTTGGCGTGGGTTGAGGTGTCCCGGAAACGAGGGTTTCCGGGACGGACCGTCACCGGTCGTCCGTGCCTGCAGCAGCCCGGCTTGGCGGTCGGCGGTGGCATCGAGCTTGCCCGCCAGCCGGTCGCCGTACAGGATCGGCAGCGCGAAGTACCCCCACCGGCGCTTGGCGGCAGGCTTGTACATCTCCAGCTGGTAGTCGAACTCAAAGAGCTCGACGGTGCGCTTGCGGTCGTGGATGATCCGGTCGAAGGGCGACAGCAAGGCCGCGCGCCCGGAGAACGGCTGGCCCAGCCGGGCCGGATCAACTCGCCATGTGCGTCGCTCGTTGCGGATGCGAAGCGCCTCGTCTGCCTGGATCACTGGGTCATCGGGGTAGACCCGCGTTGCCAGGTCCCACAGCCGGTCGCCGCCGCTGCGTCCCGCGAGGGCGACCTCGCCTCGCAACACCATGAACTCCAGCAGTTGGGCGACGTTGCGGTTGTTGGTCCACCCGGTCGACTTCCACGGCACCGTGCAGGTGTCAGGAAGATCGCGGGATGGTAGCGGCCCCGAAGAACCAAGCCGACCGAGGATGTCCAGACGGCATGCGTCGTTGGCGCGCACCCAGTCGCGGTGGTACTCCCGCCAATAGGACAGCTTTCCGTGCCCGGGCCACTGGGCCATCTCGGCGCGGTACAGCGCGAGATCTTCGCTGGGCCGGATCATCGCCCGCAGCTCCAGCAGCGTCCGGTTCTCCAGCGCGGTGTTCAACTCGGCTGGCGAGTACGACGACCCGAGACGACTCCACGCCACCAGGTCGGCACTCGGCGCGA
>Ga0066790_10001185_pt1 | contig 10848 bp, 9 predicted proteins | sample OrgsoiDNA2013050_FD_70963 | JGI IMG/M metagenome (GOLD analysis project Ga0066790, IMG submission 70963) | Permafrost soil microbial communities from the Arctic, to analyse light accelerated degradation of dissolved organic matter (DOM) -... | ecosystem: Environmental > Terrestrial > Soil >...
GGTCGAAGCGCTGCGCTCGGGCCACTTGCGCCACGCCGGGCTCGACGTGTTCGCGGTCGAGCCGCTGCCGGCGGATCACGACCTAACCACCTTGCCCAACGTGACGCTGTCGGCGCATTCGGGCTTTCGCACGCCCGAGGCGAACCAGCGGCTGATCGAGGAAGCTTTCGCGCACTGCGCGCGCCACCTGTCAGCTGCGGGTCGTCAGGAATGACGGGGCTGCGGCCCTTCAACTGGACAGCAGCTCCACCAGCACGGCCGCAGCACGTTCGCACTGTGCCTGCGTCACGTCGAGATGAGTCACCGCGCGCACGGTGCGAGGGCCGAAGGCGTTGACGAGCATGCCGCGCTCGCGCGCTTGCGCAGCGAGCGTTGGCGCATCGATCGGCAGAGTGACGGGCAGATGAAAGACCACGATGTTGGTCTGGACGGTGGCCAGATCCAGCTGCACCGCCGCTCCGGCGGCCAGGCGCCGGGCGAACAAGCTCGCGTTGGCATGGTCTTCGGCAAGCCGTGCCAGGTGGTGGTCGAGCGCATACAGCGCTGCGGCCGCGAAAATGCCGTTCTGGCGCATCGCTCCGCCCAGGCGGCGTCGATGCCGATCGGCCGCGGTGATCAACGATCTGGACCCGGCCAGCAGCGACCCGCCGGGCGCACCCAGACCCTTGCTGAACGCCACGGCCACAAGATCGAAGGGCTCGGCCAGGTCACCCAGCGGCATGCCGCTGGCGGCGCTGGCATTCCACAAGCGGGCGCCGTCGAGAAAGGTCGCCAGACCGAGTTCACGTGCCGTTTGGCAAATACGCCGCACCTCGTGCTGCGGCACCACGACGCCGCCCGCACGGTTGTGGGTGTTCTCGACCTCGACCAGCGTGGTCGTCGGAAAGATCGCGAAGTTGCGCGGCTTGACGGCGGCACGCAGTTCATCGGCGCTGAACCAACCCCCTTGCCCGATTTCGTGGATCTGCACGCCGGCATTGGCCGCCGCGCCGCCGACCTCGTGCCAGGCCGCATGGGACTCGCGGCTGGCCACCACCTCGTCGCCCGGCCGGGTCAGCGTGCGCAGCGCCACCTGGTTCGCCATGGTGCCGGTGGGCAGCCACACTGCGGCCTCCTTGCCGAGGAGTTCGGCGCAGCGTGCTTGCAGCCGATTGGTGCTCGGATCCTCTCCGTACTGATCGTCGCCTACCGGTGCCGAGGCCATCGCCGCGCGCATGTGATCGGTGGGTTGGGTGACAGTGTCGGAGCGAAGGTCGATGCGGTCGGACATGAGATGGGCAGCTCCTGGGCTCGGCGTCAAAGGCGAGGCGGCTCGCCCGGAGGATTCTCGCGTCAGCCCGGCAGACGCTCCAGATCTCGCAGATCCCGGCCGCGCGTCTCCACGCCGTAGCGCAGCACGAGAAGGAGCGACAGCACGACCGGCACGCCGGCGAGCAACGCCGCCCAGGCCAGGCCCGGAACGAGCCCGAGCAGGCTGAGCAGCTGGGCCGCAAGGCCGCCGGCCTTGGTGCAGGCGGCGACCCAACCGGTGGCGCGGCCGCGCACCTGCAGCGGATAGCTCTCGGCCGCGTACGGCAACAGCATGGCGATGATCCCGTTGATGCCGACGATGAGCAGCGCGATGACGAGGACCGGGCTCGCGTTCGCCGGCTCGGCGAGCTCGAGGTGGACCAGGCCGACGAGGCCGAGCGCGCAGAGCGTGATCGACGCAATCAGCGCGCCCTTGCTGCTCCATCGGCTGTAGAGCCAGGCCGCGACGAAGACCGTCGGCACGGCGATCAGTGCCGACGAGGCGAGCAGGCCGCTCGACACCGCCATGCTGTAGCCCTTGGCGACCAGGTGCGCCGGCATCCACAGCAGCAGTCCGAAGTTGATCAGGCCCCAGGCGAGCGCGACGATGCTGAGCGCGACGGTCTGCGCGACGTAGGTCCGCGGCACCGCGACGCGCGCCTCGACGCCGTGTCGCAACGGCCCACCCGCAGCCGGCGCCTCGCGCACCTCGCGCACGAGGCAGCCAAACCTGCGCAGCACGGTGTGCGCCTCGCGCACGCGGCCGAGCGCGAGCAGGAACTTCGGCGACTCGGGGATGAAGACGTTGAGGAAGATCAGCGCCAGCCCGGTCGGCAGGTTGAGGAACCAGAGGATGCGCCAGCTGAAGATCGGCACCAGCCAGGCCGACAGCGCGCTCGCCGCGAGGTAACCGCCCGCCGCGCCCAGGCCGCCGACGAGCACCAGCGCCCAGCCGCGCTGCTTCGACGGCATCGTCTCGGCGAGCAGCGCGTAGGTCACGGGCAGCATGCCGCCGGCCGCCGCGCCCATCAGGAAGCACATGCCGACGTTCCACCAGAGCGACGGCATCGCGCCGCAGATCGAGGTGCCGACGAACATCACCGCCGAGAGCAGGATCGACGCACGCCGCCCGTACAGGTCGGCGAGCCACCCCCAGAGCACCGAGCCCACGACCGTGCCGCAAAGCGCCGCGAACGGCAGCCACGAGACCGTCGCGGCCGAGACGCCGTACTCGGTGCGCATGCCGGGAACGACGAAGCCGAGGCTCGCCGGCTTCATGACGTCGATGACGAGGGCGATCGTGAGCACGACCATCAGCCGCCAGTGCGCCGGACCGAGCGCTGCGTCCTCTGGCGCGCCGATTTCGATGGCCGGATCGAGCGCCGGGTGGCCGAGGCCGTGCGCCTTCGGCAGGAGGCCGTAGCCGGCGACGACGAGGCCGGCGACGATCAGCGCCATGCCCCAGAGCATGCCGGCGTCCATCGGCATGTCGGCGAGGCGAAAGCCCATGTCCCGCCCCATCCAGAACATGGGCAGGTGCAGGACGACGCCGACCGTGACGGCGACGCAGCCGGCGACGAACGCCCAGAGGTGGCGCCGGTCGGCGAGGACGCGGATCGCGCTCATCCGATGAGACTCATCGTCGCTCGAGCATCCATCAGTCGAGCTTCCACTTGTTGTCGACCACCTTGACCACGACGCGCGCGCGCTGATCGAGGCCGAGGTGATCGTTCTTCGACATGCTGACGACGCCGTTCGAGACGTGCAGGTCGCGGATGCCTTCGAGCGCGTCGCGCAACGCGACGCGGAACTCGCGCGTGCCCGGCTGGCCCTTCTTCGCCGCGATCGGGATCGCCTGCGCGAGCTCGAGCCACGCGTCCCAGGTGTACGAGCCGAAGGCCGACACCGTGCCGGCGCCGTTGACGCTTTCGTAACGGCGCACGTAGTCGAGCGCGACCGCCTTGGCCGGATGGTCAGCCGGCAGCGCGGCGGCGACGACCACCGGGCTCGTCGGCACGAACATGCCTTCGATGTCCTTGCCGCCAACGCGCAGGAAATCGTTGTTGGCGACGCCGTGGTTGAAGTACACGCTGCCCTTGTAGCCACGCTCGACGAGGCCCCGCGCCGGCAGCACGGCCGGCGTGCCCGAGGCGCCGATGACCACCATGTCGGGATTGGCGGCAACGAGCTTGACGATCTGGCCGGTGACGCTCGTGTCGCGCGGTGCGAAGCGCTCGCTCGCCACTATCCTGATGTGCCGGGCCTCGGCGAACTTCTCGAACTCGGCGTAGAAGGCCTCGCCGAGGGCGTCGTTGAAGCCGATGTAGCCCATCGTCTTGATGCCGCGCCTGGCGGCGTGCTCGAGGATGGCGAGCACCATCATCGTGTCGGTCTGCGGCGTCTTGAACATCCACGCCTTCTTGGCGCTCATCGGCTCGATGATCCGCGCCGACGAGGCGAGCGAGATCACCGGCGTTTCGCCATCGGCGACGACGTCGATCATCGCCAGCGTGTTCGGCGTCGTCGTCGAGCCGATGATGGCGTCGACCTTGTTCTCGCTGATGAGCTTTCGGGTGTTCACGACGGCGGCGCTCGAATCGCTCGCGTCGTCGAGCACGATGTACTCGATCGACTGGCCGGCCACCATCTTCGGCAGCAGCGCGATCGTGTTCTTCTCGGGGATGCCGAGCGAGACGGCCGGCCCGGTCGTCGAGAGCGTGACGCCGATCTTCACTTGCGCAACGGCGGCAACGGGCAGTGCCGCCGCAAGGGCGAGGAGCGCGGCGAACGTGCCGGGGTGAATGTGCTTCATGGTCTTGTCTCCTGGCGTCATGTCGATGGCCTTGTCGGCGCGAAGTGCGGTGCTCAGCCTACACGGCCCTTTGCGGCGACGTTGCCGAAGCGCCGCGATCGGCGCCCAGCACGGCCGGCAGCCGCACGTGGCCGCGAAAGCGCACGCGCCGGCTCCGCACCGGCGGGCCGGCGAGGCGGAAATCGGGAAAGCGGGCGAGGAGCCGGCCGATCGCGATTTTCGCTTCGAGGCGGCCGAGGCCCATGCCGACGCATTGATGGATGCCCGAGCCGAAGGCGAGGTGCCGGTTCGGATGGCGCGAAAGATCGAGCCGGTCGGGATCGGCGAAGACCGCGGCGTCGCGGTTGGCGGCACCGATGCACAGCGTCACCTGCGTGTGCGGCGCGAGCGGCACGCCGCCGATCTCGGCCGCGCATGTGGTGATGCGGTTGCCGAGCTGGTTCGAGCTCTCGATGCGCAGGAATTCCTCGACCGCCGTGCGGATGAGGTCGGGCTCGGCGAGCAGCCGGGTCCGCTCGGCAGGCCATTCGGCGAGCAGGCGCAAGCCGTTGCCGATGAGGTTGGTCGTCGTCTCGTGGCCGGCGTTGAGGACAAAGATGCAGTTGTGCAGCAGCTCTTTCGGCAGCAGCTTCTCGCCGTCGGCTTCGCCCATGATCAGCCGCGTCAGCACATCGGTCTCGGGGTCGCCCGGCGCGGCGCGGCGGCGTGCGACGAGGCCTTCGAGGGTCACGAGCATGTCGCGCACGGCGGCGTTGCCGAGCTCGTGCTGCTCCACCGTGAGTGCCGGCTCGAGCGCGCCGAGCACCGCCAGCGACCAGCCGCGCAGCGGCCCGCGCTCGTCCCGCGGCACGCCGAGCAGGTTGCCGATCACCTCGACCGGGATGGCGCCGCAGAAGGCTTCGATGAGCTCGACCTCGGCGCTCGCGCCGCGCGCCGCCATCGCCTCGAGCAGCCCGTCGACCAGCTCGACGAGGCGCGGCTCCATCGCCGCGATGTGCTTCGGTGTGAGCGCGCCGGCGATCAGCCGGCGCACCCGCGTGTGCGCCGGCGGATCGTTGAAGACGAGGCTTGCCGTGTGGTGCTCGAACAGCGGCGTGTCGCCGTACTTGGGGAAGAACTCTTCGCGCTTGTCCGAGCTGAAGGTCGCCGCATCCTTGTAGACGCGCATGATGTCGGCATGCCGCGTCAGGAAGAGGCTGCCGTCGGCCATGCGCTTCACCGGCTCGTGCTCGCGCAGGGCCCGGTAGGTCGGGAACGGATCGTCGTAGAAGGAATCGGCCAGCCGCCTCAGGTCGAAGCGGGCGGCCATCGAAGCGGCATCGGCGGTCACCGCGGGAGTCTAAGAGCTTGTCCGTGAATAAGACGCCCCCGCGTTGCGAAGAGAAAGCGCGCCCGCAAGGCGCAAGCCTTGCCCAGGCTGGCCGCCTGGGCAAGGCTTGCAACGCCGCGGGCGCGCTTTCTCTTCGCAACCCGAAGGGCTGGCCCCTTGCGCATGCGGGCGCGAACAAACGTCGACTGCAAACCGTTCAGCGGACTGAGCTATTGGCATCGTCCGTCGGCGCCTCACCCGGATCGATGTGCGGCCGAGCGAGCTCGCGCCAGGCAGCGATCATCACGGCAAGCAGCGTCGGCCCGAGAAACAGACCGAGCACACCGAAGGTCTCGACGCCGCCAACGATCCCGAGCAGCGCGATCACGAGGGGAAGGTTCGACGCGCCCGACATGAAGACCGGCCTGACGAAGTGGTCGGCGACGAAGACCGCCGCCGCGCCGAAGATGCCGAGCCAGATCGCCGTGGTGAGCGATCCGGCGGCGACGAGAAATAGCACGACGCCGGCCAGCACCAGCACCGCACCGAACGGCACCGTGCCGAGCAGGCCGGTGGCCAGGCCCCAGGCCGCCGGGTGTGGCACGCCGGCCACGACGTAGGCCACGCTCATCAGCAACGCCATGCCCAGGCCGACGAAGACGAGGCCGTTGACCGCGCCGCGCACCGACTGCACGGCAAGTGTGCGAGTACGCAGGCCGGCCGGGCCGATGTGCCGGGCCAGGACGGCATCGATCTGCGCCGCGAGCGTGTCGCCATCGAGGTAGACGAAGAACAGCACGACGACGCAGAAGAAGAGCGCCATCGCGTGATGGGCGAGGACGCCGATGAACGTGCGCCCGGCGGCGAAGTCGAGACTGGCCAGCAGCGTTCGCGCGTATCCGCTCAGCGCGCCGGGTTCGCCGAGCGTGTCGTTCCACTGCCGGGCGGCCCATTCACCGACGCCCGGCAATGCGCCGACCCAGGCCGGCACGGTGATGCCGGCCTCTTCGCTCGAAGACCACAGGCGCAACAGCACCGGAATCTCACGAAACGCCCGCACGAAGAGATAGCCGAGCGGCAGCACGAGGAAGACGACGACGGCGCCGGTGAGGATGACGGCGCTCAGGAACTCGGCCCGACGGCCGAAGCGGCGCCGCAGGCGATCGTGGAGCGGCCACGTTGCCACGGCGATCAGGCAGGCCCAGATGATGGGCGCGAGCAGGCCGTGCAGCAGCCATACGCAGGCCGCGAACAGCAAGATCACGGCAACGGTTCGTACGGCTTGCGGCTTCATGGCGCCAAGCGTACGCGATGCCCGCCCTGCCTCGCTTGTAGGCCGTGGCCCACATCGCCTTCAGCACCCGGGCGATTGACGGGAGCGACAGCCCGCGCAGCATGGTGGACCCTTCGCCTGGAGTTGCCATGCCCCGCGTCATCTGGAAAGGTGCGATCAGCTTCGGCCTCGTGCATGTGCCCGTCGTCCTCTACCCCGCCTCACAGGAGACGGACATCGATTTCGACTGGCTCGACAAGCGCACGATGGACCCGGTCGGCTACAAGCGGATCAACAAGCGCACCGGCAAGGAAATCGATCGCGACGACATCGTCAAGGGCATCAGGCAGGACAGCGGCGACTACGTCGTGCTGAGCGAAGACGAGATCAAGGCCGCGTACCCGAAGGCGACGCAGACGATCGAGATCGAGACCTTCGTCAAGGCCAGCGAGATCTCGTTCACCTACCTCGAGCGCCCCTACTACACAGCACCGGTCGGCAAGGGCGAGAAGGTCTACGCGCTGCTGCGCGAGGCCATGCTCGAGGCGGGTGTGATCGGCGTCGCCCGCGTCGTCATGCACACCAAGGAAAGACTCGCGGCGCTCATTCCCGATGGCGCCGCGCTGATGCTCAACACCCTCCGCTGGCAAAGCGATATCCGGCCGCGCGACGGCATCAAGCTGCCCGCCGCCGGCAAGGCCGCCGCGACACTGAGGGAAGGCGAGATGAAGATGGCGCATCAGCTCATCGCCGACATGACCGGAACGTGGAAGCCCGCCGAGTTCGCCGACGAGTTCACGTCCGCCATTCACGCTCTCGCGGCCAGACGCGTGCGGGCCGGCAAGACCGAGAAGGTGACGCCGGTCGAGGGCGAGGCCGCACCGCCCTCGAGGAGCAATGTGGTCGATCTGACCGAGCTGCTCAAGCGCAGTCTCGCCACGCGCAAGGCCGGCTCGACGAAGGCGCGCTTCGGCAACCCGGAGGCTCCGGCCGCCGCCACCGCGAAGCGCCCGACGCCCACGAGTGCGGCGGCGAAGGCAGCACCTCGCAAGGTCACGGGGGTCAAGAAAGCTGCGAAGAAACCGGCGCCGGCGAAGAAGGCCCCGGCTCGGCAGACCGCGTAGTCCGCGGCGCATGGTAGACAGGCGGCCAACATGTCGAAAGCACAGGGAGTTGGGAATGCCGAACCACACGCCGCATCGCGCCTTGCAGCGCAGCGCGCATCACGCCACGCAGCGCACTTCGAGCGACACGGCATTCGCGACTCGCGTCGCCCGTGCCGGGCTCGATTGCCGCGGGCCGGCGCAACAGGCGGCCGGCGTGGCGCTGCTCGTCGTCGCGGCACTCGTGGCAACCACGGCGTATGCCGCCGGGGACGAGCCGACGACGACACCCTATCGTCCGAGCGTCTCGACGCCGGCAGCTCTTTCGGCACCGGGCTGGCTCGAGATCGAGGCCGGCTTCGAACACGACCATGCCGGCGCCGCGCGCCGCGACAGCGTGCCCGCCACCTTCAAACTCGCCTTCTCGCCCGACTGGGGCGTGCGTGTCGGCGGCGAGGCCTGGGTACGTCAGCGTGACGAGGCCGGGCGCTCGAGCGGTGTCGGCGACACCAGCGTCGTCCTCAAGCGGCGCTTCGCCATCGACGACAAGCAGGCCTTCGGCCTCGAAGGCGGTGTCACCTTCGCCACCGCCCGGCAGGGTCTCGGCAACGGCAGCGGCAAGACCGATGTCGGACTCAACGCGATCTACAGCGCCGACTTCGGCGACGCCTGGCACACCGACCTCAACCTCGCGACCACGCGGCTCGGCCAGGCCGATGCCGGCGCGTCGCGCAGCCAGTGGCTATGGGCCGCATCGCTCTCGCGCGCACTCGATGAACGCTGGGGCGTGGTCGGCGAGTTCGCGGGCACGAATCAGCGCGGCGCCGGTGGGACGAGCCAGTTCCTGGTCGCCGCCAGCTGCAACGTCTCGAAGCGCCTGACCCTCGACGCGGGCGCCGCGCGCAGCCTGCGTTCGGGGCCGGCGACCTGGTCAGCCTTCACCGGCTTCACCTGGCTCGCGGCGCCGCTCTTCTAGGGCCTGTTCACACTACGGGAGGGCGCGCCGCGCCGGATCAGCGATTGCCTCGGCGACGCCGGCGATCCCCCTCAGCGATCACCCTCAGCGATCACGCTCACGATTGCCGGCGCCCTGATGTTCTGCGCGCGGCTCACCCCGCGGCGCCTGACCTTGCGGCCGGGCCCCTTGCGCCTCGTTGCGCGCAGGCTGGGCTTGCGGCCGCGCCTCGTGGCCGGCCTTGGGCCCTTCAACGCGACCCTCCTGAGGTTGGCGCATCACGCGCGCATCCGGCCGGGCGGGTTGGCCTTCGACGCGTGGACCACCCCGCTCCACGCGCTGCGCCTCGACCCGCGCCGGCGCTGCCGGCCGGCCCGCGCCGCCACGCGAGAGGGGCGGGCGAGGCACTGCGTCAGGGCCGCGCGCCGCCTGGGGTCGCGCTGCGCCGTCGGCGGGTCGCGAGACGGGTGGCCGCGGCACGCCGGCATCGCCCGCGCGCGTCACCTGCGGCCGCGCCACACCCTCGCCGCGGCCACCGGCCTGCGGCCGCGGCATCGCCGCCAGCGTCGGCGCGCCATGGTTGAACGAGGCGCGCTGCTCGGGCAGCCGCATCGCCACCTGCTCGTGTTGCCGCTGCAGCGGTGTCGGTGCGATATGCGGCTCGGCGTGCGCACGGCGCTCGTCGGCGCTGGCCCGGACCGCCACGCCGCCCTGGCCGCCATTGAAGCTGACCCGCGCGTGGTTGTCGACGACCGTCGTGTTGTAGACGTTGCGAACGATGGTCGTGTTGATGTTGTTGACGCTACGGTTGTAGTTGAACTCTCGGCCGCGCCAGTAGCCTCCCTCGTAGCCATGGCCGAAGTAGCCGAAGCCGTAGTTGATGCCGCCGTAGAAGCCGACGTGACGGCCCCAGTAGCCGGGGTACCAGAGGTAGCCGCCGCCGCCCCAGCCCCAGTAACCGGGCGTCCAGAGCAGGCCGACCGCGGGCGGTGCGACCCAGGTGCCTGGCACCCAGAAATAGTCGCCGTCGACCGGGCTCCAGCGCCAGTAGCCGGGTGTCCAGAGAAAGCCGGACGCCGGAATCGCCGGCTGCACGTAGATGGGCAGCGGCGGCGGCGCGATGTTGATGAAGAGCGACACGGCGGCATTGGCCGCCAGCGGCATCGACACGGCGAGCACGAGCGCGCACAGGAAGCGGTTCTTCATGGGGCGGCCTTTCGAAGGGATGCGAGAACGTCTCGCGACATCTGAACAACGCAGGGGCGGCCGCTCACGCCGACCGAAACGCGAGGCTACCTGTAAAGAACCATTGCGGGCGACGATCGTCGACGCATCCGGGTGCAAACCCCCACGGGCCTCGAGGGCGTTTGGCGAAAGCGCGGCTTTCGGATACGGTTCGCAAGTCATCGACACAAAGGAGCGGGCGATGGGAGCAGGCAAGACCTACGTCCAGATCCACAAGGTCGGCGTCAAGGACATCTTCGACGCCAAGTACAAGTCGCGGGCCATCGCCGCGATGCAGAAGGCCGTCGAAGAGGCCGTCGATGGATCGTCCAGGCTGACGCGCGTCGCGCCGAAGGACAAGGGCCCGGCTGTGGGCTACAGCCTCGATGCCAGCCTCGTCTCGCTCGCGCCCGACAAGGCCGGCACGAAGCTCGAAGGCAAGTGCGCGATGGTCATTTCGTCGCTGGGCAAGGGCATGAAAGCCATGCCCGCAGGCAAAGCGGCCGCCACCGTGGCCAGCGCCGCGAAGATCGATTCCGGCGATGTCGACGGCGTCACCCGAAGTGCGGCCGCGTCGGCGATGAAGACGGCAGTGCAATACATGGAGCAGCACGCCCCCTGAGCGCGCAGCGGCGCGGCGCGATGAGCTGCCCGGCCGAACGCTTGGCGATCAGCCTGCGTCAAGCGCCCGTCGGCGTTGGCCGGCCTCCGGCCCGCCATCGGCCGCCAGCGGCCGCCAATCAAGCCGCAATCAAGCCGCAATCAAGCGGTAGCCGACTCCGGTCTCGGTGACCAGCATCTTCGGCTGCGCCGGATCGTCTTCGAGCTTGTGGCGAAGGTTGCCCATGAAGACGCGCAGGTAGTGGTTCTGCTCGACGTGCG
>Ga0066790_10001186_pt1 | contig 10845 bp, 12 predicted proteins | sample OrgsoiDNA2013050_FD_70963 | JGI IMG/M metagenome (GOLD analysis project Ga0066790, IMG submission 70963) | Permafrost soil microbial communities from the Arctic, to analyse light accelerated degradation of dissolved organic matter (DOM) -... | ecosystem: Environmental > Terrestrial > Soil >...
TCGGCGCCCTCACCGGTCGGCCGGGCCGTCGCCAGGGCCGCCGCCGCGATCACCGCCGCCGTCGCCGCCGAGAACGCCCCCCTCCCGGCCGGGCCGCCCGGCCAGGCCGCCCGCCGCGCGGCCGAGAACACCGCCCGCACCTGCGCCGCCACCGCCGCCAGCGCCGTGTTCAGCCCCGGCGGCCCCCCCGGCGCCACCGTCATCTCAGGCACCCGCGAGCCCCGCGAGGACGAGAAAGCCGCCGCGCGGCACCTTGCCCGCGCCCTGCGCGGCGCCGCCGCCCGCGACCGGGTCCCGGTCACCATCACCTCGGCGACCCCGCCCGGACGGCTGAAGATGCGCGCCGCGCTGGCCGCCGACGCCCAGCGCGCCGCCGGCGCCCTGCCCACCGCCCAGCCGTTCACCCGCACCGCCCGCCGCCACGTGCCCGCCCCGCCGCTGCGGGTCGGCATCGCCTGCGACATCTCCGGCTCCATGTACGAGTACGCCGGCCCGGTCGCCTCCGCCGCCTGGATCCTCGCCCGCGCCGCCGCCGCCATCCCCGCCGCCACCACCGCCACCGTCCTGTACGGCCATGCCGTCACCCCCCTCACCTGGCCCGGCCGCGCCCCCGCCCGCGTCACCGAGTTCACCGCCGCCGGCAACTACGAGAAATTCTGCGACGCCGTCGACGCCCTCGACGGCGCCCTCGGCCTCTCCCGCCCCGGCGCCGCCCGCCTCCTGGTCATCGTCTCCGACGGCAACTACAAGAAGACCGAGCCCGCCGACGGCCAGAAGCGCATCACCCGCCTCGCCGCCGCCGGCTGCGGCATCCTCTGGCTCACCCCCGACACCCCCTCCAGCCCCATGGCCGGCGCCCGGGTCATCACCCTCACCGACCCCGCCGCCACCATCACCGCCATCGCCCGCGCCGCCACCCGCGCCCTGGCCCCCTGACCCCGGCCCGTCCCCCGCGCGCCCCCCAAGCGCGCGGGACGGGCCAGGGAGCCCCGCATTACCCGCCCCACTGCCACGCCCCAGAAGCCCCGGCCGCCAGAGGGAAAAGCACGCCCACGCACCATGGCCCTTCCCGTCCCGGCGGGCACCGCCATGCCGCCCAGCACGTCGATGACTACATCAGCCGCGCCCGCCTCGGGAAAGCCGCGTAAAAACTTGACACAAACGTCCAGAGGCTAGGAACCAAGGATCTCTAGGAACCAAGGATCTCTAGCCATGTCTGTCTCACGCGTGAGTTCCAGTCACTATTCCGGTTCGGCAGGGTGGTGCCAGAAGGCTCTGAGCTCGCTGGCCGCGGCTTCCCCTTGGCGCTCGCCCACGCCGTACGCGGCGGCGGCGCGTGAGTAGTCCATGAGGTGAATCCCCGAGCCGCTGAGTTGGAGCATCTCCTCGTTCGGCACGACTGCCTCGACCTTGATTCCGCCGGCGCGCAGCGCATCGAGCCTGTCTCGCGTCGCGCCCATCACAGCATTCATGCCAGGTCTCGCGAATTCACCGGGATTCTCAAGCAGCACGCAGGACACCGCAAGGACCACGTCATGACCTGTCGCAATGTCGGCGTTGAGGAAATCGCGCACCCCGCCGTCCATCCAGCGCCTGCCCTTGATCGTGACAGGCGGGAAGACGACGGGCACGGCGCAGCTCGATGCGAGGGCACGATCGAGGCCGATTCCGCAGGACTGATCCCATACCTGGAATGCGCCATCGGCTGTGTCGACGGTAGTGCACGCAAAGCCTGGAGGCCAGGCAGCACCGGCGAAGGCCTGGAACCTCTCGAGCCAGCTAGCCTCGCTCATCGTGTGGGCGGCAACCGCCCGGCTCCCCAGCTGTGCCCGGAGTCTGGCCGCGTCCTGCGGGTGCAGGGCGGACTCCGCCATGACCGCGATCAGCTCCTCCATCGGGTCGGCCGCGTTGGCTGCGGACTGCGGGCTCTGCGCGCCGGAGGGGGGCGCGACCAGGCTCAAGACCCCGCTGAGATCTGCTCCCGAGGCCAGGAGATAGCCAACGGCCGCGCCTGCCGATGTCCCGATCACCTTGTCGGCGTTCGCGAGATCCGCTCCGCCGCGTCCGAGCCCGGACAGCAGACCAGCTTCCCAGGCAAGGCCGACCGGGCCGCCACCGCCGAGGACCAGCGCGCGCCTCACAGCTTGACCACGATCTTGCCGTGGACGTGACCGCCGCTCTGCAGCGTGACGGCCTCGCGTATCTGCTCGAGCGGGAATATTGCCGCGATCGGCACGATGAGCGAGCCAGCGGCGATCGCACTAGTGATCCGTTCGAGCGCGTCGGATGGGGCGTCACGCGCTCCCGTAGCCCGTACGCTGCCCGGAGGATTGGGCCCCGCGGCAATCGCGGAGATCCTCTCGGGCGGAACGCCAAGTGCCAGCGCGGCTTCGATTGTCTCCGTGCCCACCAGGGCCGTGGCCGCGGTCACGCCGCTGGGCGCGAGCGCACGGACTCGATCGGCCAGCCCGCTGCCGTAGGCAACTGGCTGGGCGCCCAGCTCCCGAAGGAATCCGAACGTTCCCTCGGAGCCGGTCCCGATGACGGTAGCGCCCGCCAGGCTGGCGAGCTGCACCGCGAACACGCCCACGCCGCCAGCCGCGCCGCCTATCAGGACTGTTTCGCCAGCCTGCAGGTCAATCGCATTCAGCGCAGCCGCAGCGGTGCGGCCTGCGGTCGGCAGCGTGCTTGCTACCTCGTCGCTGACGTCCCCGGGCGTGTGCCACAGCCTGTCCCCGGTTTCCACCACGGCGTAGTCCGCAACGGCTCGGCCGAGCGCAACTCCGTATACGCGGTCCCCGACAGCGAAGCCTTCAACCCCCTCTCCAGCCTCGTCGACGACCCCTGCCAGGTCGTTGCCGAAACCGGAGGGCAGCTTGTACCCGAATGCCTGCGCCAGGTCGGGCACGGAGGCAAGGAGCCAGTCCATCGGGTTTAGTGCCACGGCCGCCACCCGTACCCGGACCTCGCCCGGCCCAGCATGCGGCTCGGGGACCTCGCGCAGCTCCAGTACCTCTGGACCTCCGAACGACTCGTGAACTACTGCTCGACTCATGAGGACCTCCTAGCTGGACCTGCTCAGAGACGGCACTGGCGGCGGGAGTCTCCGCCGCTAGCCAGGGTCCCTGGACAATGTTCCTGAACAATGTTCTTGTACACTGTACAGCTTCGCCTGAACGATGTACAGTTGTCAAGTGTGCCGACCGAACGATCCGCCCGCGCCCGCCTCGACGAGGCCGGCGTAGTCGACGCAGCGCTCCATCTGGCGGATTCGGAGGGTCTTGACGCACTGACCATCCGCCGCCTGGCCCAGGCCCTGAGCGTCACGCCAACGGCTCTTTACTGGCATTTCACAGACAAGCAAGCGGTCCTGAATGCGATCGGTGACCGACTGTGGGAGCAAGTACTCGCCAGGCTCAGTCCCGCAGACGACGGTGATGCGTGGGGCGATATCCGTGCGGTCCTCGAGGCGATGGTCGCCGTGTTCCGGCATCATCCGGTCCTGGCTCCGCTGGCTCCCGCTAGGTTCATCGACTCGCCCGCGGGCCTGGCCATTACGGAGCGGACCCTCGAGCAGCTTGCCCGGGTCGGCTACGACGAACGCCGCGCCGTTGACGCCGCGCGCCTGCTGCTGTGCACTGCGCTCATGCTCGTTACCAGTCTCCCCGGTATTTCAATCCCCGACGCCGACGTGCGCGAGGCAGTTGCGCGGCGCAAGCGCGCCGCCGTGCTGACCCTTCCGCCGGGCCGCTACCCGCGGGTGGAGCTTGCTGCGGGCTATCTATTCAACTGGGACGACCCTGACGCCTACTACCAGCTCGGGGTAGACCTCATCCTCGGTGGCCTGCAATCCGGGCTGGGCCGGCCGATCGCTTAGCAGCTGAGGCTCTCCGGTGCGCGACCGGGCGAACTCGGGGAGATCCTGTGCCGCTCCGAAGCGATGATGGACGGCTATCACCGGCGTGCTGCTGCGGCGGAAGGCGTCGTGACCCTTGAGCTGAGCGACCCGCATGGCGACGATCTGCCCGCCTGGGAGCCCGGAGCTCATGTGGACCTGCTACTCGGCGAGGGCCTGCATGGCCACGAGACCGTCCCGGTCGAGTTGATCGAGCGCGTCGGCAGGGACCCGGCAAAGTCGTTCATGCGGCCTGAAGCAGCTTAAGCGTCCGCTTCGGGTCACGGGCGTGGTGGCGGTTGGCCGCAGCGATGTTGGCATGGCCGTCCAGGCGCAGCAGGCTGATAGCCAGGCTGCGCAATGATGCCATCACGCGGGGCGCATTTCCCGTCCTGACCAGCGATTTATCCTCCAGATAGGTCACGTCCCTCACCCAGTGAAGGCGGTTTTCTATCTCCCAGTGGCTGCGGACCCGGGCGGCCAGGGTGGCCGGGTCCGCGTCGCGGTCGCTGGTGATGAGGTAGACGACCTCGACGGTCTTCTTACCCTTCTTCGTGACCGTGCGGCGCAGCTGCGCGACCTGGGCAGCCCCGTCGAACTCGATCCAGGCCGGGGCCAGCACGGCCTTGATCGTGCGGCGGGCCCGGGGGCCGTGGTCCGTGCTCACGGCCGAGACGGAGGGGACGGCCCAGGGCAGCTTCTTGAGCTGCTTGTAAAGGGTCGGCATGTTGGCCTTGACGGTCATCACGTAGTCGGCGCCCCGGCCCAGGATGACCTGGGCGGTGTCATGCTGCGTGTGCATCGCGTCGATCGTGATGACTGCGGAGGCCAGGCTGGCGAACGCTTTCAGCAGGTCCCGCACGGCGGGGATCTCATTGGACCTCTCGTCCACGGCGACCTGCCCGAGGACCGCGCCGATCCCGTGCGCCAGGGCCGCGACCAGGTGCGGGGCCTTCCCGCCCCTGCTCTTCGCGCCGCGGACGGTCTTCCCGTCGATGGCGATCACCAGCCGGCCGCCGGCCCGCACCGCCCTCGTCCACAGCCAGGCACCGAGGACCCGGTCGAGAACATCGGGGCTGACCAGGGCGAAGGCCCGCCGGAACGTCGATTCTTCCGCCGCACCGCGGACCGCGCCCAGCACGGCGAGCGCCTCCGGGCCGGCCTCGGCGGCCCACTGCCCGATCGCGGCAAACGACTTCGAGCCTGCGATTACCGCCGCGATCCCGACGGCGAGCAGCCCGGCCAGCGAGTGGCGACGGCCCCGCCTCTTGCGCGGGTCCGGGACCTGGGCAAGGAGATCGAGCAGGTACTGGCTGCGGGCAGCCAGGGGGCGGGTGCCGTGCTCGCTGGTGCGGACCTCGTTCAGGCCGCCGCGGACGAGGGTCCAGCCGACGCGCCCGGCGGCGAGCCCGGCTTCGCCGACTGCCACGACGTCCCCGGCGGACAGTTCCCCGGAGGGCTCAGCCGTGTTGCCTGGGCTGGTTACCCCCGGTGGCAGTCCCGCCCGGCCAGGCGCGCGGGGGAACCTGCCTCACTGGTCCCGCCCCTGTCGCCGCGTCGGCTTGTCAGGCTGCTGTCGCGACCGGGCGAGCTTGCCCGCAGCGTCATCGGTAAGGCGAAGGAACTCGGGTCCCGGAATGCGGAGCCTTGTGAGCTGGCCGCTCTCGTCCTCCGTGACCAGCATCGCCGCCCCGCTGGTAAAGACCAGCGCGACGAGGACACGCGAGGCGTTTTCCGCGTGCGTCGAGCCGTCGTACAGGCGCCCGGCTGACAGGTCGGCTTCGACCGTCAGGGCTCCGCTGAGGTACACGGGCTTCATCGGGCGTTGTTCTCCTTCGCGCGTTGTCATGTCGGTTCTCCTTCGGTGTCGGATGGCCGACCGGGGGATCGTGATCCGCACGCGGGTCGCGGCCGGCCACGATGGGCGCTCCGCCATGCCGGGAATGCCAAGTCCGTCCGGATCGCCCGCGACGGTCACGGGCCGGGCGCGGCGGCGGGAAATCCAGGTCGAGGGGGTGCCAGCCGTCATCGGTCAGCTGCTCGGCTACGGCCACGAAGGCCTGCCAGTCCCCGCCGTTTCGGCGCTGGTACTGCGCGTAGCCGTTGGCACGCGCTAGCCGATGCCTGACCGGCTCCAGCGTCCGGAGGTCTCCGTCCGCTTGCGGCTCTTGCTTCCGTACGGGACGCGGGAGTCGTGCCTGAACGGCCTGCGCGTGTGCGCGGCGCGGGCGGCCCGCATCTCGCGCGGAGACACTGTTCCCACGACCTCGATCAGCCTGCCGTAGGCGGTGTTGAGCGCGGCCCTGCCCGGGATGCGCAGGAGCTCGGCGATCTCCTGGAGCTCCGGCTCTAGCTGCCGGGGCACGTCGGGGTCCTCGATTGCCAGGGCTGTCAGGGCATCGCGGAGGTAGGTAGCGTCCTCGCTGAGGATGTTGCGGGTGAGGTGGTTGAGCAGCAGTGTCGCTGCCGCCTCTTCGCTGCCGCCCTTGAACGCGTGGAAAGCCAGCGGGGGCCCGACCTGGGCTCTTGCCGGTCGCTGGAATGCCGCAACGCCGCCTTCACCACCGCCAACCGCGACGCCGTCCGCGACGAGCTGGCCCACATCGACGCCCGCCTCACCCGCACCCCGCACTGCCGCCCTACCTCCAGCACACGCTGGCCAGCCGCCGCGACGCCATCGCCGCCTTCCTGGCCAAGAGCCAGCGGGCGCCGCAATGAGCCGCAAGATCGACCTGCCCGCCGAAGCGCATGTCCGCGCCGTCCTGGCAGACATGCTCGCCGAGGCAGCCGTGGGCGGCGCAGGGCCGGGAGGTCCTCTACCAGGTAGAACCCGGCCGTCTCGACCAGGCCACCCGGGCCATGGCTGACCTCGCCGCGCAATGGGACCGGCGGCTCGCCGCGATCAAGCGGCTCGCCGAGGCGGCGCACGCACAGGCAAGGAAAAGCGAAGGCTCCGGCAATCCCCCGGCGGACCTGACGCGAAGCCCAGATTCGTAGCATCGCCGGCACGAACTACGTCCAGCCCCGCTGTGACCACATGAGGGAGAGAACAATGACCGATCACAAGACCGGAACACGTGAAGAGTGGCTTGCGGCCCGGCTGGAGCTGCTCGAGGCCGAGAAGGCCCTGACGCGACGTAACGACGAGCTGGCGCGCCGGCTGGCGCCGGATCAGGGAACTTCTGGTCCGGGTCTGAGCCAGGCCTTGCGGCGGCCATAGCGCGACCCCGTTCCCGGCCCATAGCGGCCGTTTATCTTTTTGTCACCTGGTGTCTAAAGTCCTCCGCAGCGGTGACATCCGCCCGTGTCGGCGGTCGCCCGGCGAGGCGCAGGCTGACCTCAGAACCCGCAGGAACCGGGCTCATGAGCGAAGGAAAGAAGGAGGATTCGAATGGGAACCCCCATCGAATTTCTCGGTGACCCGGCTGCGCGCCGCAACCTGCAAGTGTGGGAGTGGGTCAAGCAGTCCAAGGTCATGGCCGTCGGCTGGACGGCAATGCGCGTCTGGCTCGGCATCATGTGGATCCAGGCCGGCGTCGCCAAGCTGTGGGGCGCGGAGAACGCTGGATTCCTGCACAACGGCGGCGCAGGGGTAGCCGGCTTCGCCGCCCACGGCGTGCCCGCCTACACCTGGTGGGGCAGCTTCCTGCACAGCTTCGTGGTCCCGAACGCTGGCTGGATCGCCATCCTGGTCGCAGTCGCTGAGTTCACGATCGGCATCGCGCTCTGCCTCGGCCTGTTCACCCGGATCGCGGCGGTCGGCAGCCTGGCGCTGCTGTTCACCTACGTGATGTCGGGCACGGCCAGCGTGTGCGCCTTCTACGCGCTGTTCGCCATCGTCATCCTGACCATGTGGCGGACCTCGGGCTGGATCGGCGCCGATGGCCTGGTGGCCCGCTACCGCCAGCGCCACCACCACGAGAGTGGTCTGCACACCCCCATCCGCGAGCACCTCAGCCGCGTCGCGGCCGGGACCCCCGCCGTCGGCAAGACTGCGTAACGGTCCGTTCCTCGGCCGAGTCGCTACCGATGCGGCCTGCGCAAGCAGGCCGCATCGTCGTGTCTCCCACGGTGCAAACGCTAGTCAGCGGACCTGCATCGGCAGGACTCATACGGCCCGTGCCTGAGCGGGCGTTTGCGCAGTCCAGGGAGTATTACGCAAAGACGGAGGAATGGCTGGCGTCGGCGGAGCCGGCCGGGCTGCAGCACGCTGAGCTGGAAGAGCAGATGGAGGCGCGGGGCCGGGAGCTGGTGAGGCGGCTGTTCCAGGGGCACCTGGACCTGCTGGCAGCTCGCGAGGAGCGGCGGCATGACGTGACCGGGGAGGACGGGATCGCGCGCACGCAGGCGGAGAAAGGCCATGTCCGGGTGCTGGCGTCGAAGTTCGGGCAGGTCAGCGTGTCGCGGATGGCGTACCGCGCGCAGGGCTCGCCGAACGTGCACCCGCTGGACGCGGTGCTGAACTTGCCGGCAGAGGAGCATTCCCACGGGCTGCGGAAGCTCGCCGCGATCGAGGCGGCGCGCGGCTCGCACGAGGGCGCGGCCTCAGCCATCACCCGCGCGACCGGCGTGAAGCTGGGAAAGCGCCAGGCAGAGGAGCTGGTGCTGCGCGCTGCTGCCGATGCGGACGGCTTCTGCGGGGGCCGGCGCCCGGTCCCCGCGCCGGATGATCACGCGCTGGTGCTGACCTTCGACGGGAAGGGCATCGTTATGCGGCCGGACGCGCCGCGACCCGCAGCACCGGCGGAAATGGGCTGTCCTGGTCGACGGCAACAACACGCAGATCGAGGCCGTGACGGCCGAGGCCGCCCGCCGCGGCGTTACCGTCGCGATCAACGAGTCCGCCGTCGTGTCGCTCCAGGCGCCGGTACGGCACCGGAAGCTGCTCGGCGGCGTGATCAACGAATACCACCCGAGCAGCGTGAAACTGCGCAGGACCGGCCGGCAGGCCAGATCGTCCCCAGGTATCCAGGTCTTGACGCCCCATCGCGCCCAGAGTTAGCCTTCCATCAATTAGGAAAGTTTCCTGTTTTATTCTCCGTCATGGCCAGCCGGCTGTGCGTGCTCGCGCGCGCGTGGCCGGCGGCCCGCCCCCGCTTCCGCACGAGCCAAGGGACCCGCGCAATGAGACGACGCCCGCCCATCCTGACGGCCCTGGCCGCGACGGCCGCCGCCGTCGCGACCATCGGCCTGGCCGCGCCCGCGGCCTACGCCGGGGCTCTGCACGGAAGCGTGCTGCCCCGGCACGTCTTCGCTCCGTACTTCGAGACGTACAACACCACGGGCGGCAGCATCGCCGCTGACTCCCGCGCCTCGGGCGCCCGGTACATGTCGCTGGCGTTCCTGCAGACGGCGCAGGCCGGGTCGTGCACCGCGGACTGGAACGGGGATACCACCGAGCCCATCTCGCACGCCACCTTCGGCGCCGACATAGCGGCCGTGCAGGCCCGGGGCGGGAACGTCATCCCGTCCTTCGGCGGCTTCGCCGCCGACACGACCGGCACCGAGCTGGCCGACAGCTGTACCAGCGTCCCGGCCGTCGCCGCGGTGTTCGAGAGCCTGATCACGACCTATCACGTGCCGCGCATCGACCTGGACATCGAGGGCGACTCGGTGAACAACACGGCCGGGATCAACCGGCGCAACGAGGCCATCGCGATGACCGAGCGGTGGGCTGCGGCGCACGGCCGGCACATCCAGTTCTCGTACACGCTGCCAACCTTCCCGACTGGCCTGACGACCCAGGATGTCGCGATCTTGCAGAACGCGATCGACGACCACGCCCGGATCGCCACCGTCGACCTGCTGACCTTCGACTACTTCCTGGGCAACCAGCAGGACATGGTGGCCGACACCGAGTCGGCGGCCGCCGCGCTGGTAACCGAGCTGCATGCGCTGTTCCCCCGCGAGACGACCCGCCAGCTGTGGCAGACCGTCGGCGTCACCGAGATGCCGGGCATCGATGACTTCGGGCCGGACGAGACCTTCGCCCAGGCCGACGCGGCCACCATCCTGCACTGGGCGGACCAGCACGGCGTCGGCTTCCTGTCCTTCTGGGCCGTGCAGCGCGACAACGGCACCTGTCCCGGCACCCAGGGCGCGGGCGCGTGCTCCGGGCTGGTCCAGCCGGACTGGTTCTTCAGTCACGCCTTCGAGCCGTTCACCCGCTTCTTCTAGCAGCCTGATCTCCTGATCGCCTCGGTAAGACCACCGGCGCCGAGAGGCGACAGGACGGCGAGAGCGACGGAACGGCGAGACGGCGAGACGAGGCCGGCGTGGATTATCGGAAGCTCTTCCCAGACCTCCAGCGCCGGCCCGGCATGTTCGCCCTGGACGGCTCGTTCGGCCAGTTCCGTGCCTTCCTCACCGGTGTCGATGCCGGCCACGACTGGCAGTTCCTGACCGGATTCCGGGAACTGCTGGTGACGCGGGCCGGCACCGGCAGCAACCTCACCTGGACCGGCCTGGTCGTCCGGCTGGCTTTCCGGATATCGACGCCCGCCAGCACGAACGCCTCGCCGACCCGGACGGCAATTCCCAGGCGGTGCCAGTTAAGCAGTGACTATCCCGATCCGCCGCCAAGATCATCCTCAATCAGCGAAGCCTAACCCTGGCGGTGGTGGTGGCGGTTCTCCGATTACCTATCAACTCTGCGCGCTAACAGCCGGTAACACGCTTTACGTCAATCCGATTGTGTCCGCCGAGGCCGACAGGTCGTCGGCGCGACGGCAGAGAAGGCTCGTCCTGCTCTTGTCGGCCAGCCACAGCCGGCCCGGCTGCCGACGGAACCTGTCAACCTGTATGAGGCGCCATCGCGGGGTTGATACTGCGCGGCGTCTTCTTTCTCCTGCGGCGGGTTGATCCAGGAGGTGGCGGGCAGGGCCGGCGGGACCGGGGGCTTGCGGACGAAGCGCTCGGGGTGGGTGGAGTAGGCGGCGGTCAGGACGCGG
>Ga0066790_10001187_pt1 | contig 10836 bp, 10 predicted proteins | sample OrgsoiDNA2013050_FD_70963 | JGI IMG/M metagenome (GOLD analysis project Ga0066790, IMG submission 70963) | Permafrost soil microbial communities from the Arctic, to analyse light accelerated degradation of dissolved organic matter (DOM) -... | ecosystem: Environmental > Terrestrial > Soil >...
TCCACGCTCGCTGATTTCTGCGCGGTGAGCGGCATCCGGCGGCTGGCCGAGTACGACGTGCTGCCCGTCGACCTGTTCATCCGTTACGGCCAGTGGTTCGCCGAGCAGAACGTGCCCGACGTGGAGGACATCCGGATCCGCCGGCTCGAGCAGCACGGGCAGCACAGCCTGGTCACCCTGGAGTCGGGGGAGCAGATCTCCACCCCGGCCGTCGTGATCGCCACCGGCGTGGCCGGTTACGCGCACCTGCCCGGATCGCTGGCCCCGATCGCGCCGGCCGGGCCGTCCCCGGACGGCGCCGTGTCGCACACGTGGCAGCACCCGTCGCTGGCCGGTTTCACCGGCCGGGAGGTCGCGGTGATCGGCGGCGGGCAGTCCGCCCTGGAAAGCGCGGCCCTGCTGCACGAGGCCGGCGCGAACGTCCAGCTGGTGGCCCGGCGGGAGGTGAAGTGGGGGGACGCGCCCGCCATCCTCAGCGGACTGGCGCGCTTCGTGCCGCCCCTTCATTCGCCGCTCGGCCCGACCTGGAAGCTCATCCCCTTCAGCAGCGCCGCGGGCGCCTTCCGGTATCTGCCCGCCGCGACGCGGCTCGCCCTGGTGGAGGAGGTGCTCGGCCCGTTCGGCGCCTGGTGGCTGCACGACCGCGTCATTGGCCAGTTCCCGGTCCACACCGGGCAGCAGGTCATCGGGTCGCGCAGCGTCGGCGACAACGTGATGCTCACGCTGGGCGGTCCCGCCGGGCAGCAGTCGGACCTCAAGGTCGACCATGTGCTCGCGGCCACCGGTTACCGGGTCGACCTGGCCGGACTGGACTTCATGGACGACGCGATGCGGCGCCGGGTGCGGTGCGTGGCCGGCTCGCCGCGGCTGTCCGGGGCGTTCGAGTCGTCGGTGCCCGGCGTCTACTTCACCGGCCTGGCGTCCGCCGCCACATTCGGCCCGCTGATGCGGTTCGTCTGCGGTTCCGGTTTCGCCGCGCGGCGGGTCAGCCACGCGGTCGCGGAGCGGATCCGCTCCGTCAGCCGGGCATAGCGCCCGGATGAGAGGGCATTCCGGTCCGGGCCGATCCCGGAGCCGGCGCGGGATCCGGCGCCGGTGGCTTGCCGTAGCGGCGCTGCTCGCGGCGGCGGCCGCGGCCGCCGCCGTCACCTGGGCGGTCCTGCCGTCGCGGGCCACGGCCGACCCGCCTGCGGCGTCTGTGCAGGTCACCTGTCAGAACCGGGACACCGACGCGGCAACCATGCAGCGGGCGATCGACACCAGCCCGGCTGGCGCGGCCATCGAGTTCCGGGGCGGGACCTGCCTGCTCACCAAGGGCCTCGTGCTGCTGGGCGACCGGACCTACACCGGGGACAGCACCACGGGCACGATCCTGAAGCAGGACGGGCCTGCCAGCTACGTGCTGGCCTCCCGATCCTACGTCACCAGCTCGCCGGCCACGGGTGATCCGCTCACCATCCAGGATCTCACCGTGGCCTGCAATGGGTCCGGGCGCACCGACGGCATCATCGTGCTCAACTGGCAGACCGACGTGGAGCACGTGGACGTCAGCGATTGCGGCGGCTCCGGCATCGTCGACACCAGCGCGGGTGCCAGCGGCCGGGTGATCAAGAACACCAGCGTGAACAGCCGATTCGATAACAACTTCATCTCCGGCAGCGGGCAGTACGGATTCGAGGTGATCGACCCCGCCAACGCGGTTACCGACGGCTACCTGGACGGCAATCAGATAGCGGGCTCCGGGCTGGGTGCCGTATATCTCGCCAACGCCGGAGGCTGGGACATCTCCGGCAACCACCTGTACAACGTCGCGCACAGCGCGATTGTCGCGCTGCGGCTCTACGGGACCACGATCTCCGCCAACTACATCGAGGACTTCGGTGTCGGCCAGCGCTCCGGCACCTGGTACGGCATCGTCGGCACCGCTCAGGACGGCAACGGCTCGACCATCATGGGTAACAAGATCTTCAACGACCAGGGCGAGACGGCCGGGTCGCACTACATCTACCTCGCGATCACCCAGGCGAACAGCGGCACCGGCCACGTGGCGGTGACCGGCAACGTCATCATGGGCGACAGTGCGGGCGACGTGGGCCTCTGGTTCGCGGGAGGAGCGGCCAAGCTGTCCGCCACGGCCAGCGGCAATGAGATCACCGGGGTGGGCCGGCCCCGGGCCGTGCTGCCCGGCGCGTCGGTGACGGCCGGCTCCTGACCGTCAGTGCATGCCGGGGCCGGTGCGCGGCTTGACCGCGAGACCGAACAGGCCCCGCCGGTCGGCGGACGGGCAGACGATCGCCTGGTAACCGGGATGCTGCCGGGTGAAGGTGGCGAAGCCGTCGTGGGTGCTGATGTCGTCCACGATCATGACGCCGCCGCCGCTGAGCACCGCCGCGATGTGGTCCATTTCAAAGCGCGTGTTCGCCGCCGTGTGCAGGCTGTCGTGGATGAAGAGCTGGACGGTGCGGACGTCCCGGAGCAGGCCGGGCAGCCGGTCCCGGCTGGAGCCCGCCAGGTAGGTCCAGCGGGCCCGGCACTCGTCGGTGACCGCCACGCCTATCTCGGCGTGCAGGGACCGGTCGAACGGATGCGGGAGATCGATGCTGTACAGCTGGCCGCGGCCGGACCGAATCATGGCCTCCAGCACAACGCGGCTGGTCACACCCCGCGCGACACCGGTCTCCACCACCACATCGGGCTGTCCGTGCACGACCGCGCACCAGGCCACGCGGCAGAGCGACAGGTCCGCGTCGCTGTAGCCGCCGTAGGCCTGGCGGCCGAACGCCAGTTGGCGCTGCGTGATGCGGTCGCGGATGCCGGACAGCAGGGCCTCGACGTGCCGGCCCTCGGCGCACGGCCAGGCGGCCCCGGCCGCCCGGTGAAAGTGCTCGTCCCAGTGCTCATCGGGCTGGTAACCAGGGTCCTGGAACCGCTGCATGCGCAGGTGGCCGGGCAGCGCGCGCAGCACCCCCCGCGGGTCGGCCGCGAACGCCCGCAGGGCCGGGCCGGCCATCCGCCGGAAGGAGGTCATCAGGCCAGAATCCCGTCGCGGATGGCGGCCCAGTCCAGGGAGTGACGGATGCCCTCCGCGATCGAGTACCGCGGTTTCCAGCTCAGGCAGCGCTGCGCCCGGTCGCTGCGGGTGTAGGTGCCGGCGACGTCGCCGGGCCGCCGGCCCACGTCGACGGACTTGACCGGCCGGTCCGCCACCTGATTGAAGGCGTCCAGGAGCTCACGCACGGTTGTCCCCGTCCCGGTGCCCAGGTTGATGACGCTGGAGGTGGCGGCCGTCCCCGCCATGAGCGCGTCGAACCGGTCCAGGGCGGCCAGGTGGGCGGTGGCCAGGTCCCAGACGTGGATATAGTCCCGGATACCACTGCCGTCCCGGGTCGGGTAGTCGGTGCCGGTGATCTGGAACGGAATGCCTTCCTCGTAGGCCTGGATCATCTTGCCGAGGGCATGGGTGGGCCGCCGCAACTGCAGGCCGGTACGGAGTTTGGGATCCGCGCCGATCGGGTTGAAGTACCGCAGCGACAGCACCCGGATGGCCTGCGTGGCGGCGATATCGGCGAACATCTCCTCGCATACCGCCTTGGTCCGCGCGTACGGGCTCTGCGGGTCCAGCGGGGAGTCCTCGTCGACGGTCAGGTCCGCGCCCGGGCGGTAGATCGCGGCCGACGAGCTGAAGATCATCCGCTTGCATCCGTTGCGCAGCAGATGCGCGACGAACTCCAGGCTGTTGGCCACGTTCGCCCGGTAGTAGCCGACCGGATCAGCGACCGAATCCGGGACCACGATCAGCGCTGCGCACTGGATAGCGGCGCTGATGCCGGGGTGGTCAGCGAAGATCCGGTCGATCAGTGCCCCATCGGCGATGTCGCCCTGGTAGAACGCCCGGCCGGTCGTGAACTCCCGCCTGCCCGTGCCCAGATTGTCGACGATCACCGGGCTGATGCCCGCGTCCACGCAGGCCGAGGCGATCGTGCTGCCGATGAAACCGGCGCCCCCCGCGATGAGTACCTTCACGCTCGTTTCCGCCATGCCCGCCCCCGCGCGCTACCCAGGTTTATCTCTGAGTAATTGACTCATTACCCACAGTACATGACCCACCGGGGCGGTGTCCGGCGTGGCCGGTGCGTGTGCGGGTCCGGCTCCACTAGGCTCGAACGCGGACAATGTGACCGGCTTCCCGCGCACGACCCCCGGCAGTACCGCGCGGGCCGGCTGGATGACCGCGAAACTCTTGAACAGGACATGAGGAGCCGGCCGTGGCCTCCATCGAAGCAATCCATGCCAGGCAGATCCTGGACTCCCGCGGTAACCCGACCCTGGAGGTCGAGGTTGCCCTGGACGACGGGACCATCGGGCGCGCCGGAGTGCCCAGCGGCGCCTCGACCGGCGCCTTCGAGGCGGTGGAACTGAGAGATGGCGGCGATGAATACGGCGGTAAGGCCGTCACCCGCGCCGTCGCCAACGTCATCGACGAGATCCAGCCCGAGCTTCTCGGTTACGAGGCGGACGACCAGCGGCTCGTGGACCAGGCCATGATCGATCTGGACCGGACGCCGGACAAGTCCCGGCTGGGTGCCAACGCGATCGTCGGCGTCAGCATCGCGGTCGCGCGGGCAGCGGCGGAGTCGGCGAGCCTGCCGCTGTTCCGCTACATCGGCGGCCCGAACGCGTACGTGCTGCCGGTGCCGATGATGAACATCATGAACGGCGGCGCGCACGCGGACAACAGCGTCGACATCCAGGAGTTCATGATCACCCCCATCGGCGCGGCGACCTTCGAGGACGCGCTGCGCTGGGGAGCGGAGACCTACCACGCGCTGAAGTCGGTGCTGAAGCAGCACGGCCTGTCCACCGGAGTCGGCGACGAGGGCGGCTTCGCTCCCGATCTCGAGCACAACCGGGCCGCGCTGGACCTGATCGTTGAGGCGATCGGCAAGGCCGGGTTCACCCCGGGCCGCGACATCGCGCTGGCCATAGACGCCGCCGCCACCGAGTTTCAGGGCGACGGGGGCTACACCTTCGAGGGCTCCACCCGGTCGTCGGGCGAGATGACCGACATCTACCGGGAGTGGCTGGACACCTACCCGATCGTTTCGCTGGAAGACCCGCTCGCGGAGGAAGACTGGGCCGGGTGGCATGACCTGACCACGGCCGTCGGGGACCGTGTGCAGGTCGTGGGTGACGACCTCTTTGTCACCAACCCCGAGCGGATCCGCCGCGGCATCACCGAGCGGTCCGCGAACGCGCTGCTGGTCAAGCTGAACCAGATCGGCACGGTGACCGAGACGCTGGACGCCGTGTCGGCCGCCCAGCGGGCCAGCTTCAGCTGCATCATCAGCCACCGGTCCGGCGAGACCGACGACACCACCATCTCCGACCTGGCCGTCGCGACCAACTGCGGCCAGATCAAGACGGGGGCGCCAGCCCGCGGTGAGCGCGTGGCCAAGTACAACCAGCTGCTCCGGATCGAGGAGCTGCTGGGCGACGCGGCCGCCTACGCGGGCGCCAGCGCTTACCCGAGGTTCACGGAACTGGCCTGATGACCGCCGAGCCGGCCGGACGCCGCCCGCTGCCTCGTTCGCCCCGCCCGACCAAGCTGACGGGCCGGGCGGCGTTGCTCGCGGTGGTGATCTGCGTGATCGCGCTCAGCCTGGCCTACCCGGTGCGGGAGTACATCGCGCAGCGACAGCAGATCGACCAGCTGCTGGCCGCTCGGCAGTCCATCTCGGCTCAGGTCAAGAATCTGCAGGCGGAGCAGCAGCGGTACGCCGATCCCGCCTACATCGAGCAGCAGGCCCGGGATCAGCTGCATATGTGCTTCCCGACCGAGAAGTGTTACGTGATCATCGGCAACACGGCCGCCCCGGGCGCCACCCCGGAATCGGCCCGGAGGGTGGCTCCCTGGTACGCCAAGCTGTGGCAGTCCGTCAAGAAGGCGGACCAGGCCCCGGCCCGCTGATGGACCCGCAGACCGAGGCGGTGGTCGCCGCCCAGCTCGGCCGCGCCCCCCGCGGCCTGCGGGCGGTCGCGCATACCTGCCCGTGCGGCCTGCCCGACGTGGTCGAGACCGCGCCGAGGCTGCCGGACGGTACTCCCTTCCCGACGCTGTACTACCTCAGCTGCCCGCGGGCGGCCGCCGCGGTGAGCAGGCTGGAAGCGGCGGGCACGATGCGGGCCATGACGGCCCGGCTGGCGCGCGACGAGGACCTCCGCCAGTCGTATGAGGCAGCCCACCAGGACTACCTGGCCCGGCGGGACAAGGCGGCGCGGGAGGCCGGCCTGGAGCCGTTGCCACCGGGCACGCAGAGCGCGGCCGGCATGCCGGCTCGGGTCAAATGCCTGCATGCGCTCCTCGCGCACGAGCTCGCCGTGCCGGGCGTGAACCCGCTCGGCCGGGAAGCGGCCGGTGCCGCCGGAGCCTGGTGGGCGGATGGCCCGTGTGTCACGCAGCGGCCGGATGCGAACGGCCCGGGCGGCTCCCCAGCTGGGCCTATCGGGCCCGGCCCCGCTGCGCGGGGGCCCGGCGGCCCTGGCTCGGCGCCTGCCCCGGACGAGGCGCCTGCCCCGGACGAGCCGTGTGCCCCGGACGAGCCGTGTGCCCCGGACGAGCCGTGTGCCCCGGACGAGCCGTGTGCCCCGGAAGAGGCGCCTGCCCCGGACGATACGGAGGATGGCTGATGACCCGGCGCGTGGCGGCAATTGACTGCGGGACCAATTCAATTCGGCTGCTGGTGGCCGACGTCGATCCTGGCTGGGGGACGCTCACCGATGTCGACCGGCGGATGGAGATCGTCCGGCTCGGCCAGGGCGTGGACACCACCGGCCGGCTCGCCCCCGAGGCGCTGGACCGGACGCTGGCCGCGCTGAGCGACTACGCGTCGGTCATGAGGCGGCTGGGCGCCGAGGAGGTCCGGATGGTGGCGACCAGCGCGACCCGTGACGCGGCAAATGCCGGGGAGTTCACCCGCCGGGTCACCGACGTGCTCGGGACCGGGCCCGAAGTTCTCAGCGGCGATGAGGAGGCCCGGTTCTCCTACACCGGCGCCACCGCCGAACTGGCCGGCGACCGGTCGGTACCGCCGCCCTACCTGGTCGTCGATATCGGCGGTGGTTCGACCGAGTTCGTCCTCGGCGGCGTCAGCGGGCCCGCCGCAGCCGCCGGGGCCACGGCGCAGCCGGGACCCGCGGAGGGCGCCGGGGTGGTTTCGGCCATGAGCGTCGACATCGGATGCGTCCGGATGACCGAGCGTCACCTGCGTTCCGATCCGCCGTCACCAGCGCAGATCGCCGCGGCCACGGCCGACATCGACGCGGCCATCGACCGGGCCGCGTCGCAGGTCGACGCCACCGCGGCGCGCACGCTCGTCGGGCTGGCCGGATCGGTCACCACGGTGGCGGGCATCGCCTTGGACCTGCCGGTTTACGACCCGGCGCTACTGCATCACACGCGGATCTCGGCCGCCGACGTACACGCTGTGACGACCCGGCTGCTGGCCCTCAGCCGGGCGGAGCGGGCCTGTATCGGCGTGATGCATCCGGGCCGGGTGGACGTCATCGGAGCCGGATCGCTGATCCTCGACCGCATCATGAACCGGCTGCACCTGGGTGAGGTCCTGGTCAGTGAGCACGACATCCTGGACGGCATCGCCTGGTCGATCGCGGCGGCGCAACCGGCCGCCGGGCGGTGAGTACCGCGAGCCGCAACGTGCCGGACCCGGCTGGTACGGCCGGCAGTACGGGCGGGCGGGCCGACCTCCGCGGCCCGGTTCCGCCGGGCTCAGGCTGGCCGGAGGACCCCGCGACGGCCGCGACCCCAGTGGCGCACAGCGCGGCGGACGTCGGGGAGCTGGCGCGAAGCGCGCCGGACCTGATGGAGCTCACCGCGCGGCAGTCGGTCTGCCGGGCCTGCCCGCGCCTGGTGAGCTGGCGGGAGGAAGTCGCGGCCGTCCGCCGGCGTTCGTTCCAGTCCGAGCGCTACTGGGGCCGCCCCATCCCGGGCTGGGGCGCCGCTGCCCCGCGGGTGGTGATCGTCGGTCTCGCGCCTGCCGCGCACGGCGGGAACCGGACGGGACGGGTCTTCACCGGAGACCGCAGCGGGGATTTTCTGTACGCCTCGCTCTACCGGCGCGGTCTGGCCAGTAGCCCGCTGAGCGTCACGGCCGGCGACGGCCAGCGGCTCCTGGACACCCGGATGGTCGCGGCGGTTCGCTGCGCGCCTCCCGCCAACAAGCCCACGACGGAAGAACGTGACACCTGCGCCCCGTGGCTGGCCGCAGAGCTCAGGCAGGTGGCGTCGTCGGTCCGGGTCATCGTCTGCCTGGGCGGCTTCGCCTGGCAGGCACTCTGGCCCGTGCTGCGCGCGGCCGGCTTCGTGCTGCCGGCCCGGCGGCCCCAGTTCGGTCACGGCGCCGAGGCGGAGGTCCGGCCACCCGATCCGGCGGCCCCGCCGGTCCTGCTGCTCGGCTGCTACCACCCCAGTCAGCAGAACACCTTCACCGGGCGCGTCACCCCGGGGATGCTCGACGCCATCTTCCGTCGCGCTCGCGTGTATTCGGGTCTGCCGGAAGACAGCGAGGGCCGCCAGTTAGGACATGCCGCCGTAACCCGTGCCAGGTGACCCGTTAGATCTCGCCGGTCCTATCGGCGGGAACCACCGCGGGCTACCGGCCCAGCGAACCGGGCCCTGGGCCCGGTGAGTGGCCGGTGTTTACCGGCGGGGACCGTGGCGGGTCACGGCGAGGCGCCCGTGACCGGCCCAGCGAACCGGGCCTTGGGCCCGGTGAGTGGCCGGTGTCTCGGCGAAGTACCACCGCGCGGGCGCGGAGCGCATGCGGGGGGTTCCGGGGGGTCGCCCCCCGGGCTAACACAGTCTTTGCCGGGTTGTGACCTGGTCGGCGACCGATTTATCTCGGTATTTCATGGTTCAACCGTGCAGATGCACGAGCAGAATGTATTTGCCCAGGTGACGAGCATGCCTATCGTGTGAGCTATTTGATAGCCAATGAGGCGCGAGCGACTATGGAGGGCACTAATGCACTGCTCTGGTTACGCAGCGTTTATGTTTTTGCCGCCAGCTGGTTACGCTGTGCACTCATTGCCTGTTAATGGCTAATCATATAAACGTACCTGGCCTTACTTTGTTGGTCCGAATATGGCGGCTCTACGAATATCAAAATCTGCGGGGTATTATTGGCCAGCCCCCGTAGCCCAAGGGCAGAGGCCGCCCCCCTAAAAGGGTCGCTAGTGTCGGTTCGAGTCCGACCGGGGGCACACCGCACCATTGAGGCAGGCGAATTGCTGGTGTGCCCGGATCGCCCAGGTTGGCCGGCGGGCGTTAACGTTCCCGTGGCGGCTTCTGTCTTGGTGCCTGGACCATTAATGGCCGGCCGGTGTTCCGCTTCTGTGCATTCAATCCGGGAGTTCAGAACTGTTGTCCCAGGTTAGATGGTCATTTTCTGTGCTAATTCCCGCGCGGATGCACGTGCAGTGCAAAGACGGCCAGTTAGGGTGAGACGTGGCCTTCGCGGGCGCGCGGGGCCGGCCGGACGGAAGCGTCATTTCAGCCGCTGACGGTCGGCCCCGCCCGGGAAAGGGTCACCCGGACGATGACGCGACGTTCCCGCACCATGGCCGCCCGGTAGTCATCCCAGTCCGGATGCTCACCGGCGACCGTACGGTAGTAATCCACCAGCAGTTCCATGGCCCCCGGCAGCGAGATCACCTCAGCTGTTCCCTCGGCCTGGACCCATTCGCCGAAGAACTGGTCGGTGAACGCGCACAGCGACGCGAATGGGTCCCGTCTCAGGTTGCGGGTCTTGACCGCCGTCTCGCGGGTGCTGATCAGGACGCGGCCGTCCGCGTCCACGCCGCAGGTTACCGGCGACATCTGCGGACGGCCGTCAGCGCGGACGGTGGCCAGGACGGCCCGGTGATGGGCGCGGAGAAACTGCTGGGCGCGCTCTACGCTCACGAGGCCAGGCGGGATCAGACGCTGTTGAGCCTGAGCCGCCGGCGCATCTCGTACTCGTGCACGATGGCGTTGGCGTAGCCGTGGGAGATGCCGTGCTCGTCGGCGAGCCACTGCGCGCGCTCTTCGCAGCGCAGGAACGCCGGGCCGGATTCAAGGCGCATGAACCACTCACGGAGGTCACTGCCTGTGACGCGAGGTATGCGTGCAATAAGATTCTTGTGCGTCTCCAGAGAGCGGGTCAGCGGCAATTGGCACCTCCATGGGGGCGAAGCCTCTTGCTGTGAGCCTGCCTCACCGCTCCGCGCCTGGCAAGGCCTGGTTCCAACCTTTCCTTAATGACGGGTTAGTCCCCTCGTCGGCAGTTTGTCACGTCAGTGGCGTTTGGCGTGTCCTGGGGCATACGCCCACGGGGACGCCCGGATGGGCGCCCTGCCCCGGCGACGCGGTCGCGCGGGGCGGGGCGCCCAGTCCGGCAGGCCCGAGCTAGGACAGCCGCTCGATGACCATGGCCATGCCCTGGCCGCCGCCGACGCACATCGTCTCCAGGCCGACCGTCCTGTCGTGGAACTGCAGGCTGTTGAGCAGCGTGGTCGTGATGCGGGCCCCGGTCATGCCGAACGGGTGCCCGACGGCGATCGCGCCCCCGTTGACGTTCAGCTTGTCCAGGTCGATGCCGAGCTCACGGTAGGACGGGATCACCTGGGCGGCGAACGCCTCGTTGATCTCCACTAGGTCGATGTCGCTGATGGCCATCCCCGCCAACGACAGGGCGCGGCGCGAGGCCGCGACCGGGCCGAGGCCCATGATCTCCGGCGACAGCGCCGACACCGCCGTGGAGACGATCCGCCCGAGCGGGG
>Ga0066790_10001190_pt1 | contig 10828 bp, 12 predicted proteins | sample OrgsoiDNA2013050_FD_70963 | JGI IMG/M metagenome (GOLD analysis project Ga0066790, IMG submission 70963) | Permafrost soil microbial communities from the Arctic, to analyse light accelerated degradation of dissolved organic matter (DOM) -... | ecosystem: Environmental > Terrestrial > Soil >...
TCGACGTGACCACCGGCGCGATCGCTGGCCGCGTGGTCGTGGGGTGCCTAGCTGTTGAGGTGAGCACGAAGCCAAGGCCAGAAGCAGATCGGCGACCGCGAGCGCGCACCGAATCGGACAGTGCCGAGGCGGCCACTGACCGCTCTTCATAATGGCAGGCTTCTTACTTCTTTTTGACCGTGCGGGCGATCGCGCCGACGGCCGGCGCTAGCGTCAGCCAGAGCCCAATCGTCACGATCATGGACGTGACGTAGCCGAACGGCCGTATCCCGACATCGGTGCCCGTGATCCCAGCAAAGATCATCAGTATCCATGAGCTGACGAAGAACGCCGGGCCGGCCGCGACAATCCCGAAGAAATCACTCATCCCACTCACCTCATTGACTCAGGTGCTATGGGTAGGCCGGGCAGTCCGGTAGGGAAATTGCGCCCGGGAATGCATGACATTCGTCCCGCCGCGACCCGTCCCGGCTGGTGGATCATCGCCGCCTGCGGGTTCGCCGTGATCGTGATCGGTGTTGTCGGAGCGACGGTGGAGTCACACGTACGCGGCATCCTCGCGAAGACGCAATGCGCGAACCGGATCGAGTTCGTCGCCAAGTGGAACCAATCATGAACATGAGGGCCGCCGAGGCCAGGGCGAAATCGCGGCTCGGCGTCCCTATCTCTATTTGTTCGGCCACCGCGCCGACCTTCGACGCCGCGAGCAGTGGTTATCCGCAGACGCCGCCCGCCGGTCTTTGCAGGCCCTCGCCGATCAGTGGACGACGGCTGAACCCTTGGCCCCGGCATGGTTCAGTCCCTACCAGGGCGCGGAAGAACTCAACAACAGCGGCCCTGCAACTCGCCAGCGTGCTGCTCATGGCGGGTGAAGGCCACCCGCCGAGATCACGCATCTCATCCGTGACCTGCGTGTCGCCGCGGAGGAGCCGACTTCATGCCACAGGCCCTGCGTGCCGACCTTGACGGAGACAGGATCTGAGCCGATCGGCTATGCCCTCACGCCTCCCGCTAGGTGTCGTGCCGGCGCGTTTCCGCCCCTGTCCGCGTGTGTGGCCAGGATGTGCCGGGTGGTGGCCAGCATCCACAGTGTGATCAGTCCGGCCAGCAGAATGACCAGCGTGGTGTCGGTGGCGGTCACCAGGGCGGCGATTCCGGCGCCGAGTGTCATCACGCCGATGGCCGACGTCAGCACGACGTAGCCCAGCGGCGGTCGCGGATGCTGCCGGTCCGCGCCGTACACGATCTCCATCTCGCGCTGATCGGTGAGGCAGGCTGCCCAGCCCAGCCCGAAGAGGACCGCCGCGATCACCGTGGCGGATGTGGTCGCCATCGCTGTACCGGTCGCCCACAGGGCGTAAACGGCGGCTGCGGCGGCTACTAGCAGGGTCGCTGATCCGTCTCTCCATGTGAGGCGCATGGTCGCCTCCTCCCGGTTCCCGCCCGGCCGGGCAGTAACCCGGATCTTGATAGAGGCCGGGCGGCTGCCTGCATAGTTCCGCCCGCAGCCGGAGAAGGCCAGGATCATTAGTCCTGCCGGGCCGGGACGTTCCGCGCTGAGGGCGGCAACTCGCCAGATCGCTGACCGGATGGCCTTGAGGCCCATGGACTTCCGGCCCTGCTATTGAGGGGCATCCACGCAAACGGTGGGCTTATGGAGAGGCAGTCCTTGCATCGGATGCGGGTCTGGATGGATGGGCGTTCGGCGGCTTTGTTGCTGGTGGTGACCGCGCTGGGCCTGGCTGGTGGCGGGATCGCGGCCCTGGCGGGGGCGGGGGCGGCGCGGGACGGCGTGTGGCTGGCCGCGGCGGCTGCCGGGCTCGGGTACGCGCTGTGGGCCACGGCCGCCGGTATCCGCCGGGGCCGGATCGGGGTTGATGTCATCGCGTTGCTCGCACTGGCGGGCGCGATGGCGGTCGGCGAACTGCTCGCGGCCGCGGTGATCAGCGTCATGCTGGCCAGTGGGCGCGCGCTGGAGGCGTGGGCCGCCGAGCGGGCCCAGCGGGACCTGCACGCGCTGCTGGCGCGCGCGCCCAGGACCACCCGGCGGTACCGGGACGGGTCGCTGGAGACGGTGCCGCTCGCGGAGATAGCGGCCGGTGATCTGCTGATGGTGGCGCCCGGAGAGGTCGTGCCGGTCGACGGAATCGTCGCCAGGAGCGCCGCGGTGCTGGACGAGTCCGCGCTGACGGGCGAGGCGCTGCCGGTCGGGCGGGGAATCGGGGACACCGTGCGCAGCGGCGTGCTGAACGCGGGCGGCCCTTTCGACCTGCGCGCTGCCACGAGCGCCGCGGACAGCACTTACGCGGGGATCATCCGCCTGGTGGAGGAAGCAGGACGAACACAGGCACCGTTTGTCCGGCTGGCCGACCGGTACGCGTTGTGGTTCTTGCCGCTGACGCTGGCCGTGGCCGGAGCCGCCTGGGCGCTGGGCGGCCCGGCGCGGGCCGTCGCGGTTCTGGTGGTGGCTACGCCCTGCCCGCTCATCCTGGCTGCCCCGGTGGCTTTGGTCTCGGGCCTGTCCGCGGCGGCTCGCCGGGGAGTGGTGGTGAAGAACGGCGGCGTACTGGAGCGTCTCGCCCAGTGCACGACGGTGCTGCTAGACAAGACCGGGACCCTTACCGCCGGTCAGCCCGCCGTTACCGCCGTCGTCCCGGAAGGGTCCGTGCCGCCCGGGGAGATCCTCCGCCTGGCGGCGTCGCTGGACCAGGTCTCCGGGCACGTCCTGGCGGGCGCCGTCGTCCGCGCCGCCGCTGAGCGGAAATGCCAGCTGGCACTGCCGGAGGACGTGGCTGAGGAGGCGGGCCAGGGAATCGCGGGCACGGTCGACGGCCGCCACGTGGCGCTGGGCCGGGCGGAATGGGACGGGGTGACCGGCGCGCCTCCCTGGGTCAAGACCGTCCGCAGGAGCGCCCGGCTCGACGGTGCGCTCACCGTGTTCGTCGCCATCGACAATCGGCCTGCGGGCGCGCTGCTGCTGGAGGACCGGATCCGGCCCGACGCCCGGGCGACGATCCGGGCCTTGCGCCAGGGTGGCATCAAGCGGATCGTGCTGGCTACCGGCGACCGCGCCGAGGTCGCGGATGGCATCGGCGCGATTACCGGGGTGGATGAAGTGATCGCCGGGCTCACCCCGGCCGGCAAACTCGATCTGGTCCGCCGCGAACAGCGCCATGGACCGGTCATCATGACCGGCGACGGGATCAACGACGCGCCCGCCCTCGCCCTGGCCGACGTCGGGGTCGCGATGGGAGCACGGGGCTCTACCGCCTCCTCCGAAGCCGCCGACGCGGTGCTCACCGTGGACCGCCTCGGCCGGCTCGGTGAGGTGGCTTCGCTCGGCCGCCGGACCCGGCGGATCGCCCTTCAAAGTGTGCTGGCCGGGATGGGGATGTCCCTAGCGGCCATGGGCGTGGCCGCAGCCGGGCTGCTGCCGGCGGTGTGGGGCGCGCTGCTGCAGGAGGCCATCGACGTGGCCGTGATCATCAACGCATTGCGGGCGCTGCGGCCAGTCGCGGCCGGCCCGCGGCTGGCCGCCGGCGACGCCGCGCTCACCAAGCGGTTCCGCGGCGAACACGAGATGATCCGCGCCGGCCTCGACCAGGTCAGCGCCGCCGCCGACGCGCTGACCTTTGCGGCACCCGCCGAGGCGATGACCCAGGTCCGGCACGCCTACCATCTGCTCACCAGCCAGGTTGCGCCACACGAAAGCGCCGAGGACACCCAGCTGTACCCGGCGGTGAACCGGCTGCTCGGCGGGGGGGACCCGACCGCCCCGATGAGCCGGGCTCACGCCGAGATCGCCCACCAGATCGCGCGGCTCGGCCGCCTCCTCGACGACATCGGAGACCAGGACCCGGACGAAGCCGACCTCGCCGACCTGCGCCGCATGCTCTACGGCCTGGACGCCATCCTCCGGCTCCACACAGCGCAGGAAGACGAGACATACCTGTCCCTCGGCGACACAGCCGAGGAACCCTCCCTAGACGCCGGCGTCGGCTGAGTTACCCCACTACGGGAGGAATTGTGACGCGGCAGCGAGTTCCTGGCAGTCAATAACGGCCGGCCCCCGGACGTGCCGCCGCAGCCTGCAGCAGCAGGTGGTGCCGTATGCCGCCGGACTCAGGAGCCACGAACGCGCCCACCTGTCCGGGCGCCACCACCTCGTGCTGACGTTCGCCGGCGTGCTGGAGGACGCATTCCCTGCGGCCGGCTTCTTCGCCCTCGCAGCAAGGCAGATCGGCGACCTGATCGAAGTGGACGGCTGCTGCGCCGGGTCTTTTCTTGTGGTCCTTCGCGTTCTCTTCCGTCGCATCCAGGCCGGGTGGCCCGCTAGCTGCCATCGGCGGGCACATACGGGGACCATCGCTGGGGCGGGCGCTCACTCAGCGCGCGGGGACGAGTCGCAGCGCGAGCTTCGGGCACAGGCGAACCGCCTCGGTGGCTTCCCCGCGGAGGGCGCCAGGTACCTCGCCAGCGATGATCGGGAAGCCCCAGTCGTCCAGCGTGATCAGTTCGGGAAGCAGTTCGGCGCAGAGCCCGCGCCCGTCACATGCGATCGGATCTACCCGGAGCCGGGCCGGTGGGTTCATGGCAGGGCCTCCGGCGGGATGGACAGCACGCTATCTGTGCGTGTGGCGCGGCACCGGCCGCGGGCGTGCTCGTCAGCCTCGGCGCCGAAGACAGCCAGGGCGCTGCCGATCATGCGCGCCGCGCCGTCTGGATGCCGGCACGCGCCGCGCCCGCTGACCTGGCCGAGCCAGCGCTGAATCCGGACCAGGCTCGTGGGCAGCCCGGTGGCCAGCCGGGTCATCTCGCCCGCGATCGCGTCCAGGCCGAAGACGCACGGCCCGCACTGCCCGGCCGACTCGGCGGCGAGGTAGCGGGCGAGCCGGGCTGTCTCGGCCAGGCCGCAGGCCGTTTCCGGCAGGGCCGCCACCAGGCCAGCGCCGGGACTTGCGCCCACCGCGGCGAGGCCCGCGGCCGAAAACGGGAGCGGTGCCGCCGCTGCGGCGCTGACCCAGGTCCCGAAGTAACCGCCGATGAGCAGCGCGCTTAGCGGCGATCTGGCCCGGCCAGCCAGTTCCATCATCTCGCCGGTCGGGGTGCCGATCTCGATCTCGTAGGCACCGGGTCGCTGAACCGCCCCGGTCACAGTGACCAGCATGGAGCCGGGTTCCTCCGCCGTTCCGGCCGAGCGGAACCACGCGGCCCCGTGCCGCGCAATGAGCGCGAGATGCGCGAGGGTCTCGACGTTCTGGACCAGTGCGGGGTGCCCCGCGCGGCTGGTCCCGCCGAGCCGCGGCGGCTTCCCGGAGGGAAGAGCGATACCGCGTTCCACCCAGTGGGCAACGGCACTGGCCTCTCCGGCGACGAAGCCGGTCCCTGCGTCCAGCACCCGGACCGGCACACCGTCATACCGCGAGCGCCGGCGTTCATCCGCGGCGCGGGCGACGATGTCCCGCACGGCGTGGTGCACGACGACAACGACCTGGCGCGCGCCGGTCAGCCCGGCCGCGTAGACGGCCCCGTCGAGGACCAGGTGCGGGGCGCAGGCCAGCAGGACCTTGTCCTTTGCGCTCGCGGGCTCTCCTTCCGTTCCGTTGGCGATCACGAGCGGGCTGCGGGCGGCCGCAGCCAGGGCGCGCAGCTTCACCGCGGTCGGGAAGCCTGCGCCGCCCCGCCCGCGCAGTCCCGAGCGCTCGACCTCGCGGATCAGCTCCTGACGGCTTCGGGCATGCCCTGCGCCGGACGGGAGGGGGCCGTGCCGGGCAAGGTGCTCGGCCAGCCTGGCCGGGCAGCCGGAGATGGCCGCCGGAAGCAGCCGTGGCAGGCCGGCCGCACCTGGCCGTGTTCGCGCTGGCCCCGGGCGCCAGGCTGCGACCGCGAGAGGAGACATCATCATTGGCGCGCCCCTGCCCCGGGGGCCCGGGCTGCGCTCGAGGTAGGAGAGCAGGCCGGATGATCGCCTGAGGGCCGGTGGCTGCGGGTCAGCCGGCCTGGCCGCCTCCGCCGCGTGGTCAGCAGCCGGGCCAGGACGGCGATGGCCACCGCGGCCGCCGAGCCCCATTCGATGGCGGCCACCCAGGTGGTGTGCAGGTCGGTGCCGGCTTGGAGCGAATGCAGGAACGCCACCGGCCAGGCCAGGTAGGCGAGCCAGTGCACGCGGCGCCATGTGCGGAATCCGAGCCGGTTCCGGAGCAGGCTGGTTATCAGGATCGCGGCGCCGAGGTCGGCGGCGAGGGTGCCGAGGCCGATGGCCAGCCGTCGGTACGGCGAACCGAACGGCACGACGGTGGCCGTCCAGCCGATCGTGACGTAGGGGTCGAGGATCGCGGTGACAACGTGCAGGCCCAGCAGCGCGACCGCGAACAGGGACAGCGTCCGGTGCAGTTCGGCGACGACGAAGCGCGGCCAGTGGGCGGGGGCCCAGTTCGTGCGGGTCGCGGTGCCCAGCACCATGACCACCGTGAACAGGACCAGCAGCACCAGGCCGCTGCCGCGGGACACGAACCAGAGCCCTGGGGAGCCGGCGGCGCCCGTGGCGCTAGTCACGGTCGCCGCCGCTCCTGATTCCTGGCCGGGGAGTTAGGCGCGGAGGCGGCGGTGCGGGCAATGGCCGGTCCCCGCTGCCGGGCCAGCCGCCCAGGAGCCGGACCTCCCCGCCGTGGGTGACGAGCCGTCCCGGCAGGCCCGTCGTGGCCAGCCACGCCTCGGCGCGGCCGCCGGCCACGATCGCCGCGGTGGCCGCGGCGTTGGCCTCGGCGCAGGTCGCCGCGGCCACGCTGACCGTGCGCCAGGGGCCGCCCGCCGGGCGACCGGTCCGCGGATCCACGATGTGATGCACCAGTCGCCCGTTCCGGTGCCACCGGCGGCAGGTTACCGACGAGGTCGCCACGGCCCCCGAGGCCAGCCGGACCGGGCTGCCCGGGGCCCGGTGCGGCCCGGGCCATGGCTGGCCGGCTGGGCTGGCGGAGTCGGCGATAGCGATCGGCCAGCCGCCGGCCGGCGCTTCACCGGCGACGGCGATGTCACCGCCCAGACTGACCAGAACCCCGCCGGTTCCGATGGCCGCGGCAGCCGCCGCGGCGGCCCGGTCGGATCCGAGGCCCTTGGCGGTGGCCCCCAGGTCCAGGAGAATCCCGGCGGCCAGGGTCAGCCGGGTCCCGTCGAGGCCGACCGAGCGCCAGCCCGGTACCGGAGCCGGGCGCGGCAGCGGCTCAGCCGGCGCCGGGGTATCCGGTGCCCTCCCGCCATCGGCATCCAGATCCGGCCGGATGGCGGCGAAATCGCGGTCATAGCCCAGCGAGATGAGCGCGCTGCCGATCGTCGGGTCGACCAGGCCGCCGGTCCAGCGCGCCGCAGCGAGCGCCACGCCGACTGCTTCGGCGAGTCCGCGTGTCACCCGGTGGGTTCCGCCGCCTGCTCGGTGGATACGCGAGATCTCCGAGTCCTCCCGGAAGCGGCTGGCCTCACGGTCCAGCCGGCCGATTTCCGCGTCCGCCGCGGCCAGTGCCACGGTCAGCCGGTGCGGGGGCCAGACGGCTATCCGCGCGGTCGTCCCGAGCGCGTCCCGTTCGGCGACCGCCGCGGTGCCCGTCCCGATATCGATGCTGGTCCAGGCGATGCGGGAAAGCTCGGGAATCGAGCTGGGCGACACCGGCGCCGTGGGCGGCAGGGTGCGCATCAGCTGTCCTGGCCGGCGGTCGGCCGGTTCACGTAGATCACGACGGGACTCCCATTCTTGGCCGTGCCGCAGGCTCTGGTGACCGGCGCCTGCGCGGTGACGCCGGAACCGCCCGAGGTGGCGACCGGCACCGTGACGCAGGCCTTGTGCGTGCCCTGCGCCCCCGTGCCGGTACCCGTACCGCCAGCCTGGCTGGCAACGGCTTGCGGCGAGGTGTGGCCGACGCTGGCCCGGGCGAAATACCCGGTGGTCGCGGCCGTGCCAGCGATCAGCGCGACGGCCGTCCAGTTCGACATATGCCGGATCTGCCGCAGGCCGCCGCTCCGGCCCGGCTTCTCGGGCTCCATAGTTGCCCTCCTGGTCTCAAGGGACGTGAACGTCTGCCAGTGTGCCGGGGCGCCGATGAGCTGACCGTGAGAGGAACGTGTGAAGCGCTCTCATGTTGCGGTAAGAGGGGCGCAGCGGCCTCGTTCGGCGGGGCCGAGGCTCTCATGGTTTTCTCATCTGCTGCCCCGTAACCTGCAGGCATGCGGGTGCTCGTAGTCGAGGATGAGATCCGGATGGCCGGGCTCCTCAAGCGCGGACTGGCGGAGGAGGGACACGTGGTCGACGTCGCGCAGGACGGCCCGGAGGGCCTGTGGCTGGCGACCGAGAATCCGTACGGGGCGATCGTCCTGGATGTCATGCTGCCCGGCTTCGACGGGTTCGAGCTGTGCCGGAGGCTCCGGGAGGCGGGGACGTGGGCTCCGGTGCTGATGCTGACCGCGCGGGACAGCGTGGGTGACCGGGTGCGCGGGCTCGACGCCGGCGCGGACGACTATCTCGTCAAGCCGTTCAGCCTACTGGAACTCGCCGCGCGGCTGCGGGCGCTGGGCCGCCGCGACGACCGGTCCCGGCCCGTCATCCTGGCCGAGGGCGACCTCAAGCTGGACCCGGCCGCCAAGCGGGCGTGCCGCGACGGAATCGAACTCCAGCTCTCGCCGAAGGAGTTCGCCCTTCTGGAGCTGTTCCTCCGGCACCCGGGCCACGTGCTCAGCCGCTCGCAGATCATCGAGGCGGTCTGGGATTTCGCGTACGACGGCGGCTCCAACGTTGTCGACCAGTACGTGAACTACCTGCGGCGCAAAGTCGACACGCCGTTCGGCCGCCGTGACATCGAGACGGTTAGGGGCATGGGCTACCGGCTCCGCCGTGCCGGACAAGGGCAGTAACGTGCCCATCCGGCTGCGCCTGGCGCTCGCGTGCGCGGTCGCCGCGGCTATCGCGTTCGCCCTCGGGAGCTGGCTGTTCATCAGCGCCCTGTCGACCGCGCAGCTTGGGACGATCGACTCCCAGCTCGCCGTTGAGCTCGGCCAGGCAGGACGTTACCTGCCCGCGGCCAATGCTCCTGGCTCGTCGCCGGCGGCGGCCAGCCCCGCGCCCGGCGAGTACGTGATCCAGGTCGTCGATCCCGCTGGTCGTGTCCGCGGCGCGAGCCCCGACGCGGGGACGGTGCCGCTGCTTTCCGCAGGCGAGCTGGCTCAGGCGCGGACCGGCCGGATCTCCGTCACGCGGACAATCGACGAGGGAAACGAGCGGGTCACCGCCGGGCCCCTGGCCGGCCACCCAGGATGGGTGGCCGTCGCCGGTCTTTCCCTGGACGGGTTCGAGTCCACCCAGAGCCAGGTGATCCGGGAGCTAGCCATCGGCGGCGGGGTCTTCGTCGCCGTCGCGGCGCTCGGTGCCTACTGGCTGGCGCGTGCCGCCCTGTGGCCGGTCGAGCGCCTGCGGCGCCAGGTCGCCGCATTGTCCGATCGCGGCGGAGAACCAGGCGTCGAGGTCCCGGCGACGAAAGACGAGATTGCCGCCCTGGCCGGCACGATGAACGAAATGCTGAGCCGGCTCCAGCGTGCGCTGGCCCGGCAGCGGGCCTTCGTCGCCGACGCCAGCCACGAGCTGCGGACGCCCTTCGCGGTGCTCAGTGGCGAACTAGAGCTTGCCGGGCGCCCCGGCCGGACCCGCGAGGAGTTGGCCGGCGCCGTGCAGATCGCCGCGGACGAGGCCGCGCGGCTGGCCCGGATCACCAATGACCTGCTGCTGCTCGCCCGCAGCGACGAGGACCGGCTCAGCCTCCAGCCGCAGGAGACAGACCTCGGCCCGCTGCTCATGCGCAGCGCGGACCGCGCTGGCCCCCGGCTTGCCGAGGCGGCCCTGCAGTGCCGCGTCGACGTCTGGCCTGGAGTGCGTGCCACCGTCGATCCGGACCGGATCAGTCAGGCTGTCGACAATCTCATCGGCAACGCGCTGCGCTTCGCCCCGCAGGGCTCCGTCATCGTGGTGACGGCTAGGACCGCAGGCTCCGACCTCGAGATAGAGGTCTCCGATACCGGGCCGGGCTTTCCGGCCGAGTTCCTGCCGCACGCATTCGAGCGGTTCCGCCGCCCCGGCAGCGGCCGCGCCCGCGCCGACGGGGGAGCCGGCCTGGGGCTCGCGATCGTCCAGGCCATCGCCGTTGCGCACGGGGGAGCGGCGGTCGCCGGTAACCGTGCAGGCGGCGGTGCAGTCGTCGTCCTCCGCCTTCCTGGCGTGGTCGAGTACGCGGAGGACACCAGCCCGCCGCGACAGGCGAGCGCTACCTAATTCCCGGGCGGCCCGGCGATTGCCGGAGCTAGCACCCCCCGCGGACAAGTGGATCACGTCTGAGCGAGACGTCCACCCGGTCATCATCACTACGGAACAGTTCGAGCAGGCCCAGACGATCTTGGCCGGGCGCGGCAGCCGCACCGCCCACAAGCCGCATCGCCGCCCGCGCGCCTACGCGCTGCGCGGCGTGCTGCTGTGCGGGCTGTGTGACCGGCGGATGACCGGCAACTGGAACAACGAGCAGGCCTATTACCGGTGCCGGTTTCCCGCCGAGTATGCCCTGGCCAACCGGGTCGATCACCCAAAGACGGTCTATCTGCGTGAGGCGGACGTGCTCGGCCCGGTGGACGACTGGCTCGGCGCGAAGTTCGCTCCGGCCAGCCTGGACGCGACATTGGCTGAACTCGCCAACCAGGCCGCTTCTACCGTCGAGGACACCAGCGCCCAGGCCGAGGCGGCCCGGGCCCGGATCGCCGACTGCGACCGCAAGATTGCCCAGTACCGGGCGAGCCTGGACGC
>Ga0066790_10001192_pt1 | contig 10826 bp, 8 predicted proteins | sample OrgsoiDNA2013050_FD_70963 | JGI IMG/M metagenome (GOLD analysis project Ga0066790, IMG submission 70963) | Permafrost soil microbial communities from the Arctic, to analyse light accelerated degradation of dissolved organic matter (DOM) -... | ecosystem: Environmental > Terrestrial > Soil >...
GTCTCGCCGACCTCGACAAGCGATAAGGACCGCGGCGCGGCTTTGACGTTGCTGGCCCGCGCCGCTGGCCAGACCGGAGACAGTGCACTCTGTGCCCAGATCAGCGTCTCGTACCAAAAGCTGGTGGAAGCGCAGAACGGCGACGGACCGCTGTTCAATCCCTTCACCTGGAGAGAAATCCAGTTGCGTGGTCTGCTCGATACAGGCAATCACGCAGCAGCCCTGCGGTTGGCCTATGAAACTGCGAGCTGTCCTGCCCCCGCACCGCAATGGCAGGTCATTGAACGCATTACGTACGCTGACGTGCTCGCCAGTGCGGGTGACAGCGCAGCTGCGGAAGTCGTTTTGCTGAAGGCCCTGGACCTTGGGCGCCAGTACCGTCTTCCGCACCAAATTCAGCGTGCCGTGCGTATCGCCCAGCGCGTCCGCCTTGTTGACCTGATGCATTACGCCGACGTGGGCCGTCGCCATTGACCGGGAAGCTGTCGCGGGCGAAATTGCGAAGCGCCGACGGCGCTGGCGACGGGTCGCCAAAGGGCGCGGCCCAGCCGCGTTCCACCAGATCAGCTGCCAATCTGCAGCGAAGACGGCGACGGCAGTGTCGCCCAGCCGGTTCAGTACGCGGTGGACGCCGGGCGGGAGAGGCGGTCGCGCCAAGCGCGCAGAGTTGCACCAGGCTCCGTCCTCGAAAGCGGCGCTCACCATGCTTACGACCCAGTACGCCAAGGCACTGACCGACATCCGCATCAACGCGGCCAACCCGGTTACACGGCGACCGATCTCAACGGCAACACCGGCCCGCAGACCGTCACCGAAGGTACCTACGCCATCGTCGCCCTTGCTACCGAAGGACCGGGACACGGATCCGGGCGCTTTGTCGACCGCGACGGTGAGATCAAGTGGTCCTGAATATGCAGGGCGTTATCGAGATCAACGGCGATGGCGCTACGGCCGCGCAGCGGCAGCGGATCCCGCCGCAACTCGCGGGGGCGAAGGCTCATTCAGACGTGGCGGGCGCGGGCCGGGCGGCGGTCACTACCTGGTCGCGCTCGGTGCGGATCGCGCCGGTGAGCGTCGGCAGGTCGAAGGCCCCGTAGTGCCGCTGGCCGTTGATGAAGAACGTGGGCGTCCCGGACACACCGGACAGGTCAGCTGACTCGACGTCCTGCGCGACCCGGGTGGAGTGCACGTGGTTGCGCAGGTCGTCACGGAACCGGTTCAGGTCGAGGCCCAGCCTGGTCGCGTAGCCGACGAGGTCGACGATCCGCAGCTCGTCCTGGTGCCGCAGCAGCAGGTCGTGCATCGGCCAGAACGCCCCCTGCGCGGCGGCCGCTTCGGCTGCCTCCGCCGCGAGCTGGGCGTTCGGGTGCACGTCGGTCAGCGGCAGATGGCGCCAGACATAGCGGATCGTGGCGTCGGTCAGGATGTCCCGGACCACGGGCTCGGCCTGGCCGCAGTAGGGGCATTCGAAGTCACCGAACTCGATCACGGTGATATCCGCGTGCCGCGGCCCGCGGATGTGATCGCGGTCCGGGTCGACCGCAGGGATCAGGTCCTGAATGAGCCGGGTGTCGCCGAACATGGCCCGGGCCCGCCGGTCCGGCGGCAGCAAGCGGACCACGCGCAGCACGGCCCAGGTTGCGACGGCGGCGGCGAACGCGGCCGACAGCGCGCCCAGCTTGGCTTCGGCCAGCTCGGCGCCCTGGAACGCGCGAGTGGCGATGAGCAGGGCGACGGTGAAGCCGATGCCGGCGATGGTGCCGCTGCCGATCACCGCGGCGATCCCGATCGGCGGCCGGATCCGCCCGTGGCTCAGCCGGGTCACCGCCCAGGAGGCGCCGATCACCGCGACCGGCTTGCCCACCACGTAGCCGACCAGCACGCCCAGCGTGACCGGCGCGGTGTAGGCGCGGGCCAGGAACCCGCCGTTCAGCACGATGCCCGCGTTGGCCAGCGCAAACAACGGGACGATCACGTAGCTGGTCCACGGGTGGTAGAAGGCCTGCAGCCGCTCGTTCGGCGACAGCACGCCCACCAGGCCGGCCTGCGCCGACCGCGCCAGCTCGGGGGTGGGCTGTTCGCGGAAACGGCGCACCAGCCCGGTCGCGTCCTCCAGCTCCCCGCGGGCCGGCGTGTACGCGGGCGCGGCCAGCCCGATGGCCAGCCCGGCGGCGACCGGGTCGACCCCGCTGGACCGCAGCGCGGCCCACACGATGATGCCGAGGACGACGAAGATGCTGCGCTGCCGCAGCTGGAGCCGGACCGCGACCAGCACCAGCGCGAAGGCGGCGATCGCGACGATCAGCGCGACCGGGGCGATCCGGTCGCTGTAGAACACCGCGATCACGACGAGGGAGGTGAGGTCGTCGACCACGAAGACGGTGAGCACGAAGACGCGCATCCGGTCCGGGACGTCCCGGCCCATGACGGCGAGCAGCCCCAGGGCCAGCGCCGTGTCGGTGGACATGGTCACGCCCCAGCCGTGCGCGGTGGGCCGGCCGGCGTTGAACGCCAGGTAGACCCCGATAGGGACCACCATCCCGGCCAGGCCCGCCACCATCGGCAGCACGAAACGGCGGCGATCGCGCAAGTCACCGAGGTCGAACTCGCGTCGTGTTTCCAGCCCCACGACCAGGAAGAACAGCGTCATCAGTCCGCTGTTCAGCCAGGTACGCAGGTCCTGGGAGATCCCGAACGGGCCGGCCCGCAGGGAAAGCGTCGCACGCCAGAACGCCTCGTAGGAGGAATCGCTGGTGTTGGCCCAGATCAGCGCCAGCGCGATGGCCGCCACCAGGACGAGGGCGCTGCCCGACTCGGTGCGCAGGAACTCCCGCAGCGGCGCCGAATGGTCCCGCGCCCAGAGCGTCTTGCCCTGCCAGCGCGTCAGGCCCGCCGAGCCCGAAGAGTCCGGGGAGTCCAGCGGTTCAGTCATCCCTGTCTCCCTTGAGGCCACTGCCGCTGGACAGGTACCTCTGGAGAGTCGCGGGACGTCGCCTGGCATCGTTCCATGAGCTATCTACTAGCAGCTTCTGTGGCTGGCTGTCGAAGGCGTCGCGCGGGATCGATCTCCGTTGGCTCCCCCAAATTTAGTTGCTTCGTCAATGTTCGAATGCACGAAAACAATGTCGATCGTGAGCTGGCCTACCGCTCGGTCCGCGAGCCCACTTGTTCAACTTGTAACGCTGCGTCATCGACGGCCGGTTAACAGGCGCACGCAGTTAGATTTTGTTTATGTCCAAGTCGGCTGGCGAGATCGGCCATCTCCGCGACGAGGAACTGCCTGCTGTCCGTGTGATCGTCCCGCCCGACCTCGGTGGCCGCGTATTCGAGGACGACCTCGATCCGGGCGACGTGGTGTTCGACGGCAACCTGACCGCGATGCTCATCTGGCACGAGCGCTACCCGCTCGGCCGCGGGTGGCGATCGGGCTGGGTGCTGAGCTACGACACCGATGGCAAGGGGAACTCGGACGACTACATCGTCGGCCTCAGCCTGGCCGACGTCGATGCCGCCGTGGCAGAGGCCCGTGACTACTTGCGATCCGTGGGCTATCCCGCCCACGGCTGGCCGCTGTCATGACCGCCGCAGAAGTCTGGTCCCGCGTCTCGACCGGCCTGGCAACCCACCTGCAGCCCGGCGGTACGGCGGCTTTGGGTTGCTGGGCTCGCCCGCTTTCTCGCCTTGTCCGCCCGCCGTCTGCGGGGAGGGCCGAACATGGAAGCGTGGCCGATTACCCAGAGCGCTGGCGTTCCCCGTTCACGCAGGTCGAGATGCGCGAAATGTGGACGTACAGTGATGGCGTCCGCACGGTCAAGGGGTACTGGTGGCCGAGTGGCGCTGTCGGGGCCGGGAGCTGGGTTCTGGTCGACCAGGGGACGGGGAACGTCCGAGGTGTGGTCCCGGCGGGAGAATTCTCACGCCGGTTCCGGCCGGTGGACGTGTTCGCCGATGTGCCCGCTCTTCCCGCCTACCTGGGGACGGTTACCGCGCCTGACGGTACCGCGCTGGTGGACCTGGTCCTGGATCGCAACCCGTTCATGCTGGCTAACGGGCCACGGCGGGCGGCACGGCCCCACGCGCTCCTGGTGCCCCGCAGCCATCGCGACGGATGGTCGTCGGCCACGGCTTCCGAACTGGCGGCTTGCCAGACGACGATGACCCTGGTCGCCGGGTGGTACCGCAGCCTGGACGGCGGACACGTGGTGTTCTGCGCCAATGACAGTGCACCGAACCTGGACTACCTGCGTGACGTGGAAGCCGCGGGCGGGACCCTGGCCGGCAGCGGCACCGATGTGGCGATCACCAGGAATCCCCGGCAGGACGTGCAGCACGCCCACTTGCACGCCTTCTATGCCGAACACGGCGAGACCGTGAACCACGAGTCGTCGGTGCTTCAGGGGCATCCCATCGTCGCCGAGGGTCACCGGGCGTTCAGTGCCGTCCTCGGCAGCGACGCCGTGGGGGTGGAGCGGGACGGCACGAGGCTCACCGTCGGCATTCGCGTCGCGGCGCAGCCCTGGGGCGGTAATTACTGCTCCTACCAGCTGGGGGTGGACGGCCCCATGTGGGTGATGCCGGCGCTGGGACCATCCCAGGACGAGGTCAACCGGCGCCTGGCCCGGGCCGACGGCCTGCAGGCGGCGCCCGACCCGGAGCTGGGCGGGGCCATCAACCTGGTGCGGCCCAGCCTGGCCGATACGGGGCGGCTCCACGCGGCGCAGCGGGCCACAGCTGACCAGCGGGCCAGTTTCGAGACCTTCGTGGCCCAGCACGGACTGAACGCACAGTCGCTGCCCGCGCGTCTTGCCCCCGTAATATCGCGCGCTCTGTAGAGCCTGGTTCGATCCCGGGCGGCGGCTGCCGTGCCGGGCTGTCTTCAGAACCGCGAAGCATCAAGCTGACCAGACCCGTAACGAGCATGGCCCGGAGGTGGAATGGCGGGAAAGTGGCCTGGAGCAGGCACGATGATCTGCGTGCTCGGCGACGCCCACCTGGACGTCGTCGTGCGCGTGTCCGGCCCGGTGGCCGAAGATACCGACACCCCGGCCCAGACGCTCGTCGGGGTCGGCGGGCAGGCGGCCAATGTGGCCGCCTGGATCGCCGAGCTGGGCGGCCAGGCCCGGCTGATCGCGGCCCGGGCCAGCGATCCCGCGGCCGATCTCGTGGCTGCCGAGCTGATCCGGCGCGGCGTCGACCTGGCCGGGCCGGTGCTGAACGGGCGCACCGGCGTGGTCGTGTCGCTGTCGGACAGCGGCCGGGCCCGGTCGATGCTCACCGACCGGGGCGTCGGCCCGCAGCTGACGGCGGCGGCGCTCGACGGCCGCTGGCTGGCGGGCTGCGCATGGCTGCACTTGCCCGCCTATAGCCTGGTTTCCTGGCCGGTCCGGGAGGCGGCCCTGGCCGCGGCCGGGCAGGTCGCGCACCGCAGCCTGGACCTGTCGTCCACCGCGGCCGTGGCGGCTCTCGGGGTGGGGCGGTTCCGGGAACTCGCGGCGGAGCTGGCGCCGGATGTGGTCTTCGGCACCGAGGCCGAAGCCGGCCTGGTCGGCGACGTCCCCGGCGCCGAAATGGTGGTGAAGCTTGGCCCCGACGGGGCCCGGGCCGGCGGCCGGGTTCACCCGGCGCGGCCCGCCGCCCCGGTCGACTCGACCGGCGCGGGTGACGCGTTCGCCGCTGGCTACCTGGTCGGCGGGCTGGAGCTGGCGCTGCAGGCCGCGGCGCGGGCTGTGTCGAAGATGGGAGCAATGCCGTGACGCAGTGGACACAGGTGACGGAGGAGGTGGCCGAGGCCCTGGCGCAGCACCGGCCGGTCGTGGCGCTGGAGACGACGCTTGTCTCCCACGGCTTCTCCGATGGCCTGGGGCTGGCGGCCGCGACCGAGTCCGAGCGCAGGGTCCGCGAGGCGGGCGCCACCCCCGCGACAGTCGGCATCGTCGACGGCGCCATCCACGTGGGCCTGACCAAGGCCGAGCTGGAGCGGTTCGCCGAGGTTGGCCTGGCCGCGCGCAAGGTCGGTGCCCGGGACCTGGCCGCCTGCCTGGCCCAGGGCGCTCTCGGCGCGACCACGGTCGGCGGCACGTTGGCCGTCTGCCACCAGATCGGGATCCGGTTCATGGGCACCGGCGGGATCGGCGGCGTGCACCGCGGCTTTGCCGAGAGCCTGGACATCTCGGGCGACCTGCTGCAGATCGCGCGGACCCAGGTCGCCGTGGTCGCCTCCGGGCCCAAGTCGCTGCTGGACGTGGGCGCGACCAGTGAGCTGCTGGAGACGCTGGCGGTGCCCGTGCTGGGCTGGCAGACACCGACCCTGCCCCGGTTCTACACCGCCGAGGGCGGCCCCCCGGTGTCCGCCGTGGTGAGCGACTCCCCGGAAGCAGCGCGGATCTGTGCCGCTCACTGGGAGCTGGACGGCGCGGGCGGCATCCTGCTGGCCCGGCCGCCGGCCGATGGGATCGACCTCGGCCCGCTGATCGACGAGGCCGTCGAGGAGGTCCGCGGCCAGAACCTGTCCGGCCAGGCGGTCACGCCCGCCGTGCTGTCCATCGTGCACGAGCGCAGCGGGGGCGCCAGCGTGACGGTCAACCGCCAGCTGATCGAGGACAACGCCGCCCTCGCCGCCGAGACCGCCGTCGCCTACGCTCAGCTCCGGAACGCTGTGTTAGCCCCAGTACGGGCGCCCCGCCGGGGCGGCAGGCGCCTCAGGCCTGCAAGCGCGGCGGACCATGATCACAGTCTCCCGGCGAACGGCGTCAGCCGGGGGCGCGTCCGGGTTGATCATCAGTTCCAGGCCGATGCCGCGCAGCTGGCTCATGATGGCCGCCGCCGCGGCGGCGGGGTCGGCGTCGGCGCGGACGGAGCCCTCGCGCACGCCGTCCGCGACGTAAGAGCGCAGCACGTTGCAGAACCAGGTGTCGCGCTCGGCGAAGATATCGCGCAGGGGCGAGTCGGCGGCCGCGGCCTCGCCCCACATCAGCAGGAAAGCCCGCCCGGCGGCGGTCAGCAACGCCATCGCCGCCTGGGCCGGCGCGAACCGGCTCGGCCCGTCGTACTGAGCACGCGCCACTGTGTTGGCCCGGGGGAGCGCCCCCCGGGAACCCCCCGCTGCGCTCCGCGCCCGCGCGGCGGTACTTCGCCGACGCACCGGCGCTCGCCGAGACCTTCGGCCCCGGCTCGCTGGCCTGTCACGATCGTCTCACCGTAACCCCGCTGTGGCGCGGGGGAGGATCTCGGCCAGCAGGGCGCCCATCCGGCCCGCGCTGGCCTGGCCCGCTGCGACGACTTCGGCGTGGCTGAGCGGCTCGTCGCTGATCCCGGCCGCCAGGTTGGTGACCAGCGAGATGGCCATCACCTCAGCCCCCAGGTGGCGGGCGGCGATGGCCTCCAGCACCGTGGACATGCCTACCAGGTCGGCCCCGAGGACCTGCAGCATCGCGATCTCGGCGGGCGTCTCGTAATGCGGGCCGGGCAGGCCCGCGTACACGCCTTCGGCCAGCGACGGGTCGCCGGTCCGGGCCAGCCGGCGCAGCCGGGGCGAGTAAAGGCCGGTCAGGTCGACGAACCGGGACGCATACGGCGCCGGCGGCGGCGGCCCGGTCAGCGGCGACCGGCCGGTGAGGTTGAGGTGGTCCCGGACGATCACGGGCTGCCCGACCTGGTAGCTGGCGCGGATGCCCCCTGCGGCGTTGGTCAGCGCGACCACCGTGCAGCCGGCCGCCACCGCGGTGCGGACGCCGTGCACGGTGGCGCTGACCGGCAGCCCTTCGTACAGATGCGTCCGGCCAACGAAGACGAGCACCCGCAGATTCCCGGCGGCCAGCGACCGCACCGTACCGGCATGCCCCGGGACCGTGGGCCGCGCGAAGCCGCCCAGGCTGCTCACCGGGATCTCGGTGACGTCTGCGCCCAGGGCCGCCGCGAACGCGTCGGCGGCCGGGGCCCAGCCGGAGCCGAGCACGACGGCCACGTCGTGCCGTGGCTGGCCGGTGAGCTCGGCCAGCCGCCGCGCGCTGCGGGCGGCGGCCTGGTACGGGTCGGCGCCCCCGGGGAAGGGGCCGGGGGATCCCGGGTAGGAGCCCGGCCGGACGCCGGTCACCATCTCCTCGGCCAGCGCCTCAGCCCACGCGTTGCTCCCGGTCATGACGTGATGTAGGGCTGGCCGTCGGCGGCGGGGGGCCTGACCTGCCCGACGAGGCCGGCCACGGCGATGATCGTCGCGACGTAGGGGACCATGAGCAGGAAGTACGACGGGATGGGCACGTTGACGGTGGACAGGATGGACTGCAGCTCGAAGGTGAAGCCGAACAGCAGCGCCGCGCCGACCCCGCCGAGCGGCGTCCACCGCCCGAAGATCATGGCCGCCAGCGCGATGTACCCCTTGCCCGACGACATGTCCTTGCCGAACGACCCGACCGACCCGATGGTCAGGAACGCGCCGCCGATCCCGGCGATGAGCCCGGCCAGGATGACGTTGCGGTACCGGGTCAGCCGGACGCTGATGCCGACCGTGTCCGCCGCGGCGGGGTGCTCGCCCACGGCCCGGACCCGCAGTCCCCAGGCGGTGCTGAACAGGCCGACCTGTACCGCCGCGATCAGGATGTAGGTGATGTAGAGGAACAGCGTCGAGTCGAAGAACACCGGGCCGATGATCGGGATGTCACCCAGCAGCGGGATCTTGATCGGCAGGTAGGTCGACGGCGAGTTCAGCGTGTTGGCGTAGGGCACCAGCAGCTTGTCGTAGAGGTAGCCGGTGAGCCCGGAGACAAAGACGTTGAGCACCACGCCGAGGATGATCTGATCGACCAGGTAGGTGATAGCGAAGACGCCGAGCAGCAGCCCGACCAGGCCACCGGCCAGCGAACCGGCGATGAGGCCGAGCCACAGGACACCGAACGCGCTGGCAAAGATGGCGCCCGCGAACGCGCCGAGCAGCAGCTGGCCCTCGATCGCGATGTTGATGACGCCGGACCGCTCGCACAGGCAGCCGGCCAGCGCGCCCAGGATCAGCGGGATCGAGTCCGACAACGTGCCCTGGAACTGGTTGATGACGTTGAACGTATTCAGCGACCCCGCGTAGGCCCAGCACAGCAGCGCGATCACGAAGAACGCCAGGACCAGGCCGATGCTGACCCGCCGCACCACCTTGCCCAGGTCCACGACGCGCAGTGCGCCGAGGACTATGGACAGGGCGCCGAGCACGTAGCAGGTCGCCGCGGCGGGCAGCTTCAAGTTCGGCACCGTCACCTTGGCGAACGGCTGGGAGAAGGCGAACGTCGCGTCGCCGTGGTGGGCGTACCGACCGAACACCAGGATGTCGACCAGCCCGAGCACGACGAAGGTGGCCGGCGCGATCCACCGGCGGCCGACGCCGAGCGGGATCCGCCCCGGAACAGCGAGGGTCGTCAAGTTCTCCATCCTTTGGACAAGACCTGGCCGGTGCCTCCGGCCCGGACTGTGCGCAGCCGGTAGATCGCCCGGACCAGCGGCGGCGCGGCGACGAACATGACAATCAGCGCCTGGATCACCTGCACGATGTCGACCGGGACCCCGGTCGACGCCTGCATCAGCGGCGCGCCGGCGTGCAGTGCGCCGTACAGCAGCGCGGCCAGCACCACGCCGCCCGGCCGGGCCCGGCCGAGCAGGGCCACGGTGATCGCGTCGATCCCGTACGTGCCGTAGCTCTGGAAGTTGAGGCTGAAATCGGTGCCCTGAGTGACGGTCGAGGCGGACAGGCCCGCCAGGCCGCCGGCGATCAGCATGACCATGATCCAGGTCCGGGGTACGCTCATGCCGGCGCTGCGGGCTGCGTTCGGGTTGGCGCCCACCGTGCGGAACTCGAACCCCAGCGTGCTGCGGCTCATCAGCCACCACACGCCGGCCGCGCAGGCCAGCGCGAGCAGGAAGCCGGCGTTGATGCGCAGGTGCGTCCCGGCCAGCAACGGGAGGTGCGCGTTGCTGGCGATGTTCGGGCTGATCAGGTTGCCGTTGGCGCCCAGCTCCTCCAGCAGCGTGGGCTTGCTCAGCAGGTAGGCCAGCAGGTACGCCATGATGTAGTTGAGCATGATCGTCACGATGACCTCGTGCGCGCCGGTCCTGGCCTTCAGCACCCCGACGATCCAGCCCAGCACCGCCCCGCCCACGAACGCGCCAAGGACGCAGACGATGACGTGGATGACCGGGGGCAGGCTCACCCCGTAGCCGAGCCAGGTGGCGAGGATGGCCCCGCCGATGAACTGGCTCTCCGCGCCGATGTTGAACAGGCCGGCCCGGAACGCGACCGCGACCGACAGGCCCGCCAGGATCAGCGGGGTGGCCTGGACGCACGTCTCCGACAGCGGGTTGAACACCGCGCTGAGCGCGCCGTCGTGCAGCGCGACCGACATCGACTTCTGCTGGAAGAGCGCGCTGACGGTGTGCGGGTTGAAGATGGCGCCCTCGAAGATGGCCACGTAGGCGCCGGAGGCCGCGTCCCAGGCCTGGGCGATCGCGTTACCGGGGTTGGAGAACAGGTTGCCCCAGGCGTGCAGCACGGTGGTGTTGGTGAAGGCGATCAGGAGGCCGCCGAGCACGATGGCGGTGAAGATGGCCAGGATCGTGACGACGACGGAGTTGCCCTCCAGCACGGCGTCCAACAGGACCCGGCTGAAGGGCGGCCGGCTGTCCCCGCTGCTCCGGTCGTCGAGAGGCACGGGCGCCGGTGCGGGCACCGGGGCCTGTTCGCTCATGTGGGCTTCCTGACGGTCACAGTGGGATCATCGCCGGGCGAATCCGGCTCCGCTGGCGCGGGTGCTCCTGGCGCGGGTGCTGCTGGCCCGGGCCCCCCGGTCGCG
>Ga0066790_10001193_pt1 | contig 10824 bp, 11 predicted proteins | sample OrgsoiDNA2013050_FD_70963 | JGI IMG/M metagenome (GOLD analysis project Ga0066790, IMG submission 70963) | Permafrost soil microbial communities from the Arctic, to analyse light accelerated degradation of dissolved organic matter (DOM) -... | ecosystem: Environmental > Terrestrial > Soil >...
GGCGGGTGAACGCCCTGCTGGCCCGTCACGGGCGCCGGCTTGGTCCCGACCCGGCGAGCTCCGACATCGCCTGCATCGGCGGTGTGATCGCGAACAACTCCGGAGGGATGCGCTGCGGCGCGGCTCGCTCAAGGCCGAGCATGGCACCGGCGTGAACATGGCCCCCTACGTGGCGCGCGGGTGGGGTCCCAGGGCCACCGACCTGATGTGGCGGATCAAGGAGCTCGCCGACCCCGACTTCATCCTCGGCCCCGGCGTGGTGCTCAACCGCGATCCGGGCGTCCACCTGCGCAACCTCAAGTCCACCCCGGAGATCGAGGCCACCGCGACCAAGTGCATCGAGTGTGGCTTCTGCGAGCCCGTGTGTCCGAGCCGCAACAACGACGACCACTCCCCGCCAGCGGATCGTGGTCCGGCGCGAGATGGTCCGCCAGCCCCCGTCCTCGCCGCTGCTGGCCGTGCTGCTCGAGCAGTACGAGCACGACGGCATCCAGACCTGCGCGGCCGACGGCATCTGCAGCTCCTCCTGCCCGGTCGGGATCGACACCGGCACGCTGATCAAGGAGCTCCGCCGCCGGGAGCGCACGCCGCGCGAGGAGGCAGCCGGGTTGCGCCTGGCCCAGCGCTACGAGGCGGTCGAGCGCGTCGCGCGGGGAGGCCTGCGCGCGGGGCACCTCGCCGCGAGCGTGCTCGGCCAGCGTGCCGTGGCCGAGATCCCCGCCGCGGTGCGGCGCCGTGTCAGCACCGATCTGGTGCCGACCTGGCCCGCCAGCATGCCACCGGCGGCGCCGGGACGGCTCCCCGACACCTCGCGCGACGGTACGGCCGCGGTGTACCTGCCCGCGTGTATCAACCGGATCTTTGGCAACCCCGGCGCCCTCGCCTCACACCCGACCCTGCCCGAGGCACTGGTGGCGGTCTCGGCGCGCGGGGGACTACCGCTGTGGATCCCCGGTGACGCCGCGGGCCACTGCTGCGCGACCCCGTGGAGCTCCAAGGGCTACGCGCGCGGGCAGGCCTACATGGCGCGCCGGACCGCCGCCGCCCTGTGGCGCTGGAGCGACGGCGGCGCGCTGCCGGTGATGATCGATGCCAGCTCCTGCGCCCACGGCCTGCACACCGACGTCGCGGGCTCGCTCGAGGGGGAGGCCCGGGAGCGCTTCGAGCAGATCGAGATCCTCGACTCGATCGCCTGGGTGCACGACCGGCTGCTGCCAAGGCTCGAGATCGGCGCCAGGGCGGCCCGGGTCGCCGTCCATCCCACCTGCTCCGCGGGCCATCTCGGCCTCACCGGGAGGCTGGTGGCGATTGCCGAGCGGCTCGCCGAGGAGGTGACGGTGCCGGTCTCCACCACCTGCTGCGGGATGGCCGGCGATCGGGGGATGCTGCACCCCGAGTTGCCTGCATCGGCGCTTCGCGACGTCGACCGCGAGCTCGGCGGCCGGCACTTCGACGCCTGCGTGAGCAGCAACCGCACCTGTGAGATCGGCCTCGAGCAGGAGACCGGACGCCCCTATGCCTCCTTCGTGCTGCTGCTGGAGGAGCTGACTCGGAGGTGAGGATGCGGGTCAGGACAATGTTCGACACGATGACCGGGCCGCCCGCGGGGCTGTGTAACTCCTGCCGCCATCAGCAGATCGTGCGCAACACGCGCGGCTCGGTGTTCTCGCTCTGCCGCCGGTCCCGGGACGAGCCCGAGCGCTTCTCGCGCTACCCGCGGCTGCCCGTATTGGCCTGCCCCGGCTACGAGCCCAGCGATCCCGACGCTGCGGCGCGGCGCGCCTCGGCCTCGTAGGGATTGCCGGCATAGCCCACGCGCAGGTACGACAGCGGCATCCGCACAGGGCGGTGCTGCATCTGCCACACGTGGCAGAGCTCATGGCAGATCAGCTCTTCGTCTCGCTCGAGCTCGGGGCCGCGCAGCAGGATCAGGTTCCACATCGCGTATCCGTCGAAGCGCCGGAACCAGGGCGCCCGGAACAGCCACGGGATCGTGAGCACGTGCACGTGGTCGATCCGCACCGGCCCCGGGTACAGGTCGAGCCGGTCGAGCCGCGCCTTGGCCCGGGACAGAGCGGCGCGGGCCTCGGGCTGTCTCATCGCGGGCGGGGCCGGGCCAGCGGTGCTCTCACCGCGCCCGCCCGCTCACTGCGGCGGGAGCGGATCGAGCATGATCAGCGTGCTCCCGTCCTGGGCTTGGACGAGGCTCTGCGAGAACAGCCCGCGGGCGGTGATCTGGTTGACCAGGCCGGCCTCGGGCGCGTTGTGCATCTGCGCCACGGTGGGCGGGAACTGCTCGGGCAGGATCGAGCTGAGCGGCTGGGCGAGGAACGGCGCCAGCTCGTCCTTGACGAACAGCAGGGCCACGCTCAGCGGCTTGGTGTTGGACGCCGCGTTGGCGGTCGGCGGCTTCATGGTCAGGGTGCTCGGCGTGGTCGTGCGCCCGGGCGGGAGGATCGCGACCACGTTCTGCGTGCCGCTGATGTACTTGAACGCGTACACGGCCAGCTCGAGCGCCTCGCGCCGCAGCAGCAGCAGGCGGTCGGCCGACGGCTGGCCGACGCCGATCGAGCAGTTGCTGCCGCCGATGCCGCACAGGTTGTAGGCGACCGTGTTGCCGCTGAGCACCGAGACCGAGCTGGAGCTGGGGTCCGTACGCACCGCCACGCGCAGCGGGTTGTTGGGATCGCTCAGGTTGACGACCGTGACCACCGCGAGCTGGTCGACCGAGGAGATCCGGTAGAGCGGCGCCACGTGGTCGGCGATCTCCCGCGCCCCCAGCGCGCCGCTGTCAGGCGGCGACCAGGTCGACCACCGCGCGGACTGCGCGGGAGAGCTCTTGCTCGTGCCGGCGGCGACGGCGATCGCGATCGCCGCGATCGCGATCCCGGCCAGCGCGGCGGTGGCGAACCTGAACTTGCCGGCGTGGGGGGAGGTCTCGCGGGTCTGCGCGCTCGAGCGCCACGAGCCGACGCCGGCGTGCTGCATCGGCGAGTCGGCGACGTGCTCTTCGCTGGCGCGAACGATGTGGGGCGTGTCGCTCATACGGTCGGCCATGTCCGGTCGTTCATCAGATCGATGTCGGGTCGCTGCAGGCCGACGCTGTTGAGCAGGTCGACCACCTCGTCCCCGTGCATCTCCTTGCGGTCGATCAGCGTATCCGCAATCTGCGCGATCGCGGGCCGGTTGCTGACCATCAGCGCGTAGGCGGTCACGTAGGCCTGGCCCAGGATCTGCGCCGCCGCTTGGTACTTGTTGCGGTCCGAGAGGATCGCGCCGAGCGGGTTGTCGCCGAGCATGCCCGGACCGCTGGCGCGGTTCATGATCGTCGAGCCGATGTGCTCGAGCCGCTTCAGCACCGCCTCGTGCGCCTCGGCGTCGATGTCCCCGCCGACGTGGAGCGGCTCGGGCCCCATCGCCCACAGCCCCACCATCGCGGCCGCGGTGGCGGTCGCGGACTGCACGTCGCCGCCCACGCCCTGGGAGTTCTCGCCGTAGAACGCCTGCTCGGCGGCCATCGCGCCCAGGGTCATGACCAGGCTGCCCATCACTCGCGAGCGGAACTTCGAGAACCGCTCGTCCTTCTCCATCCCCTGGTAGTGGCCGAGCGAGCCCCCGCGCTTGCGGATCGAGAGGCGGGTCGAGAGCACGTCCTTCTCCAGGAACACATGCCCGGCCGCCGCGTGGCCGGCCTCGTGGATCGCCACCGCGCGCGTCTCCTCGGGCACGTAGTCGATGTTCTGCGCGGTGCCGGTCTCGACGGTGGTCATCGCCTCGACGATGTCTGCCCACCCGAACGAGCGGCGTCCCTCGGAGTGCGCGATCGTCAGTGCCATCGAGCAGCACTGCTCGATCATCGAGGGCGAGTAGCCGTTGGTGATCCGGGCCAGCTCGTCGCGCCGGTGCTCGGTGTCGAGGTCGGGCTCGTGCGACACCTTGGCCAGGTAGAGGTCGAATATGTCCATCCGGTCGTCCTTGGTCGGCGTCCGGAACCAGATATGCCGTCCCATGCGACCCGGCCGGGTCAGCGCCGGGTCGAGCACGCTGATCGGGACGTTGCAGGCGCCGATGAAGTAGATCTGCTCCTGGCGCGGGCCCGGCGTGGGCAGGCGCAGCTTCACGTTGCCCACCTTGCGCGGGACGATGAAGATCGCGTCCAGGAACGTATTGAAGCGGTTGGTGAAGAACTTGCGCAGCACGGGCGGCTCGTCGATCCCGTCCATCACCACGAGCAGCTGGTTGAGCGCCTGTCCGCCGCCCATGTTGCCCGCGCCGAAGCCGGGGTAGAAGCGCTGGATCCGCTCCGTCGTGCGCTCGACGAAGGCCGCGTAGCCGGTGCGCGGCGACTGCGCGCGCTCGGCGAACAGGCGCTCGCGCCAGGCCGCCGACTCGATCACCAGATCGCCGGTGGGCGTCAAAGACCCGTTCGGGCCGTGGAAGCTGAAGTCGTGGATCGAGGTCGGCTGCGCGCCCGCGCCGGCGGCGCCCTGCAGCGCCTGCCGGCGCATGCCGACGGCGTCGATCTCGTCGATGAAGACGATGCACTGACCGCCCCACTTGGCGGCCAGCTTGCGCGCCTTGCGGGCCAGGAACTGGACCGTGAGCGCGTCCATGCCGATGAACATCCCGGCGAATCCCGACCCGGGGATGGTCACGAAGGGGCAGTTGAAGTTGGTCGCGATGGCCTTCGAGATCATCGTCTTCCCGGTGCCCGGGGCGCCGAGGAACAGCAGTCCGCGCTCGCGCTTGCCGCCCGCCTGCTCGAACTCCTCACCTGACTGCCACAGGGTGATCACCCGCGTGATCTCCTCCTTGGCCTCGGCCTGACCGCGGACGTCGTCGATCTTCACTCCCCAGCTGGCATCGCCCGGCTCGTAGCTGCGGATCTGGCGAATGGCGAAGAACAGGAACGGCCCGAAGAAGATCCCGAAATTGATCACGAACAGCAGCGGCAGCTGGATCAGGATCAGCGCCAGCTGGGGCAGCTCGGAGGCCGGGTAAAGCTGTCGCAGGGCCGGGAACGGGTTAAAGAAGGCGCCGTTCACGCCGGCGAAGGCGAACAGGATCTGGCACAGGACCAGGAAGCCGAATACGATCAGCAGCAGAATCGGCAGCCGCCGCCACTTCGTCCGCCAGTACCAGTAGCGCCGCCGCGCGATCAGGTCGTCCTGCTTGACCCTCTCGTCGGCGCCGTACAGGCTCGGCGACGGGATCAGCTTGCGGACGATGATCTCCACCAGGCCGCGGAACATCAGCACCGAGATGACGGTGATCAGCAGCGACCAGATGAGCCCGATGTGATCGGACTCGTAGAGCACGATGAAGAACGCCGGCGTGGTCAGCAGGGCAACGGCGGTCGCGACCCTGGTCAGGGACCGCCATTCATGGGCGAGAGCGGAGGCATGCTCGTTGATGGGCCCCCTCATCCTTGGGCTCTGCTCAGCGTAGGCCATGGGTTCGACGTGAGGGTACAGACGGTCGCGCCCGCGCGCGAGGGTTGCGAGCGGGTTGGCCGGCCGCGGTGCCGCGTCCCCTGCGGGCGCGTGGAACTCCCGCTCGCCGACCGGTACCGTGCCCCTGGTGCTGCCCGATTGGCCACCCGGGACGGTCACGATCCTGTCGACCAGCGGCGACGCGCCTCACGCGATCCCGGTCTCGGCCGCGGTGCGCGCCGACCCTCAGACGGTTCTGATCGCGCTGGCCGCCGGGCGCAACTCGCTGGCCCGGCTCCGGGCCGATCCGGCGGTGGCGCTCGTGATCCTCGCCCGGGACGACGTGGCGCTGACCGCCCACGGCCGTGCGCGCGTCGTCGAGGAGGAGCTGATCGAGGGCGTGGTCGCCGTCGAGATCGCCGTCGAGCGGGTTCAGAGCCACCGCCGTGACGCGTTCGTGATCGACACCGGGGTCGGCTGGCGCTGGACCGACCCGGCGGCCGAGGAGCGCGACGCCAGGGTGCGCTCGTCGCTGGCGCGGCTGGTGGGGGAGGGGTAGCGGGATGCACTCCGCGGTGGTCGGATTCGGCCTCGGCTCCCTCCTGGGCCGCGATCTTCGCCGCGGCGAGCACGCCGGAGCCGCACGGAGCTTCGGCGGGGCCGCCCTGCTGGTCGCTACCGGACGCGGTCCTCGACCAGGACCGCGTCCGCGAGCCGCTGCGCCGCCAGGCGGCGGTTCAGGGCCTCGATGATCGGCTCACCCTGCAGCGCCGCCATGCGCGAGACGCTGGTGACGATCCCGTAGACGTGGACGCTCGAGCCGTCGCTCAGGCAGGCCCAGGCGGTGTTGGCGAGCCGGGTTCCCGGTCTCTGCTCGAAGTGGTCGACCTCGTCCCAGCTCAGGTGGATGTGCCCGAGGGGGTTGCGGATGGTGATGCCGCGGCGGTCGCACACCACGCCTCCGCGAGCCAGGCGCAGGAGAAGAAAAAGCGGTATCGGGAGACAGACGGCGAGGATCAGCGACTTCGCGGCTAGGGACACGGTCGGGCTGATCATGGTGTGGAGGAGGATCAGGCTTCCGAACAGCAGCAGCCCGACGCCCGCGCCCAGGTTCCAACCCGCCACGGCGGCATTGACGAACACCTGTGCCCGGCTGGGCTCGTTGACCGTGGGGCCCATCACGCATGTATTCGGTCGCCTGGCGCCGTCACTGAATACGGGGTTTCCCGCAATCCGTGCGGGTTGTTCCGTAGAGTCGGGCCGGTGGCTGCCAAGCGCGGAATCTTCGTAGCCCCGTTCGACGAGCTGGTGGACCCGCGTCTGCTAGGCGATCTCGCGCAGCGAGCCGAGGCCCGGGGCTGGGACGGCTTCTTCCTCTGGGATCACGTCGCCTACCGCCCACCGGTGCGGGCCGTGGCCGATCCCTGGGTCGCCCTGGCGGGTGTCGCCTGCGCCACGGAAACGCTTCGCCTGGGGCCGATGGTCACCCCGCTGTCACGCCGGCGGGTTCACAAGCTGGCGCGGGAGACCGTCACCCTGGACCACCTCAGCCGCGGGCGGCTGACCCTCGGCGTGGGGCTGGGCAGCGATCGCAACGGCGAGCTCGAGCCCTTCGGGGAGGTCGTCGACGCGCGTGAGCGGGCACGCCTGCTCGATCGCGGCCTCGAGCGGCTGGACGCGTTCTGGGCTGGTGAGTTCGAGCCGCCGCCGGTGCAGCGGCCGCGGATTCCCGTCTGGGTCGCGGCCCGCTGGCCCAACCGCCGGCCGGTGCGCCGAGCAGCCCGCTGGGACGGTCTGTTCCCGATCGACCTCCCGGGGCCCGATGCGCTGGCCGTGCTCCGTGATGAGGTCGCCGGTCTGCGTGGCGGAGATGGTTCGCCGTTCGAGCTCGTCGCCGAGACGTCGCCCGGCGCCGATCTCCGCCCCTGGGAGGCTGCGGGCGCAACCTGGATCCTCACTGCCTTCGGGCGGCAACCGCGTGAGGCCGAGGTGCGCGAGATGATCGAGGCGGGCCCCGGGTAGCGCTGCGAGACGGAACCGGGGCGCCCGTCAGAGGTCAACCGTGATGGCCGCCAGTGCCCGTCGTCCGGAGCTCTGGACTCCTCGACCCGCAGGGTGAGCGTTCGGACGCCGGCGGCGAGCTCGAGCGATCCTTCGCCGTCGAGTGCCCGGGAGGCGAAGCGGTGGCTTTGCTTGACCGCCACGACGAGGCGTCTCGCGCTTCGGGACGCGGGCGTGCAAACTTGCCGTGTCGACTAGTAACTAGTCGTTGCAAGCGGGCTAGCAGACTCTCGTTGGATTTCGCAGACTCTGGTTGGATTTCGCCCAACGCGATGGTCTGCGGATATCGTTGGGCTTGAATCGGCCGACGCATGGGCTCATGTGAACGAATAGACCCGAGGCGCGACGATTGGTGCTCCCGCGCCTGTGCTCAGGTCGGGTGCTGTACAGACGACGACCTTTCTACCGCGAGGCATTGATGACGTCGCTCGCCAGTGACGCCGTGCTCAAGAACCTGGTCCGGTTCGGGTCGGTCAACGCCAACCGCCGTCACTACTATCGCGCGGCGCGGGTGCTGTCCAGAGCCGACCGATCGTGGCTCGAGCGGCTCGTGACTCGCCGTCTCGGCGCAGACGTATTCGACCAGGCCCTGGAGCGGGACCCCGGCGACATCAAGGTTGTCATCGAGTTCGCGCAACCATAGGGCGGGTGATGGCGTGAGCACAGCGACGACGCCGCCGTTTCCGGTACCTTGCTCGGCGAAACCGGGACTGCTCAGTGAGGGACCGCGTTGGGATGCGGAGCGCCGCGAGCTGCTGTGGGTGGACATCATCGGGTCGCGTCTGCACCGGGCAGTCTCGACGCAGGGGATCTGCTAGAGGAGGTCGGGTCAATCCAGTTCGACCGCTTCGTCGGCGCGGTCGCGCCCGTAGTCGGCGGGGGGTACGTGCTTGCTGCAGGCACCGGCTTTCCTGTTCGCCGACGTGTCGGGCAACGTGCGGGAGCTCGCCCAGCCGGAGGCAGGGCGCAGCGACGCGCGGATGAACGACGGCGCCTGCGATCCCCAGGGCCGCTTCTGGGCCGGGACGATGGCCCACGACGAATCTCCCGGGGCGGGAGTCCTCTACCGGCTCGAGCTCGACGGTCGTTGCACGACCGTCCGGGCCGGATTGACGAGCTCAAATGGGATCGGCTGGAGTCCTGACGGCACCGCCATGTACCTATCGGATAGCGGCACCGGCACGATTGAGCGTTTCGACTTCGATGGGGCCATCGGCGACATCGTTGGCCGCCGGGTGATCGTGGAGATCGCCGAACCCGGCGTCGCGCCGGACGGGCTCACCGTCGACGCAGAAGGGGGCATCTGGGTGGCCCTCTGGGACGGTGGGGCAGTGCGGCGCTACACCTCGGAGGGGTCGCTGGTCGCCACCGTCCCGGTTCCGGTCGACCGGCCGACCTCGTGCGCGTTCGGCGGCCCAGATCTAACGACGCTGTTCATCACGACCGCCCGGCACGGGCTCGGCGAGACAGCCCTGGCCCGACAGCCGGATGCTGGGCGCGCGTTTCGCGTCGACGGGCTCGGCGTCGGCGGCGCGCCGTGCACACGCTATCGGGGGCAGATCTCGCTGGCGGGAGAGTCGCCGTGAGGGTGCTGGTGCTCGGTGGGGGCCCCGCGGGCATCACCGCCCAGCACCGATCCGGAACGCATACAGGTCGTTCGAGGTCGATGCGGTGTTCCTCGCTGTCGGCTGGCCAGGCAACGCCGACCTTCTTCATGCCGCCGAGATCGGCATCGAGACCGAGCGCGGATACGTCAAGGTCGACGACGCTCTCCGGAGCAACCTGCCCCGTCTTCGCGGCGGGGACGTCAACGGGATCAGCATGCCTTGTGCCCAGTGCACGTCTCGAGGGTCGGGTCGCCGCCGAGAACGCAGTACTCGGCACCCGGCGGCGGTTCACGCACGAGCTCGTCCCCACCGGCAGCTTCACCGACCCCGAGTACGGCGGGGTGGGACTGACCGAGGCCCAAGCCCGAGAGCACTACGACTGCGAAGTCGGGGGTGGCACGCTACGAGGACCTCGTGCGCCCCGTGATCGACGATCACCCGCTCGGATTCTGCAAGCTGATCGTCGAGCGCCACCGCCGCTACATCCTCGGTGCTCACGTCTTAGGCGTGCTTGACACGCACGCCGAGATCGCCGAGCACCGCCCCGGGTGCCGGCGCAGCTCGCCGACCGGGACGCCCGTCGTCGCGCTGCCCCTGCTGCGCGGGAGCAGCGGCGGGGACACCACCGACCTGTCGGTGCGCTCCCCGGCGCCTACGCCGAGCATCCGGCGCAGCTGTTCGGGCGTCGACCACACACGGGGCATGCGGGCGTGGTGGGACACACAGTGGCCGGTGGTACGAAGTGGTCGTGAGCGAGGTCCGGCGGGTCGAATCGCATCGATTTGCGATTCTCGGCGAGATTCGGGACAACGGCAACTTGATCAGTCCGTGGGGAGTGCTGGTGCGGGTTCGCCATGGCCTGATCATCGAATCGCGCTCGTACCTCAGCGACAAGGAGCTCCGGGAAGCGCTGGGGTTGCTTTCCTGACCCCTTTGGCTGAGGCTGGACCACAAGCAACGGCAGCAGACTCAAGTGCGCCGGCGAAGCGACTCGGCGACGAATGAAGACTCATCGCGGCTTGGGCTCAACCAACGCGTCTGGCCATCCGAGATTCGAGGCTGAGCAAATCCGCTTTCGGACTTGGGGTAGGCAACCGCGCGATCGGGCTCAGCGAGCAGAAGCCGGGAAACGATCAGCTCGAAGGCCCCATCGCGGCCGCCGCGGAGCAGTTCTGCCGATGCTCCCCGGGACGACAGGACAGCTGAGATCAGGACGTTCGGGTCAAGGACTGCCCGCACCAGATCCCCGTCTGCGAGGCCTGGTCTCGTGGTGCGCCTCAAGCGCCAGTTGGGTGGCCTTCGCTTCGGAGAGCTTTGTGTTGGACCACAGTTCGTCGAGAACGTCGAGCTTCAGGTCGCGCCGGAGCGAGTCGGGAGCCTTCATCGTCGCTTCGCCCAGGCGGGCTGCGACTTGGTGCTGACGTGCACGTTCGCTGGATCATCGCTGCGGCTGGAGGACGGCCGCTGGCGGGGCGGGCGCGCGAGCTGAACATGCGTGCTGCCGAAATCGCGCGCGACGCGGTCGGCGAGGAGGTACTCGTAGCCGGGTCGATGGGTCCGACCGGCCAGCTCGCGGAACCGCTCGGGCTGCTGACCCGGGATGCGTGCGTCGATGCGTTTCGCGAACAGGCGCGTGCACTTGTCGAAGGTGGTGTGGACCTCTTGGTGCTCGAGACCTTCTTCGCGTTGGACGAGGCGCTGTGGGCGGCCGAGGCGATCCGCGT
>Ga0066790_10001196_pt1 | contig 10809 bp, 7 predicted proteins | sample OrgsoiDNA2013050_FD_70963 | JGI IMG/M metagenome (GOLD analysis project Ga0066790, IMG submission 70963) | Permafrost soil microbial communities from the Arctic, to analyse light accelerated degradation of dissolved organic matter (DOM) -... | ecosystem: Environmental > Terrestrial > Soil >...
GGGATTTAATTTTGAGTTGCAGGCGGCAGCGACCGATAACGGGCTGAACATCGCACTGGCGGAGCAGCACAGTTTTCCGCTGGGCGACGTGTTTCATTTTTTGCAGGCCGATACAGTGCAGCCGATCCTGGAGCAGGCGGCGCTGGACTCTCCGATCTTCGGCACGCGCTGGCGCTGGGATGCGAATCGGGCGCTGGCGCTGCTGCGATTTCAGAATGGCAAGAAGGTTCCGGCGCAGATTCAGCGCATGCGGTCGGATGATCTGCTGGCGTCAGTGTTTCCCGACGCTGCCGCTTGTTTCGAAAACATCGAGGGCGAGCGGAAGATTCCGGACCATCCGCTGGTGGGCGAGGTGATGAAAGATGTGCTCACCGAGGCGATGGATGTGGAGGGGCTGAAGTCGCTGTTGCGCGGGATGGCTTCGGGGGAGATTCGCATGCTGGCGGTGGATACTCCGGTACCGTCGCAGTTTTCGCATGAGATTCTGAATGCGAATCCGTATGCGTTTCTGGACGACGCGCCGCTGGAAGAGCGGCGGGCGCGTGCGGTCAACATGCGGCGGATGCTGCCGGAGTCGGTGCTGGAGGAAGTGGGCGGGCTCGACGCCGGCGCGATTGCGCAGGTGCGGGAAGAGGCTTGGCCAGATGTGCGGGATGCGGATGAACTGCACGATGTGCTGCATACGCTGGTGGCGCTGCCGGAAGGCTTTGGACCTGTGTGGGGACAGCCGCACCCGGCTGTCCGGTCGAGCGAAGCTCGACGGAGTTTGGCTGCCGGTGAACTGGTCTTGGGCGGGAGCGGATCGGCTTTCCTGAGCCGGGCGGACGAGGGCGTCCGCCCCTCCACGGATTTTTCGAGCGCGTGGCTGGGATACTTTGAACGGCTGGTAAGCGAGGGGCGCGCGGGAGTGGCTTCGTTGGAGGGGCGGCGCTACTGGGTGGCAGCGGAGCGGGCGCGGAGTTTTTCGGCGCTGTTTCCTGGAGCTAAGTTTGAGCAGGCACTGGCTGATATCGAAACTGGCGATGTTTCTCGGGACGATGCGCTACTCACACTGGTCACCGGTTGGATGTCACATCTGGGGCCGGCGACCGCCTCGCAGCTTGGGGCTGCTTTGGGAGTTCGTGCTTCGGACATCGAGAACGGCCTGCTGCGGATGGAGGCGAGCGGGACAGTGCTGCGGGGCAGCTTTACGGGCGGCTCCGGCACGCGGGCGGGGGCGCCCGCGCCACAGGAGCACGAGACAGAATGGTGCGAGCGGCGGTTGCTGGCGCGGATTCATCGGCTGACTGTGGGCATGCTGCGCAAGCAGATTGAGCCGGTAACCCCGGCTGCGTTCATGCGCTGGCTGATGCGGTGGCAACATGTGGCGCCGGGAACGCAGGTGGTTGGTGAGCGCGGGGCCATGGAAGTGCTGCAGCAGTTGCAGGGATTTGAGATTCCGGCGAATGCGTGGGAGCGGCAAGTGCTGGCGCGGCGGATTGCGGATTATGATCCGGCGTGGCTGGATCAGCTTTGCATGACCGGGGCGGTGGGGTGGGGAAGGCTGTCGCCACATCCGGCGACTGTGGATTCGGGAGGGAAGGCCAGCGCAAGCGGAGATCGAGGTGAGATCGTGGAGGGTGCGGCGCCTCCCCGGCAGAGACGGGTGGTTCCCACGAGTGTTGCGCCGATTACGTTTTTTGTGCGGGAAGAGGCGGACTGGATGGCTGTCAGCCAAAATCCCCACTTCCGGCAAAGTGCGCCGGAAATGGGGCACCCATCCTCGGAAGAATCGCGCGGGCTTAGCCACGGGGCGCTGCTCGTGCTGGAATTTTTGCGGCAGCGCGGGGCTTCGTTTTTTGCGGACATCGTTCGCAGCACCGGGAAGCTGAAGGCGGAGATTGAGACTGCACTTTGGGAACTCGTCGCCGCGGGTGTGGTGACTGCGGATGGGTTCGACAATCTTCGGGCGCTGATCGATCCTAAGCGGAGGGCGGGGCAGGGGAGTGGGCGCAGCACACGTCCGCGGCATAGTTCGGGGCGGTGGGCGCTGCTGCATGCGGATGTGGCAGTGGAGCGTCCGCGTGCGGTGGAGGCGGCTTGCTGGATGCTGCTGCGGCGTTATGGGATTGTGATTCGCGATCTACTGGCGCGCGAGTCGAACCTGCCGTCATGGCGCGAGTTGCTGATGGGCTTCCGGCGGCTGGAAGATCGCGGCGAGATTCGCGGCGGGCGGTTTGTCGATGGATTCCTGGGCGAGCAGTTTGCTCTGCCCGTCGCGGTCGAGTCGGTGCGAGGGATGCGCGGCCTGCCGCTCAGTGGGCAGACGATCACTTTGTCGGCGGCTGATCCGCTGAACCTGATCGGGATCCTGGTGCCGGGGGAGCGCGTACCGGCAATTTCTGGCAGGGTTGTAACTTATCTCGACGGAGCCGCGTTTAGCGCTCCCGTTGATCCGGCGTTGAAGAGCGAATCCGCAGCGAGCTGAGGAATACCCCCGTCTTTATTTCACCTCGAAGTTCGCCGGAGCAATGTTGGGATTTTGTAGAACCTTTTCTGCGGTCATCGCCCAATCGTAGATCGTGGTTGTGCCGTTTTGCAGTTCCTGACTGAAGCGAAGATCGTACTGCCGCGGCAGCGTCAGGCCGTTGTCGGTCTGGAAATCGCTGAAGCGCTCCTCGAGAGTGAAGTGAAGTCCCTGCTGGCGGGCATTCTCTATGTCCGTATGGGCGACATTGGCCGATCTGTTTACTGAATAGACTGTCATGACGTGGCGGTGAGTTTCGGGATCGAAATACAATTTGACGGTCATGTTGCCGTTGCTTTTCGACAGATAGTCGATCCCATCCAATTCCCGGCCGTCTACTTTTTTTCGACCGAGACTGCCGAGTTTCACGCGACGATCAGGATTCTGTAGGGCCCAGGTTGTGCCCAGGACTCCGCCCAGCAAACCTTCTTTGACGATGCTGTCCTGGCCGGCGGCGAATCCTCCGATCGAGCTCCACTGGTGCGCTAGATTGGCCATGGCAAACGATGTTTTGTCGCCGTCGTAAACGAATTGTTCTCCCCACCACTTATCGTTGCCAAACTTCATTACGAACTTCGATTTCCGATCCTGGGATAAGCGTTGCCACGTGCCGGAGGTGTCGCCCGCTCCGCCAACCACGATCTTGAACCGAAGTGTGCCCTGAACGGCCAGGGATTTTACGGCCGCCCGCGCCTCCGCCGTGCCGATCGAAGCAAGGTGTTGGGCAACGAGATCTTCGGCCTTCGTGTCGGCGGCAGTGGCTGGCGAAAGGGCAGCGATCCACAAGCAGATCATGACCAGGTATCGCATTGCGAATCTCTCCTGTAAGTCGGTCAGGGATTCTACTCTGAACCTGGACGTTTTTGCCGAGCTTGCAAAGAAATCAATGCCGTCGAAGACATAACGACGACGGAGTGTGTTAACAGCCAGACTTGTGCAGGACAAGAAAAAAGTCAGGAACTCGATGAGGGGGTCCCCCGAGTTCCTGACATTGCGATCTCAGCGAGAACAGATCGAAAGCGCTTCCCCCGTCGCTTTGCCGAGAATCCGCATTTCACTAAAGTGCATGCCGAATACCAATCGAAGCGCGGGATCTGGCGCGACGGGGTCTTGTCTTATAACCGACTCATTTGCTTCTACTTACATTCTGCCTTAGGAGGGCTGTGCGGTCGCGGTGCGGCAGGTCAGGTCTCGGCATGGACTATCCGATTCGATAGTCGGTAATCCGTTCGGATATCAGGAACGTTTGAGGCAGAGCATGCATTTCTCTCTACTCTGTGATAAGAAGTTCTACTACACGGAGTGGGGGACACAGATTGCTTCCTAGACTGCTGGTTACAGCCGGGCCCTTGAGAGACTCCACCATTCCGTTGCCTGAGGGGGAATCCACGCTCGGCCGCGATCCCACCAATGCTGTGGCCGTGGTGGACCCGTCCGTGTCGCGCAAACACTGCCTCTTGCGGCAGGGGGAAGACGGCCGCTTCCAGGTTAAGGACCTGGACAGCCGCAACGGCACGCTGGTCAACGGACTGGCCGTGAAAGAGCAATGGCTGCACCACGGGGATGAGATCGCGACCGGCGATTCGGTGTTCCTGTTTCTGCTGGAGGACGACGATCGCGTGCGCGCCAGCCGCGTGGAGTTTGACGATTGCCATCCTGCCGCCGAAACCAAGGTGATTCATCCCAAGGAAGTGATCTACCTGCAGCCGGACCGGTTGCTGAAGGAGTTGCCGGCAACCTCGCCGCTGGCGCGCAATCTGAGCGCGTTGCTGAAGATCAGCCGGGTGGTGCATGCCATCCGCGACCTGGAAGAGTTGCAGGCGCAGTTGCTGGACCTGATCTTTGAAGTTGTGCCTGCGAGCCGCGGCGCGATCATGCTGGCGGATGGCGGAGCGCAGGAGTTCAGCTCGCTTTATGCGCGCACGCGGCAAGCGGGCCAGTCGCAGTTGGTCCGAGTCAGCCGCACCATTGCTTGTCAGGTGATGAGTGAGGATGTCGCGATCCTGGGCATGGATGTGCCGGCCATCGATAAGCTGCGCGATGTCGAGAGCCTTGCGGTTTCGGAAGTGCGATCGCTGCTGTGTGTGCCGCTCAGCGTTTTTCAGCGGGTGATCGGATGCATCTACCTTGACAACACGAATGCCGGCGGCCGCTTCAATGAAGATCATCTGCAACTGGTGGCGGCGATTGCCGGCATCTCGGCGGTGGCGCTCGAAAATGCGCGGCGGCAACAATGGCTGGAGCAGGAAAATCAGCGCTTGATGGCTGAGATCAAGCAGGAGCAGAGCCTGATCGGCGAGGCCCCGCGTATGCGGGAGATTTACCAGTTCCTGGCGAAAGTTGCTCCTGCGGACTCGACTGTGCTGATTGAAGGGGAGAGCGGTACGGGCAAGGAATTGGCGGCGAGGGCGTTGCATCGCAACGGCGGGCGCGGTAACAAGCCGTTCGTTGCGATCAACTGTGCGGCGATTCCAGAGACGCTGCTGGAGAGCGATCTGTTCGGCCACGAGCGCGGAAGCTTCACCGGAGCGACGGCGCAGAAAAAGGGACGGCTGGAGGTCGCCGACGGCGGCGTGGTTTTCCTGGACGAGATTGGGGAGTTGGCGCCGGCGCTGCAGGTGAAACTGCTGCGCGTGTTGCAGGAGCGCGAATTTGAGCGCGTCGGCGGAACGCACACAATTAAGGTGGATATTCGGCTGATTGCGGCGACGAATCGCGACCTGAACGAAGCGGTGCGGCTGGGTGTCTTTCGCCAGGATCTGTACTATCGGCTGGCAGTCGTGAAGTTGACCATGCCGGCGCTGCGGGACCATAAAGAAGACATCCCCATGCTCACGCGGCATTTCGTGCAGAAGTATGCCAAGCGCTGCAAGGTGAAGCCGAAGCCGGTCTCGCGCGAGGCCATGGCCGCGCTGGTGAACTACGACTGGCCGGGCAACATCCGCGAACTGGAGAATGCCATTGAACGAGCGCTGGTGATGGGCTCGCCGGAGATGGTTCAGTTGGAGGACTTGCCGGAATCGCTTCTGGAGCAGGCTCCGGCAGAGGACATGACCGAGGGCAAATACCAGGCCAGCGTCAAGGCTGTGAAGAAGCAGTTGATCATTGACGCCGTGGAGCAGACCAATGGGAATTATGTGGAGGCAGCGGTGATTCTGGGTATGCATCCGAATAATCTGCACCGGTTGATCCGCAATTTGGGGCTGAAGGATGCGATTAACGAGAAGTTGAGAGAGGCTTCGAGGTTGGCGCCGAGGGCGCGCGTGTCGGGCGGCGCGGCGTAAGTGGTGAACTCATTCTTCGGTTAAGCTGTCGGCACCGTCGAGCTTCGCTCGACCGGACAGCCGAAGGCGGCCTCCCCACATAAACCTCTCTTTACTGCGTTTACGGCAGAGGTAGTTGCAATAAGCGGGCGGGATCGAGGTAGGTGCCTTGCCAGCGGACGGCGACGTGGAGGTGCGGGCCGGTGGCGCGGCCGGTGCCGCCGCTCAGGCCAATCTCCTGGCCGCGTTTCACGGAGTCTCCTTCTGTCACCTTGAATTCCGAGAGATGCAGGTAGAGGGTTTCGAGTCCCTGCCCGTGGTCGATCACTACGAAGTTTCCTTCAAAATACAAGGGGCGCGCCAGCAGCACGGTGCCATCGTTCATGGCAAGAACCGGCGTGCCAGTGGGGACGCGGTAATCGAGACCCTGGTGCGGGCTTTGCGCCTTGCCGTTGAAGATGCGCTGCGAACCGAAGACGTCGGAGATGGCGGCATCAGCCGGGGCTTTGAAGTTTCCATTCCATTCACGGGCCGGCGTAACGCGGTTCAAATACTCCTGCTTGGTCTTGACGCCTTCAGCGGCTTGAGCTTGCTGCTCGGGATTGGGCTCGGTGAATTTCTTTTCCACCGTGAGTTCGACCTTGATCTGAGGATATTTGGTTTTGGCGACGGCGAAACTGCGAGTGAAGTTCAAGGTCGTCTTGCTTGCGCTCATTCCAACTAGATCGAGAGCATACCTTCCCGGAGCAGTCTCAATGCTGACGCCCGCGAGCGCGAACCATGTTTTCGTTGCCGGGCTGTAGCCGAAGGTGAGTTGGTGGTCCAGCCACTTGCCGGTCAGGGATTCGAGTTTCGCTGGCGCCTTGACCTGGAACAGTACCGGACCGCCATTAACCAGCCGCCCTGGTTGAGCGTTCACGGTCCAGGTGACCGCCGAGGCGGGAAGAATGGCGCAGAGGAAGGTCGTCGCGGCAACGTAGGCCATAGTGTGGACACGACTTCGCAGGATTCTTCCGTGACCACGACAGCTTGTACGTTTTATCTTCACCTCATCAGCCTAGCACTTTGCCGAATCGGCGCGCCTATAATCGCGGTCATGCGCATCCGGATTCTCAACGGCCCGATGGTCCTGCTGTTGTGCGGACTGAGCATCGCGCAGAACGCTGCTCCTGCGAAATCGCATGCGGACCGGGTGGTCGTGCTCAAGAAAGCCCGCACGCTGCAACTGCTGAGCCAGGGCAAGGTAATCAAGGCCTACAAAGCAGCTCTAGGCGGGGATCCCATTGGGGCGAAGACGCGTCAAGGGGACCACAAAACACCCGAGGGCGTTTACGTGTTGAATTTCCGCAACGCGCACAGCCAGTACTACAAATCGATCCACATTTCTTATCCCAATGATCATGATCGAGCCGAGGCGCGTACGCACGGAGTCTCGCCGGGAGGAGATGTGTTTGTGCATGGGCTGCCCAATGGCTACGGTGCGGTAGGCGCCGCTCACCGTCTCAAGGATTGGACCGACGGATGCATCGCGGTGACCGACGAAGAGATCGACGAAATCTGGGGCAGCGTCTCCGACGGAACGCCGATCGAGATTAAGCCGTGAACGAAAGAGCGAACGCTTTGCGCGGTTTTGTCATCTGAAGGGTATGAATCCCGACCTCACGCCATCCTTTCGATACGACTTTCGCATTCCTTCCGAGCCGGCGCCACCGCCGATCAAAGAACCAAATCCGCCTGAAAATCCAGACGTGCCCATTCGTGAGCCAGACCCTGAAGATCCAGGGCAAATCTGATTTTGGGATGCTACTGAGAGGAACCTGGTGGACCTGGTCGGATCGAACCGACGACCTCCCGGGCGATGCCGGGGCGCGCTCAGCTGTGCGGGGTTGACGCGTCTATCAATTCTTGAATCGAACGATGCGACTTCCAACTCTTAAGCTGCCGCTCGCGCGATAGTGCCTGGGTCAAGGTATCGAACCGCGCTTGATAACCAACGCCCATGGTCCTCATCCGCGGGTTGAAATCGTCTGTCCGCGGTTGTGTTCCTTCAGGCGGTCGGCAAAAACCGCTAAAATCGGCGTGTTTTGCTACCAAAATGCTACCAAAAACAGGTGCTGCCGAGGGCTGACCGCGGGGGACAGCCCTTTTCTACTCACATAAGTGTTCCATTGAAGGCGGTAATGGGTGTAAATGGGCGCGTGTTTGGGTAGTTTGACTAATTGGGTTTAATTGGGTGTATCATCGGGTGTCATGATCCAGCCCGCAAGCCTCAAGATTACCCCAGAAATTCTAGGCTTCATTGCCGAACTCGATGAATTCAAAGGGGCTTGGCGAGCTCTAGGTACCTTGGCTCCCGACCGTCTATCCGCCCTCCGCAGGGTGGCCACCATTGAAAGCATCGGATCGTCCACCCGCATCGAAGGCAGCAAGCTCTCCAACAGGGAAGTTGAAAAGCTGCTGGCCAACCTTGAAATCAAGTCTTTCCATACGCGGGACGAGCAGGAAGTGGCCGGCTACGCCGAAACCATGGAGCTGATTTTCCAGTCCTGGGACGAGATCACCCTGACAGAAAACCACGTCAAGCAGATGCACCGCGACTTGCTCAAATACAGCGAAAAGGACGCGAATCATCGCGGCGAATACAAGACCCAACCCAACAGCGTCGCGGCCTTTGACGAGACTGGAAAGCAGATCGCCATCGTGTTTGAAACGGCTGCCCCGTTCGACACCCCGCGCCTGATGACGGAAGTGGTCGGCTGGGCGAGGGAAGAACTGGAGAGCCGGCAGCTGCATCCCTTGCTGGTCATAGCCATTTTCCTCGTCGTATTTCTTGAAATCCATCCTTTTCAGGACGGCAACGGTCGTGTGAGCCGCATCCTGACCACACTGTTGCTGTTGCGCGCTGGCTACGCCTATGTTCCCTATAGCTCACTGGAGAGCGTGATCGAGCACAACAAAGAAGGTTATTACCTCGCGCTGCGTCAGACGCAAGGGACGATCAGAACCGACACGCCGAACTGGCAGCCATGGGTCTTGTTCTTCCTGCGCGCGCTTCAACAGCAGATGAAGCGGCTGGCCAAGAAAGTCGAAAGAGAGAAAGTTGTTCTATCTGCCTTACCCGAATTGTCCGTGAAAATACTCGAGTACGCCCGTGAGCACGGACGCGTGACCATTGGCGATATCGTTAAACTCACCGGCACGAGTCGGAACACTCTCAAGCAGCACTTCCGACAGCTTCTGGAAAAAGGCCACCTGGTAATGCACGGCAGAGGTCGCGGCGCCTGGTACGGGTTGGCATAGAGCCCAGAACCTTGGGCCAATGACGAAGATTAAGTACCTATGCGGGCCAACAGGAAACTTAGCCCAGGCACGACGGATAAAAAGTTTGCGTGCAGCGGGTCCCTGCAAAAGGACAATCAAACTGCTCTAGAAGCACTAGTCTCCAAAACCGAACACTCATGAGAAAAAAACCGACCACCCGCGACGACTGGAAACTGCGCAAGATGCCAAAGTCCTACGCTAAAATCCCGGTGAGCCGTCGCTTTTCAGAAAGAGAGATAGAGAAGATCAACTGGGTTTTCGTCCCGACAATATGGATGAAAAGTGGTTCATCTTCTATTAAGAAGATCGCCTGTACGTACACAGAAGTTGCGGGGTGTCCGCTTTTCGTCGGGTTGGAACTCGTCTCCCGCATCGCAACGACAACTGACGTTTACATGCAGGAGATTCCGGAGAGCGGGCAGAAGACGGTCGATGCCATCAGTACCGAGCTTCGACTCCTTCCTAATTTGGAAGAGGTCACGCGCGGGACGACGGTTTTGCTACCAAATGCTACCAAACTGAAAAGTGCGGTACCTGTAACTAGTTGAAAATTTGGTGGACCTGGTCGGGATCGAACCGACGACCTCTTCCATGCCATGGAAGCGCGCTCCCAGCTGCGCCACAGGCCCACTGTTTGGGGGATACGACTACGAGCTGTCCGTTGCGGACAACCTCAATCATTCTCGCTGACCGCGCGTAGATAGTCAACGCAACACGGCGTTACCTTCGCTCAAACGCGGAGGCGCACGTCGTCATCGTTGCTGCGTCTGCGCTAAAGCTATTCCCGGTTAATGGCCCGCATGATCTCGTAAGCAAGGTCAGAAATGGCGTGGGCGATGTCGTTCAGGACTCCCTCGTAGGCGAGGAAGCCGATAATGATCAGAGTAGTGGCGGCAGTGCAGACTAGAAAGCCCTGACGGCTAACGCGGGCAGGCGTGGGCATAAGTTCGTCCTCACGATACGACCGCCCCCTCGAAAGCGCGGCTTCTAGGTGCCGCACTTGGCGGCGTCACGAAAAGGCCGGACGGATTCGTGCGGGGAAGCAACCTTCCGTTGGGCCCGATTTCTCGTGGCTGCCTAGCGCGCGATTATACAGAAGTTGCCACTCAACGCTACGAATTTATGAAAGCCACTCAAAATCTGCCGCGCAAGGCGTGTGGGACAATATTTTGCCAACTTCTGGAATTCGACCGTTTCTTTCCACAGGCACTTCTGGCATAATTGATCGTGCACCCCACCTGCACAATTTCAAACACACAATTTAGAGCGAGGAAGAGATGCCAGCGAAGTACATCTTTGTAACGGGCGGAGTTGTGTCTTCACTCGGCAAGGGATTGGCCGCGGCTTCAATCGGCTGCCTGCTGGAGAGCCGGGGAATGAAAGTCAACCTCATGAAGTTCGACCCGTATCTGAATGTGGATCCGGGAACGATGTCGCCGTTTCAGCACGGCGAAGTCTTCGTGACCGACGACGGCGCCGAGACTGATCTTGACCTGGGTCACTACGAGCGCTTCACCCACGCCAAACTTTCTCGCGACAACAACTGGACGACTGGGCGCCTCTACGAGCAGATCATCGCCAAGGAGCGCCGCGGCGATTATCTGGGCAAGACGGTGCAGGTGATTCCGCACGTCACCAACGAGATCAAGGCGGCGATGAAGAAGGTCGCGCAGGATGTGGATATCGCCATCGTCGAAATCGGCGGCACGGTCGGCGATA
>Ga0066790_10001197_pt1 | contig 10809 bp, 8 predicted proteins | sample OrgsoiDNA2013050_FD_70963 | JGI IMG/M metagenome (GOLD analysis project Ga0066790, IMG submission 70963) | Permafrost soil microbial communities from the Arctic, to analyse light accelerated degradation of dissolved organic matter (DOM) -... | ecosystem: Environmental > Terrestrial > Soil >...
GGTGGCCTGCTCACAGATTTATTCATGGCCATTCCTTCATGCGCCGCATTGAACGACGAGATGCCCTTCCGGCCGCTTTTGCGTGCGCGCACCCGGATTAACGACGACCGTGGTAAAGTTAGAGACGACGAGCGCCGGACCGGTAACGACCAACGATTCCGGCAGCCTTTCCAGATGATAGGTCGGCGCTTCGACTTGCCCGGTCTCGCGGAAGAACATCGACCGCATCACCGGCGCTACCGACGCTCCGGCCGCTTCGACGAGCGTGATCGACTCGCCACCCGGCCCCGCACAACGCGCTATCGCGCGCCAACTCATAATCTCGACTTCGTCGCCGTCATCCCTAAAGCTGAACAGCTCGGTATGGCGCTGATGAAAATCGGCAACGAGATCGCCGACGCCGGCTCGGGCGGTGAACTTGCCGGCGCGCAGCGGAACTTCAAGCTCCCAGACCTGGCTGGGATAGCGGCCTTCCATGCTGAAATCGATATGGCATTCGTCAGGCGCGCGGCCTGCTTTGTCGAAGAACTTTTGGCACTGCTCGGTAAGGTCCGCGAGGATGGCGTTGGCCTTATCGCTATTGAACGACGACGACGTCATGAAGGAAGTGCGGCTGAACTCTGTCGACATTTCCGAGAGAACTGCGCCAGCTGCGCTGAGCACCGCGCCGACGCCGGGAAAGATGACGGTTCCGCAACGCAGCCGACGGGCAATCGAGACGGCATTGATGCCGGCGGCGCCGCCCCCGCCGATGATGACCGTGTCGGCCGGATCGATACCCTGCTTGACGGTAATGTCCTCGATGGCATTGACCATGCTCTCGGTCGTGAGATCGAGGATCGAAAGCGCTGCCTCCTCAATCGACACCCCGAGGGGACCTGCCACCTTGTCGGCAATGGCGTCTCGCGCCGCGTCGGCGACGAGACCCATACTGCCGCCGAGAAAGAAGTTCGGATCGATATAGCCGAGCAGGACCGCAGCATCCGTCACCGTCGGTTGCCTGCCGCCTCGGCCATAGCATACCGGCCCCGGCGTGGAGCCGGCGCTCTCGGGGCCCACGCGCAGCAATCCCATCGCATCGACGCTGGCGATGCTGCCACCGCCGGCCCCCACGCTCTTGACGTCGACGGATGGAAAGCCGGTGAAATGTCCCTGATAGACCGGACCAAGCCAGGTGTCGCGGGTCCACGGGATCACTCCCGCGCGTACCAGGCTCACGTCGAACGTTGTGCCGCCGGCATCGGTGACAATCGCCGTATTCGCGTTTTCAAGCTTCGCAAAGTGCCGGCCGGCAACCGGCGCCATCGACGGGCCGGAGTTCAATGCCAGAATCGGCCGATCCGCCAGTTCGCTGAGTTCGATCAATCCGCCCTGCGACGTGACCGCATGAATCTGTCCGCTCAACCCGCGCGCCACCAGGTTCTCGCGCAACGAACGCAGATAGTGGCTCATGACCGGCTTCAGCGACGCATCGATGCCGCAGGACGATGTCCGCCGATACTCGCGCACGGTCGGGTTGATGCGATGGCCGAGCGTATACGGCACGTCAGGAAGATGACGATCGAGTAGCGCTGCCATCTGCAACTCGTGCGCCGGATTGACGATCGACCACAGGAACGAGACGGCAACGGCCTCGATCTTCGAGGCCTTCAGTCTTTCAATCACCCGCAGTGCTGCCGCCTCATCAAGCGCCTTGTGGACACGACCGTCGGCGCACACACGTTCCGGAATCTCGAAGGTGAGTGCTCGTGAAATATAGCCCGACGGGTAGGAAACATCGTAGTTGAACGGATCGGTCCGTCCGCCTTCGCGAATCAGCAGAATATCCGGATGGCCCTGAGTTACGAGCAGCGCCGTGCGGGCCACGTTACCGGTCACCACGGCATTGATGGCGCGCGTCGTCGAATGGAACAGGCTCTCGGTCTCGCCCAACAGCTTTTCGATGCTGGAGCCCCTGCTGGCGGCGGCCAATTCAAGCCCCGCGACGATCCCTTCGATCGGATCCGGATAGGTTGTCGAAGCCTTGAAAGCTTCGGCCTTGCCGCCACTCGATGTCAGCAGGATGTCGGTAAACGTACCGCCAACGTCGATCGACAAACGCATCGGCTAACCCTCAGGTGCGCGATCCGCACTTTTGTTCGGCTTGCTTCGGTTGAAGTTGCTTGCAATAGGCATGCCAGCCCCGTCGCCTTTCCCAGCACTGGCATCGCTGGCGGTAGTCTGGAACGCAGGCATCACCTCGTTTTCAAAATAGTTGTTCACGGGCTCAAATTGTTGCCTAATCGCGCAATGCTTTAGCGCATACATCTGTTGACCGGGCAGCAAGCGAGGACGCGTGAAGAAAGCCAAAGCGGCGAAGACACCGCGCAAGAAAAAAGCGGTTGCGCCCGCCAAACACAAGGATGGCTTTCATCTCGGCGCGCGGCTGAAGCACGCGCGTCTCTTGCACCAGATGCGCCTCAAGGACGTCGCGGCGCGTGCCGGCTGTTCCGAAAGTATGCTGTCCAAGATCGAAAACGAATTGGCTAGTCCGTCGCTGACGACACTACATCGGCTTTGCAAGGCGCTGACACTGAGCATCTCGGATCTCCTAAGCAACGGGAAGGTTGATCCGTGGGTCATCATGCGGCCCGATCAGCGCAAGACGATCGGCCATCGCAATGCTGCGGGATCCGAAGGCGTCTCGGCCGAAGTCCTGATTCCATCGGCCGAGGGGCGACTGCTCGAGGGTTTTTTGGTCGTCATCGAACCCGGCGGTAATACCAACGGCGTCCTGCAGCACAAGGGCGAAGAGGTTGGATATGTGGTGGAAGGTCAGCTCGAGTTGACGATCAACTCCGAAGTCCGACTCCTGAACGCGGGTGACTCCTTCTACTTTCCCTCCAACTTGCCGCACGCCTATCGCAACCCCGGCAAGACGGGATTGCGCGTCGTCTGGATCAATACGCCGCCGACGTTTTGAGTTGGCGCCATCGGGGTGGGCCTCACGCGCTCATCAACTGCGGCGCCATAGCGTGACGGTACTTCATTAATGGCAACACCTTCTCGACCACGAGCTGCAGGTCCTTCTCGTAGTCCGGAAAGATAAAGCAGACACCGGCTATGCCGTTTTCGGCCAAACCATCGAGATAGTTCGCTACCGTCTGGTAGGATCCGGCGACATAGGGAATCGCCATGAACGTCTGCACGGCGAGGTCCTTATAAGTCGCGCGCGAAAAATCCATGCCCGCCACCCTCGCCCATTCCGCCATCGCGGCCTTGTCGCTGGTCTCAATGTAGTAGTCCCGGCGCGCGTTCGCTTTTTCGTCGGTTTCGTTGACGATCACGGTCAGCAGCACATAGGCACCCACCTTGCGGCCAAAGCTATCGGCGACGCTGTGCAACTGGCTGTTCAGCCGCCCCAGATCTTCCAGGCTGTCGTCCTGGCCGCCGAGAAAACCGAAATCCGCGTGCTCGGCGGTGAACCGGATGCCCCTCTCCGACTGTCCTGCGCAGATGATCGGAATCTCCCGCGATGGCTTAGGATAAGATTTGCAATCTTCCAGCGAGAAGAAGTCGCTCTTGTAGTTGACCCGCTCCTCGCGCCAGAGCGCCCGCAGGATAGCCAGATATTCGGTGGCGTATTCGTAGCGCCGCTTGAAATAGTCGTCGCCGCCCCACAGCCCCATTTGCGAGTATTCCAGCTTATTCCAGCCACTGACGATGTTGACGCCAAAACGGCCCTTGCTGATGTCGTCAATGGTCGCCGTCATTTTCGCGATGACGGCCGGATGTACGGTCGGAATAGCGACGGAGGCATAAAGCTGGATGCGCGAGGTCACTGCAGCGCAGGCCGCCATCAGCGTGAACGATTCCAGCGAATAGTCCCAGTGCGCGGTCTCGCCGCCAAACCCGCGCCACTTCACCATCGACAGCAGGAACTGAAAGCCGGCATTCTCGGCAATCAACGCATTCTTGCGGTTAAGTTCCCAGGTTGGAAAGTACTGCGGTGGCGAGCCTGTTGCCATGATCGCGCCGCCTTTGGCGTTGGGCAGGAATATCCCGAGATCGAGCGGACGCACCATAATTGACCTCCGGCGATGCCTTGGATCGATCGCCGATCTTTCATCATATTCAAGTTACTTGCACGACGATATGTTGTGCAGGCGTGCCGGAATATGCGGCATCGCCCACGGGTTACGGAGGCCGCCTGGTGAGGAAAACGTAGTTTCGAGAGCGTCGCCAGGATTCGCGCACGAGCGGCCAGGCCCGCCAGCACAGATACTGTGGCGCAAGATGGCGCGCATTTGGCTCGCGCGCTACACCGGACCTGTGACGTTAAACTTAGCTTTCGTTTTCAGGCGGAAAGATCCCGCGCGGAATGCGGACGCGAACGCCTTGCCGGCCGTCGACCACCTGCGTGACGCCAAAATCGCATGCGACGCTCATCAGCGAATGGGCGTCGTTGCGGCGAAGATCCTGATGGTCGGTCACCAGCTTAAGCATATCGACTGAGGCCTTTCGCATCGCTACATTCAAGTCTTCATCGAATCCGTGAACGATCCATTCCGACGGCGTTTCCAGCAGTGGCGACGGGAAGTGGAAATCCTTGCGCACAAAAACCTGAAACAGCACGTTCAGCGACGCCTCGATAGCGGTGCCACTCAACTCGCCATCACCTTGCGAAATGTGCGGGTCACCGATCGAAAACAACGCGCCATCAACCATGACAGGGTAATACATCGTCGCACCCGCGCCGATCCGCCAGTTGTCGATATTGCCGCCGTGCAGATCGGGCGGAATGGTGCTGACTCTGCCTTTCTCATCGGGCGCGACACCGGCGGTGCCGAGATTTGGACGCACCGGCACACGAATGCCCTTGAGTGCCGGCTCGCGGCAGCAATCCTTGGCGTGCGTGATGCGGCCCGGCGTCAGGTATTTCTCCGTCACGTCGTAGGCGAACAGCGCACTGGCCTGCCGGCTGTTGCCGTCGAGCTGGTAGATCGTGACGCGTTCGGTCTCGCCGAATTCCTTGTAGAGATAGCCCCAGTTGGCGGCCAGGTTCGAGCCGTATTTGAGGCGCGGAATCATCTGAAGGTAACGCACTTCAAGAATGTCGCCGGCTTTGGCCTCATCGATGTAGATCGGCCCGGTCATGATGTGGACGCCGGGGTTGCGGTCGTTTTCGGGAATGCCGTCGAAGATTGCAGTGATGCCCTCGTCCATCAGCAGTTCCGGCGCATCGCCGGCGTGATGCATCACCGCTTCGGCGCGAACTATATCGCCACTTCTGATACGCAAGGCTGGCGCCAGGCTGGCGTCGAAGTAACCCCAGTGACAGGTCTTCGGTGTCGCGCGCAAGGTGTGCAACGCTGGCTCGGTGGCGCCCAAGGCTTCCGTTCGTTCTTTGGATTTCAAGGTCATGGGCGCGCTCCTCGCTAAGATTTCAAGCAATCAAGCAAGAATGCAGCCAGCGTCGGCTCGAATCCGCCGTGTCGCTGGCGCCTGGAAACGACGTGTTATCCTGGTTTCAGAAAGACGATGCGTTCGGCTGCCGAAAGCTTGAGCAGCTCACAAGCTGCGAGATCGCTGCAAGACTTGATCCGCGTGAGCAGGATTGCGCTTGGTTTGCGGCCCCTTAGCGAGTAGCCCGCGGCGACATTCCCATACGGCGAGTTTTGGCGTTTGCCCGCCACACGGGCAAGCTAGCTTAAACCATAAGCAAGTTCATTTATCTGTGTGACAGCGACTTGAATGAGATTGCCTGGGCGAGATGGCCGGCATGCGCGTTCCGATGGCAATCGCACGAAAAGACAGCCAATGGCATGTGTTTTGCTCGAGTTTATACCAAAACAGGAGAGGCGCATGGGCGAACTAGAATTTTTCTCGGCAAAGAATTTCGCCCTCCAGAAGGGCGGGGCGCTCCCGGAGGCACTGCTCGGGTTCAAGACCTGGGGTACCCTCTCCCCCAACCGTGACAACGTCATCGTTTCCCCGACCTGGTTCAGCGGCGACCATAACGGCGCGGAAGCGGCCCTGATCGGCAGCGATCGCGCCTTGAACCCGGACAAATACTTCATCGTCGTGCCAAACATGCTAGGGGGTGGCGTGTCCTCCTCGCCCAGCAATACGCCAGCCCCGTTCGAACGCACCCGGTTTCCGCGCATCACCCTTTACGACAACGTATTATTGCAACGGCAGATGCTGAGCGAACGCTTCGGTGTCGAGCGGATCAAGGCCGTCGTCGGCTGGTCGATGGGCGCAGGTCAGACCTTCCAGTGGAGCGCGCAATATCCCGATATGGTCAAGGCCATCGTGCCGCTGTGCGGTTCGGCAAAAACCGCTCATTTCAACAAGGTGTTCCTGATTTCGCTGAAGCGGGCGCTGGAACTGGATCCGGTATTTGCCAACGGTTTCTATACATCGCCGCCGCTGGAAGGGTTGAAGGCCTTTGCCGCGATCTATGCCGGCTGGGGATTCTCCGAGCCGTTCTTCCGCACGGAGGAATTCCGCAAGATGAACGCCAAAACCAGCGAGGAGTTCGTCGAGTACTATTGGGAGCCGGCTTTCATCCACCACGACGCCAACAATCTTCTGGCTATGCTGTGGACCTGGTTCAATGCCGACATCAGCGACAGCCCGGCCTATAACGGGGATTTCGACAAGGCGCTTGGCGCGATCAAGGCTCGCACGATCATTTGCCCCGGCCAGTACGACAGCTATTTCCCGCCGGTCGACAGCGTCTATGAGGCCAGCAAGATACCGGGCGCCGAGTGCCGCCCGATTCCGTCAATTTGGGGACACATGACGCTATGGAATCCGGATGACCGACCGTTCATCGACGCCGCGATCAACGATGCACTGAGTGACGCCTAAAGCTTCCGCGCTGCTTCCGGCATGCGATCCATGACCCACTGATCGAAGGTGTGCACGAGATCGTCGCGCCAGGACAGCGGACCCGGCTGAAACAGCCGCGAATGCAGCGCGCCTTGCAGCTTTTCCAGCACGCTGACATCCTCGCGGGCGACGCTTTCCCACCGCTTGTAATAGGGCGCGGCGTCAGCCTCAAATGTCGGTCGTTCAACCGTCTTGCGCGGGAAGCAACCGCCGATCGACAGCGCCGTCCGGTCGGCCGCGACCGGGCGCACGGTCAACCACCACATGCAGTCCTGCGCGCAGCAGAACTGCGTCGTCGGGTGCAGAAACATGAAGAACGTGCCTTGTTGAGCCTGGTCCGACAGACCCTGGATGGGCTCGAATGGCGGCTCGTCGCCATTCATGACCGCAATGCTGCTCTTGGACAGCACCTGCATGCCCATCCACTCGCCCACGCCTGAGAAACTTACCGACTTCTGCGCGCCGACTGTATTCGCGTGCACGGTGCCGGTGTGATAGGATTCCATCGCGTTTTCAACGAGAAGCTTCCAGTTGCACTTGGCTTCAAGATCCTTGCGCCAGGTGACGACCATGTCATCCATGTTGTGCGAAGCGAGCAGATCGGCGAGATCGCCGATGTCTTCCTTCAACGACGGCGCGTCGTTGCTGTAGTTGATGAAAACAAAACCCGCCCAGGTCTCCAGCCGGATCGGCAACAACCCATATTCCGCCTTGTCGAAGCCTTCGGTTTCTTCCATCGAAGGCGCCGCCAATACAGCGCCGTTCAGACGATAGCTCCAGGCGTGATACGGACAGAGGATCATACGCGCGGTGCCGCAGCCTTCGAGCAGCAGCGCGCCGCGGTGGCGGCAGAAATTCGCAAAAGCGCGCAACGTTCCGGTATCGTCGCGCACGATCAGGACAGGGCCGCCCACCGTCTCGATCGAGCTGTACTGGCCAGGATTGGCCCACTCGTCGACACGCCCCACAATTATCCAGCCGCGCGCATGGATGTTCTCGACCTCGGCCTTGAAGAACGCTTCCGACGTGTAACAATTGGCCGACAGGCTGCGCGCCTCCGATAAAGCGGGGCCTTTCCAGATATACCGCGAAGGCTGGAAAGCCGATGGTTTAGTCAGTGCCGTCATGACGTATCTCCAGGCTGACACGAGATTTTCGTGGGTCAGCCACGCAAGATTCGCGCCACTGACTGAGCCGGTGCCGCGCAGAACTTGGCCCGACATGTGCTTGGGAACAGCGTGGAGAGAAGCGATCGAAGGATGACGACATGAGAGGTCCAGCACGGGATTTTCGCGGCTACGGCGGCCAGCCGCCGCACGCGCAATGGCCCGGCGATGCGCGCGTCGCGATCAATATCAACCTGAATTTCGAGGCCGGTGGCGAGCGCTCCATCATGGACGGCGACGGCACGTCGGAGAGCATGCTGACGGACACCGGGTTCCCGGGTTATCCCGGCAAGCGCTGCCCGATCGTCGAGTCCTCCTTCGAATATGGAACGCGCGCCGGTGTCTGGCGAATCTTGCGGATTCTCAGGAAATTCGACGTCAAGTGCAGCGTGCTTGGCGTGGTGAAGTCGCTGGAGAGAAACCCGGAAGCGCTGGCCACATTCATCGCCGACGGTCATGAGATCGTCAGCCATGGTTATCGCTGGCTAGATTATCAGTCGGTCGACGAGGCGACCGAACGCGAGCATATCCGCTTGGCCGTCGAGAGCATCAAGGCGATGACCGGCAAGGCCCCGGTCGGCTGGATGACCGGTCGGCCAAGCGAAAATACGCGGCGGCTGCTCGCCGAACATGGCGGGTTTCTCTACGACCGTGACACGCTCAACGATGAATTGCCCTATTGGGTCGAGGCGGCCGGCGAGCCATACCTCGTGATCCCCTACTCCTATGAAACGAACGACAACCGCCACGACCACAACGGCTTCGGCACCGCCGAGGATTTCGCGCGCTACATGATCGACTGTTTCGACATGCTCTACGAGGAAGGCCTCGACCGGCCGAAAATCATGAGCATCGGGCTGCATGACCGCTTGGTCGGCCGGCCGGCACGCGCCGTCGGGCTCGTCAAATTTCTCGAGCACGTACGCCGGCACGACCGGGTCTGGTTCTGCTCGGGGCAGGATATCGCCGAACACTGGCGCAAGACGCACCCCTATCCCGGCGCTGATAACTCTTGAACAACATTTCGTCGAAAAACATCCTAATTACTGGCGCGGCAGGCCTTGTCGGCGCAGCCGTCGTCCGTCGGCTTGCAGTTGACGAGCAAGTGCTGATCGCGACCGACATACGTGATGCAAATGTTCCGGAGGGCGCGCGCTTTGAGGCCGCAGACCTGACGAACCAGGCGACCATGGCCGCTCTGCTGCGTAACCACGCCGTGGATACGGTGATCCACTGCGGCGCGATTTCCGGACCGATGGTGGCGGCGGACAATCCCCATCTTGTCGCGTCGGTCAATATCGGCGGTACGCTCAATCTGGCTGAAGCGGCGAGAAAGGCCGGCGTTAAACGGTTTCTCGCCCTGTCGTCGATATCGGTCTATGGCGTGCAGACGACGTTGGACCCGGTGACGGAAGATGCCCCGCTCAACGCCAATGACGTCTACGGGGCCAGCAAGATCGCGATGGAAGCGATCCTGCGCGCCTATCGGTACGATCTAGGCATGCCGACGATCGTGCTCCGCATTGCGTCGGTCTATGGCCCCGGCCGCACGACTGATTGTTTCATTCGCGATCTGATCCGCAGCGCGGCCACTGGGACCGCTATCGAACTGTTCGAAGAAGGAGGTCTTCGGCGCCAATTCATCCACATCAACGATGTCGTGCGCGGTATCGTTCAAAGTCTTTCCGCCGGGCTTTGGAACGACTTCGTCTACAATATTGGCGGCGGCGAGTGGCTCACCGAGCGAGAGATTGCCGCGGTCGCCTCGCCGATCCTGCCGCGGCTGCAAATCGCGGCGACCCAGGCGCCTGCCAGATGCATCGATGGCTATATGGGTCCGCTCGAGTTCAGGCGGGCATCAGCCACTTTCGGTTACGCGCCGCAGACAAGCCTCAGCCAGGGCATTGCGTCCTACGCAGCACATCTTGCCACGGCAATTCACTGACCGACCGAAATCGGAGTGGCAAGGTTTTTGCTTGGATATGCCTATCGGACAGCACACAGGATCGGTTTGGGCGTCATCAAAGATCGACAGAGGAGTATCGTCCATGTTTCGTTCGAAGGGTTCACTCTTGGCATTGAGTTCTCTCGGGATCGCCGCCACTCTCCTTGTCAATGCGACGCCGGCATCGGCTGAAGCCAAGTGCGAACCGGACAAGGTTGCGACAAAGTATCCCAGCATCGCCGGCAAGACACTCAAGATCGGCCAGGACGGCGAGAGCCCGCCCTACAGCTACCGTGATCCGAAGGACTTCAAGAACCTGCTCGGTCTCGACGCCGACCTCGCCCGCGAGACCTTTGCCTGCGCCGGCATCAAGATCGAATTCGTGACCGGCGGTTGGTCGGGGCTACTGCCAGCCGTTATTGCGGGCCAGACCGACATGATGTGGGATACGCTCTACTACACGCCAAAGCGCGCCGAACAGGCCGATTTCGTCACCTATCTGACGGCCGCGACCGGCGCGCTCGTCGCCAAAGGCAATCCGAAAGCCATCAAGGCGATGGAGGACGTTTGCGGCAAGCGCGCCACTGCCGGTCTCGGCACCGTCGAGGAAGCCTCGTTCCGCGAACTCAGCAAAAAATGCGAGACCGACGGCAAGAAGGAAATCTCGCTGGTAACCTATCCGGACATGCCGGGCGGCACACGCTTGATCGCGAACGACCGTGCCGACGTCATGACAACCGACTTGAACATGGTGAACTCCTTCGTCAAGGACAATCCGAGCACCTTCGAGCGTGGCTTCATGATCGTCAGCGATTACAAGAT
>Ga0066790_10001200_pt1 | contig 10806 bp, 7 predicted proteins | sample OrgsoiDNA2013050_FD_70963 | JGI IMG/M metagenome (GOLD analysis project Ga0066790, IMG submission 70963) | Permafrost soil microbial communities from the Arctic, to analyse light accelerated degradation of dissolved organic matter (DOM) -... | ecosystem: Environmental > Terrestrial > Soil >...
CGGGCGCTCTTCCCCCCTGCGCGGCGCCTGACGGCACCGCGCAACCCCAAATCCGGTCGGCCCATGCCAGCGAACCCCTGCCGGCCCTCATCAGGCCTGCCCGCTGGCGGTCTGCGATAGCCCATCAGCCATCGCAGAACGTAAGCGGATCTCCGGTGCGGCGCCTCGCCGGTTCGCTCCCTGCCGACTAGGTACTTGTCAAGTGAGCCGACCTAAAGCGATTCGGTGCGCCCAGACCATCCGATATCGGTCGCACGAGCTATGCCGTGGCGGGTCGTATGTTGGCGTTGAGATGAAAGAGGTTGGTGGGGTCGTACTTGGCCTTGATCTGGCTGAGCCGCTGGTACTTCTCGGCTCCGTAGCTGGCGACGACCCGATCTTCCTCGAACTCGGACATGAAGTTGACGTAGCTGGCTACGCCGCCTGCGTGGGGGACGAGGTCCGTCCAGAAGGACCGGACCCATGCCCGGTCGGCTTCGAGCAGTTCGGCGGTGGGTGCCACCGCGGCGATGTTGAGCGCGTACAGGGTCCGGCGGCTTCCCCCGAAAGCGGTGTCCTCCTCGGCCGGTTCGGCATACTTGCCGCCCAGCACGAAGAGAGGCATGAACGACATAGGCGACGCCTTGAGGGGGAAGTGGCGGGCGATGACGTCGATCGCTTCATCGGTCAACTCGTCGAGGTAGACGGCCTTCTCGTAGCCCCGGAAACCCCATGGTGCGCTCTCGTCGAACATCTGCTGCAGCGCGGTGTAGGGGATCGGCGTGTCGAATGTGAACAGCGGCGGGGCTGCCCGCCGAAGATCGTCGACTGCCCGCGAATGAGCGTCTGGGGACCCATGGTCAACCAGGAGAACAGCGTAGCCAGGCGCGCCTTGATGTTCCTCTGGCACAAACGGCGCCGGCGGGGCGTTCAGAGCCGCCAGAAAGATCGCGATGTCGCCGGGTATGTCCCTGGCCTGGTCCCCTATGGCACGAAACGCCTGTGGCCCATGGTCGAGATCCCAGAACGACAGCGACAGCTGTACCATCGGGCCGACCTCGTGCAACCGGAACTCGAACTCGGTCACGACCCCAAAATTGCCGCCACCGCCCCGTACGGCCCAGAACAAGTCCCGGTTCTCCTCAGCTGAAGCCCGCACGATGGCCCCCTCCGCAGTGACGACCTCCACCGACAAGAGGTTGTCACAGCTGAGGCCAGCCTTGCGGCTCAGCCACCCCATCCCACCGCCGAGGGTCAGCCCCGCCACGCCGGTATGGCTTATGAACCCGCCCGGTGCCGCCAGGCCATGCTCCTGAGTGGCCGCGTCCAGCTGCGACCACCGGGTGCCACCCCCACAGCGCGCGCTTTTCGCGAGCGGGTCGACGCTCACATCGCACAGGGCACCCAAATCGATCATGACGGCATCGTCAGCGATGCACGAGCCCGAGAAGTTGTGACCACCGCCACGGACGGCCAGGTCCCGCCCGGATTCCCGCGCGAGCCGGACTGCGGCGGCCACGTCGTCCGCAGAGCGGGCCCGGGCTATCACCCATGGCCGCCGGTCGACGTCACCGTTCCACACGCACTCAGCGCGGACGGCGTCATAGTCGGAGTCATCGGCGGTCACGACCCGACCTGCGAAGCCGCCACGGAATGACTTCAGAACGCCTGCCAACAGATCCGTCATCTGCCCCACCCCCAAGACCGCCGAACCCGGCGACACCGATGTTAAGGTATCGAATCGGAGTGCAGCAAGCAACGATAGTGCCGGTCTCCGCGAAGTGACCCAAATCATCACAAACTGACTGCGTCTCGTTCGGCCAAGGATCACGTTGTCACCTCCTCACTCAGGAAGTCCTGTACGCAGAACGCCGAACGTCCTGATGGCTTGTCCGCGCCGGGCAATTTTCGACTACGAAGACCGCCCAGTAAAGCGGATCAGGAGCGACCCCATGCGCAGTCATATCTCGTGATCCGGCTGGCCATCTCCGGGCAGTTCCTCATGGTCGCCAATGGGCAAGATTCCAATGACCGCCACCGGGTGCCGCCCGCACAGACCCCCACACCGGCCGCAGAACCCTCGCACACTCCCCCGCCTGCCCGTATGGGCCCTGTGCGCCCCGCATGACAGCGGCTACCGCCGCTGGCCTGGGCGGGCGCCGTCCAACCCGTTCCGCTAACCACTTCCTGACCTCACCGATGTCTTGGCGTGGATGCGCCCAGTCCTTCCCCGGCCGCCCGGGCCAGGTCCGCGCCGTCCGGGCGTTCCTGGCCCGCTTCCTGGCCGGGGCACCGGGCACCGATGACGCGGTGCTCTTAATCAGCGAACTGGCCACCAACGCCTGCACCCACAGCGCCAGCAGCAAGCCATCCCGCTGTTCGCCACCGACGAGCCCGCCGGTATAACCGGGGTCAGCCCCACGACCATTCTGGTCCGGCGGGTCAAGCAGGGGGTGGCGGAATGGTTCCGGCTCCAGTTGAAGGAAAAGACCTGGAAAGGCCTTAAGGAACACACGGCCGAGGGATGGAACCTGGGCAAAGTCCCGTACGGGTACGCGGCCGAGCGGGTTACCCATCCAAACCCATCCAAGGCCGCCCAGGGCCTCACCAAGACCCGGCTCGCCCTGGATCCGGACCGGGCCCCGATCGTGGCCCAGAGCTTTGACTTCACCGACCTGCACCACCAGCGCGAAACCATCGAAGCCGAACTTGAGACGCTGGCCAGCGACACCGGGCACGTCTACGACGTGGATCTGCTGGACGAGCTGCCGGAACTGGCCGGCCTGGACGAGCTGCCCGAGCACCTCCAGGCCGAACTGTTCGCCGCGTTCGACATCCAGGTGGTGTGGAACCAGCCGATGAACCAGGTCACCTTCTTCGCCGCCATCACCGACACCACGCCCGGCATCGTCACCGAGCTGCTCGCCCGCACCGGCGGCGACCTCGCCAGCGCTGAGACCGGCCCCAGCCTCACCCACACCCCCGCCAGCAGCAGCAACACCGCGTCAGGATTTACGCGTCTCCCTATCTGCGGAAAACCGACGGCGATCATGGACGACCCGGGGGGCGGGGGGCGGCCGCGGGGTCGGTCGCCCACAGCTCGCGCAGCAGCCAGGCGGCGGCCTTCGGCTGCCGGTCACGGGTGAACACGCCCTTGTGGTTGCCGCCGGGACGGTGCACGGCCTGGGCGGTGGCGAAGTCGGCGAAGTTCCACACGTGCTCGCCGATGACCTGCGGGATCCGGCGGAAGACCCGCAGCGAGGCGGCGATCAGCGCCACCTGGTAGTCCTCGGACCAGACCACCGGGGGCAGCGCGTGCAGGCCGGGCAGCGCGTCGGCGCCGAACTCGGTCACCACGATGGGCTTGCCGTACCGCGCCCAGGCCCGGAGCTCCTCCTCCAGCTGCCTCGTCGCGGCCTCCAGGTCCCCGGGGCTGACGTACCAGCCGAAGTACCGGTTGACGCAGATCAGGTCGAACAGGTCGCTGACCACATCGGCTTCCGGCGGGGCGGTGGCCACGTTCGCGAAGCACACGGGCCGGGTCGGATCCAGCGCGCGCGCCGCAGCCACCAGCGGGGCGAAGTACTCGCGGGCGGCCGGCTCGGCGGTATCGGGCTCGTTCGCGATCGACCAGGCGATCACGCACGGGTGGTTGCGGTCACGGGCGATGAGCTCGCCGATGGCGGTCAGGTGCGCCTCGGCGGCCGCCTTCCCGATCGCTTCGGGGGAGAAGGTGCGCGCACCGTGGTCGCCCATGTTCCCCAGGCTGAGGTGCAGCCCGACGGCGGGCGTCTCGTCGATGACGAGCACCCCCTTCCGGTCCGCATAGTCAAGGACCTCCTCGGCGTAGGGGTAGTGCGAGGTACGGAACGAGTTGGCGCCGATCCAGTCCAGCAGCGCGAAGTCGCGGACCATCCGCGCGTCGTCGTGGCCCTTGCCGCGCAGCGCCACGTCCTCGTGCATCCCGAAACCGCGCAGCCGCACCGGCACGCCGTTGAGCAGCAGGCGGTCCGCGGCCACCCGGACCGTGCGGATCCCGACGGTGAGGCAGTACTCGTCTTCGCCGTGCGTGACCTCCAGCCGGTACAGGTACGGGTCACCGGGCTGCCAGGGCCGGGCCCGGGGCACGGCCAGCTCACCAGCGGGGCCGGCCGCACGGGCGACCGCCTGCCCGGCCGCGTCACGCAGCAGCACGGAGGTGAGCGCGGCCCCGCCCGCGTCGCCGACGTCTCCCGCGTCGCCCGCGTCGCCCGCGTCGCCCGCGTCGCCCGCAACGTCCAGCTGGTAGCGCACCTGGCCGGCGCCGGTGGCCGGGGTGAAGTCGGTGCTGACCGTGACACCTTCGATGTAGGTCTTCGGCGTGGTGTAAAGCCACACCGACCGGTGCAGCCCCGCGTAGTTGAAGAAGTCGTGGAAATAACGCTGGGTGCGCTGGCCGCCGGCGCTGGTGGAGATGACGCCGGGCGGGATCGTGGCCATGGTCAGCTCGTTGCCGACCCGCACCGTCACCCGCAGCGGCTCACCGCACCGGGCCAGCGCGGTCACGTCGGCCTCGAACGGGGTGTAACCGCCGGCGTGGTCGGCGACCAGCGTGTCCCCCGCCCACATGGTGCCCCGGTGGGTCGCGGCGTCGCAGCGGAGCACGATGCGGCGGCCCTGCCACGAGGCCGGCACGCGCACCTCCCGCTGGTACCAGACGTCGCCGACGAACTCGCGCTCGGCCGGGTCAGTGACGAGATCGTTATAGCTGGCCGGGACCGGCATTTCGCGGCCGCCGGGCAGCGGCGCCGTCCACCAGTGCTGCTCGGTGCCCGCGCCGTGGCCCTCGCCGGCTTCCTCGTCGCCAGGGTCGAATTGGAACCGCCACAGCCCATCTAGCCGCAGGTATTCGCGGCTCCGGCTGTCCCGGGGGGTCAGCATCGGTGATCAACTCCTTCGCTCGCTCGGCGGAAAAATACCGCTGCCGCCCTCCTCCAATCCCGCGGCGCGGGACTTTCCGGCCGGGCCGGCGACGGCCGAAAACATGCTGTTTCCCCTTGACACTCACTTAACACACGCCTTAAATCAGACCATAAATTTAGTAGCCACGCCTCACAGAAGAGGAGCTACTGCCCATGCGAATTATCCGAGTCTCCGCCGTTGCCGCGGCGGCCACCGCCGTCCTGGCGCTGGCCGCGTGCGGCGGCGGTTCATCGACCGGTGGATCCAGCGGCGGTAACACCAGCTCGGCAACCATCACCTACTGGGCGAGTAATCAGGGCGCCAGCCTGCAAGCCGACTACAACGTCCTCAACCCCGAGATAGCAACGTTCAAGAAAGAGACCGGCATCACCGTCAAGCTTCAGGTGATCGGCTGGGCTGATCTGCTGAACCGGATCCTGGCGGCCACCACGTCCGGCCAGGGCCCCGATGTCGTCAACATCGGGAACACCTGGTCGGCCTCGCTGCAGGCGACCGGCGCGCTCCTGCCCTTCACCAGCAGCACCTTCAGCCAGGTCGGCGGCGAGAGCAAATTCCTCACCTCGGCCGTTGGCTCCACCGGCGCGGCGGGCAAGCCGCCGACCGCGGTCCCGCTCTACTCACTGGCCTACGCGATGTACTACAACAAGGCCCTGTTCACGGCGGCCGGCATCGCCAGCCCGCCCACGACCTGGAGCGAGCTGGTCGCCGACGGCAAGAAGCTCACCCACGGCAGCCAGTACGGCCTCGCCGTCGAGGGCGCGAGCATCCCGGAGAACATCCACAACGTGTTCATCCTGTCCAAGCAGATGGGGGGCAGCTTCTTCGACTCGGCCGGTAACCCGACCTTCACCACGCCGCAGAACGTGGCGGCCGTCCAGCAGTGGGTCAACTTCATGGGCGCCGACCACATCGTCAACCCCGGCGACGCCGAGTACGACCAGAACCAGTCGCTGTCGGACTTCGCCAAGGGCAAGGACGCCATGATCATGTGGCAGGCCGCCGGCACCGCGCTGCAGGCGGACGGCATGGCCAAGGACGCCTACGGCACCGCGCCGGTCCCGGTGGAATCGGGCACGCCCAGCTCGTCCAACCCGGACTCCATGGTGGCCGGGATCAACATGGCCGTGTTCAAGGACTCCAAGAACCAGGCCGCCGCGCTGAAGTTCGTCAACTTCATGACGAGCCAGGCCGAGTCGATCAAGCTCAACGGCGAGTACGGGTCCATCCCGCCGCTCACCGCCGCGCTGCAGGCCAGCCCCGCCGCCAACCAGGAGCAGACGGTGCTGCGCAATGTGCTCAGCAGCAGCGCCGAAGCCATGCCCCAGGTAGCGAAGGAATCGCAGTTCGAGACCGAGGTCGGTACGGCGGTGAAGAACCTGATGGCCGACGCGGCGTCCGGGAAGCCGGTCAGCGCCGCAACCGTGAAGGCCCAGCTGGCTACCGCCCAGCAAAGTATGAATGGCTAAGGCGGCTTCGTGACGGTCGGCATCCGCCGCGACGCGCCCCCGGCCGGCTCCGACGCCGGCCGGGGGCGCACGCCCGCCTCACAGACCCGGGCCGGCCGCCTGCTGCGCCGGATCCGGAAGGGCGGCCCACCGTACCTGTTCCTGCTGCCCGCCCTGCTGCTCGAGCTGCTCGTCCACTTCATCCCGATGGCCTTCGGGATACTGATCAGCTTCAAGCAGCTCACCCTGTTCTTCATCCGGAACTGGACGGGCGCGCCGTGGGCCGGGTGGGCCAACTACCGCGTCGCACTGAACTTCCACGAGGCAGTCGGCAGCGCGCTGCTGCACTCGTTCCTGGTCACCTGCAGCTTTACCGTGCTGGCGGTCGGGCTGTCCTGGCTGTTCGGCACCACCGCGGCGATCCTGACCCAGGACACCTTCCGCGGCCGGGGGACGCTGCGCACGATCTTCCTCACGCCGTTCGCGCTGCCGGTCTACGCCTCGGTCATCATCTGGTCGTTCATGTTCCAGTACAACAACGGCCTGGTGAACGAGCTGCTGCACAACGTGCTCGGCATCACCAGCCGGCCGTCGTTCTGGCTGATCGGGCACAACAGCTTCTTCGCGCTGGTCATCATCTCGATCTGGCGCAACTGGCCGTTTGCGTTCCTGTGCGTGATGGCCGGCCTGCAGGGCATCCCGCGCGACCTGTACGAGGCCTCGGCGATCGACGGGGCCAGCATCTGGCAGCAGATCCGGAAGATCACGATGCCGTCGCTGCGATCGGTCAACCAGGTCCTGATCCTGGTGCTGTTCCTGTGGACGTTCAACGATTTCACCACGCCGTTCGTGCTCTTCGGCACCTCGGCCCCGAGCCCGGCGGACGTCATCTCGATCCACATATACAACGCCTCGTTCATCAACTGGAACTTCGGTGAGGGCTCGGCGATGTCCGTGCTCATGCTGATCTTCCTGCTGCTGGTGACGGCGGCGTACCTGATCGGCACGTCACGGAGGAGGAACAATGCCTAGGCGCTCCCGCGGTGTGATGGCGCCGCCGGCGTCGTTCCTGTGGACCCGGCGGATCGTGCTGACGCTGCTCGCCCTGTTCGCGCTCATCCCGGTCTACGTGATGATCAGCAGCTCGCTGAAGCCGCTGCAGGACGTGACCAGCACGTTCCGCTGGATCCCCGCGCCGCTGACCCTGGCGCCCTACCACGACATTTGGTACACGGTGCCGCTCGCGCGCTACTTCCTGAACTCGCTGATCGTGTCCACCTCGGCGGCGGTCGCGAGCGTCGTGGTGGCCATCTTCGCCGCGTACGCGGTAAGCCGGTACGGGTTCCGGGGCAAGCGGGTCTTCACCTCGGCCGTGCTGGCGACCCAGATGTTCCCGGGCATCCTCTTCGCGCTGCCGCTCTTCCTGATCTTCGTGAACATCGGCAACGCGACCGGCATCCCGCTCTACGGCTCGCGCGGCGGCCTCATCATCACCTACCTCACATTCTCCCTCCCGTTCGCGATCTGGATGCTCACCAGCTACTTCGAGTCGGTGCCGAAGGCGCTGGACGAGGCCGCGCTGGTGGACGGCTGCGGGCCGGTCCGCGCGCTGTTCCGGGTGGTCATCCCGGCCGCGCTGCCCGGCATCATCGCGGTCACCATCTACGCGTTCATGACCGCGTGGGGCGAGGTGCTGTTCGCGTCGGTGATGACCACCAACGCCACCCGGACGCTGGCCGTCGGGCTGGCCGACTACTCGACCGAGAACAACGTCTACTGGAACCAGATCATGGCCGCGTCCCTGGTCGTCAGCGTGCCGGTGGTCACCGGGTTCCTGCTCATGCAGCGCTATCTCGTATCCGGCCTGACCTCTGGGGCGGTCAAGTGAGCCGTGCGCCCGGCCCTCGTCCCCGGCTCCCGGCCAGGCCCCGTCAGGTTTCCCACCAGGTTCCCCATCAGCAGAAGGGCGGTCGATGGACGACCTCAGCGTGCTACCAACTGGCTTCACCTGGGGCGTAGCGACCTCGGCGTACCAGATCGAAGGGGCGGCCCGCGAGGACGGCCGGGCCCCGTCGATCTGGGACACCTTCTCCCACACTCCGGGCAAAACCGGCGGCGGGGACACCGGCGACGTCGCGTGCGACTTCTACCATCGCTGGGCCGGGGACATCGGGATCATGAAGGACCTCGGCGTCGATGCCTACCGTTTCTCGATCGCGTGGCCCCGGGTCATCCCGGACGGCTACGGGCCGGTCAACCGGGCGGGCCTCGCCTTCTACGACCGGCTCGTGGACGCGCTGCTTGAGGCGGGCATCGCTCCCTTCCCGACGCTTTACCACTGGGACCTGCCGCAGGCCCTGCAGGACCGGGGCGGCTGGGCGGCGCGGGAGACCGCTGAACGGTTCGCCGACTACGCCGCGCTGGTGGCCGGGGTCCTCGGGGACCGGGTCAGAGACTGGGTCACGATCAACGAGCCGCGCTGCGCGGCCTGGATCGGCAATCTCGAGGGCCGGCACGCGCCTGGCCTGGCCGACATCGATATCGCGGTGCCTGTGTCCTACCACCTGCTGCTCGGGCACGGCCTGGGCGTGCAGGCCGTCCGCGCCGGCGCGGCGGGCGCCCGCGTCGGCATCGTCAACGTAATGCACACCTGCGAGCCCGCCACCGGCAAGCCCGAGGACATCGAGGCCACCGCGCGCTACGACGGCCACGTCAACCGCTGGTGGCTGGACCCGATCCACGGCCGCGGCTTCCCCGCGGACATGGAGAAGGTCTACCGGGTCGCCCTGCCCGCCCAGCCCGGGGACCTGGAGACGATCGCCGCGCCGCTGGACTTCGAGGGCGTGAACTACTACTCCCCCACCGTCATCACCGACGACCCCGGTGGCAGTGTCCCCTACGCGCGCGAACTGCCGCCCGATGGCGTTCCGCAGACCATGCTGCACTGGGAGATCCGGGCGGCCGGGCTGGAGGAGGTGCTGGTCCGGCTGGCCACCGAGTACGGGGCACGGCGGGTGTACGTCACCGAGAACGGGTCGGCCTGGGCAGACCAGGTGACGGCGGACGGCCGGATCCACGACCGGGACCGGGAGCGCTACCTGCAGGAGCACCTGGCCGCGTGCGGCCGGGCCGCCGCGCGCGGGGTCCCGCTGGCCGGTTACTTCGCCTGGTCACTACTGGACAACTTCGAATGGGACTACGGCTACGACGCCCGGTTCGGCCTGGTGTACGTCGACTTCGCCACCCAGCAGCGGCTGCTGAAGGACAGCGGCCGACGCTACGCCGACATCATCGCCACGCACCGGCAGCGGGCGGCGTTCGCGGCCCCGGACGGCGGCCCGGTCTTAGCGGGCGGGCCCGGCCCCCGGAGGGCGGGCGGTCGTGATCGGGGAGCATTCTCAGTGGATACGACTGAAAATGCTCCCCTTAGGCTCGGGAGAGCGAGCGGCGCGGACCCGGGAGAGCGAGCGGCGCGGCGGCGGGGCAGGCGGGGCAGGCGCGGGGGGCTAATGGCCTAACCTTGGGGCAACTAGGCCACCCGCACCACCAGACACTTTCGCTCGGCACTTATTATAAGAAGTGAGCGAAGGGGGACCTTTATGCCGGAGCGTAGGCGATGGACGGTTCGTGACCTGCGCCGGGACAACCGGTCGGTGCTCTTGTGGTCTCTGTACTTCGACCAGCCGTGCAGTCGGCAGGATCTGTCCGAGGCGACCGGGCTGAGCTCGGCGTCGGTCAGCAACGTGATCCGTGAGCTGATCGCCGAGGGCATCGTGGTCGAGGCGGGCTCGGTGGACTCGGACGGCGGCCGGCCGCGGGTCCTGCTGCGGATCAACCCCGACTACGGCTACGTGGTCGGGATCGACGTCGGCGAGACCCGGATCCGCGTCGAGCTGTTCGACCTGACCATGACGGTGCGGGCCAACGCCGACTACCCGCTGGAGCCACGCGAGCACGGTGTCGATGTCGTGGTCGAGAAGATCCTGTCCTGCCTGGCGGCGGTGCTGGCCGACAGCGGCGTGGCGCCCGGGGCCATTCTCGGGGTCGGGGTGGGCGTGCCCGGTGTGGTCGAGCACGGCGCCGAGACCGTGCTGTACGGGCAGACCTACGGCTGGGACGGCGTGCCGCTGGAACGGCTGCTGCGGGCCGGCACCGACCTGCCGCTATACATCGACAACGGTGCGAACACGATGGGGCTGGCCGAGTTGTGGTTCGGCGCGGGGCAGGGCGCGCGGCACGCGGTGGTCTGCCTGATCGGCTCCGGGGTCGGCGCGTCCATCATCGGCAACGGTGTCACCGAGCGGGCCGGCGCCTCCAGCGGCACCGAGTGGGGGCACACCACGATCGTGGTGGGCGGCCGTGACTGCCGCTGCGGGTCGCTGGGCCACCTCGAGGCCTACGTCGGGGCCGAGGCGATCCT
>Ga0066790_10001201_pt1 | contig 10802 bp, 11 predicted proteins | sample OrgsoiDNA2013050_FD_70963 | JGI IMG/M metagenome (GOLD analysis project Ga0066790, IMG submission 70963) | Permafrost soil microbial communities from the Arctic, to analyse light accelerated degradation of dissolved organic matter (DOM) -... | ecosystem: Environmental > Terrestrial > Soil >...
CGGCGCTCCGCTGCTTCGACGTCATCGGCACCTGGCTCGGGCGCGGCATGGCACAACTCGCCGCGGTGCTCGACCCCGGCATGTTCGTGCTCGGCGGCGGCGTGTCCGCGGCCGGCGACCTGCTCCGGGAGCCGGCCTGGCGGGCGCTGCTGCAGTATCTCACCGCCCGCGGGCACCGACCGAACGCCGAGTTGCGCATCGCCGAGCTCGGTCCTGAGGCCGGCATCGTGGGCGCCGGCGACCTCGCCCGCGACCGTTGAGTGACGATGGACCGGCTGTCCCGGGAAGGAGTCGAGGCCGAGCGTCAGGCTGACCAGCATAAGAGCGCCTCACGGCACGCAGATTGGTCACCGGCAGGATCGGGGCGGCGCGCGGCTCGCTCCGACTTGCCCAGGCCGATCTCGTAATCCTCGCCGCGGGCAGCCGCGAATCGGTGAGCGGGATCGTGCCGGCGATGTCGCTCTGTGCGAGTATTGAGATGACGGTCAACGCTTCGGAAGGAGAGGACATGGAGGCAGCCGGAAGGAAGCGAATCCTTGTGGTCGCCAACAAGACGGCGGCGACGCCGGCGGTGATCGACAAGGTGGCAAGACGCGCCGGGGAGGGACCATGTGAATTCGCCCTATTGATCCCGGATGTGCCGGAGCGCGGAGATGCCGATTGGACGCTCGAGCTCGCTCTGCCTTTGCTCGAGCGCGCCGCCGGTGGACGCGTGGAGTCCCACGTCGGGGGCCCGGACCCCCTACGGGCGGTTCAGCGGGCCGTGCGCGAAGGAAATTACAACGAGATCATCATCTCGACGATGCCCAAGTCGACGTCGCGCTGGCTGCAACGCGACCTGCCGAGCAAGGTGAGGAAGCTGGGGCTTCCGGTCACCGTCGTTATGGCGAGGGAGCGTCAGCGCACGGTGCCGAACCTCGCCAGCCGCACTCCCCAGTGAATCAGGCGAGCTGAGCGGTCAGTCGGGTCTCGATTTGCGGCCGCGCCACGCTTGCGCGGTGAACCTCCGCGATCGCCAACCCAAAGAAGCTAGGAGAACCCATGCCTGAACGCCCGATCCTCATCGCCTACGACGGGTCCGAGGACGCGAAGTCCGCCATCACGAGTGCCGGTGAGCTGCTTGCCCCCGGCCCGGCGCTCGTCGTGACAATCTGGCCCGCGGCCGAACGCGTGGTCAGCACGTCCGCGGGACCCGCCACGTACGCGCCTATGTTCGGCGAGATCGACGAGCTCGAGCGCACCAACGCTCGAGCGTCCGCTGAACAGGGTGCCGCTCTCGCGCGCGAGGTGGGCTTCGACGCCAGCCCGGTCGTCGCGCGTTCCGATCGGAACGTCTGGCGTGCGATCCTCGACCTCGCCGCCGAACACGACGCCCGCGCCATCGTCGTCGGCTCACGCGGGCAAGGCGGGCTGACGAACGTGCTGCTGGGCAGCGTCCCCGGCAGAGTCGTCCACCACGCCGATCGGCCCGTACTGGTGGTTCGCGCTAAGCGCACGAGCTGAGCAGCCGCTTGGCTGCGCTGAGCGAAAACCGCCCTCCGTCGCATCAAGTGTGATCGCCGGGTGCAGGCGGAGGCGCCCGAAGCTCCGGAGTCGGGTGGCCGGGACATTGGGTTGGTCGTCACTGGGAGCAAGGGCGTGCCGTGTATGGTGAGCTCATGGAACATGACCGCCGGGACAGCGAGAAGCTCGACGAGGCGATCGAGGACATGCGCTCGGACGCCGAGGAGATGCAGGAGCGCTCGGAGGAGCTCGGCAAACGCATCGAGGAGACCAGGAGCGACTGGCACTCCAAGCAACAGGACGCTGGGGTCCCCGGCGCGCAGTCGCCGGTTGACGACGAGGCCGAGCACCCGCCCAGCAAACCCACCTAGCTAGCGCTGCGCTCTCGCTCGGTGCCGCGCTCAGCAGCAGCGCCCGACTCAGGCGCGGTGTGCTGTGAAGGCGTCGGTTAAGGTCGCGCGGGGGTTCCCTCCAGGCAGGAGTGAGCCCCGGCCACTGGACGAGTTTTTCTACCGCGCTGAGAGCCTTCCGGTCCCGTCGAGACGTGTCGTGCGCCGGTCGTTGCCTTGGCCACGAGAGACTTCCGTACACTCAGCAGGGACCCAAACCGAAGGTGAGTATCTTGCCCGACAAACCGGAAATCGAGCGGTTGCGAGGGATTCAGGAGCGCCGCGTGAGGCAGCAGGGCGAAGAGGCCAAACGGGCGAGCGAGCCCGCTGAGCGTAAGGCTCACGAGCGCCGGGCTGACAAGGCGGCCTACTTGCGCGACCGGCTCGAGGACCAGGCAGCAGCGCCGGATGAGTGATCCCGACTACTTGGGTTGATCTCTCGCGTGATCGTGTCGCCTTCCGGGCGGCCTCGGTCAGCTCCTCGCCTGCTTTTGTACCCATAGCCGAACGTCTAGAGCGATACCCGCCGCTGCGAGCGCCAGGATCGCCATGCCGAGCCAGAAGTTGGCGAGACGGAAATACCTTAGCTGGGTTCAGTAACAGAATGTGATTGCGGGGGCCGCTGGTTGACGACTGGATCTACCTACGCTGCAGTGCGATGATTCGCACAAGCGAGTAGAGTGATTCTTGGACGGTCGCTGACCAAACCGACCAGCCGTCGCTGCAGCTGAGGCTTTTGCCGTCGCTGCGACTAGCCGATGTGATTGACCTCCGCCCGCGCGGACCCAATGGGGTTGCGCGTTCCGCCCGACGTTTGTACGGACGGGAATGAACGAGCAACAGGAGGTCGCTTCATTTTCCACGCCAAGACTGCAGGACGCGGGTCCGCGACCGGTTTGGACGGTCGTCCGGCGTGCCCCGGCGGCGTGGCGACACCCGCGCCCGCGGGATCTGAAGGCAGCGAACTGCACTCACACCTGAGCAAAGCGGGAGTAATCCATGACTGATGTCACACCGCCGGCGAGGACGACCACGGACTCCGGGATCCCGGCTCCGAGCGATGAGTATTCCCTGACGGTGGGGCCCGCCGGCCCGATCGCGTTGCACGACCACTATGTCGTGCAGAAGATGCAGCACTTCAATCGCGAGCGCGTGCCCGAGCGCGTGGTCCATGCCAAGGGCAGCGGCGCGCACGGCTTCTTCGAGGTCACCGAGGACATCACCCAGTTCACCAGGGCGAGCCTGTTCGAGCGGGTTGGCAAGCGGACCCCGATGTTCGCGCGCTTTTCCACGGTCGCCGGCGAGCAGGGTTTTGCGGACACGGTGCGTGACCCGCGCGGGTTCGCGCTGAAGTTCTATACCGACGAGGGCAACTACGACCTGGTCGGCAATAACACGCCGGTGTTCTTCGTCCGCGACCCGACCAAGTTCCAGGACTTCATCCATTCCCAGAAGCGGCTGCCCGACACCGGCATGCGTTCCAATGACATGCAATGGGACTTCTGGACCCTCTCGCCGGAGAGCGCGCATCAGGTCGCGATCCTGATGTCCGATCGTGGCACGCCCCGCACCTGGCGCAACATGAACGGCTACAGCAGCCACACCTACTCCTGGATCAACCAGGCCGGCGAGCGATTCTGGGTCAAATACCACTTCAAGACTGTCCAGGGCGCCGAGAACTTCAGCGACGGTGAGGCGAAGGCGATGACCGCCGAGGATCCGGACTTCCATCGCCGCGATCTGCGCGCCGCGATCGATCGCGGCGATTCGCCCGAGTGGCGCTTGGAGATGCAGATCATGCCGTTCGCCGATGCGGCCGACTACCGCTTCAACCCGTTCGATCTGACCAAGGTCTGGCCGCACGAGGACTACCCGCCGATCGGGGTCGGACGGATGGTGCTTGACCGCAACCCGGCCAACTTCTTCGCGGAGGTCGAGCAGTCGAGCTTCTCCCCCGCCAACCTGGTCCCGGGCATCGGCCTGAGCCCTGACAAGATGTTGATGGGCCGGGTCTTCTCCTACCACGACACCCACCTGCATCGGATCGGCCCCAACTACGAGCAACTCCCGATCAACGCCCCGAAGGTCGCCGTGCACTCCTACAACAAGGACGCCGCGATGACCTACCATCACGCCGGGGCCCAGCCGGTCTACGCGCCCAATAGCCACGGCGGCCCAGAGGCCGATCCGCGGCGAGGCGCTGACCTCGGCTGGTCGGTGGAGACGGGCGAGCTCGGACGCTATGCGTACGAGAAGCACGCCGAGGACGATGACTTCGTCCAGCCCGGCGCGTTGTATCGGAACGTGATGAGTGACATCGACCGCGAGCACCTCGTGACGAACATCGTCGGTCACGCCAGCGATGAGGTCAGCCACGAGATGCAGCTCCGCGTGATCGCCTACTGGACCAGCGTCGACGCGCAACTCGGAGCGCGGGTCGCCGCCGGCCTGGGGCACGGCGACGGCACCACCAACGGTCACGCCTCGGCACGACACGCCGCCGAGCTCGTCGCCGGCCGCGCGAACCGCGCCTAAGAACCACTGCCCGGCACCCCTCGGCCGGTCATGTCACCTCGCGCAGGATTCGGGGCCCCCGGTCAGCTGCGGTTGAGAGCGCTTGCTAGGTCTGCATCGTGCTAGTGGGACTCGTTCTGGCTGTGGCGTCTGCGTTGGGTACGAGCGCCGCGTTCCTGTTCAAGCAGCGCGGCGCGGTGGCGGCTCCCGCCGTGGATGGCCGCCATCCGCTTCGCAGCGCGGTCGGCCTATTTCGCTCGAAGTGGTGGACGATCGGCTGGCTTCTCGCTTTGGGCGCCTGGTTGTTGCATGTCGGCGCGCTCGCGCTCGCGCCGCTGTCGATCGTGCAGGCGGTGCTCTCGGGCGGATTGGTGTTCCTCGCGATCCTGGCCGAGCGCTGCTTTGGCTTTCACCTCGGCCGCCGGCAATGGATTGGCCTGGTCATGACCGCGGCCGGGTTGGTGGTGGTCGGGCTCACCAGCGCTAAGCACTCCGTCGGGAGATCGTCTTTGGCCGCTTTGATCGCTGTCGAGTGCGGCGTCTTGGCCTGCGGCGGCGGGCTCGTGCTCGGCTCGGTCAAGCTCGACAACACGCACCGCGACGAGGGCATGATGCTCGCGGTCGCCGCGGGCGCGTTGTTCGGCGTTTCGGATGTCGCGATCAAGTACCTGACGCGCTCGACAGGTGAGGGCGGTGTGCTGGCGCTGGTCAGCCCGTGGCTGGTCGCGGCGCTGCTCGCCATGGTCGTCGCGTTTTTCGCTTCGGCCCGGAGCCTCCAGCTCGGTCCCGGACTGGTGGTCATCGCGCTCACCTCGGTAGCCGCCAACGTCGTCGCGATCAGCGGCGGTATTCTCGTCTTCCACGACCCCATTGGCAGCGGACCAACGCAGATCGTGGAGCGTTTGCTCGCGTTCTGCTTCGTGGTCGTCGGGGCCGGGCTGATGCCCGCGCCGCGCCGGGCAAAGAGGGATCGGCGGACCGCACGCATCCGCCGGCACGGGGCTGGCCGATCCGCACCAGCCCGGGGATCGGGTCAGGCAAGACCCAGTCCCGCGGCCGTTCAGCGAACGCCGGCCGACGCCGCAGTCCTGGCCGCCAACCTCTCCGGCGGCGTCGCGAGCCGCGATTCAGCGTGAACACGCACGTCTCCTCCTCGAGATGGCGGCGCGTGCCTTCGCGCAAGAGAGCGATCGTTGTGTCGCTGGTCGTCGGTGTCGGTCTCGGGCTTGCGGCGCTGGCGCTAACGCGCCTTGACCTGTCGCACAGTCTGCACGCGCTGACGAACGTCAGACCAGGGTTCGTCGCCCTCACGTTTGCGCTGTTGTGTGTGTCGTTGATTGCGCGCGCCGAATGCTGGTTCGTCATCCTCCGCGGCGCAGGGGTCAGCACGCGAATCAACCGCCTCGTCACGGCCCGCGCGACGATGATCGGGGTGATGGTTTCCGCGACCCTGCCCGGACGGCTCGGTGAGCCCGCACGCGTGTTCGTGGTTGCCCGTCGCACCGGTGACCCGCGCAACTGGATCGCGCTCGTCGCCGGCACCGTGCTCGCCCAGACGCTCCTCAACGTGGCAGCGATCGTCGCCCTCGCGTCCGTGCTGCTCGCCAGTTTCACCCTTACCCGGGACGCTGCCTGGGCAATCGCACTGGCCACCGCCGTTCCTGTCGTCGTCGTCGTGGCGATCCTCACCGGACCGAGGCTGCTCAACCGAGCCGCGCGCAAGACGACGGCGCTGGGTCGCGCGGCAGCTTTCGCGCGTACCGAAACCGCGCGGATACGAGCAGGCCTACGCGTGTTTCGCCGACCGCGTGACACCTTCCACGCGACCGCCGCTCAGCTCGCCGCATGGGCGCTGCAACTACTGGCTTGCGACGCTCTGCTCAGTGCATTCGAGATCGCGACGCCATCACGCCTGGGCACGGCGGCAGCCGTGCTCGTCGCGACCAACGTCGCCGCGGCCGTCCCCGTCACGCCGGGAAACGTCGGCGTCTTTCAGGCCGCCTGCGTCGCCGTCCTAGCCGCCTACGGAGTCGGCACTGGTCGTGCGCTCGCCTATGGGATCGCGCTGCAGTTGCTCGAAGTGACAACAGCCATCATCCTCGGGCTGCCAGCTCTGCTCGCGGAAGGCCTCAGGCCCCACGACCTGCGACGGGCAACCCGCGCACGGACAAAGCTCCCGACCTCCCCTCGAGATCGCCAGGCAAACCTCGGCGCGTCCTGACCTGGCCGAGCCGCGCGGCCCGGGAACCAGCAGCGCTCGCCGCCGGAGCCTGCATGCGCCCTCGGCCGTCGCCCGGACCCCGCCTCCAACTGAGCCAAAGTCTCGAGCACCGAGAAAATCCAAATCAGCGCTGAAATTGGTCACACCCTAGAGAATCGCCATCACCCGCTTGCCGCCTAGTCGATCCGCTGGCTAGCTCTCAGACGGTTCCATCGGCTTCGACGTGGCTGGGAGGGGATCGGCGGTGGGGCTTCGACGCCGGAGAGGGTTCCGGTGGCTTGGGCGCGGATGATCGCGTCGAGTTGCGCTCCGAACAGGAACGCGGTTGTGGAGATGTACAGGTAGGCGATCACGACGATCACTGACGCGAGGCTTCCGAACACCGACCCGTAGGAGGCCAGGCCGGTGAGGTAGAAGTAGAAGCCGACTGAAACGATCACCCACCAGACAGTGACGATGGTTGTGCCGAGGCTGACCCAGGGCAGCGGTTGGTGTGTCGCTGGGGCAACGTGGACCAGAACGCCGACCGCGAGCGAGAGAAAGCCGATCGCGAGCACCCATCGTGTGAGGAACGCGAACACGTCCCACGCGGCACCGTGATGCCCGACTGTGAAGAACGGCGCGAGCTCGAGGCACACGGCGGCGAGGATGAAGCACGCTCCGGTCGCGATCGCCAGCGCGAACGAGATCAGGTAGCGCCTGATGAACGATCGCTGGAAGCTGGCGCCGTAGATCCGATCGAACGCTCCCATGACCGCTCGTACGGCGCCGGACACCTGCCACAGCGCGAGCGCACCGCCGAACGTGGCCCATAGCAGCGCCCGGCTGGAGAACGCTTTGGTGACGGCGCTCGAGATGACGCTGAACACGGCCGCTGAGACGCGTGTGCGGATCTCGGGGGCGACGTGGTTGAGCCAGACGCTGTTGAGGTGCAGCAGTCCGGCCAGCGCGAGCACGAACATGAGGAAGGGAACCACGGCGGTGATGATCTGAAACGAGATCGCGCTCGAGTACGTCAACAGGTCATGCTGCTTGAAACCGTCAAGGATCGCCCGAGTCAGCTCGCGCGCTCGTAGCCCGACCTGTAGGCCATGCCCGAAGGAGTGGAGCACACCGCCGGGAGGCGGCCGCGCTGATGCCACCCGGCGCCAGCTCATTATCGTCTGACCGTGCGCGGTCCCCAGCGGCGCTGGGCGTTCACCGGCTTTCGTCTCTCACTCGGCTTGCTGGACCCGCAAGCCAAACCGTTGCTGCAATGCGTCGGCGTGGATGCCCTCGTCGTAACGTTGCTCGGATCCAGGGCGAGTGAACAGCACGATTCGCTGCGCCGGGAAGGTAACCAGAACAGCTTCTTGCGACCAAATCGATCGCACAGCTGCCCAGAGAACAACGCGCCCACGCACGCCCCGGCCGGCGCGCCCCATGCTCGGAACGTTCCCGCTGCGCCTCTGGCACAAGATCAGCCAACGCTCCCAACGCCGAAATCAACGTCACGGGCATACCAACCTCCGGGGTTCGCCAACACCTCAGAAGTCAGGGTGTGTTGCCGACCCACTCGGGGACCGAGCTCACGACGTATGCCCTCCTACACACCACGGTACTCCTCACGTCAAGCCGCAACGCCGAAGCACGAGAGGACACCGCGCTCTCAGCTCAGAGTCGCTCCCCACGGCCGACAGTGGCCGGCCGGGGGTTTGGAGCGAGGAGTAGAGTTGCAGTTGGAGGGTATCATGTGAGGTCGGCCAGTCTGTCCGGCACCACCGTCTGACTTCCGAGGTTTTCGATCAATCGGAGGTCACGATGTCTAGCACAAAGAGAACGAAGGGAATTTCGCTCGCGAAGGGTCCGGTTGGGCTGATCGGGCTGGTGTTGCTGGCCTACGGCATCACTGCGCTGATCTTCGGAGGCCATAGTTTCGTGCAGCACGCCCTCAACGGGATGGTGCATGGCAAGCGCTGGCTCGGCTTGGAGGTCAACGGGTGGAGCGGATTGCTCTTCATCGCTGCCGGATTGCTGCTGCTATTAGGCGCACCCGTGCACTGGGGCGCGAAGGGCATATCGCTGATCGTCGGGATCGCGCTAGCCGCCCTCGCGCTTATCGCGCTAGTCAACGGGCACGGCGCGCTGGGCATCTTCGCCGCGAACCACCTGACCGAGCTGGTGTGGGGCGCCGCCGCGGTACTGCTGATCCTTTTCTCCCAGCTGCCACGCGTCGGCAGCAAAACCAAGCAGCTCGACGACCACGGCCGGGTCGAACCCCACAGTCTCGCGGTCGACCGCGCCGGCAACGACGCTCGTGGTAAATCCGCCTCGAGCGTCACCGCCGGAAGCTCGAACACGATCGCCCAACCCGATGAGGGAAATGACACCTCGACCCACGCCCGCGATATCGCGGGCGAGGACCGCCAGTCAGCCTCGACGAGTCCACCGCCAGCGGCGCCGACAAACCAGTAGCCACCAATCCTGCGCTCAACCATCAACCCAACGAAAAGGAGCCAACCCGATGACTGACAAGAACGTGGACAAAGGCAAAGGCCGCATCAAAGAGGCCGCCGGCAGCCTGAGCGGCAATACGCGCCTGAAGAACGAAGGGCGCGCCGACCAGGCAAAGGCCAAAGTCAAAGACACCGTCGACAAGGTCGCTGACACCCTCACCGGCCACAACAAGAATAAACGCACCGTCCCCGAGCCAGTGCAACTGAGACCCGGGAGGTGACCATGCTCACGATCCTCCTCATCAATCAGCTGGAGATGAGTCTCTACCGTCGCGATTGGCATCCGGCCTGCCCCTCATAGGCCCACGGGGTGCCGCACCGAGAAGGTGCTCAGGTCCGGCTCGTCGGCGGAGCGCTCTGACCAGCGCGATCCGGTCTCGGCGAGTGCAACGGTGTCGAAGCGCAGGCCTGCTACGTACATGAACGTGTGTCCGGCGTTGGCGAACACGGTGATCCATTTGCCGGGACCGGCGTCGCCCCAGTGCTCCAGCTCGCCTGACACCACGGTTCGGTTCAGCAGGTGGGCAGCGGCGAACACATAGCTGATCGAGCCGGAGCAGTCATAGGCCGTGTCTTCGTAGGCCAGGTGACCGCCTCCGTAGCGGTAGGGGAGCCGGGCGATCTCGTTGCCTGCCGCGATCACCTCTCGGACTGCCGCTGGGGCGTCGATTGGCGCGACGGCGAGGCCGCTCGAGGTCAGCGTGGCCTGATTGGGGCTCGCCGACAGGCCACTCTGCGCGAGCTCCTGGCGGATCTCGGTATTTGACACCGGCTGTGGCAGCGTCCCGGAGCTGGGACCGACACTGACCTCAGTCGGGGCCGCCGAAGCGACCGCCGAAGGCGACGCGGCGCCCGCCACGGGTTCGACCGCCTGGGGATGCGCGTGCCGGTTGGGCGCCGCGGCTTGATCGCCGGCGGCGGCTGGATCGCTGGGCGATGCTGCATGATCGGAACGCGGCGGCGCGCTGACCGACTGCAACTGACCGCAGCCGGAGCCGAGGAGCGCCAGAACCGACAGGAACGCGAGCGTCGCGATGCCGCGTTTGCGCACGCGCCGGGACCCGGGTCAGGGCTCGAACGCGCCGTCGAACAGCGCGAACACCGCTCCCTGCGGGTCCTGCAGGACGGCGATCTTGCCCATCCCGATGTCCATCGGTCCGAACAGCGTTGTGCCCCCCAGCTCAGACACCTTTGCCGTACTGGCATCGATGTCCTCGGTACCGAAGTAGACCATCCAGTGCGGGGGGGTACCGGGCGGCATCACGGGTGCGATCCCGCCGTTGTTCCAGCCGGCGGCGTTCTTGATCGTCCGGTAGGGCGGATCGGTATCGGGGAGCGCCTCCGTCTGCCAACCGAACAGCTCGCCGTAGAAGCTGGAGGAGCCGTCGAAATCTGGCGAGGCGAGCTCGTTCCATGTCATCGCTCCCGGTGCGTTGACCAACCCGGCGCCGGTGTGCGCCTTGGGCTGCCAGACCAGGAAGAAGGCTCCCTGGGGGTCCTGGACCACGCCCATCCGCCCGACGTCCATGACGTCGAACGCGGGTGCATGAATTGTCGCTCCGATCGCCCCGGCGCGTTCGAGCGTCTCGTCTGCGTTCTCGACGCTGATGTAGCAGTTCCATGCCGGCGGTACGCCGGCTTCGCGCTGCTGCTCAGGCTGCGAGGAGATCGCCCCGACCG
>Ga0066790_10001206_pt1 | contig 10768 bp, 9 predicted proteins | sample OrgsoiDNA2013050_FD_70963 | JGI IMG/M metagenome (GOLD analysis project Ga0066790, IMG submission 70963) | Permafrost soil microbial communities from the Arctic, to analyse light accelerated degradation of dissolved organic matter (DOM) -... | ecosystem: Environmental > Terrestrial > Soil >...
GCGAAGTACATTCATACTCACTGTATTTCATTTGCTTTTTGATGCTTTTATTCGCCTTTAGTAGCCTTTTCTTCGCTACTAATCTGTTACCAATTCCTGGTTTTGCGACTTGATTGAATTTGGTGGCCAGATTATGGGTCACAATGATACGTAATGATACGGTATGATAGAATATGATACGGTAGATTGGTTAATATAGCTAGTAAATCTTAGAAACATGAAAGTTAATTATTTATTAACTTTAAGAATGAGTGAACAGGGTAATTTATCTGGGGAACAAGAAGCAGATTCAGGCTCTGGTACAAAGGAAAATCCATCGAAAACGGGAGATGCAAAAACATTAAACGAAATTATGGAAGTACATCACCATCCGGATATTCATCATAAACGAAAGAAATTCAGAGAATATTTTATAGAATTTATTATGATATTCCTTGCTGTAACACTAGGCTTTTTTGCTGAAGGCTTACGGGAAAATATATCCGAACGAGCCCGCGCAAAAGAATACGCCCTCATGTTGCTAAAAGACGTTATTAATGACACTATAGAGCTTCATTCTACAATGGCGATGTATGAAAGATATGCAAGTTCAATTGATACTCTTAAACTATTGCGAAAGTCTGAGAAAGTCAACATAAGCGATATTGATTTCTATTTTTATTGCAAACCTGTATTTTCAGCTAGTAGAATGCCTTTTAATGAGGCTACCCTACAGCAGGTGAAAAATTCCGGTAATCTACGTTTTTTTCATAGTCTGAAACTGAAAGAAAAGATCAGCGATTATGACAATATTACAAGAGATTTTTCCTTGCGACAGGATTTTGAATTGAATTGGGTTCCTATCCTCAATGGATTTTATAACAGCCTATTTGCATATGACATAAAGTCTATTGTAGAAGAAAAATTGCGTAAGGGATATTCCTTAGATTCCCTGAAAAGGGAACATTATAATTTCCTCATTCGGGATACGGTTCAGATCAACAAGTTTTTGAATTTCTGCGATTACCGAAAGTTGATCTGGGAAACTCGGATTAAACAAAATATTATTCCAATCTTAGAGGTAGCAAGGCAATTAATTGCGATCCTGAAAAATGAATATGATTTTTCCGAAAATGAATGATGTACATGGTACAACTAAAAATGGAAATAAAATACAAAACCATCTTTCCTGAGAGTTAAAATAAAAATTAGCAATTCTCAAGAATAAAATATCGAAGTTTTTACATTATCCTGCTTTTCTTCGCCTTTAGTAGCCTTTTCTACGCTCCTAATCTGTTGCTAATTCCTTTTTTTGCGATTTGCTTGATTTTAGTGGCCAGATTATGGGTCACAATGATATGGTATGATACGTAATGATACCTAATGATACCATTTGATACAGTGAAAATGACGGTTCCTAAGGGAAACCATGTATGAGAGCTGCCTGAATATTACGCGTTGAGGAAACTTGATATATTTATAGTGGGTTTAAGTATATGATAGAAATAGGTGAAGCATGAAATCAATGAACTACCCCGGTTTTAGGCTTCCGTTTTGATTTCCATCAAAACCGGATTGTCCCAACGACAATACAAAATGTATAACGCTAAACAACAGTATATCAAGGTAAATATCTTTATAGACGAAGCGCCTTATATCATAAATTTGAGTGTTGTACGCAACCCATAACGACACGGTTTTAAATATTCATTAAGTAACATGACAGAAGAAAAAGCACTGAACATAGGACCTTCAAAAATTGACGTCGCCTATCAACGTTTTGGCGAACTTGATGCACCGCCTGTGTTCCTGATGATGGGAGCAGGGGCTCAAATGATTGCGTGGCATGATGGTTTCTGTGCAGAGTTAGTTAGCCGAGATCTTCAAGTTATTCGTTTTGATAACCGTGATACAGGTTTGACAACACATTTCAACAGTGCACCAATTCCTGACTTTCAAGCGGCAATGAAAGGGGATTTTTCAACCGTATCTTATACTTTGTCAGATATGGCTGCTGACACAATCGGTTTGATAGATTTTTTTGGATTTGAACAAGTGCATCTTGTCGGAGCATCAATGGGCGGAATGATCGCACAGACAGTTGCGATTGAATATCCTTCAAGGGTTAAATCTCTTACCTCAATCATGTCAACAACAGGCAATCCTTCTGTTGGACAGCCTGACTATGCGGCACTATCCACACTTGGAAAACCGAATTATGACAATCGGGAAGAATACATACACTGGCGAATTAAGTCATTAAAAACAATCGGTTCATCTTTTTATCCATTCGACGAAGAAACTGCAATCGCAACTATAGGCTTGTCTTGGGATAGAGACCCTGACCCTTTAGCTATGCTGCGACAATTCGTTGCAGTATTAAAATCGGGCGACCGTACAAGTTTACTGAAACAGTTGCGTATTCCGACTTTGGTCTTACATGGCAAGGTTGATAAAATGATAAATGTCAGCGGAGGGATAGCGACAGCAGAAGCCATTCCAAATTCAAAACTTGTTCTTTTTGAACATATGGGACATGGACTTCCCCAACCTTTATGGAGAGAATTTGCTGATTTAATTTCAGAGTTAATAAGTCAAGAAGAAACGGCTAACAATGACCAATAATTGGGTATGCGTACAACAAAAGTATTGCTGCAAGCGGGGCTGACACGGCGCAGTATCAGAAGTAGTTGCGCTATTGTGCTTTAGTTTCAGCGTGACGGAACGCAGGTGAACAGTTGGTTGTAACATCAACAATAAAACATTAATTTAACTTCGGTTACCGGCTAACACAGCGCTATTGCCCCGCCTGCAAGCAATACGCCTTCGTTGTGCGGCATGCTTCACTAGTGCAGGTTTCTTTGACACAACCAATCTTGTTGTATTGGCAGAAGTTAATTTTAAAATTACATTCATGAAAAAAGCACTTCTATATCTCAGTTTTCCATTGACCTTACATGCACAAGAAAATTATTCTGCGTTAGTAGATAACTATATGAATGCAGCCGTTAACGTCAACCAATTCAGCGGTTCGGTGCTGGTTGCAAAATTAGGCAATATCATTTATCAAAAAACATTCGGAACTATTGATTATGCAGGCACGCATCCATTAGATAGTAATTCAATGTTTGAAATTGGTGCTATAACGGAAGAGTTCACAGCCGCAGCAATATTATTATTAAAAGATGAAGGCAAATTAAAATTATCAGACCCCATCACAAAGTATCTTCCTGAACTTTCCTACAATACTGTAACGATAAAGCATTTGCTTACACATACATCAGGCTTGCCTGATTATTATGATGCTATTATGCAGGGTAAATGGGGAACGGAAAAGATTGCCACGAATGCTGATATCGTAAAAAATCTTGCGGAAGCTAAAGTTCCCTTATCCTGGAAGCCTGGAACAAAATATGATGAGTATCATTATTACACAGAGTATACTTTGCTGGCATCCATCATTGAAAAAGTATCGGGGCAATCCTATTCAGACTTTATACGGAAAAAAATATTTACACCGCTTCAATTGCAACACACCAAAGTATTCGCTGAATTACAAATAAATAAAAAGCTTCATCCAAACCACACAGAGAGTGTTTATTTTGATGAAGCGCAACAAATGTTTTTTCCAGCAGACAGTATGAAACAACTTCCCCTTGAATTTCATTATGCTACAGATGGTATTGTTGGCGGAATAGGTATCAGCAGCACTGCTCATGACCTAATTTTATGGGACAGGGCACTGGAGAATCATGCTTTGCTTTCACCATCAACACAACAGGAAATGTTTACACCTTACTTTTTGAAAGATACAGCATCAAAAATATATTTTGGTTATGGCTTACTTACAGGCAAAAATGAATTTGGTAATTATGTGCTGCAGAGAGATTTCGGAAATAATATAACGCTTGGCTATGTAACATCCCTGATAAGATATATAAAAGACGACATCACTATAATCGTTTTAGCTAATAAACCTAAAAACTCCTCTATTATTTCAGGCCCGTTAGCTTATATCATGTTCAACCGAGAAGTAGTGCCGCCGTACATTCACAAAGAAATTGCTATTGATACTTCACTACTCCAAAAGTATGTCGGAAAGTATGAAGTGCCATATGTTATTCATGTATATAAAAAAGAAAATACATTGTGGATGGCAATTCCGGGAGAGCCAGACCTAAAGTTGTTGCCTGAATTGCCCACTAAATTTTTCTCTTCTTCAAAAGAGTATGACTTGCAGATAGAATTTGAAACTGATAGTACAGGTAAAGTTGTAAAAACATATTTTATCAACAGCGGGTTAAAGAAAGAGGGTAAAAAATATTGAGACATTTAATGACGTAAGCACGAACGCACAATAATTCTTCATCTTCGTATTAAAAGCCGGATGAAATTCAACTGTTTAATAGTTATATCATTAATATTCAATTTGCTCTCGCTTAATTTGAAAGGGCAAAATGTTATTGACAGTTCCAGTGAGTCGATTTACAATAAACTAGACGAATACCTCAGATCTACGACCAGGTTATATCTATTTAACGGTGCTGCCCTGGTGGCCAAAAAAGGAACCATTCTTTTGAATAAAGGATATGGATGGAAAGATGTTGCAACTAAAACATTGAATGATTCCAACACTATTTTTCAAATTGACTCAGTAACTAAAACTTTTACGGCTGCAATCATATTAAAATTGCAGGAACTTAAAAAATTGTCGATATATGATCCAATCATAAAATATATTCCTGAATACCCTAATGGAGAAAAGATTACCGTGCAACAACTGCTTACCCATACTTCAGGCATTTTCAACATCGATGTGGATGAAACGGATACCATTGCATGGATTCCTGTCAGCAAGAAGATCATGTTAAGTTATTTTCAGAATCGCCCGCTGGGTTTTGAACCTGGCACAAAATACAGCTACAGCAATTCAGGCTATTTTTTACTTGGAATGATCATTGAAAAAATTACCGGTCATACTTATGAACAAGTGGTTCGAGAGTTTATTTTTGATCCGCTGCAAATGACCCATTCCGGATTTGACTATATACACCTGAAGGATACTTTAAAAGCTACTGGTTATGGAAAGTTCGACGTAGATAACCACATTGCAGCTCATCTTACAGACTCAACGGTTACGTTCGCAGCCGGAGATATATACAGTACTACGTGTGATTTATACAAGTGGATACAGGTAATCACTAAAGAGCAATTCTTCTCACCTTGCTGGCATTGAGTTTGAGGCTTTCAGATCATATTAGGAAGAAAGTTGGATCGAAATCACTCGCTGTAATTTAATGATATTGTTTGCACAACTTTTATGTTTTGTGTAATAGGGAAGAGCCTATTACTAATCTGTAACAAATTTTGTTTAAACCCGTTAGGGTCAAACCTTTTCACTTTCTGTATTGTAAAAGTGCTCAAAGTGACTTTTTGCATAATTAATTGAACATCAACGAGGGCAAGACCGGCGAATTCACCGAAAGCCGGTGAGCTCACCGGAAGTTCTTGTTTAAAACTTCACAATTAACCTGAAAAAAAGTCAATCAAAAAACAAGGCGACGAAGTTCATTTTGGAATACTTTCTCTCATTTATGGTTGCCATTGACGTAATTGTGCAGTTTGTTTACCATAATCTACTGTTTATTGACGGAGACCTTCAGAGCATTTTATTATCGCTACTCTTGCATTCTCGCATAATCGAATAATGTAAATTGAAATTCAGGAAAGATTCTAAAAGCATTTTTAGGCTTGATCAGGAAATTGGACATACCCGCGAGTTGTATGATCAGAAGACACATAGACTATAATCTTGAATAAAGATGACAAATCGTATGGTTGAAACTTCCCGGCAATTTTACGCAAGACTTGCCGGCTTCACAATCCTTTTCTACATGGTGGCCGGTGCCACAGTCGTGTACCTAATGAACCGGGCGACCGATGCCGAAGGGACAGTTGCGACACTTTCACGCATCGCCGGGCATACATCAGATGTGCGCGTTGCTATTGTCCTTGAAATTCTCGAATGCTTCTCGGCTCTTGTGCTGGCTGTGACGCTGTACGGGATCACGCGTGAAGAGAACCACGACTTCGCGATGCTGGCCATGGTTTGTCGCGTTGGGGAAGGAGTGCTTGGAGCGGTCGGCATCCCGCACACGATGGGACTACTGTGGCTCGCCAGTGCAGGATCCGGGGTGGGTGCACCAGACGTTGCAACAACGAATGCGATGGGCGCGTTTTTCCTGGTGCCGGTGCAGGGCGCTTTGATCGGTGCACCCTTTTTCGCAGTGGGGAGTATGATCTTCTCATATCTCCTGCTACGCGGACGAATCGTTCCGACCACACTCGCATGGCTTGGCGTGCTCGCGTCGGTATTGCTCGTAATGAGCCTGCCCCTGCAGCTCGCCGGCTTTATCAAAGGACCGATAACCGGGTATTTGTGGCTGCCGATGATTGCTTACCACATCATGCTTGGACTGCGGCTGCTTATCAAAGGAGTTCCCACACTGTCACGCAGGCAACCTGCATGATTCCGTTATTTTAATATTCAACTTTTTATTTAGACTACAATTAAACTTTGAAAAAAATTAAATGAAAACCGTCAACATCGACGACTCACAAAGAAAAGCAGCGAAGGTTGTCGGATTTGCGTATCTATTTGCGCTTGTCCCGGCGATCTTCGCCGAGTTCTATGCCCGAGGCCATCTAATCGTCTTCGACAATGCCGCGCAAACTGCGCTGAACATTGTGCAGCACGAAAGGCTCTTTCGCTTTGGCATCACCAGCAATCTCACCGTCTTCGCTGTCGATATTGCCCTGATCACCGCTCTTTACGTTGTCCTCAAGCCGGTCAACAGAATGCTTGCCTTGCTGGCCGCAGGTTGGGGGCTGATAGAGACTGCAATCCTGGTCGTCGTCACTCTGAATGACCTCGATGTTCTGCGAATCCTGAGTGGTGCCAATTATTTGCAAGCATTCGAAGTAAGTCAATTGCAGGCGTTGGCGAGGCTGTCTATCGGTGCGCATGACGCTACGTACAACGTCGGTTTGGTATTTGCCGGACTTCGAAGCACCGCCTTTTGCTATTTGTGGTTCAAGTCCGGCTTCATCCCGAGGGGTATTGGCAGCCTGGCGAGTGTTTGCTTCCTTTCTGATCGGGGCATTCGCCTTCTCCTTCATTATTTTTCCGGGGCTCAGGATGGTAGTTCCTGTGGAGATTTACGGCGGTCTCATTTTTGTTTTCGAATTAACAATGGGCTTTTGGCTGCTGTTTAAGAGACTACGGTCATCTGGGATTTAAGCCAAGGGGAAAGAAAGCTAAAAAGAAGAAGTGATTTTACATTACTCAAATCTTAAATTAAATTAAAATGAACCATACAAATAAGTTGGAAGATTTCAAAGTAAATGTAAAAATTAAACTGGCAGCATTATGGACATCGGTAATGTTCTGTTACATATATGAAGATTATTTTGAATTATATGTTCCAAAAAGGCTTGAGCATATAATTAGCGGTGACGGTTTACTAAATACACCAATGATGTTATTTTATGCGTCATTTGTATTGATAATACCTGCATTGATGATTTTTTTGTCAATAGTGTCAATACCTAAATTAAGCCGTTTACTCAATATAATATTTGGTTTATTATATACTGCATTAATGCTGTGGATCGCATCAAACTATTCGGATAAATGGCTAACATTTGCTTTATTGTTTGCTATTGTTGAAAGTATAATTACTGCAATAATTGTTTGGTGTGCGTGGAAATGGCCCAGGCAGAATCAGTTAAAGCAATAATATCAGAAACTTTTACCCTTAAGCAGTAAGTATTTCTGCACGCAAACTATACCTGGAAATAGAAGTGGATTAAATAAGCCATATCAGTAAAAATTATAGTAAAATGGAAAACCAAACCACTATTACATCACAAAATAAAGCGGCAAGACTCGCAGGACTCCTGTATCTGATTGCCATGGCCACTGGACTCTTCGCTGAATTTTATGTACAATTCCCTTCCACTCTTGTTGTAAGCGGAGATGCTGTAAAAACTGCCAGTAATATTATGGCTAATGAGCGACTATATCGTATCGGTATTGCCAACAATATAATCACTTTTGCTATTGATGTGGTACTTATCTTGGCGCTTTATGTATTACTCAGACCTGTAAACAGAAATCTTGCCTTGCTTGCAGTATTCTTCAGACTGGTGGAAACAACGGTTGCTTGTGTTGCTATTATAAATTATTATGTTGCTATGCAGTTCGTCGGTGATGCTGACCATCTGAAAGCATTCGATTCAAATCAAATTCAAGCACTATCGATATTGCATGATACATATGCTTTGACCTTTATTATTGTCGCAATATTTTTAGGTTTGGGGTCGACAATATTTAATTATTTGCTATTCAAGTCAGGATACATCCCCAAGGTATTGGCTGCATGGGGTATATTTTCTTCTTTGCTATTGCTGATAAGTCAATTCGCTATCGTTATTTTCCCCGAGGTGGAGAAAACAATTATACCTGCCTGTTATGGTCCTATCGCTATCGATGAAATTGCTCTTGGTTTTTGGCTTTTGTTTAAGGGAGCAAATATTCCTAAAATGAAATTCTGAACCTCATTCAGTACGGCATATGACAAAAAGTATATAGAATAACAAAGAGCCGCTAACATTGGTATTGCCAATAGTTGGGCTCGACATAGGAATAATCAGCAGTAGTAAGCCTTTTGTGTTTATACTAGTAGCTTAAACCTTCAGGCATCTTCTAGAATCGACGATCTTTAAAATATGGGAAGAATACACCTTTGAAAATAATCGACGAAAATAACCGGAAGCCAACAGGTAATAACGCTACCTCTGAAAACGATCGACGAAAATAATCGGAAGCCAACAGGTAAAAAGGCTATACTCGGGATCGAGTTCAAAATAGTGTAATTTTACAACGGTAGATTTATACTTAAAACACCGTCAGATGAGAGAGCGGCAGAATTATTGGAACCTATTGTTAAGTAACTAAATTAATCTAAAAAGGGGGTTGAATGTTTTCTAGACGTAAATTCCTGCTTACTTCATTAGGTGCTTTTACTTTGGGACGTAGTTCCAGTTCCCATGCTATTGACATAAAATCTTCAAATAAAAGAAGATTTCATCTGTGGGCTTTCGGGGATGCACACGTTGGCACCGATATAAAACATGGGAGAGAAAGCCTGGCGGACGCAATAACTCAAACTGAATTCGGTGGTAAAGAAGGCGGACCGCCATTTGATTGGAATATAGCTGTTGATGTAGGAGATATGTCCGGCGATCAGGGTTTACCTAAAGATGAAGAGGGAAAGGAAATAGTTCGACAATTCCATGCGTTGAAAAAACATAAGCGCGAAGATATCTATGACATTTGTGGAAATCACGACCGAAGTGGGTTAGACGAACCTGATGCATGGTGGTGGCAAAAATGGATTGATCCGCTTGGGCAACACACGGAGTTTTCTGAAGTTAACAATGATAATCGTCCGTATGCGATTGAAGGTTTATGGGAGCGTTATTATTTCAGGGTTGGTAATATGCTTTTTCTAATGATGAGTGATCGCAATGAGCCAACACAGAAAGTTGGTAGAGGTCCACTTGGCGGCAATCCAGGGGGTGTAGTAAGTGGTGAGACTTTTGCCTGGTGGAAAAAAATGGTTGAATCCAACCCAAATTCTATTATCATTTGTGTGCACCACTATGTACTTAAAAACACAACTGTTGCTTCCGGCGACTGGGAGGGAATGCGCAAAGATGAAAGGGGAAACTGGGTTCCTTATTATCATGGCAACGACCGCTATATGAAAGAAGGAGTACCAATAGGAGCATCCTATCTTTACTGGGTTGATAGTAAACCTGATTCAGGGGCCTTTGAAAATTATCTGGAAGAACACCCTGGAGCGGTGCAAATTTGGATCGGTGGACACACACATACACATCCTGATGATACTTATGGCGGGAAGTCCCATATAGAAACAAAATGGGGCACACATTTCATTAATGCATCTTGTTTGACTCGATATCACGGACTTCCTTCTATTATTCCTACAAGTCGTTTGTTAACTTTTACAGAGGGAAGCGACAATATTAGAGTTCAATGCTATATTCACACAAGTGAATCCATTCCACAAGGTTGGTATGGAAACGCTGAACGTGTTTTACAACTTTCGCGTCCTTTTCACTTTTCACCACAGAGGTAAAAATCAATAAGTAGAGGCTCAGAGAATAGCTATCCGCTAACGAACAAATCGAGAGGCATTTAAATATTGTACTGCTTCAACCTCCATGATCTTTCTACAATAGAATGTCCCGATGTCCGACATATACTGAGAGATTGATATTTTATGTCAGTGAACTGATTTTTTCTGGCGGTAAATGAATATTAGTTTGTTCAGGCACTTTTAACCCCTGAGGCTTCTTCAAGAATCGACGATCGGAGAAATGATGTTAAGAACATATAGTAAGAACGCTCGACGAAAATAATCAGAAGTCAACAGGTAATAACGTTATTCCATTATAAGCAAGTGTCATTCGAAGATGAAAACGTATGAATATGCCTGGATCACTTGAAATCTCATCTAAATACCCGTCACTAAACTGGGACTAATTCCCCGCAAACCCACTGGAATCGGGCTTCAGTACTTTTTGTATCGGGAAGTGAACAGATCACTTTAGATGCGCGTTCCCTGCGGAGTACTTTCATTCTCACTGTATTTCATTTGACTTTTGTTGCTTTTCTTCGCCTTTAGTAGCCTTTTATTTG
>Ga0066790_10001207_pt1 | contig 10767 bp, 14 predicted proteins | sample OrgsoiDNA2013050_FD_70963 | JGI IMG/M metagenome (GOLD analysis project Ga0066790, IMG submission 70963) | Permafrost soil microbial communities from the Arctic, to analyse light accelerated degradation of dissolved organic matter (DOM) -... | ecosystem: Environmental > Terrestrial > Soil >...
TAAAGCCCTGAGAGCCTGTCTCAAGACGCTTGCTCGATCCGGCGCTCGCCAGCCACGCACCCCGTCTTGAGGCTCTAAGCTCGCCCGCGATGCAGACGGCGATCATCACGATCTCGACCTCGGTCGCGGCCGGCCGGACCGAGGACACCTCGGGCTCGATCCTGGCCGAGCTGGCCACGGCCGCCGGCGCCGAGATCGTGGCGCGGGAGGCCGTGACCGACGACCGTGAGGCGATCGAACAGCGACTCAGAGCGCACGCGGCGGCGGGCATTCCGCTGGTGTTCACGACCGGCGGCACCGGCCTCACGCCGGACGACGTCACCCCGGAGGCGACGCGGGCGGTGATCGACCGTGAGGCGCCCGGGTTCGCCGAGGCGATGAGGGCCGAGTCGCTCAAGCACACGCCGCTCGGAATCCTGACCCGTGGCGTGTCCGGAATCGCGGGACGGACGCTGATCATCAACTTCCCGGGCAATCCGAAGGCGATCCACGAGCTGTTCGGAGTCATCGCTCCGACGCTCCGGCACGTCGTCGCGACGCTGCAACGCGAGGGTGGCAGAAGCGCCGGCCATTGAGCTGCGCGGACTCGCTCGCCACTTCGGCGAGCGGACCGCGCTGCGGGATGTCTCCGTCCTCGTCCCAGCCGGAGCGACGCTGGCCGTCCTGGGCCGCAACGGGGCCGGCAAATCGACCCTGCTGCGGATCCTGGCCACGCTGCTGCGTCCCCATCACGGCGAGGTCTCCGTGCTCGGCGAGTCGCTGCCGAAACGGGCCTTCGCGGTCCGCGGCCGGCTGGGCCTGCTGGCCCACGAACCACTGCTCTACCGCGACCTCAGCGGGCGCGAGAACCTGCGCTATCACGCCCGCCTCTACCGCCTCGACCCGGCCCGGGTCGAGCAGCTGCTCGAGGCCGTGCGCATGGACAGCCGCGCCGATGATCCGGTGCGGCTCCTCTCACGCGGGATGGTCCAGCGCCTGGCCATCTGCAGAGCCGTGCTGCACGACCCCGAGGTGCTGCTGCTCGACGAGCCGCGCGCCAATCTCGACCCGGCCGCAACCGATCTCGTCGAGCCGCTGATCGGCCGCGCCGCAGGCCGCACCCGGGTGCTGACCAGCCACGATCCGCAGGCCGCGCTGGCCGAGGCCGATATCGCGCTCGGCCTGCGCGACGGCCGGCCCGCCTTCCTCTCGCCGGCGGCCGAGGTGACTCCCGAGCAGGTGCGGGAGCTGTACTCGTGAGAACCGCTGTGGCGGTGCTGCGGAAGGACCTGTTGGTCGAGCTGCGCACATTCGAGACGGTGCCGGCGATGGCTCTGTTCGCGCTGACCACGTTCGTGATCTTCCATTTCGGCCTCGGTCGCGCCACGCTCAGCGGCCAGCTTGCGGCCGGGGTGCTGACGGTGTCGGTGCTGTTCTCGGGGATGCTCGGGATCAACCGGCTGTTCGTGACCGAGCGCGAGCAGGGTGGGTTCGATGCCTTCCTGCTGGCGCCCGTGGACCGCACCTCGCTACTGCTGGCCAAGGCCGCTGCGCTGTTCACGTTCCTGGTGGTGCTGGAGCTGATCGCTGTTCCGGCGTTCGGGCTGCTGTTACTGGGGCCCTCGCTGGGACCGGCGCTCCCCGGCCTCGCCCTGGTCCTCCTGCTGGCCGATCTCGGGATCGCCGTGATCGGGACGCTGGTGTCGGCAATCGCCGTCCACACCCGCGCCCGCGACCTGATCGGGCCGGTGGTCGGCCTGCCGCTGCTGATCCCGGCGCTAATCGCGATGGCCCGGGGAACGGCGGCGCCGCTGGCCGCCAACGGCGCCGCTTCGGTGCCATTGAAGTGGCTCGAGGTCCTGGCACTTTATGATGTGGTATTCGCACTGCTCGCCTACGCAGTGTTCGACTTCCTGCTGGAGGACTGAGCTCTCTTGCCGCCCACGCCCAATTACGGGAAGGGCCTTCGCGGCCTCTCTCTCGCCACTGTCGTGACGCTGAGCGTCGCGTTCGCGCTGGTCTTCTTCTACGCGCCTCTCGATGCCGACCAGGGTTTCGTGCAGAAGATCTTCTATCTCCACGTCCCGCTGGCCATCGTCGCGCTGTGCGGCTTCATCCTCGGCGGGGTGTTCGCCATCGGGCACCTGCGCACCGGCGAGCGGATCTGGGACATGCGCTCGTACGTCGCGATCCACATGTCGCTGATCTTCGCCGTCGGCGCCCTGATCACCGGATCGATCTGGGCCAAGGCGTCGTGGGGCCATTGGTGGGTGTGGAATGAGCCGACGCTGGTCTCGTTCCTGATCGTCTTCCTGCTGTTCGCGACCTACCAGCCGCTGCGCTTCTCGATCGACGACCCCGAGCGCCAGGGCCGCTACGCCAGCGTGTTCGCGATCGTGGCCGCGGCGTTCGTACCGCTGAACTTCATCGCCGTGCGGCTCGCGCAGGGCTTCGTTCACCCGCGGGTGCTGACGCTCGGCGGCGGCAACCTACCCGGCCCGATGCGGCTCACGTTCCTGATCTCGCTGGCGGGAATCGCGCTGCTGTTCGCGACCCTGTGGAAGTACGAGATGACGGCCAAGCACACGCGCATGCAGCTGCGGGCGCTGCGCCGTCGCGTGCTCGGCGAGGACACGGTCAGGCCTCTCGGACGCAGCGCGGCGCCATCATGACTGCGCTCGTCGTGGCCGTGGCCCCGGCTCTGCCACTGCACACCGCGGGCAAGTACGTCGCCGGCGCCTACATCGTGTTCGTGGCGCTACTGCTGATCTACGTCGCGATCATGGGCATCCGGCTGCGCCGGACCGAGCGCGACCTGGTCGAGCTGGGCCGCGAGCTCGATCGGCGCCGGGACGCCGACTCCGGGCGCGACCTCGAGCCGGTGCCATGAGCGAGCTGCTGGCGATCGGCGTCTCGCACAAGACCGCGCCGGTCGAGGTAAGGGAGCGGCTGGCGCTGCCGGACAAGCGTTCGGTGGAGTTCCTCAGGGAGCTGCGCGGGGCCGCCGACGTGCACGAGGCGGTGGCGATCTCGACCTGCAACCGGACGGAGATCTATCTCGTCGTCGGTGACCCGGTCGAGGCCGAGAGCGTGGCGCTGTCGATGCTCGCCCGGCAGGCCGGGATTCGGCCCACGGCACTTGCCTCGGCGATCTATTCGCACCGTAACTGCGACGCCGCGCGCCATCTCTATCGCGTCACCTCCGGCCTTGATTCGATGATCGTCGGCGAGGCCGAGGTCCAGGGCCAGGTCAAGCGCGCCTACGACAGCGCGCTCGGCAAGGAGACCACGGGCCCACTCACCAACCACCTGTTCAAGGCCGCGCTGGCGACCGGCAAGCGGGTGCGCTCGGAGACCGCGATCGGCGAGCGGCACCTGAGCCTTCCCGGCGTCGCCGTCGGACTGGCCCTCGAGCAGCTCGGCGAGCTGTCGGGCCGCCGGGTGCTGCTCGTCGGGACGGGCGAGACGGGCGAGCTGACCGCCCGGGCGCTGGCCGACAGCGGCGTCAAGACGGTGTTCGTGGCCAACCGCCGCCGCGACCGGGCCCTGGGCCTGGCGAAGCGGTACGGGGGAGAGACGGCGTCATTCGACGAGCTCCCGCGCGAGCTGGAGAACGCGGACATCGTGGTGACGGCAACGTCCTCGCCGCATCTGGTGCTGGAGGGGCAGGAGCTGGCGTCGGTGATGGAGGACCGCCTGCACCGCCCGCTGCTGCTGATCGATCTGGCTGTCCCGCGTGACATCGACTCCTCCGCGGCCGATATCGCGGGGGTCTCGTTGTACGACATCGACGATCTCCAGGCGGTGATCGCGCGCAACCGCAAGGTGCGCCTGGCCGAGGCCCGCAAGGCCGAGGGCATCATCGAGGAGGAGATCCAGCACTTCGCCGCCTGGCTCGGCGGCCTTGAGGTCCTGCCGACGCTCGCCGCGCTGCGGACCCGATCGGTGGAGATCGCCGAGCAGGTGGTGCGTGACAACGCGGGCAAGTGGGAATCCGCCTCGCCGCGCGATCTGGAGCGGATCGAGGCGGTGGCCAAGGCCGTGGTCAACCGGCTGCTGCACGAGCCGACGGTGCGGATGAAGGAGCTGCGCGACGACCGCGTTCACGCCCGGATGCAGCTGGTCCGAGAGCTGTTCGCGCTCGAGGGCGAGGACGCGGGGCTCGGCTTGCACCAGGCATCTGCTCCCGACCCCGATGTGGAGCTCGCCGAGGTGAGAGCTCTTCCGGCGCGCCACCGCCAGCGACCCTGATGCGGATCGGTACGCGGGGGAGCGCCCTCGCGCTGGCCCAGGCATCGTGGGTCGCGGACAGGCTCGAGCGGGACGCTGAGATCGTCACCATCACCACCTCGGGCGACCGGGGTGCGGAGGCCGAAGACAAGTCCCGCTGGGTGTCGGAGCTGGAGCGGGCACTGCTGGCCGGTGAGATCGACCTGGCCGTGCACTCGGCCAAGGACGTGCCGGCGGAGCTTCCCGAGGGGCTCCAGCTGGTGGCGATACCCGAGCGGGCCGATCCCCGCGACGCGATCTGCGGCGCTCCGTCCCTGAGCGCGTTGGCGCCGGGCGCGACCGTGGGCACGAGCAGCCTCCGCCGCCAGGCGCAGGTCCGGGCCGAGCGAGAGGATCTCGAGGTGATCGCGATGACCGGCAACGTGGACACGCGCCTGCGCAAGCTCGCCGAGGGGCAGGTGGACGCGCTCGTGCTCGCACTCGCGGGCCTGCAGCGTCTGCGCCGCGCCGACGAGGCCGACGGCGTGCTCGACGGATTCATCCCCGCCGCCGGCCAGGGGGCGCTCGCCCTGGAGGCACGGATCGGAGCCCTGGCGCCGGAGGTGCTGGGACACCTCGTCGATCTCGAGGCGAGCGTGTGCGTCGCGGCCGAGCGCGAGCTCGTGCGTGTGCTGGGGGCTTCGTGCAACACGGCGGTCGGCGCCAGCGCCCGCCCGCTCGGCGGTGAGGGCTTCGAGCTGCGTTGCTGGGTGGGATTGCCCGACGGATCGGCCTGGCTCGAGGACCGTCTCGAGTCGGAGGCGGCGCAGTTCGCCGGCGCCGGGGTGACGGTCGCCGAGCGGATGCTCAGCGCTGGGGCTGCCGAGCTGCTCGAGGCGACGCCGTGAGCGGGCGGGTGTACCTCGTCGGCGCGGGGCCGGGAGACCCGGGGCTGCTGACGGCGCGCGCGCTGGAGCTGATCGCCGCCTGCGACGTGATCGTCTACGACCGGCTGATCCCCGACTCGGCGCTCGACGGCGCACGCGCCGACGCCGAGCTCCACAACGTCGGGAAGGAGGGCGGCGGCCCGTCGAAGCCGCAGGAGGAGATCGAGCGGTTGCTGGTCGAGCGCGCGGGCGCGGGCCGGACGGTCGTGCGGCTGAAGGGCGGTGACCCGTTCGTGTTCGGTCGCGGCGGCGAGGAGGCCGAGACGCTCCGCGCCGCCGGGATCCCGTTCGAGGTCGTGCCCGGGGTCACGGCGGGAGTCGCGGCGCCGGCCTACGCCGGGATTCCCGTCACCCACCGGGACGCCGCCAGCTCGGTGGCCTTCGTGACCGGTCACGAGGATCCGGCCAAGCCCGAGTCGGCGCTCGACTGGGGAGCGCTGGCTCGCTTCCCGGGCACGCTGGTCGTGTACATGGGCGTGCGTCAGCTGGGCGCGATCAGCGAGCGGCTGATCGAGGGAGGGCGCGACCGTGACGAGCCCGCGGCCGTGATCCAGCGCGGCACGTTCCCGGATCAGCGGGCGGTCGGCGGCACGTTGGAGACCATCGCGGCCGTGGCCGCGCGGGAGCGCGTGCGTGCGCCGGCGATCGCCGTCTTCGGGGCGGTCGCGGCGCTGCGCGAGCGCCTGCAGTGGTTCGAGCGCCGCCCGCTGGCCGGGATCACGGTGGCGGTCACACGGGCACGCGCCCAGGCCAGCGGCCTGGCCGCCCGCCTGCGCGAGCTCGGAGCCACCACGGTCGAGGCGCCGGCGATCCGGATCGTTCCGGTCGACGGGTCGGCGCCGGACCTGGGCCGCTACGACCTCGTGTGCATGACCAGCCCGAACGGCGTGCGGCTGCTGTTCGAGCGGCTCGCCGCGGCCGGCCTCGACGCACGTGCCCTGGCCGGGGCTCGGGTCGCGGCCATCGGCCCGGGAACCGCTCGGGCGCTGCGCGAGCAGGGCGTGACCGCCGACATCGTTCCCGAGCGGTTCGTGGCCGAGGGGCTGGTCGAGGCTCTGGCCGGCGTGCCGGTGAAGCGCGCGCTGATCGCCCGAGCGGCCGAGGCCCGCGACGTGCTCCCGGACGCCCTGCGGGAGCGTGGGGCGGAGGTCGACGTGGTGAAGCTGTACGAGACGGTCGCCGAGCCACTGTCGGAGGCGGAGCTCGCGGCGGCCCGAGCCGCGGACTACGTCACCTTCACCTCGTCATCGACGGTGCGCTTCTTCCTGCAGTCGATCGACGGCGAGCTGCCGCCCGGCGTCCGCCTGGCCAGCATCGGTCCCGTCACCAGCGAGTCGCTGCGCGAGCGCGGTCTCGAGCCCGACGTGGAGGCGACCCGACACGACATCGACGGTCTGATCGACGCTCTGGTCGCCGACGCGGCTCAGAGGGCCGCTTCGCGATGACCCCGCCGGTGATCACCTTTCTCTCCGATTACGGGCTCGACGATGACTTCGTCGGCGTCTGCCACGGCGTGATCGCCTCGATCTGTCCCGAGGCCCGGGTGATCGACATCACGCATGGAGTCCCGCGCCACCAGGTCCGCGCCGGGGCGGTCGTGCTGCGCAGCTCGCTGCCGTTCATGCCGGTCGGCGTGCACCTGGCGGTTGTGGACCCGGATGTCGGAGCAGAGCGCCGCGCGGTCGCCGTCGGCCTCGCGGATGGCCGGCGGCTGGTCGGGCCGGACAACGGCCTGCTCTCGCTGGCGGCTCAGGCCCACGGAGGGATCGTCGAGGCGGCCGACATCGCCCGCTCGCCGTTTCGGCTGGAGCCGCTGTCGGCGACCTTTCACGGGCGCGACATCTTCGCGCCGGTTGCGGCCCGGCTGGCCGCCGGAGCGCGGCTCGCGGACGTCGGAGCGCCGTGTGATCCGGAGCGCCTCGTCTCCATCGAGCTGCCGCGGCCGGTGCGTCAGGAGCAGGCAGTGGTGGCCCATGCCGTCTACATCGATCGCTTCGGCAACGTGGCTCTCGACGTCACGCACGAGGATCTGGCCGAGGCCGGCCTGAGGCTGGGCCGGCTCGTGCAGCTCGAGTCGGGCCGGGGGCCGCTCACGGCTCACTTCGTGCGCACCTTCGCCGACGTCGGCGAGGGCGAGCTGCTGGTGTACGAGGACGCCTCCCGGATGCTCGCGGTGGCGGTGAGCAAGGAGAGCGCCGCCAAGCGTCTCGGGCTGGCAGTCGACGACGAGCTCCGGATCGCGCCGGCGTGAGCGCGTCTCGCACCGCGAAGCCGCCCCGGCTCGGGTATCCCCGCCTGCATCTTCGCCGCGCCACCTCGACCAACGACCGCGCTCGGGCGCTCGCATCCCGCGGGGCGCCTCACGGCACGCTGGTGACCGCCTCCGAGCAGTCCGCAGGCCGCGGGCGCCAGGGCCGCGCCTGGGCCGCGCCCGCCGGCACCTCTCTGCTGTGCTCGGTCGTGATCCGCGATCCCTCACGGTTGCTGCCGCTTGCCGCGGGCGTTGCCGTGGCCGAGCTGGTGGGACCGCAGGCGCAGGTGAAATGGCCCAACGACGTCCTCGTGGGCGGCCGCAAGATCGCGGGCATCCTGGTCGAGGGACGCCCGCAGGAGGAGTGGGCCGTGCTCGGGATCGGCCTCAACGTGGCCGTGCGGCTGCAGGACCTGCCCGGTGATCTGCGCGATCGTGCGGCGACGATGGGGCTCGGGCCGGACGCGCTCGAGCCGGTGCTGGAGCGTCTTCTGGCCCAGCTCGAGCGGTGGACGTCCGCCGACGCCGCGGCGGTGCTGGCCGCTGTGCGCGCCCGCGATGCCCTGATCGGGCGGCGGATCCGCTGGGCCGCGGGCGAGGGTCAGGGCGCCGGGATCGATGGGGACGGCCGCCTGGTCGTTCTCACCGCCGGCGGCCGCGTGGCGCTCACCGCCGGCGAAGTGCACCTCAAGGCATGACCGCAGGCCTTGCAGACACTTAGAGTCGCCACCATCAGACATGTTGGGCCTCCTGCATCTGCCGCCGACCATCCGACGCATCCGGAGGCGAACAGGGGCCGGTTGCGTCAGCCGGACCGCCGTCCGCGGCTCGCCGCCTACCCAAGGCGCCCGAGAGAGTCCCGCACTTCAGTGTGGGGATGAATCGGGCGGGCGCCTCAAGCGGGGCGGTGTTGGGATTCGATGTGATGTTTGAGCAGTTGAGTGGAGCGCCGCCGACGTTGGCGGCGTAGTAGCTCGGGGATCAGAGATGGCGGCGGCATACGCGTCGCAGCTGGGGAAACTCACGGCGGAGCACGTACGCGGAGCGGCGTTTGAGCCGGCGCGCGAGCTCAGGTCAGCAGCACCAACAACATCGCACGCGCCTAGCAAGCCCTAGCAAGCGTATGACCGCGTCCGACGTCCGGCCACTCAACGCATGGTCGCTCGTTCTCGCCGAGTACTACGGTTTTCCACCCTGCGCTATCCGGCCGTGCGCAACGGCGTGCTCCGGGTCGCCTCTCGCTTCATGCGATGACGGGGCCTGGATACCCCGGGGCGTCACTAGCTTCGGACGACATCAACCGACGCCGGCGAGCGGGATCAGCATCGGCCGGTAGGCCAGCCACTTGCCGACCAGCACGCCCCACTCGGTGCGCAGCATCGAGAGCGCCGCGGCCATGTCGCCGACGGCTGGTGGCCATTCGCGTTGGATTGCGTCGGCATCGGCGGCAACCTGTTTCCGTCTCGACGCCAAGCAGCAGCAGCCGTGCCGCTAAGGAACGTGGCACCAACCGCCAAGTAGCGTTCGCGGGCCCACGCCCCTCCGGCGGGGCTCACTCGTCCTCGTCGTCGGGGGTGGGGCGGCTGGCTGGCGCTGAGAGCAAGGCGCCGGGTCATGTTTCGTTCAGTGAGCGGTCACGCGGTTGAGCGGTCGCCGGCGCGTTCGATGGTTCGGTAGACCGTGGATCGGCCGACGCCGAATTGCTCTACGAGCTCGGCTGGGTTCTTCGTGCCCGCGACCAGGTGCGCCTCCTGGCGGGCACTCAGTTTCGGCTTGCGGCCGCGGAGCTTTCCTGCGGCGCGCGCGACGGCCAGGCCTCCCGGGTGCGCATCTTGATCAGGGTCCGATTCGAATTCGGCGACCATCGCCAGGACGTTGAACAGGAGTCGGCCCACGGGGTCGTTCGGGTCGTGGACCGAGCCGCCGAGGTTGAGCCTGACCTGGAGGGTCGTGAGCTCGTCGACGATGTCGCGGGTGTCTGGGAGCGACCGGGCCAAGCGGGCCAGTTGGTCACGACGAGGGTGTCGCCGGAGCGGCAGGCGCCAGTGCCTCACGAAGGCCGGGGCGCGCCCGGTTGGTGCCGGTCAGGCCGTGGTCGACGTAGATCCGCTCGGGAGCGACGCCGAGCGCTGCCAGAGCATTGCGCCGCGCGGTGAGGTCTTGGCCCTCGGTGGAGACCCGGGCGTAGCCAATGTTGAGACCGGTCACCCGGCGAAGTGTGCCGTATGACGCCCCTTTGCGGGATTTCAATTCGGACGGGTCTATCGGGACGAGCTCGAGCCACCAGAGACTGGGCGGGCGCTCTTGGGATCGTCGTCCCGATAGCCGATCGGCTTGCGGAACGCAATGTAAGGCTTACACCGCGGGGCCGCACGGGAGCTCGGTGGCATACTGGTGGTGTGGAATCGCTGCTTGACCGAGCCTTGGACTTGGAGGATCTCTATGCCACGCCCGAGGACGGCAACCGCTACGAGATTCTGGACGGGGCCTTGGTGATGAGCCCGCCGCCGGGCTCAATCCATCAGATCGTCGCCGCCGAGTTGGCCGCCTTGCTCAGGGAAGGGGCGCGCGCTGAGGGGCTTCGAGCGTTGTTCGCTCCTCTGGCCTGGCGCATCGGGTCGGGTCAGGTTCCCGAGCCCGACTTGATGGTGGTGACGCCCGATGCCATCGGCCCGCGGGCCATCGAGCGCCCGCCGGTCTTGGTCGTCGAGATCCTCTCTGCCAGCGGCAGAGGCCGCGACCTCTCTGAGAAGCGCCGTATTTACGCCGAGGGACGGGCCGCGTGGTACTGGATCGTGGATCCTGACGAGCCCAGCCTCACGGTGCTTCGCTTGGTCGGCGACGCCTATGAGGACGAAGCCCGAGTCACCGGCTCGGAGGCTTACGACACCGAGCAGCCGTTCCCGGTTCGCGTGGTGCCAGCGGATCTGCTGCGCTGATCGCCCCTGACCGGACGACTCCGCAGACCGCCCTGGGCGAACAGCGCCCGCTGCTGGCTCTTCCTGCCAGCAGTTCCCGGGAGCGATCGCGTGATGGTCGCCGCCCAGTTTCCAAGGAGCTGCTCGTTTGCGGCTGGTGACACGGTGCTTTACCAACGACCCAACTCGCGCTGGATCACCGAGTACGGCACTCGCGCGCCCGGCAGCCCCGTCTCCTGCGCGGTCGGCGAGCGACCAACATCGCGCGCCCAGCGAACCAGCTCGGCGCGGATCTTCTTCCTGGTCCACCGGGGTCTCCTGAGTAACCGCGCCAAAACGGCGGCCAATGCATCTGCTAACGATGGTTAGTGGACGGGCTACAACGAATGCCCGGACAGACCATGCCCCCCGGAACATGACTGCTGCTGAACCCGAGCAGGCGTACTGCAGGACGTCACAAGCC
>Ga0066790_10001208_pt1 | contig 10765 bp, 7 predicted proteins | sample OrgsoiDNA2013050_FD_70963 | JGI IMG/M metagenome (GOLD analysis project Ga0066790, IMG submission 70963) | Permafrost soil microbial communities from the Arctic, to analyse light accelerated degradation of dissolved organic matter (DOM) -... | ecosystem: Environmental > Terrestrial > Soil >...
GAGGTGGGCACATTTCTGGTGGCTCCAACGGGCGAAGCCCGCCTGCTTATCGCCGTGGTCTGGGACGTGAGAAGCAGAATCGATATCGATCGCTATCAGCGGGTGTCAGATGAACTCCTGGCTTTTCTGGCGGGAGCAGCCGGGACTACCGCCGTACTCCTTCCCCGCCTCCTCTCCATCGTGGCGACCAGCATGGATTTCGAGCTCGCCACCTCGTGGCGGTGGGACAGCGATTCTGGGCGATTGCACTGCGAACACGTGTGGCGTCGGGATGAAAGCGATTTCGAATCGCTGCACCGTGTCTCTTCGGGTATGAGCGTGAGGTCCGGGGAAGGGTTGGCCGGAACCGTCGTGAATGCCGGTGAACTGGTGTGGCGATCTGATTTAGCACAGGCGGCGGATATGACTCGGCACGCCGCCTTTGTAGCCGACGGGGTGCAAACCGCCTTTGCCTTCCCGGTGCGGACCCGAGACCGTCTCGTTGGCATCATTGAACTCTTTACCCGGGCCCAGCGACAGCCCGACGCTCCCTTCGCGGCGGCCGTAGCCGACATATGCGCCAAGTTGGGCGAGTTCATCGAGCGGGTTGAGCTCGAGACTCAGCGATCTCAGCTCATCGAACAGCTCGAGCACTCACAACGGCAACAAGAATTCCTGCTCCGGGCCAACCAGGCGCTCTCCGGCGGGCGCGATTTCAAGGATTCTGTTGCACGCCTGGCCTCCGTGGCCCTTCCCACGCTGGGGGACATCTGCCTCGTTGATGTCGTGAGTCCGGACGGCAAATTGCTGCGTTTGGCCGCGAGACACGCTGATCCGGCGCACCAAAAGACAATGGAAGAACTCGGGAGACACAGTCCCGATATCGAAGGTTCACATCCGGCGGCGATTGCGGTGAGGACGGGCCAATCCCAGTGGTCCTCTCAGATTGATGATGAATTCCTGAGGAGCGCGACCAAAAGCGATCGCCATTTCGAACTGACTCGATCCTTGAAATTTGAATCGTACGTCTGCGTGCCGTTGCTCATAGAAGGCGACGCCATTGGTGCCCTCACGGTTGTCACAGATGGAACAGGGCGAAAGTTCGGAAATGAGGAACTGGTTCTCGCTGAGTCCCTGGCCTCACAGGTCGCTTCGGTCATTGAGCGCGCCCGGAAGTTCGACGAACAATCGAACATCTCTCATCTCCTGCAAGCCAGCCTGCTGCCAGATCATCTCGGCCACCTCCCCGGCGTGAGCGTGGCGGCCCGGTACGTAGCCGGAAGCCAGGAAGCAGAAGTCGGGGGCGACTTTTACGACGTTGTCGACCTTTCTGAAAGCCGGCTCGCCCTCGTGATAGGTGATGTCGAAGGCCATGATATGGCCGCCGCGACCGTCATGGGTGAGCTCCGAAGCGCGTTGCGCGCCTACCTTCTCGTGACGCAGGATCCGGGCAACGTCCTCGCGCTTCTCGATGAGTTTGCCTCCCAACGACCGATGCATCGCCTCGCCACGACCTGCCTGGCCATACTGGATACCGAGAATCGAACCATTGCCATCGCCTCAGCCGGCCACCCGGTGCCATTCCTCGCCTCGAACGATGGAAATGCGGCTGCACCCTTGCCGATCGATCCCGGCCCGCCGCTCGGTGTTGGGGCCGGTAGTTTTTCGGTGGCCAAATTCGAGGTTCCGGCGCAAGGGACCCTGGCCTTCTACACCGATGGACTCATTGACGAAGGGCGGGCCGACGCACAAGCGCGAACCGACACGTTGACATCAATGATGGACAACAATCCATCGCTGGACAGCGAGTCGTTGGCCGACTTCATCGTGGGTGCTTTGGGACCCTCGGCCCCGAGAAGCGACGATCTGGCTTTGTTGGTCGTACGATGGTCGAACGTCTGGGAATAGATCGTCGCGGCCATGGAATCCGGTCGGCGCAGGCCGCGCGGTTATCCCTCCCTCTTCCGCTCGATGGTCCGAGTCACGATTTCCTCGGCGACGTCTCTGAGCTTGCGGTTCTCACGCTGCGAGGCCCGGACCAGGATCTGGAAGGCGTCCTGAGGAGAGAGACCTCCGGTCGCCATCAGGATGCCGACCGCATGATCAATGGTCTCTCTGGATTTGATCGCCTGGGTCAGGTTCTCACTGAGTTGACGAGCATCCCAGTACACCTGGGCATTGGCCAGTGCGATGGCGGCCTGATCGGCGAAGATCTGGACGGTGTCTTCATGGGCGTCCGTGAACGCCGCCTCGGTCACTGCGTAGAGGTTCAAGGCCCCCAGACTCTCCCCGTGGACCGTCAGCGGCACTGACATGGTCGAGTGGATCCCATGCGCTGTTGCCAATTTGGAGAAGGCCGGCCAACGTGTGTCTTCGGTCGTGGACTCGATGCGAAAGATCCGCTGATGCCGAAAAGCATCAAGGCAGGGCCCTTCACCAGTTTCGTACTGGGCTTCATCGATCTCGGGCGCTTCGGAACTGGTGAACACTCCCGTGCGGGGCTTGCCCTCGACCAGCAGGGTGATTCCGGCATATTTCGCTGATGTGACATCACAAGCCATTTCACTCACCCGGAGCAGCGTGTCGCCCAGGGTGCCGTCTTTCACAAAAAATTGTGAAAGGGCGCGCAAACTTGTTCGGACCGCGTCCTGGTCACCCTGCATTACACCCTTCTGAACCATCCTGAGCAACCGGCAGGTCCCTCATTGGGTTTGAAGGAGGTGGAGACAACTCAGCTGAGGTTCACCCTATCCCGGTCTGAGACCTCCGATAGACGGATGGGTGTTCAGGACGGGCCGGCGAGCTGGCCAAGACTGGGAATCGACCAAAGCGGGAAGGGTCGGCAATGTCGCACCGCCTGGCCGTGAGGATGGCGGATGGTCGTAGTCCGGTGACCTCAGCGGGATCACGACGCAAGTGAGATGCGGACCGCCATGAGATTCTCCGGCGCCACGCCGACGCCGATGCCGCAACGACACACTGGCGGTGACTCAATCGGGCGCCGATCTTTTTGGCGCGCCATGGCCTAGCCGGTTGGTGTGTGGTCGTGTTCGTCAGTCGAAGTTCACGGCAAGTCTTTGATCAGAGGAACACCCGTATCAACGTCAAACTTGTGGAAGCGTCCAGCAATCCCAAGATTGCGAATCGACGGATTGGGAAATATACAAGTCAATCGTGAGCACAAAGAATGCAACTGCTCGGAAACATCGGGCTGGTGCTGGGGAACGTTCCACCAAACGTAAGGAAGCGGATATGGATGGAGTAGTCGACGACCATCAGGCATTCGGGCCGCCGCTCGTCCCGCCGGTCGCTCCTGGGACCCAGCCTCGCCGCCGTCATGATAGGAAGGGCTGCGACACCGATTTGGCGTCGTCCTATCTGAGCGGCCTGGTCGCCTTGCCACTATCGTGAAACGTCCCCTCGGCGTGCGATGACCGACCTCACTGGGATGGGCGCCGTGCCACCGGGCGCGTCCGGGAGTCGCATCTCGCCGGAACCGAGACACGGCGAGACGGTAGCTGAACGAAACGACCGAAATCTCGGCGACCTCCTGCAGGAACTGCGGGTCGCCGGGTTGGGAGTCCAAGTGCTCTTCGGGTTCCTCCTGTCGCTGCCGTTCACCGTGCGATTCGTCAAGCTTGACGGGACGCAGCGCGACCTCTACCAGGCCGCGCTGCTGTTGGCCGCGTTGTCGATCGCCCTCCTGATCGCCCCAGTCGCGTATCACCGATGGGTCTTCCGGAGGCACGAGAAGGACAGGTTGCTCAGAACGGCCAATGTGCTCGCACTGGCTGGGCTGGCCACCGTTGCCTTGGCGGTCTGCATGTCAGTTCTCCTGGTATTGACCTTCGTCGCCTCCGGCTGGGCTGTCTCGGTGATAGTTGCCTTGACCTTTTCGACCTTTGTTCTCTTGTGGCTCGTCCTGCCACTCCTGGGGCGCCGAAATCCGCCGGCCGGACCGCCGGCATGAAGGCATGTCGTCGGCCCGGGGGGAGGGCTCGCCCTGATGCGGACGCCCGTCCTTTTCCTCGGTCGGTTCGCCTTCAGCCTGCTATCTGTGTGATTGGATTACTTCGTGCCCAGGCGAGAAACGGCTAAGTGGTGACACCCCGGGAGACCAGGGTCACGGTAGGTGACCGCGAATTGAGGATCACCAATCTCGACAAGGTTCTCTTTCCTGAATCAGGCTTCACCAAGGGCCAACTCATCGACTACTACGTCAAGGTCGCTCCGGTCATGTTGCCTCATCTCAACGACCGACCCCTCACGATGAAACGCTATCCCGATGGTGTCGAGAAGAAGGTCTTCTACGAGAAACACGTGCCGTCGCATGCTCCGGACTGGGTGCGGACAGTTGGCGTCCCAACTTCGGACGGAGACGGTGAAGTCCAATATGTTGTCGTGTCTGACCTACCAACACTGGTCTGGGCCGCGAATTTGGCCACCATAGAATTCCACGTTCCCCTGTGGCAGGTGGGACGTCGCCGCAAACTTCCCGGCTCCCCCGACCAGATCGTGTTTGACCTCGACCCGGGCGAAGGAACAACGATGGTTGAATGCTGCCGGGTTGCGATGCTCATCCACGAATTCCTCAACGAGGCCAAGCTGCACGCTCGGGCAAAATCGAGCGGCTCCAAAGGACTGCAGGTGTACGCCGCGCTCTCCGGGCGACCGACCTGGGACAAGTCCCGCACCATGGCGCAGGAGATCGCCGAGCTCCTGGAGCACGATCATCCTGATCTCGTGACATCGAACATGCGCAAGGCGTTGCGGCGCGACAAGGTGCTGATCGACTGGAGTCAGAACCATCCTTCCAAGACCACGGTTGGCGCCTATTCGGTTCGGGGTCGACCTCGGCCCACCGTATCCACACCCGTCACCTGGGAAGAGGTTCGAGGCTGTGAAAAAGGCGGTGATCCCTCCACCCTCGAGTTCACGACGTCGCAGGTCCTGACCCGGGTCGACAAGCTCGGCGACCTCTTCGAGTTCTAGTCCCGAGCCCCTTCGGTGTCCTGCCCTTCGGTGTCCTGCCCTTCGGTGTTCCCGGTGTCGGGCCTGGCCCGGGTGTACCTACGTTCCTCCCGGTTCCTCCCGTCTTGTGTCGGGATGGTGGCGTCAAATCCGACAAAAGGTCGCGATTGGGGTAAAGATCCCTCATGACGCGCGGCGACAAGCGGGGCGATAAGGCTTCGGCGGGGGACGATGCGACCACTTTGCGGACGTATCGGTCCAAGCGGAACCCCGCGAAGACGCCGGAGCCCATGGGTGACGAGAGCCAGCACCGGGGTGATGCTCCCCCGATGTTCGTCGTGCAGGAACATCACGCCCGGGCGCTCCATTGGGACTTCCGCCTAGAACACGAGGGTGTCCTGGTCTCGTGGGCTCTTCCCAAAGGCGTTCCCGACGATCCGAAATCCAATCACTTGGCCATCCATACGGAAGATCACCCCATGTCCTACGGGTCGTTCGAGGGAGATATTCCCGCTGGCGAGTACGGGGGCGGGGACGTTCGGATATGGGATACGGGCACGTTCGAACTCGAAAAGTGGAACCCAACCGAAGTCATGGTCGTGCTGCACGGGTCTCGAGTGAGCGGACGGTATGTCCTCTTCGCCACCAACGGAAGAAATTGGATGATCCATCGCATGGATCCGGCGCCGCCGAACTTCCAGCCGCCTCCCAAGCGGGTAAGTCCGATGCTGGCCACCGCCGGAAAGCTTCCACTCGACGACACTGGCTGGGCCTACGAAATCAAATGGGATGGCGTACGCGCGATCACCTTCGTCGATGGTGGCCGGGTCAGGATGCAGAGCCGGAACGACAACGAGCTTTCGCACTCATTCCCGGAGTTCCGTGAGATCGGTGAATTTCTCGGCACTCGGCGCTGCGTCATCGACGGGGAGATCATTGTGCTGGGTGATCACGGAGTCCCGGACTTCGGACGTCTTCAGAAACGCCTGCACCTCTCAGCCGCGGGTGCCATTCGGAGACGATCGGAGGAATTCCCGGGTACGTATGTCGCGTTCGACCTTTTGTATCTAGACGGCCGCTCTTTGGTCGACCTTTCCTACGACCAGCGCCGAGAGCAGCTCGAGTCGCTCAACCTGTCCGGCAACTCGTTCACGACGGCCGACTCATTTCGTGATGCCAAAGGAGCGGATGTCTTGAAGGCATCACGGCAGGCCGGCCTCGAAGGGGTGGTGGCCAAGCGACGCGACGCCCCGTACCTCCAGGGCAAACGTGGCGACGCCTGGATCAAGGTGAAGAACGAGCGAACCCAAGAAGTCGTCATCGGCGGCTGGACGGAGGGAAGCGGGAACCGCGCCGGGAGTATCGGTGCGCTTTTGCTGGGAATCCCGGTTCAAGGGGGATTGCGCTATGTCGGAAAAGTGGGCACAGGATTCTCCGACGAGGACAGAGCACAACTGATGAGGCTTTTCAGTCACTCGGAAAGAAAGAGGAGTCCTTTCGTTCCCTCTTCCGACATCATCGAGTCGGGGCCCCATCACTTCGTACGACCCGTGCATGTCGGGGAAGTTCGGTTCAGCGAATGGACGTCGGCTGGGCGCCTGCGTCATCCGACCTGGCGGGGGATCAGATCGGACAAAGGACCAGAGGACGTCGCAGTCGAAGGTTGAGCCAATCGAGATGGCGGGATGGCGGGCCGGGAGCTGTACGGGGGCTGATCGGCCGGCTGCCGTCACCTGAGCCAGGTGGTTGCCCGCTTCCTCTGCAATTCGCGCCACGCTGATCGCCACTGCTGCGCGTATTCTTTTTGCTTTCGCTGCTCGTCGGCGACGAACTGCCCGGCGACAAAACTGGCCAGAGATGTGCTGATGAGAGCCGTGTGCCGGAGCCAGGCTTCAGCAGCGACGGCGTCATGGTGCTTCCCCAAAATGTTTTGCAGGTGTTCGGCTTTTTGCGCGGTCCGACGGGCCGACTTCCCGATGGCGGGGGTGGCCGCCTCCGCGGCGTACCGCAAATGCTTGGATCGGATACGTATCCGATGAAGCTGCTCGTTGCTGGGGTGGTGGCCGAGCTTGCGGACCTTGCGCCGGAGGGCCTTCCACTGGCTGCGCACGAGCGGGGAGACGGACTGAATTGCGGGATCGTCGGCCTGAGGCTCCTGTTCTCTTTCTGCATGGGAGGAAGTGTGCTGGTTCCGGGAAAAGGGCGGCGAGTATGCAGCGGCATGGAGCCTCTCGAGCAGGCTGAGATAGCGTTCGCCTTCGAGGACATCGCCCATGTCGGCGCTGTCGGTCCGTCGCTGTGCGGCCAGTCGAGAGCGGAGTTCGTCCGCGCCCTTCGCCTCGAGTGGGATGGGCAGTTCGATGGCGAAACGGTCGGCCAGGACATCGGCGTCACGGATTCGTCCAAGTACCTGGCCCAGCCACTTCAGTTCGGTCCTGGTGTGGCTTCGCCAGACCGGGTCCAGGACCGGAGCGAACGTCTTCAGGTCGGCGCGCAGTCGCCTGGTGGCCACCCGGGCCTGATGCACCGCACGCACCGGAGGGTCGGTCGGGTTGATTCTCAGGCGATAGTCGTGGTCGAGCAGACGCCCGAGTCCGTTGGCCAGGCTCAACTGGACCAGGTCTCCGAGAGTCAGGCTCGAACTCGCCCTCGGCTTCTCTGCGTTTCTCGTGTCCGACGTATCGAGCCCGAGAGATTTGGCGAACTTCTGCTCGCCGTCTGAGCGCGCACCGGCTCGGTGAAGCTCCTGCAGCACCGCATTCACCGCGTCGGGATCGGGACTCGCGCCTGGTTGATCACCGCCAATCTCGAATTCGATCTGACGGAAAGTAAGGCCCTTTCGAGCACCACTCTGCACCGTCACGACGTCATCGTCGATCTCGCCCAGGGGGCTTCCCCCGGCAGTGCGGAGGATGATCCGCTGTCTGGTGGATTCCAGTGCGACCACCTCATTGAGCACAGCTCGGCGGACGACTCCTTGCAGCAGCCGGGTGGCGGCCGGAGGGATCCGTTCCCCGCCGCCGACCCAGGACAACTCGGTCCGATCGAGCGTCGACCCGTCTGCCTTCTCTGGCAGCTTTAACGTCCACGTGCCGCCTTGCCCCTGGTCGCCCCGGCGGTGGCGCAGCGTCAGGCCACGACCCCAGAGCCGGAAGTCTGCCGTGTCGAAGTAGGAAGTGTGCAGGGCTTGTTCAGGCAGCCGGATGGTCCCGCCGCCGACAACCTTGCCGAAGTCGGGCAACGTGAAGTCGAGCGCGGCCTTCAACTTCACTTCGCGTTCGAGGTACTCGGTCTTCGACGCCATGCGCCTTCAATACCCATTTCGTCGGAGTGGCAACCAGTCGAACGAGCCGGCGCAGCCGATGATCCGCCCACGCAGCCGATCATCCCAGCCGATCCCGCTGACCGGTGCGCCGAGCGGCGTCATTGCCGCTCGCCCTGGCGCCCCGACCTGAGGTGAGCCACCCCAACCAGGGTGACGAAGCACACCTGGGAGATCTCACCTTGACTCACGATCATTCCACCTTCATCGCGCGCCACGGCTCGGCGGCGCCGCGCTGCCTGCCCCGGCGAAGGCGTTGATTCCCCGCCCGATCAAGAAATGATCCATGCTCCTCGGTGCCCGCAGCCGTCAGGCGCTGCTCTGGGCCATGGACGACGCCAGGTGTTCGGGTACGGCGTCGTAGTGGTCGTAGGCCACGGTGAAGGAGCCCCGGCCTCCCGTCAGCGCCCGTAGGTCCACGGCGTAACGGGTGAGTTCGGATGTGGGTGCAAAGGCGGTGATGGTCTGGAAGGTGTCGCCGGCCTGGTCGGTCCCGACAATGCGGGCCCGACGAGCATGGAGGTCACCCAGGACGTCGCCCTGGCTGTCGGCGGGGATGGTCACCTCGATGCGTGAGATCGGCTCGAGCAGAATGGGTCCGGCTTCGCTCATGGCTTGTCGCAGGGCCGCTGCCGCCGCCATCTTGAAACTGAGCTCGTTGGAATCGACGGAGTGGGCCTTCCCGTCATCGACCGTGACTGCGATGTCGACGATGGGGTAGCCGAAGACGCCACCGGCGGCCATGGTCTCGGCCACCCCCTTCTCGACGGCCGGGATGTACTGGCGCGGGATGGCGCCGCCGACCACGGCGTCATGGAAGGCGAAGCCTTCGCCGCGGGAAAGGGGCTCCAGCTTGAGGTGGCAGATGCCGAACTGCCCGTGTCCGCCCGACTGCTTCTTGTGCTTGCCCTCGGCCTGGGCCGGGCTGGTGATGGTCTCCCGGTAGGGAATGCGGAGGTCCTCCCGCTCCACATGGACGTTGGACTTCCGGGCCAGGCGTTCCAACGTCACCGCCAGGTGCACTTCTCCGTTGACGCCGAGGATGGTCTGGTGCGTCTCATCGTCGCGCGTCACGGTCAGGGAGAGGTCCTCGTCGCAGAGACGTTGCAAGGCGGACATGAGCTTGTCGTCGTCGGCCCGAGACGCCGGCTTGACGGCCACCGACAGTGCCGGAGGAGGGAAGTCCGGCAACGGTACCGCCACGGGTTGGCCCTTGGGGGCCAGCGTGTCACCCGTGCGAGTCCCGTTCAGCCGGGGGATAGCCACGAAATCACCGGCGGCCACCGACGTGGTCGGAGTGGTGGTGTGCCCCGAAAGAGTCCCGAGAGCATGCAAGCGCTCCTCGTCCCGGGTCCTGGAATTGATCAACACGGTGTCGGGAGTGAGGGTTCCCGAGAGCACCTTGCACAGGGACATTTTCCCGGTATGAGTGTCGGTGTAGGTCTTGGTGACCGTGACCAGCGTTTGTCCGGAAGCGTCGCACGGGATCTCGGCGGTGGTCGAACCGGCCTCGGCCACGACGGGTGGCATGGCGTCCGGTGCCGGGCACAATTCCTCGATCAGCCGGGCCAGTCGATCGACGCCCACGCCGGTCAAGCCCGAGCAGCACAGGACGGGAAACACACTCCCGGACGCCACACCGCCGGCCAGACTCTCTTCCAATTCGGCGTAGGGAATGGTCTCGCCATCGAGATAGCGCTCCATCAGTTTGTCGTCGCCCACCACGATTCCTTCGACCAGCTGCTCGTGCACGGCATGCTCCTGGTCCGCCAGCTCAGGTGGGATGGGTCCCTCGCGGCCGGCGGGTGGGACGGTGCCGTCGGCGGACGACTTGGCGGTCGAGGTGTCGTAGTGCGTGGCGGTGTCGCCGAGCAGGTCGATCACGCCGTGAAACTCGGCTTCGGCGCCGATCGGGAGTTCGATCGGCGCCACCCCGGCCCCGAAGGCCTCCTGAATCTCGGCCAGCGTGCGATCGAAGTCTGCCCGCTCCCGGTCGAGCTTGTTGATGACGATGACCCGGGGTAGTCCCAATCTGGCGGCGGCCCGCCACGCATCCTCGGTCTGAGCTTGGACGCCGTCGGTGGCGGAGACCACGACGACGGCCATGTCCGCCGCGGCCAGACCGGCGTGCATATCGGCGGCGAAATCGGCATAGCCCGGGGTGTCGAGCACGTTGACCTTGACATTGTCGACGGTGAACGGGGCCAGAGCCGTCGAGATGGACAGCTGGCGGGCGATCTCCTCGGGCTCGAAGTCACAGGTGGTGGTGCCCTTCTCGATCGAGCCTCGCCGGGAGATGACGCCCGTGGCGGCCAAGAGGGCCTCGGACAGCGTCGTCTTCCCGGCACCGTGATGGCCGACGAGAGCGACGTTTCGGATTTCGGTCGGGTCTCCTGACACTGGTCCCTCCGTCCGTGCGGCATTGCCGTGGTGTGGTCTGCTCCGAGTGTATGGCGACACGCGAGGCGCTGCACTGGGGAAACCCGCGACCCC
>Ga0066790_10001212_pt1 | contig 10754 bp, 12 predicted proteins | sample OrgsoiDNA2013050_FD_70963 | JGI IMG/M metagenome (GOLD analysis project Ga0066790, IMG submission 70963) | Permafrost soil microbial communities from the Arctic, to analyse light accelerated degradation of dissolved organic matter (DOM) -... | ecosystem: Environmental > Terrestrial > Soil >...
GCGCAGAATCTGCACGACGAGTTCATCCTCGCGCTGCGGGCTCAGCTCCATTACCCCTCCGCTCTTGCGCTCCGGTTCTCTGGCATAGCCCAGTCTGCTGCCGTCGCGCCGGGTCATCCCACCACCGTAGAGGCGGTACCGCAGGGGGCGGGCAGGTACCGGGCGCCCGATCCGTCGGCGCTGGCGACGTCGGCGGGGTTAGACATCGCGCATCGCTCGGACAGACTCGGCCGCCTCCGCGAGCATGACGGTGAAGCGGGCGAGCGCGTCGCCGGCGGTGGCGGTCGCGACGTTGACGCCGATGCACGTAGGCGTGCTGTGGGCCGGCCCTGTCAGGCGCGGAGCAGGGTGATCTCCCGGCCGGATGGCGTGCGGGTCCGGCTGAACTCCGGGTCCGGCCTCTTCCGCAGCACGCTGGGCCGACGGGCCGTCACCGCGCCGGCGGCGTGCGCGCCGAGGACCCGGACGATGACCTCCCGGTAGATCGGGTTGGCGACCGCGACCGGGTCCTTCCTCGCGATCAGCCCCAGATCCCGCACGTAGGACATGTCATCGTCGTACGTCGGGTCGGTCGCGACGAATCCGCCGACGAGCAGCGGTTCGATGATCTTGCGGACGCGGGGCTCGTTGAGCCGGGCGGCGAGGGAGTCCAGGTGGGTGGCGCGGGCCAGGATCAGCCGGTCCTTCGCCTCATCCACGTGAGCAGCGGTGATGGGCTCGGGCGGCTTGATCCGCATCTCCTGGGTGATCTCTCGGGCGAGGGCGTTGACCAGCCACGGCTGCCCCTGGGTGTACCCGTACGCCCGCCGCACCGCCTCGGGGGTGAACTCCTGCCCGGTCTCGGCGGTGTGCTGCCCGTACAGCTCCGCGACCTGGCCGGGAGTGAAGTCTCCGATCCGGAATGACTTCACGCTGATGTTGAACGGGCTCGAGGTGCCCAGCCGGTTCGGGTCGGTGCCGGACGCGAGCCGGGATTGTCACCGTGCACGCGGCGGTATCCCCAGGCCGGTTCTCCCGCGCCAGCCGCAGCACCAGGTCACGGACCTCCTGGCCGACAGGCGGCCGGCCAGGCCGACTCGGATAAGTCCACTTGCCGACAACGAGACGGCGATGCGCAACCCGCTGTTCACGGCGCGCCAGTTCCTCCTATGCACTGCCCGGTGCGGTTGAGATGCGCTGGGGATCGGGTGCCGACTGTAGGTCCGTGCCAGGCACACGGCCGACCAGTCACCGCCGCGCCCGAGCGCGGCGGAACCCGCGCTCCAGGAACATCTCGGTCGCGGTGTCAGACCGCTGCTGGCGCATCAGGCGCTTCTTGCGTTCCCTCAGCCCCTCGGCCTTTGCCGGCGGGCCCTCGGGCGAACTCGCCGCCGTCCAGTCCACCGTGCTCATGCTCATGCCCCGAGCATAGTACAGTCGCAAGATAAGTTCTGCTACACTAAAATTTTGGTAGCTATAAATCACAGTTACCCCGACATGCGGCAGCTTGAGGAGCCCTCCATGAGCACCATCCACATCGTGCGCGACTATCCGCACTCCCCCGCCAAGGTCTGGCACGCCGTCACCGACCCGGCCCTGATCCCGCTGTGGACCGCCACCGGCGCCGGCGGCCGGGCCGACGACTTCACCCCCGTCGTCGGCACCAAGTTCCAGCTCATCGGCAAGCCGAAGCCCGGCTGGAACGGCATCGTGGACTGCGAGGTGCTCGAGGTGAACGAGGGATCCCTGCTGCGATACTCGTGGACCGATACCTCCAGCGGCCACGTCTCGGACGTCCTCTACCGCATCGAGCCCCACGCCGGCGGCACCCGCTTCACCTACGAGCACACCGGCTTCACCGGCGTCGGCGGCTTCTTCATGGCGCAACTGCTCGGCCACGTCCGGCGCAAGATGCTGACAGCCGGCCTGCCCGCCGTACTCAACGATCTCGATGACGACGGCACACTCCGCCCCAAAGAATACAGTTGCTAGATACTTATAGTAACTGTAAGATACTGCCATGAGTAGCGACTCCTCCCCAGCGGACCCAACCCGAGCCATGGCCTCGGGCGAGCGGAGCTTCCTGGGCCGTCTCGCCGGCTGGTGCTACGACCACCGGCGCAAGGTGCTTCTCCTCTGGCTGGGTGCCCTCATCGTCGTCACGGTGATCTCCCAGTCCGTCGGCAGCCATTTTCGGGACAGCTTCTCGAGCGGAAACTCACCCTCGCAGCAGGTGCAGGACATCCTTGCGACCAGGTTCCCGGCCCAGGCTGGCAGCCCTGCCGACGTGGTGTTTCGCACCGCTGAGCCAGTCACGGCGGACGTCAACAAGGTCGCCATCAACAGCACGATCGCTGCTCTTTCGAAGTTGCCTCACGTGACCTCAGTTGTCGGGCCCTTCTCGGCTGCCGGCAGCCACCAGGTATCGAGAGACGGCCGGGTCGCCTTCACCGTCGTCCAGTTCGACGAACAGGCCGACGCTCTTCCCGGCAGTGCAGTGAGCAAGGTGATCGACACGGCCGAGTCCTTCGAGCGGCCCGGCTACAGCGTCGCTCTTGGCGGGGATCCCATCAGTCAGGTCATCACCGCCTCGCCGGGATCGAGCGAGGGGTTCGGCATCCTCGCCGCCATCCTCATCATGCTGTTGGCCTTCGGATCGGTAGTGGCGATGGGTCTTCCCATCATCACTGCGCTCTTCGGCACCGCTGCCGGATTCGGCATCGAGGCGCTCATCAGCCATGTCCTCAACGTGCCCACCTTCGGACCGGAGCTGATGATCATGATCGGGCTCGGGGTAGGCATCGACTATGCGCTCTTCGTAGTGACCCGCTACCGCCAGGGCCTTTTCGAGGGACGTGATCCTCGCGATGCGGTGACGACTTCTCTGGCTACCTCGGGAAGAGCAGTCCTCTTCGCCGGCTGCACCGTAATGCTGTCGCTGTTCGGCCTCTTCATCTTGAGCCTGCCCTTCATGCACGGCATCGCCTTCGGCACCATCGCCGCAGTGGTCCTGGTGATGGCCGCCGCCCTGACCCTCTTGCCGGCCATGATCGGATTCGCCGGCCCGGCAATCGACAAGATTCGCGTTCCCGGTCTGCTGCAACGCGGCGCCGTCCCCGGCAAGGCAAGCTTTTGGTATCGGTGGAGTCGGGTGATCCAACGGCGGCCCTGGCTGACCGGCCTGATCGCCATCCTGACGCTTCTCGTCTTGGCGATCCCGGTGTTCTCGATGCGCCTGGCCTTCACTGATGCCGGCAATGACCCAACCAACTTGACCACCCGACAGGCATTTGACCTCCTGGCGGAGGGGTTCGGGCCCGGCTTCAACGGCCCGTTGGTGATCGCCGCGCAGGTCCCGACCGCTGGAGACGCCAGCGCGGTGAGCAGGCTGGACCATGCCATCTCGGCCACACCGGGTGTCGCCTTTACCGCCCCGGCCCAGTTCAACCAGAGCGGCGACACCGCCGTGATCGTGGCCTACCCGACGACATCCCCCCAGGCGGCGCAGACCCAGTCCCTGGTCCACACGCTCCGCAACGAAGTAATCCCGAATGCGACCGAGGGCACGGGAGTACGTGCGCTCGTGGGGGGCGAGACAGCCGCCAGTGTCGACGCCGCGACCTACCTTTCCTCCAAGCTGTACTGGGTCATCGGGTTCGTGATTGCGCTGGCGTTCCTCCTCCTGATGGCCGTCTTCCGCTCGGTAGTGATCCCGCTCAAGGCGGCGATCATGAATCTGCTCTCGGTGGCCGCCGCCTACGGCGTCATCGTGGCGGTGTTCCAGTGGGGCTGGGGTGACTCGATCATCGGGGTTGGCTCGACAGGCCCCATCGACCCATGGATCCCCCTCATGATGTTCACGATCCTCTTTGGCCTCTCCATGGACTACGAGGTGTTCCTTCTCTCTCGAATCCGGGAGGAGTGGCGGCGAACGGGGGACAACGCCGAGGCGGTGGCTGACGGGCTGGCCAGGACCGGGCGAGTCATCAGCGCAGCCGCCGCGATCATGTTCTGCGTCTTCGGATCCTTCGTCATCGGAGACCCGCTCCGAATCCTCCAGGTATTCGGGCTGGGCCTCGCCGCCTCCATCTTGATCGATGCCACGTTGGTTCGATTGGTTCTGGTGCCTTCCGCCATGGAACTCCTCGGAAGGGCCAACTGGTGGCTGCCCTCGTGGCTTGACCGCATCCTTCCCCACCTCGGGACCGAGGCCGACGTCGAAGCAACTCGTGACGCCGCGGAGCCCGTTGCCCCGTCTGGGATCGGATTGAACGCAGGCTCCGCGGTGACTGAACGGTTCGAAGCGCTGGCCGAGGCACCGCAGCCACCGACTTCGGGGGCGACGTCGTGAACATCCATTCCAACGAGCCGGCCGCCGGTCCGGTACTGCGCGACCAGGGCGGCGACGGTGATCAGGCTGCGGTCGCGCGCGGACAGGCCCGGACGACGAGCAACGAGTTGACCCCATCAGAAGCCGCTGCTGCCTGCCTGTGCCTCAGGCCAGTTCGGTACCCTATGCCCCGTTTGGATGCAAACACGCGCGCCCGGAACGGAGCGGGTCCAGGCCATTCGTCAGGCCTTGGTGTAAGTCTTGACCAAAGTAGAAACCGTTACTACTCTCCTTGAGAAGGGTTCCCTTTTGTTACTGGATCTAGCCGTGGCTACGATCCAGTGGCGCTGCCTAGCTTGGCCATGCCGCCATTCCCCGAGCCGCGCCACCGGCGGTATGACCATCAATTTCGCTGGCGTATCACCCGCCGAGGGCCAGATACTTACAAAGTTACATAGGGTAGTGAAGCTTCAATGAGGAAATTTTTCCGCTCGACACTCCTGGCGGTCCTGGTTTCGCTCGGGGCCGTATGCGCGCTGGGCCTGGCCCAGCTGCCCGCGTTCGCGGCCGGGTCGCCGCCGCCAACGCCGGATGGCGAGGAGGCGTCCGCCAGCGCCAACTCGTCGATCACCATCGCCTGGGCTCCGACCCCCGGTGCGACCAGCTACAACATCTACCTGAGCACGACGTCGGGCGGTGAGGGGAACACGCCGCACGCGTCGACGACCAGCGCCAGCTACACCCTCACGAACCTCAGCAGCACGCCGATCTACTTCTTCGAGGTAAGCGCGGTCAACTCGGCCGGCGAGTCGGGCCGCACGGCGGAGGACGCCTCGAAGACCCCGCCCCCGATAGGGACCGGCGGCAACACGCCAGGCGTAGCCTCCGGCAACTCACTGGTCTTCTACGGCGAAAACGCGCTGCTCGGCGGGTTCGACTGGTTCCAGGCGCTGACCGGCTGGTTCCCCGAGGTGCTCGGCTCCGGGGGGGCACTGTCTCCGAACGGCCAGGTCATCGACATGGCCTACGCGAACGAGGGCACCATGACGTTCAACGACGTCATCGTGCCGACCAGCGGCCTGTACACGGTTGACTGGCGCTACGCCTACGCGTCCGGGCTCTTCCCTGGTGTCAACAACCGGCAGATGGGGCTCAAGGTCAACGGCACCGTCATCACCACCACCGAGCGCTTCCCGATCACCGGCAGCTTCAATACCTACCAGGATTCGTCCCTCCAGGTGCACCTGAACGCGGGCAAGAACTCCATCAGCTTGCTGGCCGTCTCCGACCACGGGGCTTCCCGGGTCGACACGATGACGGTCACCCCGGCGACCGCCTCCGCGCCGAGTGCCCCGACCAACCTGACCGCGACCTCGGGGACCGGGACGGTCACGCTGAACTGGACGGGCAGCAAGAGCGGCAGCCCGACGTCGTACGGTATCTACCGGGGCAGCATGTCGGACGGCGAGGCCACCACGGCGGTCGGCAGCACGAACGGCACGACCACAACGTTCACCGACGCCGGCCTGAAGAACAGCACGACGTACTTCTACGTGGTCGCCGCGAACAATGCCGTGGGCGTGTCACCCGACTCGAACGAACTCCAGGAGACGCCCGGCGTCACCGTCAGTAGCGGGACGAACCTCGCCCTCAGCCAGCCCGCATACGCGTCGTCGACGCAGGGCGCCGGCTACCCGGCCTCGGCCGCGGCGGACGACAACTTCAACACACGCTGGTCCAGCGCGTCTTCCGACCCGCAGTGGCTGGCGGTCGACCTCGGGGCGACGCACACGATCAGCCAGGTCGTGCTGTACTGGGAATCGGCCTATGCCAAGGCATTCCAGATCCAGACCTCGAACGACGGCACGACCTGGACGACGATCTACTCCACAACGACCGGCACCGGCGGCACGCAGACTCTCGCGGTCAACGGCACCGGTCGATATATCCGGATGTACGGCACAGCGCGGGCCACCGGGTACGGGTACTCACTGTGGGAGTTCCAGGTCTTCGGCACCTGACTGCGCGAAGGGGACGGGGTAGCACCTGTCCCCTTCGCCGTTCCCTTGGCCGCGCCGGGAGAACGCGCCGGTCTGGGAGAGCCTGGCGGCGCGCACCGCCGGATACTGGCTGGCGACCGTGGCGGGAATGCCGATGATCACGGCCGCGCCGCGGCTCCGGTCGGTCCCAGGGCGCTCCCAGATATATATCCCTGGGACACCGGAGGTCAGGCTGCCGGCCGGTGCCCGTGCGGGCAGGGGATCTGGCCGAGCAGCACGGTTCAGTCCGGGATGCGGTACTGGCGCCAGCTGAGTAGCAGGCCGGAGCATCCGCCCGCAGGACCGCCACGCCAGGATCGCCTCCCAGGTACATACGAGGTCCGCAGGAGGTGCACGCCAGGTACATCGGGCTGCTACGCCTAGGTACCAACCGTCGAAGCTAACTTATTCAGCTCGCCTTCCTGGCGCGCGCAGCCGTCGGCCGGGGCGCCGGGTCGTGGTACCAGAGACCGGCCGCGCGCACTTGGCCCTTGACACCAGGTCATTCTGACCGCAGCAGGAGGCATCGTCGCGAACCGGCGTCCGCCCGCAATCCGAGGAAGCGTGCCTCGCGCTTACGGTTAGGGTAGGCCGCCTCGATGCACAACCCGGTGTTCTACCGGCGGCAGCGAATGCGGGCTTCCACTTACGGCATTGCGCGGTTCTTGTACAGCTTCGACGAGACTCTTGACGGCGGCCTCATCCTGCCGTTCCCGTAGCGCCGACGCATACTCCGCCAGCCTGGAATCTCGCTGTGAGCAGGAGCGACTCTACGGCCGCTCCTGCTCACAGCATCAGCAAGCGCTTTAGCATCCTGCTTGTAGCAGCTTGTTGCGTTCTGGCGACGGCGGGCGCGTTGCCTCGGAAGCCGCGCTACAGCCAACCCAGCACGCTCGTCGCGATGCGAGTTCCCGCCAATCAGCGTACGGGGAATCGCGGAACCCGCGCGCTTCGCCCTCTGGCCACCTGGAGGCAGGGGAATCTGTGGTCCAGGGCGTGATCCGCGAAGAGCGTGGGGAGATCGGCGTGCTCATCGATCCTGCCCACCTGGCCTTCAGCCACGTCATTCATCACCGCAACCCTCTGGGCCAGGCGCGCATCGGCTTCTTCTTCACCACCACCCGCTGGCAGGGCGAGCCAGTCAACCGAGAACCGCACATGTGCGCAGGGCTGTACTGGGTCGATCCAGCCCGCCCGCCGGTGAACACCGTGCCCTACACCGCAGCAGCGCTGGCCGCAATCACGCGAGGAGCACCTTTCTCCCTCGACGGCTGGCGTGGCTGGTGAGCCTGGACGAGGGGATGGCGAGGTGCGGCGGCGTCAGCTCCTGGCAAACCTGGCCCTGACCGCAGCCGGGGCCATCAGCATCCGGGTCGCTGATCCCCCTCCCGCGTCCGCATCCAGCGAGACCAGGCTGGGAGATCTCCTCATTACCCGGGTGCGTGACGCTATGCTCGGCCTCGCCCCCGGCCCCTTCGGCATTTCCCCGGACGGGCTACGCGCCGGACTCGCGGGCGCGCTAGCGGACTTTCATCACTGCCGGTACAGCCGGCTCGCCGACAGGCTGCCCCGGCTGATCTCCGCTGGCCATCTGCTCGCCGCAGACGACGACGCGGCCGGGACCAGCGCACTGCTGGCAGCCACCTATACCCTGGCCACGAGAATGCTGATCAAGCTCGATGACCAGCGGCTCGGCTGGATGGCTGCCGACCGCGCCCAGGTCATCGCTGCCTGCAGCCGCGACCCGCTCATCAGCGCCGAAGCAGCCAGGAACCTGGCCGTCCTGGCCCGCAAGGCGGGCTGGCACGCCCAGGCCGCCTCCATCGCGCTCACCGCCGCCGCCGACCCCGGGCTGCGTGCCACCGATCCCCGGCTGGCCGCCGAACGCGGCCTGCTGATCCAGTCCGCCGCCTATACCGCCGCCCGCGCAGCCGACCGCCACAGCATGCGCGAGCTGACCGGCCAGGCAGCCGCAATCGCCGCCCGTCTTGACGGCACCGTCATCCTGTGTGACCACAGCGGCGGATTCACTCCCGCCACAGTCAGGCTCCACCGGATCTCCGCAGAAAACCATGCCGGGGACCCGTCAGCGGCGGTAGCCGCCGCAGCCCAGGTCGCACCCGCGAGCCTGCCCACCACTGAGCGGCATCACCTAGCCCTCGTCGGCCGCGCGGATGGCGGCTGCCCGCTATCGCGGGTATTCAGGCGATTGCACGCCTGGGCTGATCGCCAGGCACGCCAGGATAGGGCGCAACTTCACCGGCAGGCATCTGAGGATCAGCAGCCTGACCGGCTCATGAAGCAGCCGATGCGTCCTTAGTGAGGCCGAGCTTGGTGACGCGGGCGGTGATCCATTTGACCCGCTCGGCGGTGGTCATGTTGGGCGGGATGTCGAGGACGCGCTGGCCGACGGTGGCGCACATTGACCGGACGACCCGGTCGGCGGCCGGCTGCAGGTCCAGGACCTTGGACCGGTACGGGTCACCTGCCTGGTGCTGGTCGAACCGGTCGCAGCAGTAGAACACCGCGTCGTAGGTTCCGGCCCATGCTTCGCAGAACGCTTTCATCGCGTCCAGCACGACTGCCTCGCGGCTGCCAGGCGGGGTTTGCAGCACCAGCCAGGCGTAGGCCATCACGTTCGCGATGGTCTTGTCGGCGATGATCATGGTGTGCTGGCGGGCGGTGCGGAGCTGAGCCGATAGCTGCGCGGCGAACAGGTCTACCTCGGTCTCCAGGTCGAACTCGCCCTTGCCGTGCACGACGATTTCCTCGATGAACGGGCTGTGCCGGGCGGGCTCTTCGACGGTGGCGACGTGGATGCCGGCCGCCAACCCTGGACATGACTGATCGGTTATAATCTGAGCGTGACGTGGGAGGTGCGCCTCCACCCTGAGGTCGAGGCGTGGTATCTGGCGCTCTGCAAGAGCGACCCCGAGACCGCTGATCTCATCGAGGATGTTATCAACCAGCTCGCCGCCGAAGGTCCCGCCCTGCGGCGGCCACTGGCTGACCGGGTCAAGGGCAGCCGCTACCACAACATGAAGGAGCTGCGGCCGCCGTCATCCGGCACGTCGGAGATACGGCTGCTGTTCGCGTTCGACCCCAGGCGCGAGGCGATCTTCCTTGTCGCCGGCGACAAGGCAGGAAACTGGGATGGCTGGTACCGCGAGGCCATCCCGCTGGCGGACGAGCGGTTCACCCAGCACCTGACCGAGCTGGAAGCAGAGGAAGCGAAGAACCGATGAGCAGCGGCTACTCCAAGTGGAGCGATGTCAAGGCCAAGGGCCGCGCGGCTGACCCGCGGACTGCCGAAGAGCAGGCGGCTGGCAAGGCCGCAGCCCGCGAGCGCCGGGAAGCATACGTGCGCGGGCATCAGCTGGCGGAGATGCGCACCGCGGCCGGGGTGACCCAGGCAGAGCTGGCCGATGCTCTCGGGGTGTCTCAGGCCCGCATTTCCAAGATCGAGCACGGCGAGATCTCCGGCATCGACGTCGTGCGCGCCTACGTCGCCGCGCTCGGCGGAAGCATCGACGTGGTCGCCCGGCTGGGCGACCGGAGCTGGAAAGTAGCTTGATCGCAGCGGCCTGGCAGCTGTTGCCATCAGGCCCGGTCACATCAGCAAGGCAAAGACTGGAGGGAAACGATGTCGTATCCAGAGCCAGGCGCGCCACTCCGGTCCCCGTCCGCGCTCGCAGCGTCAGTTACGGACCGTATCCGCAGACCTCCGCCACATGTTTACTCGGTGTTTGCTCGGATGTCCCGGTACCATTTGATAGTGCCCGGTACCAGGCGGCAGCGAAATAGGCGGAGTCGCGGACAAGACGGCACGGCCAGGCATTGTCCGGTATTAGGCGAACGCAAAACAGTGGACTCTTAATCCGCGGGTTGGGGGTTCAAGTCCCTCGCGGCGCACCCCGCTGTTGCTGTCCTGACCTGGCGTTATGCCGGTTTTCGTTGGCCTGGTGAAGGCCGTTTCGGGGCCATGTTTGCTCCACGTTTGCTCGTCAGTCCTCGTCAGGGTTCCCGGTGTCACGATCCGGTGCAGCCGCAGGTGCCCGGGCAGCAGCCTTGCCAAGGCGCGAGCACGGCACGGTCAGTCCAGTCCGGCCTCGGGCGAGTGACCTGCTGGCGGCCCCAGGCAGCCGCGACCGGGAGGGTGACCGGGAGAACCCGATCTTCGAACCCGGTCTCCACATCCCGGAGACGTGCAGCAGGTCCGGCGGCGTGGCCGCGATCCAGCCGGCTACGCCCGCCGCCGGCTGGCGCTTGCGCGTCTCCGACAGCATGTTGGTGTCGAGCAGGTAGGTCACGTGCCCGCCTCAAGATCGACCGCACGTCCGAAGTCGGCCTTGCGCTCGGCCTCGATCTCCGCGAAGACATCAGCGATGCCGTCGTCGAGCTTCGGA
>Ga0066790_10001213_pt1 | contig 10751 bp, 12 predicted proteins | sample OrgsoiDNA2013050_FD_70963 | JGI IMG/M metagenome (GOLD analysis project Ga0066790, IMG submission 70963) | Permafrost soil microbial communities from the Arctic, to analyse light accelerated degradation of dissolved organic matter (DOM) -... | ecosystem: Environmental > Terrestrial > Soil >...
TCAGGGTCGTACAGCGTCTCGGAGTCAACCGGTCGGCCGTCAAGCACGGCGGACGGCGTGCCATCGGGATCTTGCTCTTCGAACGCCTCATCGATCTCACGGACCCAGGTCTCGTACCGGCACTCCCGTACGGCCGTGACGTAGTCGGGGTTGGTCAGGCCGACACGGCTGCCGAGGTCCACCAGGTCCTCGGTCGAAAAGCCGCCGCTGTGTTCCGGCGGCTGGTGGGCGAACATCTCGCGACGGAGCTCATCGAATCTCCCGGCCTCCGCAGCGACCGCCAAAGCGTTGGCCGCACGCACCGACTCGTTGCCAAGGAAGGCCCGGATTCGATACTCCACGGCAACCGCGCCGGCCGCGACCTCGCGACGCAACAGATCTCCGCATGCGGCCTCAAACTCGCGGCAGTAGGGGCACTGCGGATCCTCGAACACCACCAGGCGGCGCCGGGCGCCTTCGCTGCCCACGAGCACACCCCCTTCAGGAGTATGGCCCGACGGTACTTCAATGGTTTCCATGACGGTCATTCTGCCCCGTCCGACGCCGCAACCACCGCCGATCTCGATGGGCCTTCCTGAGACGGAACAAGTGTCCGTGTGAGGTTCCCTACTGCGACGGCGATCTGCTGACGAGCGTCGCCCCGGCCCCCGCAGTCGGTCAGCGTCGAGACGTCCGTTCCTTGCGTCACAGGAATCTCGTAGCTGCACTCGGCCCCGCCGGATCCGTCCGACGCAAACGTGAACATGAGACGAGGTCAAACGTGAAGACCTCGGGAGGGATGCCGGAGGAGGGACTCGAACCCCCGACACGCGGATTATGATTCCGCCCGTTTTCCCAGTGTTTACGGGCGATTGGGCCGATTTGGGACGGCGAATTGGACTGTTTTGTCAGCGGACATGTCAGAAAGCCGGGTCTGAAGGCGTGCTGCGCGTGGCGTTCTCACGGCACCGGGAGCGCAACGCTTTCGAAGCCGAGGACCTCAACCAGCCGGTCGAAATGCGCGTCCCGGTGCAACACCGCGAGTCCACCGACGTCCGCAGCTGCAGCGGCGATCAGAGCATCCGTCGTCGGCACGCGGTGATAGCCGTCGCGCCGCTCCGCGAGCTCGCCGATCGCGCTCACCGCCGCGTCCGCGGCGGCGCGGTCATTGCGGAGCATTCGGAGGAATGCGAGTCGCGCGTCCAGCTGGGCGTATTCGGCAGCCGATCGCGCCGAGTAGAGGATCTCCATCCGCACGATGGGTGTGATCAACACTCGATCGTCAGCCGCCGCCTGCTGGACGAGCCGGGCGAGCAATCGGCAAGTCCGGAATCCGCCACCAGGCCGACGTGTCGATCACGAACGGCGCGTCGCCGCCCAGCAGCTCGACGACGTCCATCGGGCTACTACTGGTTGGGTTCCGTCAGCTGCTCGATGTTCGCCAGCGTTTCGCGATCCAGCCAGCTCGGATCGACGATCAGCTCGGCCAGCTCCCGCAGCCCGGCGGCGCGTTCCTCGTCGGACATCTCCGGACGCTCAGCCACCAATGTGATGTTCGTATGCGATTGCTTCACGTAGTTCAGGTTATCGGCCGCTCAAGTGCTTGACCCGAGAGCGCGACGCCGAAGGTACGCGTTGAGGCGCTCAGCCGGGTCGCTCTCGTCGAGCGGCGGAAGCAGCTTCACGTAGCGCTCGGTCGCCTGGAGCGAGCTGTGTCCCATGTACTCCATCAGTTCCCGGAGGGTGTAGCCGGCGGCCATCAGGAAGCTCGCGTAGGTGTGCCGGCACTCATGGAGCGTGATCGGCTCGAGCGCAGCGACCGCCCAGCGCTTGCGGGCTCGCCTGACATCACCGAGACGGCGCTCACCGCTCCGCGCTCCCGCCGCCCCTGCCGCATGAACTCACCAAGCAGGATCGGCCGCAGCGGCTCCGCGATCGGCGGCCGACGTCCGGTCCCGGCCTGACTCTTGGCCTTCCGGACGACGAGGCGGTAGCCCTCGAGCTCGACATCGGGCCAATCGAGTCGTTTGATCTCGGCGCGCCGCAGGCCGGCGTAGAACGCGAGGGCGTACGGAACGGCGTCGCCGGGATCCAAGGCGGCAATGAGGGCGGCTGCCTCGTCGGCGTTGGCGACCTTTGTGCGAGGCTTCTCGTCGTTCGGCGGCAACTCGACTCCGAGAAGAGGGCTGCGTGCGACGAGCCGCCGCGTCGGGCGGCTGGCCCAGCCATAGATGGCGCGCGCAACGGCCAGGTGGTTCGCGATGCGTGAGCGCGAGAGGCCCTCACGTCTCAGTCGATCCACCCACATCTGCCATTCGCGATCGTCGATCTCGCCCGCCGGCCTGGCTCCGAACTCGTGTGAGCGGCCGTCAATGCATCGTGTGCTTTCTCGCCACCATCGGTGGCCTGTCGCTGCGGAGCAACGCGGGCGTCCCAGTCGGCCTTGGCTTGATCAGCACGCTGTGAAGCTTCCTCGCCCTGGTCCTTGGCTTGGCGGACTGCTTCACAGATCCGTGCGTACTCCGGGTCGCTGCGTTCCCATCGCGCTTGTTCTTCCGCAAAGTTTTCGTGCTCCCATGCATCGGTGTGGCGCACAACTTCACCGGCATGACCGAGCTTGGACTTGCCCTTTACGGCGTGTCCGTCGCCGCTGTGTGACGGCTTGTGCAGGATCGTCATGACTGACCTCCAAATCAAGACCCCCGGAAAAGCGAGGACGGGTCCTGTTGATAAACGGCGTTTCTGTCGCTGTGGACGAAACGACCCGTGAGGTCAGCGAGAGGCAGAAGCTGCCTGGCGGGGGCCTGCGCGAGAGAATCGAGCAGTAGCGGCCGATAGCGGCCCTATCCCGACCATACTCCGTTCTGTGGCGTTCACCGACTCACTCGGCGATACGCCTCACTCGAGCCGCTGGGCTTGCATGGCTGTCGCGGCGATTGTGGGGATTGCCCGCATGCGGACGCGGCGATAGGAGCAGTGTCGATCGTGGCGCTGGCGCTGCGGCCAGAATGGTCAGCCCAAGTCCGAATGCCACCAGGGTGCTACCGGCGTCACGAGGGCACGATGCGCACGCCGTCAAGTATGCCGCGGGAGCGCTGGAACGCGGGAACACGCTGTGGCGCGCCGACCGCCGAACTGGCACAGGATTCGCCGGCCCGACGCGCTCGAAATTTTCGGCCACAAACCGCACACCGCCGGGTGTTCCGAGAGTACGGTTTCCTGGGCTGGTTCTGTGGCCAGAACGCAAGGGCTCAAACGGACGGGAGCCAGATTGAAGAGCGCGAACGCGGGGGCCATACCGGCGATCGGGCGCGCGAACGCGGTGGAATCACAAAACGCCTCGGTGTTCTAGGCGCTCACCCACAGGACTAGCGCCCGCCCACAATGCGCGCGGATCCTCGCGACAGCTGATCCGGGACAGCATTCAGGAGGAAGGGAGAGGTTTGAGGAAATTTTGTGGGGCTCGACCAACGCAGTCGGAGTGCGCCGATTTGGGATGTGTCCGGACCCGCTGGGATATGCCCCGTGTTCCTCAGCTCGGAAGTCTCGGGCTCGCTGATTGGGACGCCTGCTGTCGCGGGGGTTCGGGGAATCAGGGCTGGTGGGGCCGAGCGGGAATCCCGATGTTCGCGTTCGCGTCCGGGTCAGGCGATTGTTTCGTTCTCTGGGGTGTGATCACGCTCGGAGGCTTTGGCGAAGGGGACGGAGCTCGTACGGTCGATGTATGTGCGCTACTGCGGATGGCTGCTGGCTTGGTGGGGCGTGTCGGCGCTGAGCGCCGCGGCGAGTTGGTGGCGGGAGGAGATGTCGAGCTTTGAGTAGACGCTGGTGAGGTGTTTCTCGACGGTCCCGGGGGTGAGGAAGATCGTTTGCGCGATCTGTGGGTTGGTCATGCCGGTCGCTGCCATTTGGGCGATACGTGCTTCGCTGGCGGTGAGTGAGTCTTTTCCGGTCAGGAGGTCGCGTCGCGGCTTGGCGCCGGCCGCGCGCAGTTCGCCGCGCAGTTGGTCGGCGAGCGCGTCGGCTCGGCAGCGTCGTGCGAGGTCGAGCGCTTGTCGCAGCGGCTCGCGCGCTGCGACGCGTTGGTTAGCGCGTCGGAGTGCCGAGCCTAGATCTCCGAGTGCCCGGGCAAGCTCCAAGCATGCCGGCGTGCGCTGGAGCATCGCGACGGAGGCTTCGAGCCCGGTGATCCGTTCCGCGCTCGCGCGTGAGTGGGCCAGGCCCCGCAGCGCCATACCGATGAAACGAGGCGTGCCCCAGCTTTCGGCCCATTCGAGTTCCTCCTCGGCGATCGCGCGGGCTTCGGCAATCCGTCTGAGCTTGATCAGCGCGGTCGCGTGGGGCATCATGCCTATCGCGAACCGTGATCCGCCGGCTGGGACTACCGTTTCGGATCTTTTGAGCTGCTCGAATTCCAGGATGGCTCGCTGCGGGCGTTCAGCGAGCAGCGCGACATATGCTCGCGCGTAGCGGACTGTCCGGATCAGCCGCTCGCCCGGGGCGATCATCGACACGTCGAGCATGTCCACCAGCTCCTGTGATTCGGTCAGCTCGCCGCGGTCGGCGAGGACCTGGGCGAGTAGCGCGCCCGACATCAGCCGGACCCAGAGCGAGCCGCCCTGCGACGCGATTTCGTAGGCGCTGCGGGCGTGAGCCTCGGCGTCCAGCAGGACGCCTCTGCGGTAGTCGGCCTCCGCGGCAAGCCAAGACGACCGTGCGAAACCGAGCTGAGACCCGGTCGCCCGGCTGTGATCGAGTGCCTCCTGCACAGCGGGCGCGACTTCGTCCAAGCGGTCCGCACGGATCAGCATCCACGGGGCAAGGAACCACGCTGGTTGCGTGTCGTACGCGCGAACGAGGATGCCGCCGGCGAGCGCGCGCTGCGCCAGTGCGGCGGCTTCGCGCGCTGTGTCGGCCATCGAGGACGCTACGCTCAACGCGGCTAGCTCGGTGGTGCTGCGACCGTCAACCGCACGGAGGCGGACGGTCATCGGCAAAGCTTCCGCGTGCGGACCGACAAACAGCACGTACTCGACCTGCAGCGAGAGGCGCAGCTCGGGTTCAACGTCGCCGCTGTTCTCGAGCTGTGCCTTGAGCATGTCGACTGCTTCCTGGGCACGTCCGGCATGGAGCAGAACTCTGGCCAGCTCGAGCGCCACCCTTGCGCGATCGGTGGCAGTCGGACTCTCCAGAGCTCGTGTGAGGGCGTTGATCGCGTGCGGGATCTGGAGTGCAGCGTGCGCGGCGCGCCCGAGCTCGTACAGCACCTCGGCCTGCTCGGATCGGGATGGTTCTGCGAGGGCCCGTTCGAGGAAGGTGATTGCTGAGTGCGGTGCTCCGCGGGTGATGGCGTCGGCGGCGGCTGCGCGCAGCACGCCGACGGTCCATGAATCGTTCAGTGGTTCGGCTTCGAGGAGTTGGCTGGCGACCTCTGAGATTGCTGCGCCGGTATCGGCGAGTAAGCGGGCGGCCTGCCGGTGGCGCAACCCGCGAACCGGGGCGGGCAGGTCGTCGTAGATCGAGGCCTGCACGACGGGATGGTGAAACCGGAGCTCCGGGCCGGCCGCGAGGATGTCGACGGCAATGAGCGCCGCGACCGCCTGCGTGGCCGCCGCGTCCTCAAGCCCGGCGAGGCGCGCCGCGACGCTCAGTGAGGGGCTCGTTCCCAGGATGGCGATGGCTCGCGCGAGCTCACCCGATGCTGGCGAGAGCCGGTGCAACCGCAGCAGGACGGCCCTTCCGATGCGATCGCTGCCGAGCGTTCGGACGGCACGCGCTCCCTCTGCATCGGGGCGTATTCCCTCTGCACGGACGGTTCGCAGCAGTTCGTGGACCAGGAACGGATTCCCGCCCGTAGCCTCCATAAGGGCCTCCGAGAACTCCGCGTCCGCCGGCTGATCGAGGGCGTCGCCAACGAGCTCGCGGACGGCCTGCCCAGACAATGGCCGCAGCTCGATGAGATGTCCATCGGTTTCGTTTGCCGTTCGCGCCAGGCGCTGGCCGAGTTCCTCCTCCGGTCGCGTGGCGACCACGATCAGGATCGGAAGCCCTTCCAGCCGGCGGGCGAGATACTCGATCCAGCCCAGCGACTGCTCATCGAGCCAGTGCGCGTCGTCGATCAGCAGCGCCAGCGGGGATCGACCAGCGAGGTTCACGCACAGCCAGTACAGGCCGTGAAACGCGGCGAAGCCGGGATCTCCCGTGCTGCCGGTCAGGCGCCGGGAGCCAAATCCCAGCAGCGCGCCTCCCAACCCGGCCGCGCCGTCAAGCAGCTCGCGGCGCTGGTGATCAGTCGCAGCGCGAATCGGAGCCTCGAACAGTTGGACCGCTCCCCCGAAACCAAAACCCCGTTCGAACTCCGCTCCCCTCGCGCGAAGGACAACCAAACCGGCACCCCGAGCGCGCTGCTCGACCGCCGCAAGAAACCGCGTCTTACCGATCCCCGCCGGACCGACGACCACCACGAAGCTCGACCCACGATCCGGAACCCTGGCAATCAGCGAGCCCACGGCGGCAAGCTCGCCGTCGCGCTCCAGCAGCCGACGGTCGGTGGCCTCGGTCACGCCGGGAATTATCGGGGCCGCTCGGACCGGCGGGAAAAGTTTCGGGGGTGCCCCCGGTGGCAGGGCACGCAGCGTGCCTGCACAATCGCCCTCATGGCAGAACGTTCACGTCGTCTCGAGCTCACGATGGGACTCGAGCCGCGGGTCGAACCGATCACCGGGTGCGTAACCGACGCTCACGGTCGACGGCGGACCTTCTCCGGCTGGCTTGACCTGATGGAGATTCTCGACACCGCACGGCGGGGCGACGAGCTTGCACCTGCTGACGAGGCTCGGCATCAACCGGGAGGGACCGAATGACTCAGCTGACCACGGCGCAGGGCGCCCTCGAAGCGACGTTCTCGGGCGAGCTGATCGCTCCGGGGCATCCTGACTACGACGACGCGCGCGGCCTCTACAACGGGATGTTCGACAAGCGCCCTGCGCTGATCGCGCGATGCGTCAACGCGCAAGACGTGCAGGCCGGGCTCGCTCACGCGCGCGAGCACGATCTCATCGTCGCGGTCCGCGGGGGCGGGCACTCCACGCCCGGGCACTCCAGCTGCGACGGCGGGATCGTGATCGACACCGGACCGATGAAGAGCGTCGCGATCGACGCCGAGCGGCACACGGGCCGGTTCGGAGCCGGGTTGACCTGGGGCGAGCTCGACGCCGCGACCCAAGAACACGGCTTGGCGGTCACCGGCGGGCGCGTAACCCACACCGGCATCGCCGGCCTGACACTCGGCAGCGGCTCCGGGTGGCTCGAGCGAAAGTACGGGGCGACATGCGCGAACCTAATCTCGGCCGAACTCGTCAGCGCAGACGGGCGGATCCTCCGCGCCAGCGCGAACGAGAACGCCGACCTGCTCTGGGGCCTGAAGGGCGCCGGCGGCAACTTCGGCGTCGTAACCGAGTTCGAGTACCGCCTGCACCCGGTCGGACCGATCCTCTACGCCGGGATGATCCTGCACCCGCGCGCGGCGGCAAACGACCTAGCGCGCTTCTACCGCGACTTCATGGCCGACGCGCCCGACGAGATCGCAGGGGGGCTGGCCCTGCTCACCGCACCGCCCGAGGAATTCGTGCCAGCCCAGGCCAGAGGCAAGCCGGCGTGCGGCGTCATCGTGATCTACCTCGGCGATCCGCGGCAGGGGGAGGAGGCGCTGGGACCGCTGCTGGAGTGGGGCGATCCGTGGGTGAAGATGGTCCAGCCGATGCCCTACGTCGACGTGCAGGGCATGACAGACGCCGGCCACCCGTGGGGAATCAGCGAGTACGCCAAAATGGACTACCTACGCGAACTCCCTGACGAGGCGATCGACGCGATGGCCGAGAAGGCCGCACAGGCCAGCTCGCCGTTTACCAAGATCTACCTGTGTCCGCTCGGCGGCGCCGTCTCGCGCATGGACCGCAGCGCGATGGCGCTCGGCATCCCTGACACACCATGGATGTACTTCTGCATGGCGGAGTGGCAGGACCCCACCCTGAAAGCCCCAGAGATCGCCTGGGCCCGCGCGTTCATGACAGCCATGCGCCCGTGGTCGGTCGATCAGGCGCCCGCAAACTTCATCGAACCCGACGAGGGCATCGCACGACTACAAGCCTCCTACGGCGACGAGAAGTTCAAGCGACTCATCGCGCTCAAAGACAAGTACGACCCCGAGAACATCTTCTCGCTGAACCCGAACATCCCGCCCAGCCAAAACGATAACCCCCGGAACCAGCAGCACACCCGTCCAAACAACAAACACAGAGAGGACGAATGATGAGAGACAGATTCACGCCCCGGGCCGGCAAGTCCCCGCGAAACCGTAGGCAACGAATTGCGCCTCTCGCCGGCGCTCTGTTCGCGCTGGCGGTGGTCGTCCCGACCGCCAGCGCGCGAACCGTGACACTGCACTACTTCTCGAAGCAGACAAGCAGCACGGTCGTCACTCCGCAGGGTAAGCCACTCGGGCCGAGCAGCGCGCCGGCCGTCGGGGATATCAACGACAACACCGACCTCGACTACGTTGGCAACCACAAGCACCATGCGAAGCAGTCGACGGCTTCGGACCACCTGCGCTGCACGATCACGGGTTCCACGGGGAGCGGTGCGACGGCTACCTGTGACGCCCAGATCGCGATCGGCGGCTCGATGCTCCTCGCTAACCACGTCGAGCTGACGTTCTCCGACAGCAGCGCGCTAGTGGTGGTCCCGATCAACGGCGGGACCGGCATCTACCGCCACGCGCACGGAAGGGTCATCTCGACCAGCGTCGGGAGCAACAGCGACTTCACGATCAACGTCACGTAGTGATCGGGACGTCAACACGTCTACACGCAGCGCGGTCTGGGCGCCGGACGTCGCCTCGCCGGACTGCGGCCACGTGATCCGCTCGCCGGACACCGGGTTCTGGCAAACGGGCCATCCCTACCGGACCCTGCGGCTGAAGTTCGTCAGCATCCTCCGCGAGCGGATCGTGGCCGGCGGACCCGTCGACGCACGCCGGCTCGATCGTCTGATCGCCGAAGCCGAGCTCCACCTCGCCAAACCCGCCAGCTACGTCATTCACCCGCTGCTCATCCAGGCGTGGGGGCGAAAGCCAACTGACCAGCCAAATGACCTCGCTCGCGAGATCCAGCGCGACGTCGCGCGCGTGGCCCGCCGTCAGCCCCAGCCAGAGGTCACAGCCCTGGATCAGTTCAGGCGCGATCCGGTACCAGCACAACTCAAGCGGTTCGTTCCCGTCCCTGCCCAGACGCCGCGCGACCCGAAAGCCAATCAGACCGCGACCGGTGGTCTCGGCGCGGCGGCTCCCTCGTCCGCGGGGCGATAACGATGGTGCCGGCCACGCGCGGTACCGAGACTCCCGGAGCCAGGAAGAGCTTGCAGATCCGCGAGATCGGAAGCCCCATCGTCGACCCGGACGTCGCCTCGCACACCGTCGTCGCGGGTCCGACAGCCGCCACACCACGACGCACAGACGACCTGACCGCACGCGAACGCGAAGTCCTCTCACTACTCGCCCAAGGGCTAACCGATCGGGGCCTTAGTGAGAACCTGTGGCTGACTCCCAAGACCGTGGAGATGCACGTCCGCCACATCCTCGCGAAACTCGACCTCGGTGACGGTTGGGCCCACCGCGCTAATTCCTCCAGCCGGCGGAGGGCGGGCGCATGCTCCGGAATCCGACCGCGCAGTTCGCCGTCCGCACCAGACGAGCGTGTCGGCAAATCACGCCAGGCCTTCGTTACTCCCCCTGGCTGGCTTATGGCGCGAAGGAAAAGCCGAGGCTGAGAATCATCCACCTGGTTTGCGTCTGACTTCGCGACAGAGGTATCGCTGTTTTTCAACCTAATCCTGGGAGGCTTTCGGAGCCCTCAACCAGGAGGATGTGATGATGGAGAACGGCAAGTCTCGCAAGCGCCGGCAGCTGTCGCCGGAGGAGAAGTGGGAGATCTTCTTGGAGGTCACTTCGCAGGAGATCTCGCAGGCAGATGCGGCGCGCAAGTACGGCGTCGACGTGAGCGTGATCATCCGGTTGCGAGCGTTGGCGAAGGACGCGGCGTTGGCGGCGTTCGCCTCGGCGAAGCCGGGCCGGGCGGCGTCGGCGGAGGCGGTCGAGGTGGAGTTGTTGCGCGCGGAGAACGACCGGCTCGGCGAGGCGCTCAAGGAGATGGCGGTCGAGCTCACACTGCACCGGGGAAGGCAACGCTCGGGCTATTTGGCCCGGTCCCCGCGCGCGTGAGCGCGGAGATCAAGCTCGAGCTGTTGGGGCTGATCGACCAGGCCGTGGCGGAGGGCTGGGCGCACACGCGGGCGTGCCGGGTGCTGGATCTGGCTGACAGTCGCGCGCATCACTGGCGGGCGCGGCTGCGGGAAACGGGCACGCTGGAGGACCGGTGATCCCGGTGGCGGCGCGGTCCACGGCATCCTGGCGTGGGAGGAGCAGGCGATCCTCGATCTGATCGAGACCTGGGGTCCGGTCGACCGGTCCCACCGCAAGCTCGCGCACCGAGGCAGCTACACCGCGACAGTGTTCGTGTCGCCCTCCACGGTGCTGCGGGTGGCGCTGAAGGACCGCGTCAAGCTGCCCGGCGAACCGTTCCGTCCACGACCCGGAAAATCCGTATTTCCAGAGATTACCTGGGAAAGAACCGCATCTGGATTTGGGACGCAACCCACTTCACCCGCTGCAAACGCGTCACCTATGCGATCGTCGACGTCGTCACCAGATACTGGAT
>Ga0066790_10001214_pt1 | contig 10747 bp, 7 predicted proteins | sample OrgsoiDNA2013050_FD_70963 | JGI IMG/M metagenome (GOLD analysis project Ga0066790, IMG submission 70963) | Permafrost soil microbial communities from the Arctic, to analyse light accelerated degradation of dissolved organic matter (DOM) -... | ecosystem: Environmental > Terrestrial > Soil >...
GACATCAGGTAGACCAGCGGGAAGATGAACATCCAGACCAGGTCGACGAAATGCCAATAAAGGCCGCTCACTTCCACATCCTCCGCTTTAAATTTGCCGCGCGCCACGGCAAACGCCATGATCCCGAGGTAAATCAGGCCGATGACGACGTGGGTCATGTGCAAGCCGGTGAGCGCGAAAAACGTCCCGCCGAATAGGGGCACTCCCCATGGGTTGGCGAATGGGGTTACATGCTCATTGTGGATCAGGTTCAACCACTCGGTAAGGTGCAGCACGACGAACGCGCCGCCGCCCGCCATGGTGGCCAGAATCCAGCCGACGGCGGCCTTGCGGTGGCCGTGATTCATGGCATGCACGCCCATCACCATGGTCAGGCTGCTGGAGAGCAGGCAAAACGTCATGACCGTGGAGAAGATGATACTTGGTGAAAAATGGAAAGGTGTGGGCCAGTTAGGCGTGGACAGGCGCACGTAAGTATACGCCATCAGCATCGCGGAGAAAGTAAGGGCATCGGAGATGATGAACAACCACATCCCGAACTTCTTCGAATTGACCGCGTATGGCGAACGTCCGCCCGCCCAGACCGAAGCCACGGCAGCCGCTGAATTCCCTTGCGACATTAACGATTACCCCCAAACCAGAAATAGAAACATCAGGAACAGCCAAAGGCCATCCACGAAATGCCAAAACAGCGCGCTCACATCTACCGCCGTGCGCTTTCCAGGGCCCAGTTGCAGGCTAAGCGCTTGCACGTCCACGTAGACTAGAGCCGTAAGGCCGCCCAAAATATGCAAAGCGTGGGCGGCGGTGAGCAGGTAAAAGAATGAACTGCTGGGATTGGTGGCCACGAAGATCCCTGCCGCACTCAACTGCCGCCATGCGAAGGCTTGGCCAATCAGGAACAGAACTCCAAGGGCCGTGCCGGCGGTCCAATAACGATTGAATGCGGAGCGCCGCCCGCTGCGTAGAGCTCGCCGCGCGAGTTCCAGCATCAGACTGCTGGCGAGCAGGATGGCGGTGTTAGCCCACACCACGCGGGGCATCGGTAAGCCGATCCAATCGTTCGAAATGCCGCGGCGCACTACGAATGCGCTAGTGAATGCCGCGAAGGCCATAGTAGTCGCGGCCAGCAGCACCATCAGGCCGGTCATAGATGCGCGGCGGGACGAACCCCGGTTATCGGAGCCGCCGCCTTCGCCGCCGCCGCCAAAGCCGCCCCTTCTGGGAGGCGAGGGCGGTTTCACGATGTCGGACGTGATGGAGCCAGGCATATGTAAATAGGTGGCTGGTCGTTAATGGCTGGCGTTTGGACTTGACGGGTCGTCAAATGGCGGATCCGTTTGCATGATGAAGTCGCGTGGCGCGCCTGGCACGCTGTATTCATAGGGTCCATGATGCACCACCGGGTGATGGCCGCCGAAGTTATCGAAGGGGGGGGGGGAGGGCACGGTCCACTCCAGCGTGGTGGCATCCCACGGGTTCATGGGGGCCTTCTTGCCGTATTTCATGCTCCAGAACAGGTTGATGAAGAAGAGGATCTGGATGGCGGCGGTTCCGTAAGCCGCCTGGGTCATGAAGTGATGCACGGGGAGCAATTTGCCGAGGAAGTCGAAATTAGTGAAGTCCGAATAGCGCCTGGGATTACCGGCGATGCCCAGGTAATGCATGGGAGTGAAGATGGCGTAAACGCCCAGGAAAGTGACGTAGAAGTGGATTTTGCCCAGTGTCTCGTTCATCATGCGGCCAAACATTTTCGGGAACCAGTAGAAGGTTCCGGCGAACATGCCGAAGATAGCGGCGACGCCCATGATCATGTGGAAATGGCCGACCACGAAGTAAGTATCGTGAAAGTAGAGATCGAGCGCCGGTTGGCCCAGGAAGATGCCGCTCAACCCGCCGGTGACGAACAACGAGACGAAGCCGAGTGCGAACATCATGGCAGTCGTGAAGCGGATCTTGCCGCCCCATAGAGTGCCGATCCAGTTGAACGTCTTAATGGCGGAGGGTACGCCGATCGCCATGGTCAGCACGGAAAACGCCATCGCGGAATAGGGGCTCATGCCGCTCATGAACATGTGATGTCCCCACACCAGGAAGCCCAGAAAACCGATGCTGAGGATGGCATACACCATGGCGCGATAGCCGAACACGGCCTTGCGCGCGAAGGTGGAGAGCAACTGCGAAGTGACGCCCATTCCCGGCAGGATAGCGATGTAGACCTCGGGATGTCCAAAGAACCAGAACAGGTGTTGCCAGAGGAGGGGCGATCCACCCTTATGGTTCAGAATCTGGTCGCTGACCATCAGACCTTCGGGAATGAAGAAGCTGGTACCGGCGGAGCGGTCGAGAATGAGCAGAACTCCCGCCGCTAAAAGGACCGCGAATCCCAACAGGCCCAGGATGGCAGTGACGAACCACGTCCAGCAGGTCAGGGGCAGTCGCATCAGCGACATGCCCTGGCAGCGCAGGTCGATAATGGTGGCGATAAAGTTAATGGCGCCCATGAGGGACGCGCCGCAGAAGATGGCGATGCTGACGATCCAGAGCGTTTGCCCTAATCCTTCGCCGGGTCCAGCCAGGGGGCCGATGCCGCTGAGCGGAGGATATCCCGTCCAGCCCGCCAGCGGCGCTCCTCCTTGCACGAAGAAGGCGGACATCATGACGCCCAGCGCCACCAAAGTGGTCCAGAAGGAGAGCATGTTCAGCACCGGGAAAGCCATGTCTTCCGCGCCGATCTGGAGGGGCAGGAAGTAATTACCGAAGCCGCCCTGGGGGGCAGTGGTAAGGACGAAGAAGACCATGATGGTGCCATGCATGGTCATCAGGGAAAGGTACAATTCCGGGGTCATGATGCCGCCCTGGGCGGCGGTGGGCCACAAGGTTCCGAACCAGGCCACTTTGGCCTCCGGGTGGATCATGTGGAAGCGCATGAGCAGCGAAAGACTCACGCCGACTAACACCGAAAACAAGGCCAGGAAGTAGTATTGGATGCCGATGACCTTGTGGTCGAGGCTGAAGACATACTTCCGTATGAAGCCTTGCGGCGCGTGATGCGCGTGTATGACTACGGGTGAGGACATATGGTTTCCACCGTGTTTAGAATAGTCGGGACGGGATGCTGAGGAATCATGGATGTCGGTTATTTGTTGGCTGCCTGATCCACTTTCCACTTTTCAAAGTCGGCTTCCGCCATTACCTGCATGGTGCTGCGCATTTGGAAGTGGCCGAGCCCGCACAGTTCCGAGCAGGGGATTTCGTAGGTGCCGGGGATGTCGGCCTGGAAATAGAGCGGGATCTCCATGCCGGGGACGATGTCCTGTTTCAGGCGCAACTCGCGGACGAAGAAATTGTGAATCACGTCGCGGGAGTGCATGATCAACTTGATGGGCTTGCCGGCGGGAACCTTCAAGGAGGCGCTTACGATATCGTCTTTGCCGGCTGCATCCTTATCGCTGAGGCCGAAGGGATTTCCAGCCGCGTCGTTGACCAGCTTAAGTTCCGTGTTGCCAAACTTGCCGTCCGGGCCGGGATAACGGAAGGAGAAGGCGAACTGTTTCGCCATGAGCTCAATGGGGATGGCATGGGGGTCGGGTTCGGAGAGGTGGACGGCGACCCAGATGCGGGTGCCGGTGAGGACAATGCCGACGAAGAGGACGGCGGTGGCGGTGGTCCAGATCGTTTCCCACTTGTTATTGCCGTGCGAATAGCTGGCGCGGCGGCCGTCGTCGCGGTAGCGGAAGATGACCCATCCGAGGGCGAATTGGGCGACGAAGAAGATAATGCCGGTGATGATAAGGGTGCGCACGAACTGGGCATCATAAGCCAGGCCATGTTGGGAAATGGGCGGCGGAAACCACCAGGTTCGAGCCGCGAAGAAATAGCAAATGACGGCGGTTAGCACCCAAATTATCGGAGCAAGCAGCATGGATTCCCCTCGACCTTGGGAGACCGCCCCAGGTTGGACGACGATATCACACTCGTTTTGTAATTAGCAAGTGGGCTATAGGTACGCGCGGCGAGGGAGGATCTCCCCCGGTATGACTCTCCGAAGCTCTTCAGTTCCCTGCCATGCCCCGTTTCAAAAACTTCACGCCCTCAAATGCGATCGACTCCGGCGATGGCGCTATGTCCCGCCAAATTGAGGCCGCCGCCGACAACTCTCCCAGCGCGAAGCCGAAGCTTTCGATGGTCAGCCAGCCGTCGTAATGCACGTCGCGCAGCGCCTGGAAAACGCCCGGCCAGTCCACGTGGCCAGTGCCGGGAATGCCGCGATCGTTCTCGCAAGTGTGTACGTGCTTTAAATGCCGCCCGACCGTCCGGTACGCATCGGCCACATGCTTTTCCTCAATGTTGGCGTGAAACGTATCGAACAAAATACCCACGTTCGGGTGACCGATCGCGTCGCACAACGCCACCGCGTCGGCCGCCGTATTCAGGAAGTAGGTCTCAAACCGGTTCAACGGCTCAATCGCGATGGTCACGCCGTAATCGCTGAGGGTCGGCCCGATCGCCTGATAACAATCCACTGCCCATTTCCATTCGTCGCTGGTGCGCCGGTGCCCCGTCAGAAGCCCCACGGGCGAATACAGCGGGCCGGCTATGATCTTCGCGCCCACTTCGGCGGCTGCCTTCGCGCAATCTTGCATATGGATACGCGTCTTGTCCCGCACCGAAGCATCCCCGGAGATCATGTTCAGTCCCCCGGTAAGAATTGAACAGATGGTGCATTCCAGGCCATTCTCGGCCAGCCCCCGCCGAATGTCCGCGGCCGCGAATTGCGACGGTTGGAAGAGTGGCACTTCCACGCCATCGAAACCCGCCGCCTTGATCCCTGGGAGCAGCGGCAAATTGGAGCGATCGAAGTTCGCCGTCCAGATGAAAGTATTCACGCCGAATTTCATCGTGCAAGCTCCTCAGCGTCCGGATTGCCCGGGCCGAAATGCTTCAGCATGACTAAATTTTCCTGGTCGCTGCGATTGCGCACCTGCACGCCGCGCCGCGCCGCGGCCACGCTTACGAACAGTTCGTCCCGGGTCATGGCGCCATACCGGATCAGCGAAGGCGTCTCCACATCCATCGCACCCACCGCGCCCCAGCCCTGCACCACTATCAACCCGTACGCGGCGGCATCGTGAATCACCGCGGAACGCCCGGGCAACACCGTTAACTCTTTCGCGGAATAATGCGGCGTCGAGTAGCAAACCCACTTCTCGGAGTAACCGCCCTCCGCCATCTCGGCCTCGGCACGCACAGGTACGGGATGGAACAGCCGGTGCTTCGCGAATTCCGGATCGACGTTGGCATCCCAATCCAACATTCCAACGATGTAATCCAGGTCGTGATGGTTCTCCGGCGGCACATCCTTCACCAGCAGATCCCACGGCACTGCGCGCCCTTCCACCATCGACTGAAACATGCCGAATACATCTGAATTCACTTGCGGCTCGTAGGTTACGAGCGAGCCTGGGGCGTGCAGAATGCCCGCGTCGATCTGCCATCCGGTGCCCGGTTGCAGCCGATACGCCTTCGAATGATACAGGATGCCATTGTCGCCCTGGTTCCATCGCTCCAGGCAACGCCGTACGTCGTCTTTGATGGTGCCCGGCTCCAGGCCCATGAATGTGTATGGAAAATTATTGTCCTTAAAATTGTATTGCGGCGGAAAGTAGTAGGCTTCCGGCTTGCCCTTCTGCCCAACCTTTTTCGCGTGCTCTTCCATCTGGTGCATGTGGTGCGGAATCGGGCCCAGATTGTCGAAGAATTTGCAGAGCACGTTCCAGCCGCCATACCGCGCCATGGTATCGGCGCCGAGAATTTCGTCCCCGAGAGTCGCGACGGCCTCCCGCAGCAGTACGCGCTGGCCGTCGATGGCGACATAGCTTAGGCCTTCATCCTCCGGGGTGCCCGGCCCATTGGCGGCCCGCGTCGTGGACGAGAACCACCGCTCGTCGATCCCGCCTCGATGCGCGCCCAGCGCATACAGATCGCGCGGATCTAACTTCAACCGTCCCCCCGGCATTAAAAAGGAGCGCGGCACCCAACAGGGCGCAAGTCGGACGACGCCCTCGCCGGCGGCGAGCGCTTCCCGGATTAACGAGATTTTAGACATGATTATTTTTTGGCGGGCACTTTCAGCACGATCCGCTCGGAAGCGTATTCGTTCTGCTGGTCGGCTCGCGTCTCGATGTTACCAGATAGCACAATTGGCTGGTCGATGCCCTCGGCGTTTGGCAGCGCCTGTAGCGTGAAGGTGACGTGATTGTCGTTTTCGTGGATCAACACTCCGTTCAATCCCACATCGGCCACGATCACGGTTGGCGGCAGATTGTACACTTCCACCGGCACGCGCCCGCGGAAATTGTTATTGCGGCGGATCTCCACTTCAACCGTGGCCGTCTTGCCTGGCTCCAATTCCACCTCGCGCGTCTTGGCCTCCATCGTAATATCCGGCTTCGGCATCAGCGCGATCAGCTTCAGCTTGTCTTCAGGATTGGCCCAGTGCGCTAGTTGCCGCGCGCCGTCCTTAGCCTTGCCGCTCACGCGCAACGGCACGGCATGTTCAAGATGCGCGCTCTCGTCCGCGCTGAGCAGCAGGGTCGTACGGACCTGTCCCGGCTTAATCACGCCGCGATCCGCCGAGAGCCCCGGCGGCAGATCTTCCAGCGCCACTTCGATCGGCCCGTCGAAGTCGTCTAGCCGTAGCGCCGTCACGGTAACCGGAATGCGTCCGCCCACAGGCACATTGGGATTACGCGAGTCCACGCTCAGTCTGAAATCTGGAGCGGGGGCGCGCAGGGTCAGCCGGTATGCATAATCCTCGCCGTGCAAGCCGCGCACATCGCGCAGCCGCACGACATATTCTCCATCCGCGGGCGCGGTAAAGCGCAGGCGCGAATCCTTGCCGTAACCGGGACCGCCATCGTCGTTGCGATACGGCAGGTGGACCAGCGGCAGGCCGTTGCTCACGAATGTCTTGCCTGGCGGATATACCTGCACTTTATAGACTGGCGTGTCGATGGAATGCGCTTCGGGAGTGCTATCGAGCAGCCCCAGGCGCTGCCCGCCAAACGATTCGAACTGAATGTCATCATCAGGCCCGCGGGGCATAGCGCGCACTCTGACCAATTCACTGCCCACCATCATAGTGTCGCCCACGGCGACGCCAGACCACGAAAGAATGCGAATTCCGCTGGAGGATGAACTGGGATCGTTGAGCGTAACCGCGGTTGCGAATTCACCGCGAACGGTGGCGCGCTCTACCGGATTGCCCTTCATATCTAAAATCTCGAGCATCGAATCGAGCGGCGAGCCCAGCCGGTTGGCATTCACTTCCACTACCAGCTTCTCGCCCTTGCGCGCCTTGAAGCGGAAATCATTTTCGCCGTTCAGCAGCTTGCCATTCACGGTGACCGGCGTTGCGATACTCTGGGCGGCGGCAACGGTGGTATTCTTGCCCGCGGACTCGATCTCCGGTTCGCTATCGACTGCCAGTTTAAGCTTGTTGAACGTTTTACCAGCGGCAACTTTGGGCCGCAGAATTATAGCCGATTCGTCTTCGGGCGACGCCTCGCCCGCGACCGCCAGTTTTCCCGCGCCGAGGTTGTAACCCGTGAGCGCAACCTGTACCGTCTCTCCGTTCCGCACACCTAGCGGATATGCCGCGAGGGCCAACGGAAATTTGCCCACTTTGATGCGATAAAAGTGCCCCGAGCCGCCGCCCTCCTGGTAATCCGCGATCTTGACGTAGTAAGCGCCGGCCTTGGGGAAGCGATGCGCGAAATACTGCGCCGAGCGGCCGCCCTCCAAACCATACTGCTGAATCAGCGACTGGTCCGCATCGTAAAGGCCGACTACTGGCTGTAGCGCCGAGCCCAGCATCGCCGCGCCATTTTCGAATACGAGTTGGTCGCCGGCCTTCACCGTAACTTTGTAATAATCCACGTCACCGGGTTTAGAAATCGAGCCCACCAGGATCGCCGGCGTGAACACCTCCACGGCGTCCTCGGGCGTGTCGTTGGGCTCACGGTCCGCGCTCTCGCCATAATAGGGCTCAATCAGGAAACGCCCTGTGGGGCTAGTGCCCAGCGGCGTCTGCAAACGAAAATCGACCGGGCCGATATCGGCATCCGCGCTGATATCCAATTCCAGCGTGACCTCGTTGCGCGGGGGCAATGGGCCGAGATCCACCGTGGAAATGCCGCCGTTAGCGCCGAATCGCACGTCCGCCTGATCCGGCAGTTCTTTAATCCGAAGAATGCGCGCTTTAATGCCCGGCTCGCTGAAGAAGACTGCCGTGGCTTTCGCCAGGTTGAGTCCGTCGACGGTCAGTTCCGTGGTGGCGCCGCGCGGCACGCCTCGGGGAGAAACCGAATTGATGGTCGGCGGCGTGGTGCGATTGCCGGTGGGCCAGTCCGAGGTGGTGCTGGCAGCGAAGGCGGCGGCTGCGCACGCCAGAACTATAAGCGCTTTCATAGATGCTTCCCCTTATTGAGCCGCGACCGTCAGGGAGCGATCCGCCCACCCGCCGCGATAAATCTCAAACGAGCCGTCGAAGCGGCCCACCGCAATGCTCTTTCCGTCAGGCGCGAACCCGATAGACAGCGCCCAGTCGGGCTGACGCCACGTCTTCACCACGCTCAGGTCGTCAGCCTTGAATATCTTGACTTCCTTGTCGGCGGACGATGAAGCCAGGAACTTACCGTCCGGCGACCAAGCCAATTGCAGAATCGCGTCTTCATGCGCAATCAGCGAATGGAGCAGCGTGCCGGTCTTTTCGTCCAGCGACCACACGCGAATGGTGCGGTCCAACCCGGCAGCCGCCACGCGCTTACCAGATGGATCGAGAGCCAGCGTATTCAGGCCATCGGTCGCCTCGCTTAACGTGTACAAACGGTTGCCCGAGGCCACATCCCAGATTTTCACGCCGCGATCCGCCGAGGCGGAAACCAGGCGCTTGCCATCGGGCGTGAATGCCAGCGCGTAGACCGCGTCGATGTGATCCTTCAGGGTGCGGATCTCTTTGCCGGATTCGACATTCCATAGCTTGATGAGTTTGTCGTAGCTGGCGGTCGCGATGGATTTACCGTCGGGCGCAAACTGCATCGAGTAGATACAATCCGTATGCCCCACCATGGTATGCAATGGCGCGCGTTTCTCCACGTCCCAGATTTTCACCTCGCCGCTCCGCCCAGGGAGTCCGCCGGCGGCTGCCAGCAGTTTGCCGTCCGGCGAAAATGCTAGCGCGCGTACATCTTCCGCTTCGCCGGGAAGCGTCCCCACAACCTTGCCGGTTTCGGGCTCCACCAAGCGGACTTCCTTGAATGAGCCGAGCGCGAGCAACTTGCCATCCGCGCGGTAACCCAGGGCGCCGATGAGCGGCTTCACCGCCGTGCGTGGTTTCATCTCAGGAATGGTAAGCGCGGGCGTTGAGACCGTTTCGTTCGGCGCCGGCGGAGGAGCGCCGGCGTCGATCCACTGGCGAATGATTGCGATTTCTCCATCCGCGAGTTTCTTACCCGCCAACGGCATTGCGGGGGCGACCGCGCCGGTGATCCGCAAATATAGAAGGCTTTCGCCGCTCTTCCCCGCTATAATCGCCGGACCGCTATGGCCGCCCTTCTGAATTCCCGCGAACGTCTCCAGATTGAGCGTGCCCATGGCGGCCTTGGCGCTGTGGCAGCTGGCGCAATTTGCGGCGAAGATAGGTGCGACATCTCTGGCAAATGAAGGCACTTCCCCGGCAGCATGAAGGGGGATCAGCAGGCACAGGAGTGCGGCAGTGGGGCCCCCGGCCGCGCGGACGCGAAAAATGCCGAACAAAGCCAATTTGTCTTGAAACGATAGTAAGTCGTTATTTGCTATAGGTTTAGCGAGACCCTGGACGGACCGGAGTAGGGCCGGACAAGTCTGGAATGGTGCAAAACTGTTCGCGTCAGTCTTAGTTTTCAGGAGTGCGGCCATGCATCCCGCCTTGAAGAGAGAGTAGCACGGCTGGATCGGTTCGATGAGCTATAGCTTCGCCAGCATGGCGGCCATCTCGGGCAAGCCGATGGCGTCGAGCCCTGCCGAAATCGGATAACTTGCGCTGCCGGAATGCACCAGGAATTGACGATCCGGCTTTAGGTCCTGGACGGCGAGATAAAAACCTTTCGCGGGCTTAGCCGACGCGCTTCGTTTAATCTCGAAGGCCCAGCGGCCGTGTCCGGGGATCTCCAGAATCAGGTCGATTTCCGCGCCGGCTGCCGTGCGATAGAAGCCGGGCATGGCGCGGGGCGGGGCGGCCGCTATCAGATTCTCGATTACGAAACCTTCCCAGCTGGCGCCGGCGACAGGGTGGCCGGACAAGGTGTTTAAGTCGGCGATGCCGAGCAGGGCATGCGCAATGCCGCTATCCCGTACGAATACTTTGGGCGATTTCACCAGCCGCTTGCCGGCATTGGAGTGGAAGGGCTGCAAACGGCGAACCAGCAAAAGGTCGACCAGCAAATCGATGTAGCGGGTGACGGTTTGAGCGGCAATCATCAGCGAGCCAGCCAAGCGGGAGGCGTTCAGGAGGGCTGCCTGCTCGTGCGCCAGCATGGTCCAAAGCCGTTCCAGCGTTTCGGCGGGGATGCGCGGCCCGAGCAGGGGAACGTCGCGTTCCAGGTAAGTACGCACGAAATCCACGCGCCACGCCAGGCTGTCGCGGTCGCTGGCGGCGAGGTAGCTTTCCGGGAACCCGCCGCGATTCCAGAGCGCGCCGGTGTCG
>Ga0066790_10001216_pt1 | contig 10726 bp, 9 predicted proteins | sample OrgsoiDNA2013050_FD_70963 | JGI IMG/M metagenome (GOLD analysis project Ga0066790, IMG submission 70963) | Permafrost soil microbial communities from the Arctic, to analyse light accelerated degradation of dissolved organic matter (DOM) -... | ecosystem: Environmental > Terrestrial > Soil >...
ATCGCGTCGCGCTTGTCGGCTACACGATCATCCCGGCGATTTTGATCGGCGTCATCGACATCCGCGAAGAGCGTCGCACGACACTCACGGGTTCGCTGACAGGACGCGTCGGTATTACCAACCGCTTCGAGCTCGAGGCGAAGGTGCCGTACGTCTACCGCTCCGATACAGGCGTCGGCCGAGAATTTCTTCAAGGTGCGTCAACCAACTCGACCATTTTCGACTCCACCGGCCACGGCCTCGGTGACGTCGAAGTGACTGGCCGATACCAGTTCAACGACGGTGGCCTTGAGAAGCCCTACTACGTCGGCAGCCTGCGTTTCAAGTCGCACACCGGAACAGATCCGTTCCAGGTCCAGACGTCGAAGTCAGTGGTCGGCTTCCGCGACGATGGCATCCAGACTGAACTCCCCACGGGCTCGGGCTTCTATGGTTTGCAGCCGGCTGTCACCATGTTGTACCCGTCCGACCCTGCGGTGTTCTTCGGAACGGTCAGCTACCTCTACACGTTCAGCCGGAACAACGTTTCGCGCAATACCGATACCGGTCCTGAATTCATCGGCAAGGTTGCCCCTGGCGGCATCTTCGGCTTCAATTTCGGAATGGGACTGGGGCTGAACGAGAAGTCATCGTTCAGCATCGGCTACGACCATGCCTCGGTGGGAAAGACCAAGGTGCAAGGACTGAACGCCGCCGATTCGGTTCGGGTGCAGCTGGGAACACTGTTGCTCGGCTACTCGTATCGATTGAGCGAAAAGCGTAGCCTGAACGTGTCGCTTGGCGCCGGCCTGACACGCGACACGCCGGACGTGACGCTGACGGTCCGGGTGCCGACGACGTTCTGATCACCCTGGTTGAACGCGCCGGCGAGCGCGTTCGTTCGGCGGCATGGATACTTCGTCGCCGACCGGCACGGCCACGCGCCCGGCCGCCCGGTGTTCAGCCGCATTGCGCCGCTGAAGGACGCGTGGGCCAAATGACCAACCCCCCAGAGGAGCTACCGACACCATGATGAATCGATCGATCCTTGCCTGCGCCGGCGCCGCCGCGCTCGCGGCCTTCGCCGGCTCCGCCGCCGCCTACAAGTCGCCTGCCCCCACGTCGGGCGGAGACGCTGCCGTGACGACGCCGAGCGGCCTCGTCTATCGCTCGCTTCGCGAAGGCAAGGGGCCGAGCCCGACGGCTGCCGATACGGTCAAGGTCAACTATCGCGGCACCTTCCCCGACGGCCGCGAGTTCGACAGCTCCTACAGCCGCAACGCCCCGGCAACCTTTCCGCTCGGCCGCGTCATCAAGTGCTGGACCGAGGGCGTGCAGCGCATGAAGCCGGGCGGCAAGGCGGCGCTCGTCTGCCCGCCGCAGATCGCCTATGGCGAGCGCGGCGCCGGCGGCTCCATCCCGCCGAACGCGACGCTGCACTTCGAGATCGAGCTGCTCGAGGTCAACCCGCACTGATCGGGCACGGCATGGCCTGGTGGACACGCGCCTTGCGGGCGACGCTGCTCACGGCGCTGCTGGCCACGCTCCTGGCGGCGTGCGGCGGTGGCGGCTCGGGCGGCAGCGACCCCAATCCCGCGGCGCCAGGGCTTGACGATGCGACACCGTACTCGACCGACCCGGCAGCCTCGCTCGCCACGGCCGATGAACGGGCCGCCGTCACCAGCCACACCGTCACGGTGGCTGGCGCACCCGTCGCGTATACGGCGACGATCGGCCATCTCACGGCGCTCGCGCCGCTCGGCGGCGCTGCCGAGGCGACGATGTTCTACACGGCCTACACCGTGGCGGCAAAGGCCGGGCCGAACCGGCCGATCGTCTATTTCTACAACGGCGGGCCGGGCTCGGCCACCGTGTGGCTGCATCTCGGATCGTTCGCACCGCGCCGCATCGTCACCCTCGATCCCTCGCTGGCCATCCCGACGCCGTTCCAGCTCGTCGACAACGCCGAGAGCCTCATCGACGTCGCCGACCTCGTCTTCGTCGATGCCGTCGGCAGCGGCTACTCGGAAGCGATCGCGCCGTTCACGAACCAAAGCTTCTGGTCGGTCGACAAGGACGCCGCGGTGATGCGCGACTTCATCGCCCGCTACGCTGCCGTCAACCAGCGCGGCGCGTCGCCCACGTTCATCTTCGGCGAGTCGTACGGCACGACGCGCTCGGCCGTGCTCGCGCACCTGATGGTGGCGGCCGGCATGCCGCTCGACGGCGTCGTCCTGCAGTCGTCGATCCTCGACTACAACTCGAACTGCGACATGTTCACGCCCGATACGGTGAGCTGCGAAGGCAGCCTGCCGAGCTACGGAATGATCGGCGCCTGGTTCTCATTGACGAACCCGGTGCCGACCGACGTCGATGGCTACGCTCAGCAACTGCGCGTCTTCAGCGCCACGACCTACGGCCCGGCAGTGACGGCATGGCTGCAGGGCCAGGCGGCGAACGCGACGCTGCTCGACCAGCTCGCGGCGCTCACCGGAGCGGCGCGGCCCTTGTGGGCGAGCAACCTCGACCTCGACGCGGCGACCTTCCGCAGCCACCTCGTTCCGGGCCAGCTGCTCGGCCGCTACGACGCGCGGGTCGCGGCAAACAACGGGACGGCGCTGGCCAACAGCGGCGATCCGTCGTCGGCGCTGATCAACGGCCCGTTCTCCGCCGCCGCCCGAAGCCTCTTCAGCGGCGAGCTGCAATACACGGCCAGCGCGAGCTACGTGCTGCTCTCGAACGCGATCGACAGCTGGGACTTCTCGCACGACGGCCGCGCCCTGCCCGACACCATCCCCGACCTGGCCGCGGCATTGACACAGCGACCCGCCCTGCGCGTGCTGTCGCTCGCCGGCTATCACGACCTGGCGACGCCGTTTCGCCAGACCGAGCTCGACGTGACGCGCCTCGGCACCGCGGCCAAGCTCACGACACGTGTCTACGCTGGCGGCCACATGACGTATCTCGACGATGGCTCGCGGCCTCGCATCAAGGCCGACGTCGCCGCATTCGTCACGACGGCGGCGCTGGCTGCTGCGGCGGCATCGCCCACCCCGGCCGGAATCGGCAGCGCCGAGCAGCAGGCCGCAGGCGCCGCACGGGCTGCCGACAGCGCGGCGGCTGGCGCCGCTCTGCCGCGCTTGCCACCGTCGTCTCTTTCGCGGTCGTTGCCCGGTTCGCCAGCGGCCTCGCCGTCGACAACGTCGCCGGCATCGCTCGCCGCATCCTTCGCCGCCCGACAGGCGCTGGCGCAGGGCGGCGACCCTTACCTGCCGCCGTCCAAACGCGACGCGGCACGAACGCCGTCGCCGGCCGGCGAGGCGTTGCGGGCCCTGGTGCAGCGAAAAATCGCCGAACGCAACGCCGACCCTTATCGGTAGACGTGCTCGCCGCGATGGCTCTTCCATGAGCTCTCGAGGTAGGTCGCGTCGTCGTCATTGCGAGGCCGCACGGCCATGAGGATGCCGCCCTCGCGAATGCCCGCGTCGTATTCCTTGACGCGCTCTTCCGGGATGCCCCAGCCGATCAACGCGCCGACGATGCCGCCGGTGGCCGCGCCGGCGCCGGCGCCGGCGATCGCGGCCGCCAGCGGACCGGCGATGACGAGGCCGAGGCCCGGCAGCGCGATCGTCGTGCCGACGGCGGCCACCGCTGCGGCGATGGCGCCGAGGCTGCCGCCGATGGCGCCACCGATCCCGGCGCCTTCAGCGGCCTTGTTGCCGAGCTCGGTGTCGCGGTTGCCGGTGGTTCCGGTGAAGTGGCGCTTGCGCGTCTCGTCGGACATGACGACGTTGACGTCGTCGCGCGCGTAGCCGCGGTCCGAGATCGACTGAAAGGCGCGCTCGGCGCTGTCGCGGTCGCGGAACAGGCCGGTGAGCAACGGCTTGGTGGTGGTCTCCATGGCATCTCTCCTGGTGGGTCGGTGAGGCGCAAGGATGGCGGCGGCGAGCGCGTACCACCAGCGGCACTCGCCGCTCCAAAAGGTCGTCTTGACGGCGTGAGCGCCGTCGGGCGCTTCCTACACGCGGCGAGCCGCCGGCCGCCTCAGAAGGTGGCGAACGATGGGCACCGTGAGCATCAGGCTCGCCGAGGCGGCAAGCGCCATCGGCAGCATCGAGCCGGTGACGTGCATGACCCACGCACCGGCAAGCAAGGCGGCATGGCCGCTGGCGTAGATCGCGAGCGGGCGGCCGATTCCTGATTCGGCGGTGCGAGCCGGTCGTTGCATGGTCATTCCCCCGTGGCGAGGGTCACAGTGTGGCCGCGGCGCCGGCGAAGGGGCAAGCCGTGTGGCGTGCCGAGCCACAGTCTTTCGTGACGTTTTCGCGACGGCGCCCGACAACCGCGCAGGCTGCACGCCTACGGCTGACGGCATCCGTGAATCGCAAAGTGGCGAGCTTCGCCATGCAGGATTCGCCATGAAGTCGACGACCGCCTCATCGCTGCTCACCGCCGCCCTCGCCTCGGCCCTCGCCGGCTGCGGCGACGTCGCCACACTGCCGGTCGATGCCGGCATGGGCCCCGCGCCGCAATTGCCGGCGCCGAACCAGACGCTGCTGCCGACGGTCAACGTCGCACCGGCCAGGGGCTGGAGCAAAGGCGCCAGGCCGGTGGCGGCGCCCGGGCTCGCCGTGGCGGCGTATGCCTCGGGCCTCGACCACCCGCGCTGGCTCTACGTGCTGCCCAACGGCGACGTGCTGGTCGCCGAGACCAATGCGCCAGCCAAGCCCGAAGACGGCAAAGGGGTCAAAGGCTTCGTCATGCGCCAGATGATGAAGCGCGCCGGTGCGGGAACGCCGAGCGCCAACCGCATCGTCCTGTTGCGCGGTGTGCAGGCCGATGGCAGCGCGCAGACGAAAACCGTCTTCCTCGACCATCTGTCGTCGCCCTTCGGCATGGCGCTCATCGGCAACGACTTCTACGTCGCCAACTCAGACGCGGTGCTGCGCTTCGCATACCACGAAGGCCAGACAAGCATCGAAGGCCCGGGCAGCAAGCTCGTCGACCTGCCTGCGGGCCCGATCAACCACCACTGGACCAAGAACCTGATCGCCAGCGCCGACGGCTCGAAGCTCTACGCGACGGTCGGCTCGAACAGCAACGTCGGCGAGAACGGCCTGGCCGTCGAAGAGGGCCGCGCCGCCATCTGGGAGATCGATCGCGCCAGCGGCTCGCATCGCATCTTCGCGTCGGGCCTGCGCAACCCGAACGGAATGGCCTGGACGCCTGGTGCGGCGCCGACCCTCTGGACCGTCGCCAACGAGCGCGACGAGATCGGCAGCGATCTCGTTCCCGACTATCTCACCTCGGTTCGTGACGGCGCCTTCTACGGCTGGCCCTTCAGCTACTACGGCCAGCACGTCGATGCCCGCGTCAAGCCGCAGAACCCCGAGCTCGTCGCCAAGGCGATCGCGCCCGACTACGCGCTCGGGCCGCACACCGCTTCGCTCGGCCTCGCATCGGCCACGGGCCAGAGCCTTTCGGCAAGCTTCGCGAACGGCATGTTCGTCGGCCAGCACGGCTCGTGGAACCGCAAGCCGCACAGCGGCTACAAGGTCATCTTCGTGCCCTTCGCGGGCGGCAAGCCGCAAGGCCTGCCGGTCGATGTGCTGACCGGCTTCCTCAGCGCCGATGGCGACGCCTACGGGCGGCCGGTCGGCGTGGCGATCGACAAGACGGGCGCCCTGCTGGTGGCCGACGACGTCGGCAATGCGATCTGGCGCGTCACCGCCGCGCCCGGCGCCGTCGCGGCGCGCTGAGGCTGCGTCGCAGCCGCGCGGGCCGGCGCGGGCGGCCCCGCGAGCCGGCCCGTTTTCTCAGGCCCGGGCCCACGTCGCCGCGTAGCCGGCGGCCCCGGCCACGGCCGTGACGACGCCGCCATAAGCCCAGTCGAGGAGGCTCAGCGAGACGGGCCAGCCGCGAACGATCGCCAGGCCGGTGAGGTCGTAGGCACCGTACGCGGCCAGGCCCAGCACTGCCGAGCGCAGCACCGCCTCGACCCAGCCGGCCGGCCGGCTCATCAGCACGAGGTAGACGACGGCGAGCGGATAAAGCAGGTAGAACAGTGCTGCCGGAACGACGCGAAACGACTCGGCCATGAGGCTGCCCATCTCGCGCTTGTAGAAGTCCCTGGTGATGACGCCGAGCCACACGGCGTCGAGCACGCCGATGGCGATCAGCACGGCGACATAGGCGATGCCGAACCGGGCGGGCGACAGGCGGGCGACGGTCACGGGCCGGCCCATGGCGCTCACCTTCCTCAGGGCTTGGGCTTGGCCTGCGACCAGTCCTTCAGCGCCGCGAGCGTCTTCTCGACATGGCGGCTCGGGTTCAGGCTCTGGTAGTCGTAGATCACCTTGCCGGTCGGCGCAATCACGTACGAGATGCGATTGGCGTAGTCGGGGCGCAGCATCATCACCGCGTCGTATGACTTCATGATCGACTGCGTGTTGTCGGAGGCGACCGGGAACTTGCCCTGGCAGGCCTGCACCGAGAACTTGCCGAGGGTGTCGATGTCGTCCGACGACACGCCGATCACCGTCGCTCCGAGCGCCTCGAACTTCGGGATCGACTCGGCGAACTCGTGCGCCTCGATCGAGCAGCCAACCGAAAACGCCGCCGGAAAGAAGTAGAGAACGACCGGCCCCTTGGCGAGCGAATCGGCAAGCGTGAACTTGAACACCTTGCCGCCGAGCGCAGCAGAGGCTGTAAAGTTTGGCGCTGCATCTCCGACATCGAGTGCTGCGTACGAGGATGTCGCCAACGTGAGCATCAGCACTATGAACGCGAGAAACTTCTTCATGACGGGCTCCGGTCGGTCGCTGGTGCGCTCTTCATCTTACGAGAATCAGCGCCTCGACGCGCTGTACGGCGCTGCCCCTTCGGCGGATGCGCATGACACTGCGGCGATCCGGCGCGGCGCCTTCCGTCGCCTGGCCGCCGGTGCGATCGTCGCCATGGCGGCCGTGCTCGCCGGCTGCGGAACGCTGCCGACAAATGTCGGCAAGACCGATACCAGCGCGTTGCTGCCGAACCCCGAGAGCCCGCTCGTCAAGATCGCACAGGCGTCGACGCCGTCGCCAGAACAGACGGGCGTGCGCCTGCTGCCGCTCGGCGCGTATTCGCTCGACACCCGGATCCAGCTCGCCCAGCGGGCGACGACTTCGCTCGACGTCCAGTACTACGTGCTCGAGAACGACCCGACCGGGCGGCTGCTCATGACGGCGCTGCGCGACGCCAGCCTGCGCGGCGTTCGCGTCCGGCTCCTGGTCGACGACCTCTACACCACGCATTCCGACTCGCTCCTGCGCGGCCTGGCCTCGTTTGCCAACATCGAGGTGCGGCTCTTCAACCCTTTCTGCTGCGCGCGCTCGAGCGGCGTCGGCGGCCGCTACACGGCGTCGATCTTCGACTTCGGCCGGCTCAACCACCGCATGCACAACAAGCTTTTCATCGCCGATGGCGTGATGGCGGTGGCCGGCGGCCGCAATATCGCCGACGAGTATTTCCTGCGCGCCTCGGACGCGAACTTCGTCGACATGGACGCCTTCGTCATGGGCGCGGTCGTGAAGTCGATGTCGAACATCTTCGACCGCTACTGGAACAGCGAGGTCGTGTACCCGATCGAGGCGGTGGGCGAGCCGCTCGGCGACAAGCCATCGCGGGCGAAGGCGTTCGATGCGACGCTCGCCAGCCTGCCGCCCTCGCCTCCCGCCGATCCGCCCGAGACCGACGTGCTCGGCTACGGCCCGCTGCTCGAAGAGTTCGACGCCGGCCAGGTCGGCCTGCAATGGGGCATCGCCCGCGCCTTCGCCGACCCGCCCGAAAAGCTGCTCGCCATGACGCCGAAAATCGCCTTCGAGATGAGCGTCACGAACGACGTGATGATGCAGGTCTGGCAGGCCAAGAGCGATCTCGTCCTGACCTCGCCCTACATGATCCCGGGGCAGATGGGCCTGCAGTCGTTCCGCAACCTCGAGAGGGACCACGTCAAGGTCACGGTCGTCACGAACTCGCTCGCCGCCACCGACGAGCCGCTCGTGCACACGGGCTATTCGCGCTACCGCCAGGCGATGCTCGAGGCCGGCGTCGATCTCTACGAGCTGAGCCCGACGCGCACCCAGCACACCAAGCGGCTCGGCATGTTCGGCGCCTCGCTCGGCCGCCTGCACGCGAAGACGGCGGTGATCGACAAGAAGATCATCTTCATCGGCTCGATGAACCTCGACCCGCGATCGGCCAGCACCAACACCGAGTTCGGCATGTTCATCGAGAGCCCGGCGCTCGCCAAGGAATTGCTGCGCGTCATCAACATCAGCAAGCTGGAAAGCGCCTATCGATTGCGCCTCGCGCCGAAGACCTCCGAGCTGCAGTGGCTGACGCTCGACGACGACAAGGAAGTGGTCCTCGGCGTCGAGCCCGAATCGAGCTTCTGGCTGCGCCTGCACAACATGCTGCTCGGCTGGTTCGTACCCGAGCAGCTGCTCTGACGGCGAACGGCACGGCACAATCGTCGCGTGCCGCACTTCGATCGCTCCTTCGTCGCCCCGTGTCTGGCCGCCGCCCTGCTGGCGTTCGCCTCGCCCGCGGTCCTCGCGGTGCAGGTCTGCGAGCTGAACGGCCAGCCGGTCAACCCCAACAACGGCTACACGACTGAAGGCAAGACCGGTCTGATGCGCTGCCGCGACGGCGAAGGCGGCCCGGTCGTTCGCGAGGAAGAGCTGCAGCAGGGCAAGTTCATGGGTGTCGTGCGGCGCTTTCGCGACAGCGCCCTCGAACGCGAATACCGCGTCAACGAGCGTGGCAATCGCGACGGGCTCTCGCGCGAGTGGGCGCCGGCCACCGGCGGCGACAAGCCGGTGCTCGTTCGCGAAGAGACGTACCGCAACGGCAGCACCGTCGGCCTCGTTCGCACGTGGACCGCGGCCGGCCAGCCGCGGCGCATTGCCTTTCATGGCGACGACGGCAACGAGCGGGCTTCGGTCGAGTTCAACGCCCAGGGTCAGCTGAGCGAGCTTCGCTGCGCGCCGCAGCCGGTGTTCGGCACTGCGTTCGACGACCGGGCAGCCTGCGGCCACGCCGGTGCCGCCACGACCTCGACGCTCTACAGCGGCAAGGGCCAGGCGGCGTCGCGCGTCATGGTCGAGCGTGGCGTGCGGCGCAAGCTCGAGACGCTGTACGAGAGCGGCGCCGTGCATGAGCTGCAGGAATCGAACGCGACCGGTGGCGTCGAGCGAACCTTCGCGGCCGATGGCACGAAGCGCCGTGAAGTGCAGTGGCTGGCGCTCGCCGGCGACCGGCCGCGGCGCGTGACCACGCTCGACCAGGAATTCCACGAGTCGGGCAAGAAGCTGCGCGAGCGGCACTGGCAGGCCGGCGAGCGCGGTGAGCTGGTCTCGGAAGAGACGTGGTACCTCAACGGCCAGCCCAAGGAGCGCGTCGAGTACTCGAGCGCCGACGGGCGAAGCCAGCGCCGCGAGACCTCGTTCCACGACAGCGGCCGCAAGTCGTTCGAGGGCGTCTGGTTCGTCGACTCGCGCGGCGGCCGCGGCAGCGAACGGCCCACCGGTACGCATCGCAGCTTCGATGCCGATGGCCGGGTTCGCATCGAGCGCAGCTACGACGAGCGCGGCCGCATCAACCACGAGCGCGAGCTCGACGAGCGCGGCAACGTCGTCCATGACGACGAGGTCTTCGAAGACGGTTCGCGAAAGGCGGTGGGGCGATGAACAACACTCTTTCTGCCGATGAGGCGTTCGACTACGTCATCGTCGGTGGCGGCTCTGCAGGTTGCGTGCTCGCGGCGCGACTCTCCGAAGACCCGGCCGTCACGGTCTGCCTGCTCGAGGCCGGCCCGGCCGACAAGAGCGTGCTCATCCACTGCCCGGCAGGGCTCGCCCTGCTGGCCCAGACCGGCGCCGCCAACTGGCTCTTCCAGACCGTGCCGCAGGCGGGTCTGAACGGGCGGTGCGGCTACCAGCCGCGCGGCAAGGTGCTCGGCGGCTCGAGCTCGGTCAACGCCATGGTCTACCTGCGCGGCCAGCCCGAGGACTACGACGGCTGGGCCGCCGAAGGCAACGCCGGCTGGGCCTGGGCCGACCTCTTGCCCTACTTCCGCCGCTCCGAGCACAACGAGCGCGGCGCCGATGCCTTCCACGGCACGGGCGGGCCGCTCAACGTGATGGACCTGCGCAGCCCGAACCGCTTCGGGCCGGTGTTCGTCGAGGCCGCGAGGCAGGCGGGCGTTGCCGCGAACGGCGACTTCAACGGCGCCACGCAGGAAGGTGCGGGCCTCTACCAGGTGACGCACAAGAACGGCGAGCGTTTCAGCGCCGCCAAGGCGTATCTCACGCCCAATCTCGGCCGGCCCAACCTGCGCGTCGTCACCGGCGCGCATACCTTGCGCGTGTTGCTCGAGGGCCGGCGCGCGACCGGCGTCGAGGCACGCGTCGGCAGCGAGACCCGGCGCGTGATGGCGCGGCGCGAGGTGCTGCTCTCGGCCGGCGCCTTGCAATCGCCGCAGCTGCTGCTGCTCTCGGGCATCGGCCCCGGCGACGAGCTGCGCCGGCACGGCATCGAGGTTCGCCACGAGCTCGCCGGTGTCGGCCGCAACTTCCACGACCACGTCGACGTGGTGCAGGTGGTCGACGCACCGAAGGCGACCGAGCTGTTCGGACTCTCGCTGCGCGGCGCCATCAATGCCATCAAGGGCATCTTCGAATGGCGGCGGCAGCGCAGCGGCATGCTG
>Ga0066790_10001217_pt1 | contig 10720 bp, 14 predicted proteins | sample OrgsoiDNA2013050_FD_70963 | JGI IMG/M metagenome (GOLD analysis project Ga0066790, IMG submission 70963) | Permafrost soil microbial communities from the Arctic, to analyse light accelerated degradation of dissolved organic matter (DOM) -... | ecosystem: Environmental > Terrestrial > Soil >...
AGGGCGATGTTGTGCTGGCCGGACGTGCGCAGGATCTTGCGGATCTGCGATACGAGCGACTCGACGTTGTAGCCGACGCCGCGCTTGCCGAACTTGCCGAAGCCGGACAGATCGCGCCGGATCTGGGTCGAATTGACGTGCGTGTAGTCGGCGAGCTCCTGTGAAGAGATCGTCTCCTTGCCCATCTTGCGCGCCTGTGTGAGCACCTGAAGGTATCGCGACAGCCGCGCTGCGACGCCCAGTGAAAGCTTCTCCCCGGGCTTTTCGCTGCCCGGCTGAGCCACCTCGGTACTGCGACCGACCGTGTAGCTCATCCGCACCTCACTCTATCGGGGGGCCAGCAGGCGGCGCGAGAACTCGTCCTCGTCGACCAGGAGCTCGAACTCCTCGCGCCCGTCGATGGTGACCACCGGGATGCGCTCGAGGTAGGCCGCGTGCAGAGTATCGTCGGTCTCGATGTCGCGCTCCTCGAGCACGAACGGTGCCTGGGCGCGGACCCGCTCGAGGACCTCGCGCGCGTCGTCGCACAGGCAGCAGCCGGCCCGGCCGTAGAGGACCACCGTGCGCATCAGGCGGCCGGCGCGCGCTCGCCGGTGGCGTAGACGTCGAGGCCGAGGTAGCCGGGATAGGCCAGCACGGGCACGTATCGCGCGGCGCTGGCGATCATGGCCGCGTTGTCGGTGCAGAGCGCAGGCGGCGGGACGTCGAGCTCGGCTCCGAGCTCGGCCAGCCGGGCGCGGAGGGGTCCGTTGGCGGCCACCCCGCCGCCGATCGCCAGGCGCTCCAGGCCGGTGGCCGCAAGGGCGCGCTCGGCGCGGACGGCGAGCGCCTCGACGATGGCGTGCTGGTAGGAGGCGGCGAGGTCCGCGCGCCGGCGCTCGGCCTCGGCCTCCCCCAGCTCGCGGACGCGATAGAGGAGCGCCGTCTTCAGACCCGCGAAGGAGAAGTCGAGCCCCGGGACGCCCGCCGCGCGGGGGAAGCCGAACGCCGCCCGATCGCCGTCGCGGGCCAGCCGCTCGAGCGCGGCCCCACCGGGATATCCCAGCCCGAGCAGGCGGGCGCCCTTGTCGAACGCCTCTCCGGCGGCGTCGTCGAGCGTCTGGCCGATCAGCTCGAACCGGGGGCCGTGGCCGGTGACCTTGGCCAGCAGCGTATGGCCGCCGCTCGCGATCAGGCTCAGGAACGGCGGCTCGAACGGCTCCGGACCGAGGAAGGCGGCAGCGACGTGGCCGTGGAGATGATCGACGGCGGCGAGCGGGAGCTCGTGCGCGGCGGCGAGAGCCTTGGCAGTGGCGACGCCGACGAGCAGCGCGCCGACCAGGCCGGGGCCGGCCGTGACCGCGACCAGATCGACGCGCTCGAGCTCGGTTCCGGCGCGCGCCAGCGCCTGCGCGACGACATCGCCGATCAGCTCCAGGTGGTGTCGCGAGGCGATCTCGGGCACGACGCCGCCATAGCGGTCGTGGATTCCCTGTGAGGAGATCACGTTGGAGCGGATCTCACCCGCGCCGGTGATGACCGCCGCGCAGGTGTCATCGCAGCTCGTCTCGAGCGCCACGATCAGGCGGCCGGGCATCTCAGCCCGCGAATCCGGTGCCCGACCGGTCCGCGGTCGTCCGCCACATGATCATCGCGTCCTCGCCGGTGTCCTGGTAGTAGCGCCGCCGCGTGCCGGCGGCCCGGAACCCGAACTGCTCGTACAGCGCGATCGCGCCGCTGTTCGAGGTCCGGACCTCGAGCGTGTAGGGCGCGTCGGGACCGGCACGCTCGAGCATACGGGCCAGCAGGCCGGTGGCGACGCCGCGGCGGCGGCCGGACGGATCCACGGCGATGTTCATCAGATGCCAGATCTGGTCATAGCGCGCGCAGATCAGGTAGCCCACGAGCTTGCCGTCGACGAGCGCGGCCAGGCAGACGCCGGAGGGCTTGGACAGCTCGAGCACGAACATGGCCAGCGACCAGGGGGTCGGGAAGGCGCGGCGCTCGACGGCGATGACCTGCGGGAGGTCCGAATAGCCGAGGGGGCGGATGGTGATGGGCTGTGTCAAGTTGGGTCCTGCGCCGCTCGCCGGCGAAGCGCGATCTCGGCGTCCGGAAGCCGGAGATACTCCGGCCGGATCTCGTCGGGACCGGCCGCCTGGCTCGTCCGCGCCGCGAGCCGGCAGTGGTGAATGGCGGAGACCCGGTGGAGCTCCAAGTCGTCCCCGGGAACCACGGCTCCCGTCCGCTCGAGCTGGAGCCGAAATTCTACCGCCCCCGGCCCGATCGCCAGACAGGCCGGGCCGAGCTCGGCCACCACCTCAGCGAGGCCCTCGGGCGCGAGCGCCTGCGGCTCGCACAGGCGCTCGGCGGGCGCTCCGCGCGTGCGCCAGCCGGCGGCGAAGACCTCTCCCCGCCGTGCGTCGAGCACGGCGAGCACGGCGCCGCCGGGGTCGGCGCTGGGGGCCGCCCCCGTGGCCAGGGACTCGAGCGTCGAGACGCCGGCCAGCGGGATCGAGCGCGCCTGCCCCAGCGCGCGGGCGGTGGCGATGCCGATCCGCAGGCCGGTGAAGGTGCCCGGCCCCAGGCCCACCGCGATCAGGTCGATCGCCTCCCAGCCCGTCCCCGATCCCTCCAGCGCCTCGATGATCAGGGGCAACAGCCGGGTCACGTGGCGCGGGCGCTCGCGCGCGGCGGGATCGTCTCGCGCCTCTCGCGCCTGCACCTCGACGCCCTCGCGGAGATCGAGCAGCGCCACCGTGGTGGCCGGCGTGGCCGTGTCGAATCCGAGAATCCTCATTCGATCTCGATCACCCGGCGGTCGCCGCCGTCGTGCCGGAGCCGGACGCGGCGCGCGATCCGCCCGAACGCGGCGATCGTGTCGATTCCGGCCACCGGCTGCTCCGGCTCGGGCGGAGGCCATTCCACGAAGGCGACCGTGTCGGGCCGGAGATAGTCCGCCAGCCAGCCCGGCTCCTCGCTCTCGAGACCAGCCAGCCGGTAGAGGTCGAGATGTGCGACGGGGACCGGGCCCGGGTAGATCTGCCCGATCGTGAACGTCGGGCTGGTCACCGTCGCGGTGACCCCGAACACGCGGCACGCCCCGCGCACGAACGTCGTCTTGCCTGATCCCAGCTCTCCCTGCACCAGCACCACGTCGCCGGGCGAGAGCATGGCGGCCACCTCGGCGCCGATGGCCTCCGTCTCGGCTGCGCTGGCTGTCTGGGCCCGGCGGGACACGCGCGTCGGCAGCGCCGTCGGGGTCAGGGACGCGGCTCGCGCCTCACGGGCCGCCACCGGAGCAGCGCCCCCACCGCGAGCATGGCCGCGGCCGTGAGCAACTCGAGCCCCACGTTGACCCCGGTGCGGGGCAACGGCGCCGCGGCCGAGGTCGGGCTCGTCGAGCCGGTGCTCGACGGCGTGGTGGCGGTGGCGGTCGTCGATCCGGTGCTCGACAAGCCCTCGGTCGGGAGGGCCACGGGCGGCATCGGAGTGAAGTCCGACGCGGCGGCAACGGCGGTCGCGGCCCCGGCGATCACCGTCGCGAGCAGGCCGGCGACAAGCAGGATCGGGGTCAGTCGGCGGAACATGGCTCGCGCGACACTGTAGAGAAGGCGTCGGCGTGGCGATCAGACCCGGGCGGGGTCCGTTCCGGCCCGGCCTGCCCCCCGTCGGGGGCTGCGTTCGCTACCGTCAACGCGGCTATGGCTCCAACTGCGACGCGATCGGTGTGAGCCGGTTCTCATCGCTCAGGCAGCGGTTCGAGCCCCGCGTGGCCGAGCTGCGCGGCTCGGAGACCGCAAAGGCCGCCGGCCTCGCCGGCGCGATGATCATCAACAACGTCATCGCGCTCGCGTCCACGGTCGTGTTCGCGCGGGTGCTGGACGACTACGGGTCGCTCGCGGCACTGATCAGCTACTTCCTGATCCTGTCCGTGATCGGCCAGGCGATGCAGGTCGCGACCGCGCGCGAGGGAGTGCTGGGGCACCTGGGCACCGGCGAGGGGCTGATGGCCACGGTCAGGGGCTGGACCCGGTCGATGCTGATCTTCACCGCCGTGCTGACGGTCATCTCGTTCGTGCTCCGCGATCAGATCGCCTCAGCCGTGGGCGTCAGGCATGACACCTGGGCCGCGGCGATCGGGCTGCCGGCCGGATGCCTGTGGCTCGAGCTCTCGCTGCTGCGCGGGGTCCTGCAGGGTGTGGGCGACTACAAGGGGGTCGGCCTCAGCCTGATCGGCGAGCAGGGGGCGCGCCTCGTGCTCGGCACCGCGCTGGCCGTCGCCGGGCTCGGCGTCACCGGCGCCTATCTGGGCACGCCGCTCTCGTTCCTGGTCATGTCGGCCTACTGCGCCCGCCGGCTGCAGCGCCGCGTCGCCCTCACCGCGGCCGAGCAGCCGGCCTCCGCGGTCCCCACCGAGACGATCAGCCTATGGCACCACGTCAAGCGCGCCTGGGCGCCGATCGCCGGGCTGATCGTGATCGCGGTGCTGCAGAACATCGACATCATCGCCGCCAAGCATCAGTTCTCCAAGGATCTGGCCAGCGCCTATGGGGCCACGGCGGTGGCCGCCAAGGTGCTGATCTGGGTGGCGATCGGAGCCGGCTTCTACCTCGTGCCCGAGGTCTCGCGGCGTCGCGCCGCTGGCGAGGACACGCGGCCGGTGCTCGGGGTGGCCCTCGGGATCGTGCTCGTCTGCGCGATCCCGGTCCTGCTCATCTTCGCCGTCGCGGCCAAGCCGCTGCTGCAGGCCGCGTTCGGGGCCAAGCGCACCTCCGCCTCGGATTCGCTGATCGTGCTCGGCGTCGCCTTCACGGTCTTGGCCGCCACGTATCTGGCCATCCAGTACATGCTCGCGCTCAAGCGCACATGGTTCCTGATCGTGATCGGCCTGGTGGCGATCGCGGAGCCGATCCTGCTGCTGCAGGCGCCCAAGAAAGCCGCCGGATTCGCCGCCGTCGTGCTGGCGATTCAGGCCGTCGGCGCGCTGGTGGCGTTCGCGTTCGCGCTCCGGCGAGGCAGCCCGCCGACACTCGAGGACACCGCCTCCGGGGCACCCGACGTGCTCCCGGCCGCGCGCGCATCCGCCGGAGTCGGCTCGCGCTGAGAGCAGTAGGCTCGCGGTGACAATCCCGCGATCTGGGAGGGGAAGATGTCGGTCATCAAGATCATCGAGCTCGTCGGGAGCTCGACGACGGGATCCGACGATGCGGTCAGAGCCGCGCTCAAGGATGCGCAGGCGACGCTCCGCCACATCAAGGCGGTCGACGTCGTGTCGGTGGGCCTGCGGGGCGACAACCTCGACGAGTGGCGAGCGCACGTGCGCGTCGCATTCCTGATCGAGCGCGTCATCGAGTAGGGCGCGTCACAGCGCGCTAGAACAGCCCCAGCTGTGCCGCCGGCCGCTCGGGGACCGAGACCGGCGGCTGCTCGGGCTGCTCGGGCTCGGCCTCCTCGGCCAGCGGCGCCTCGGGAGCCGGTGGCTGCTCGGGCTCGGCCTCCTCGGCCAGGGGCGCCTCGGGGGCCGGTGACTGCTCGGGGGCCGGTGGCTGCTCGGGAGGGCCGAGCTCCAGCAGCGCCGGCAGACGCTGGAAGTCGGCGCGCAACGTCTCGAGCATAGAGGGCGTGTACAGCGCCGCCGCCGGGTGATACAGCGGGAACAGGCGCACGGCCCGCGCGCCGATCACCCGGGCCTCGTCTTGCCCGTGGAGCCGCGAGATCCCGGTCGGGTCGCCCCTCAGCAGCTTGGTCGAGAAGTTCCCCAGGGTGCAGATCACAGTCGGCTCGATCAGCTGTACCTGCCGGCGCAGATAATCCTGGCAGGACTCGATCTCCCGCGGCTGCGGGTCGCGGTTGCCCGGCGGCCGGCACTTGAGGACGTTGGCGATGAACACGTCCCCGCGCTCGAGCCCGATCTCGCCGAGCAGCTTGTCGAGCAGCTTTCCGGCCTGCCCCACGAACGGCAGCCCCATCCGGTCCTCGTTGGCACCGGGTGCCTCGCCGATGAACATCAGCCCGGCGTCGGCGCTCCCGGCCCCGAAGACCACGGTCGTACGAGTCTGGTGCAGCGGGCACCGCGTGCACTCCTTGGCCTCGTCATACACCGCCTTCAACAGCTCTCGGCGCTCTGTGGCGGGGCTCACAGCAGGTGATGGTAACCAGGCCCGCCGACGGGGTATATGATTGGTCGAGAGGCCGTTATCACTAGGAGCGGACCTCGAAGCCAAACGTTGCACCAGTCTCAAGACCGACCGGTATCTCTGATGTGGGAACTGGAACGGAGCTCCTCCGACAAACCTGGGTGTTCGCTGCTCGCCGTAATCGGGCGGGGACGTCTCGGAACCGCAATCGCGGCCGCCTTGCGTGACGCGGGCTTCGACGTCCGCGGGCCGCTCGGTCGCAACGCCGACCCCGCGGGAGCTGATGCCATCCTGCTGTGCGTCCCGGACGGAGCGATCTCGGACGTGGCCGCGCAGATCCCGGCCGGACCGCTGCTGGGGCACTGCTCGGGCGCGACCGGGCTCGACGCCCTGGCGCCCCACGAGGCCTTCTCCCTGCACCCGCTGATGACCGTCACCGAGGCGGGCGCCGCGTTCGCAGGTGCCGGAGCCGCGATCGCCGGAACCAGCGACCGGGCCCTCGCGCTCGCGGGTGAGCTGGCCCGCGCGCTGGGGCTGATCGCGGTCGAGATCGCCGAGGCCGACCGCGCCGCGTACCACGCGGCGGCGTCGATTGCGTCGAACTTCCTGGTCACCCTCGAGGCCGCGGCGGAGCGGATCGCCGCCACCGCCGGCGCTGACCGCGCTCTGCTGGCGCCACTCGTGCGCGCGACGGTCGAGAACTGGGCCGCGATGGGACCGGAGCGCGCGTTGACCGGTCCGGTCGCGCGGGGCGACGAGGCGACGGTGGCCCGCCAGCGCGCGGCCGTGGTCGGCCGCGCGTCCGAGCTGCTGCCCTTGTTCGACGCGCTCGTCGAGGCCACCCGCACGCTGGCGCGGGAGGGCTCGGTGGCGCGCGAGGGCTCGGTGGCGCGCGAGGGCTCGGTGGCGCGCGAGGGCTCGATGGCGCGCGAGGGCGAGGGAGCGCCGGCATGAGGACGCTGCGCTCGATCGCCGAGCTGCGCGCTGCGCTGGCCGAGCCGCGGCGGTTCGGCGCGGAGATCGGCCTGGTGCCGACGATGGGAGCCTTCCACGAGGGCCATCTGTCGCTGATGCGGCATGCGCGCGAGGAGTGCGACACGGTGGTGGTGTCGCTGTTCGTGAACCCGACCCAGTTCAACGAGTCGAGCGATCTCAGCGCCTACCCGCGCGACGAGGCGGGCGACGCCGTGCTGGCGGCCGACGTGGGTGTCGACTTCCTGTTCGCGCCGCCGGTCGAGGAGCTCTATCCCACCGGGTTCGCCACCACCGTCTCGGTCAGCGCCATCACCGGCGAGCTCGAGGGCATCCACCGCGGCCGCGGTCACTTCGACGGCGTCACCACGATTGTGACCAAGCTGCTGAACATCGCCAGCCCCGATGTCGCCTACTTCGGCCAGAAGGACGCGCAGCAGGCGGTCGTGATCAAACGCCTCGTGCGCGACCTCGACATGCCGGTCCGGATCGCGATCTGCCCCACCGTCCGCGAGCCGGACGGGCTGGCCATGTCGAGCCGGAACCGGCACCTCGACCCGGCCGAGCGGTTCCGGGCCACCGCCCTGCACCGGGCGCTGCGGACCGCCGAGGCGGCCGTCGCCGCCGGCCTGCGCGACCCGGCCGTGGTGCAGACGCGAGCCCGCGCCGAGCTGACGTCCTCCCACGTCGAGCCCGAGTACCTCGAGCTCGTCCACGCAGACACCCTGGCGCCGGTGGCGACGATCGACGGCGACGTGCTCGCCGTGCTCGCGGCTTGGGTCGGGGACACACGACTCATCGACAACCACATGATCACCAAGAACGGGAGGCGCTGAGATGCAGCGCACGATGCTGAAGTCGAAGATCCACCGGGCCACCGTGAGCGACTGTGACCTTCACTACGTCGGCTCGATCACGATCGATCCCGACCTGCTCGAGGCCGCGGACATCCGCGAGTTCGAACAGGTAGCGGTCGTCGACGTCGACAATGGCGCGCGCTTCGAGACGTACACCATCGCCGGCGAACCCGGTTCAGGGAGCGTGAAGGTCAACGGCGCCGCGGCCCGGCTGGTCCATCGCGGCGACACGATCATCGTGATCTCCTACGCCGGCTACGACCCCGATGACCTGGAGCACTACAGCCCGCGCGTCGTCCACGTGGACGCGCAGAACCAGATCCTGAATGTCGACCAGGAGGTGGCGACCCTGCTCGGGGCGTCAACCTCCGCTTAGAGAGGACGATCTCAATGTCCGCAACCCCACGTGTCCCGGTCCCACCGACGCTACAGGCGCCGCTGCCGATGACTCTCCCCCGGCTGGCCGAGAAAAAGCGCCTCGGCGAGCCGATCGTGATGGTGACGGCCTACGACTACCCGTCCGCCCAGGTGGTTGAGGCCGCCGGCGTGGACATGGTGCTGGTGGGCGACTCTGGCGCGATGACGGTGCTGGGCTACCCGTCCACGGTGCCGGTCACGACCGACGAGATGCTGATGCTGGCCGGCGCCGTTCGCCGGGGCCTGCACACGCCGCTGATGGTCGGAGACCTGCCGTTCGGGTCCTACGAGGCCTCCAACGAGCAGGCGATCGCCACAGCGCAGCGATTCATCAAGGAGGTCGGCTGTGACGCCGTCAAGCTCGAGCGGGGCGGCACCAGCGTCGAGCGGGCGCGGGCGATCGTCGAGTCCGGGATCCCGGTGATGGGCCACGTCGGCCTGACTCCGCAGACCGCCACTGCGCTGGGCGGCTACCGCGCCCAGGGCCGGACCGCAGGCCGCGCTCTGTCTGTGGCCCGCGACGCGATCGCGCTGCAGGAGGCCGGGTGCTTCTCGATCGTCTTCGAGGCGATCCCGGCCGACGTCACCGACGTGCTGATGGAGCGGTTGGAGATCCCCGTGATCGGGATCGGCGCCGGACCGGGCGCTGATGGCCAGGTGCTGGTGTTCCACGACCTGCTCGGCATCTACGACGGGCACGCTCCGCGGTTCGCCAAGCACTACGCCGACCTCAGGGCGGAGATGGTGGCCGGAGTCGCCGAGTACGCCGCGGAGGTCCGCTCGCGGGCATTCCCCGCCCCTGAGCATGCCTACTCGATCGACGACGAGGAGCTGCTGGCGTTCGTCGAGGCGCTCGGGTAGGAGCGGAAACCGGGCACCCGGTGCTCTGAGAGCCGGAGCTTCGATCGCTCCGGCTCCGTGAATCGGAGCGTTGATCGCTCCGACTAATACCATGCCTGCGGATGCCGCGACTCTCGCAGGTCTTCGCCGTCAGGGATCGCGCCTACTTCGGGCTGTTCGAGGAAGCCGGCCAGAACATCCTGCAGGCGTGCGATCTCCTGGACCGCATGCTTAGCAACTACCCGGACAGCAAGGACCTGGCCCGGGAGATCCTGATCTGCGAGCAGGAGGGCGACCGGATCACGCACGACATCATCGACCGGCTCAACCACACGTTCGTGACGCCGATCGAGCGCGAGGACATCCTTGCACTGGCCTCGGCGCTGGACGACATCGTCGACTACACCGAGGAGGTCGCGGACTACCTCGGCCTGTACAAGATCGAGGCGCCGATGGACCAGGCGATCAAGCTCGCGCATGTGCTGGTGGCGGCGGCGCGCCAGGTGTCGGAGGCGATCCCCAGGCTGCGCGGCTTCCGCGACATCTCCCACTACACCGTGGAGATCAACCGGCTCGAGAACGAGGGCGACCGGATCACGCGTGAGGCCGTCGCCTCGCTGTTCGACACCGGCATCGACCCGATGGTGGTGATCCGCTGGAAGGACCTGTTCGAGCGACTCGAGCAGGCCATCGACGCGGCCGAGCGGGTGGCGAACATCCTCGAGGGGATCGTGATCAAGAATTCGTGAGCCCATCACTGCACCTCGGAGCGCACCCTGAGCTTCGTTCGAGGTGCGCGTCGAGGCGCAGCTGATGGGCTCTTGAGGCCGGTTGGCCCCAGCCGCGCGCCGGGGTTACGGGCGGTGGCGCTTGCTTACGGTCCGCTCCCTGAGGGTCCTCTCTCTCCTGGTCCTCCCGGAGCGGGTCTGCTGCTGGAGCTCGATCGCGGAGTTGACCAGTCGCTGCGAGTCGACGATGGCCTGCTCGGAGCTATGGCGCAGGGCCACGATGCGATCGGAGCGAGCGTCGTTGTGGTGCCGGCGCTTGGCCTCGTACATGGCCACGTCGGCCGCTTGGAGCAGGTGCTCGCCGCCTCCGTCCGCCGACATTGTCGCGATGCCGGCACTGAAGCCGAGCCGGCCGATGCCCGGGACGGTCAGGCCCGCCGCCGCGCGGACGCGATCCACGACGTGATGCGCGTCGGCCTCCGGCACCCCGGCCAGCGCGATCACGAACTCGTCGCCTCCAACCCGGCCGCAGATGTCGCTCGGGCGGACCCCGTAGGAGATCTCCCGCGCCAGTATCTTCAGTGCCTCGTCGCCGACCCGGTGGCCGAGGCTGTCGTTGACCTGCTTCAGCTTGTCGAAGTCGATCGCCACCACGCTCAGCGGCAGGCCGGCGCGCCGGCAGCGCGCGAGCTCATCGGCGAGCCGCTCGTGGAAGCCCCGGTAGTTGAGCAGGCCGGTCAGCAAGTCGGTGGTCGACGCGGCCCGCAGCAGCTCGACCTCGGCCCGC
>Ga0066790_10001218_pt1 | contig 10716 bp, 9 predicted proteins | sample OrgsoiDNA2013050_FD_70963 | JGI IMG/M metagenome (GOLD analysis project Ga0066790, IMG submission 70963) | Permafrost soil microbial communities from the Arctic, to analyse light accelerated degradation of dissolved organic matter (DOM) -... | ecosystem: Environmental > Terrestrial > Soil >...
CCGACGCTCATAGCCCCAAAAGTGCGATCCGGAACGACCCAATCCATATTGCACCTCGTCGCCGACGATCAAACTGCCGGCGGCGCGCAGCCGCGCCACTGCGGTGGCGAGCCAGATCGGCGGTGGATCATAGATGCCGCTGCTGGTCAGGGCGCTGTCGATAAAGAACGCGGCGGGAGCAAAGCCGCGCGCCGCCAAAGTGCGAACCGCGATCTCCGCGTCGTCGGCGACTGCGGCAAGGTCTGCGGCATCCATGGAATCGCTCGCCGTCAACGCCGCGGGCGGTGGCGCCAAGGTCACTACCCGGGGATCCTGGGGCTGCCCCGCCCCAGGCGTGAACGCCGCTACGGCATCGGTAATTCCGTGGTAGGCATGCGCCATGATCATGGCGCCCTGATGACCGGTGGCGAACTGCGCCATGCGCCATGCAACGTCGTTGGCCTCGCTGCCCGAATTGACGAAGATGCAGGCATCGAGATGGGTCGGACACCGCGCGGTGAGTTCCTCGGCATAATCGAGAATCGTCTCGTGCAAGTATCGGGTATGCGTCGCCAGTATCGCTGTCTGGCGTTGGATGGCGCGCACCACGGTCGGATGGCTGTGGCCGACGTGCGGAACGTTGTTGTACACATCGAGATACTTGCGCCCTTGCGGGTCAAATAGCCAAACCCCTTCGCCGCGCACGAGATGCAAGGGCTGCTCGTAGAACAATTCGGCGCCGGCGCCCATCAAGCGATGCCGGCGGCCCAAATCGACCGGAGCGTCATCCAATGCCGACGTGCCGGCAGCGTCGTGCCATTCCTGGGTCAATTGAGCGCGGCCCATTCCCAACAAGAGATCCAGCGAGCGGGCGGCGTAGCCTGCCGCGTGCTCGAGCACCCGTGCACCGCCACGATCATGTTGGCTGCGCCACGCATGCAGCAAAATGGTGACGGCATGCCGGGCCGTGACGAGGTCGAAAAGCACCGCGACCTCGGCCGGCTCGACAGGTTGGACGAGTGTGTAGCCTTCGAGAATGGCCGCCAACTCATCGGGTGTGGTCAATCCTTCTGTCAGCAGCTCGGACATGGCCACCGCCGGCTCCAGGATCAGCGGCGCATGAATCATGTCTCCGAAATCCAGGACCCCGCACACGGCACCAGCCGCGGAATCTACGAGCAAGTTATGGGCGTGACAATCACCGTGAATCGCCTGGGCACGCAGTCCGCGCAGTGCAGGCAGTCGCTCCTGCAACGCGCCGAAGACTTGCTCGACACCACGCTTGACGCTGGGCGCATCGATATATGCGGCATATTCGATGAGTTCTGGCAGGCGGCGGACGTCCCAAGCGATGCGCTGCGCCAATGCCGGGTGGAAGAAACCGTGCAACGCCCGGCCGAGTCGAGCCAGGATGCTTCCGACGTTCATCAGCAGCGGCGTCTCAGGAGCGATCTGCGCCAGCAACTGTCCCGGAATATATCCCATGAGACACGTCGCGTAAGTGATACCGTCCCGCTCGACGCTGCCCAAATCCGCGCCCGTTTGCGTCGCAAAAATTCGCGGCACCGGCAGCGTTGGATCAGCTTCCGCCAAGTGGCGTAGTACGCGGACTTGGCAGTCCGTCGTTTGCGGATCGGCGGCGCCGTCCACGATCTTCAATACATAGTCGCGAGCATCGGCGGTGCGAACATGAAAATTGCAGTCACGTTCGCCCGATAGTGGCCGCAGTGAAACGGCCAAGCCGTACACATCGCGTGCTATCCGCTCGGCTTCGGCAATCCCGAAAACCGGCGGAGCGCTACGCAAGGCCAGCAAGTCGCGCCGCAACCTACAATTGCTTCAATACATAATCGCCTGCGGAAACCTTGAATTCACCGGGAGCCTCGACATTGAGATGCGTCGCGACGCCGTCTTTAACAATGATTGCAAACCGCTGTCCGCGAAGTCCCATGCCATACCCCGTGGCATCGAATTCGAGTCCTAGCGCCTTGGCGTATGCCGCGTTACCATCCGCCAGCATCAAAATCTTATCCCCGACCCCGGCCAATTTGCCCCACGCATGCATCACGAACACGTCGTTCACCGCTGTGCATGCAATGCTGTCCACACCCTTTTTCTTGATCTCATCGGCGTGTTCGATAAAACCCGGCAAGTGCTTGGCATCGCACGTCGGAGTGAAAGCGCCCGGCACCGAGAAAAGAACGACAGTCTTGCCGTTGAACAACTCCTCGGTGGTGATTTTCTTCGGACCATCGGTGGTCATACGGGTAAATGTGCCCTGAGGCATCTTATCGCCGGCTTTTATGGTCATCGTTTTCGCTCCGTTTCCAGTTCAAGTAAAAAGGCGGCCGGGAGGCCGCCAATCCGCACCATCGAGTAATTAGGACTTACGAGCCGAGCTTGTCGGAATACAGTTCCCACAGCCGGAGCACTCGTGGGCTGATTGCCGGCACGGTCTTCACGCCGGAAAAAGCTTTCTTGGCGTCTGCATTGTTCTTGAGCTGAACCTCTGAGCGGCCCAGATACACATAGGCTTCGTCCAGATGCTTGATCTGGCCCTTCTGAAGACCGCTATTGATGGCCGTTACCGCATTCTGGTAATCGCCGGCGCCGAAGTAGACTTCGCCCATCTTCACATCGGGTTCGCCCGCCGCGCTCTTGGTCGCTTCCGCGGCTTCCTGAGCTTCACCTTTCTTGTCGGACTCCGCGCGCGGCCTCAATGAACCGAGCAGACGCGTGGTGCGATCCTTATCCTTCTGATCCGTGTAAAGTCCCGCGGCCACACCTTTCTCGAGCACCATTTGCGCTTCGCCGGGCAGCGCAGCGTCGCCCAACAACTGGGCCATTTCCATGTAATCCGAGCCTTTGTCCATGGAATTCGTGTCGTACATCACCCGATAGATCATCAACAAATTGTGATCGTCCCGCTCGTCCTGGCGCTCGATGCGCAGCAGCGTGTTCCAATAATTGGTCTTGTTGGTGAGCTTGATGAGATCGATCAGCACCGTCGCCATGGTCGCGTTATCACTGGCATCCGACGCGCATTGCAGTTTGAACTGGTAGAGGGTTTCTTTCGGCGCTTCGCCTGCTTTCTTCGCATACGAAATCGCTTTGTCCGCCCATACGCTGGAATCCTTGCAGTCTTTCTGCAGGTAGTAGATCTGGGCCATCACCAACAGGTCGTCCCCATTGGCGTCGCCGGCATCGGCTACCTGCTTGCCATACTCCAACGCCTTAGGATATTGCTGGTTGCCGGCAGCCAAGCGAAACAACGTGCGCTTGGTCTTGGCCGCCTCATCGGGCGTGTACTGCCCGGTGGCCAGGGCTTGCTCGTAGTTTTCCTGCGCGTCTTTCAGCTTATTCAGACGAACATCGGCAAAGGCCTTGAAGTCGAAAATGGTCTTTTTATCGAATGCCGTCAGCGGCGATTTCTGTTCGGCGGCATCCAGGTTCTTCAGTGCCTCCTGCCACTGACCGGCCTGCAAGGCCTTCTGTGCCGCGGTCATTTCCTTCGCAATGACGCGGCTGATCTCTGGGCCTTTTTTATCGGCCGCCAGCGAATTTTGCGTCGTCGCCACGATGCTCGCGGCGGCCAGCACCATGCCGAGAAGCACCTTGAGTCGAACGTTCTGGATGGAATGAGTCATGGCTAACCTCGCACCTAAATTTCGAATTTGTTTTGTAGCTTCAATCAAACAAAAGGCGCGTCAAAGGGCTGACGCGCCGTAATACCCGCCCGATCGTTTTAATTAGAACAAATCGTTATTGACGAATCCGATCTTTTTCAAGCCACGGCTCTGCAAGTCGGCCAAGGTTTGAGCAACCTTTTCATACTTGGCGAACTTATCGACCGTGATATGCACTTCCGGCTGCGGATCCTTCGACGCCTCTTGGCTGATATAGCCTTGCATCTGCGGGCGTTCCACCGGACTGCCGTTCCAAGTCAATGTGCCGTCGAAATCGATGGACAGGTTCACGATCTCCGGCGGCGGAGGCGGAACAAAGTTCGGCGGCGGCGGCAAGGGGTTGTCGATCTTTACCGCGTGCGTCACGGGGGGGAGCGAGATAATGAAAATGATCAGCAATACCAACATGACGTCGATCAACGGCGTCATATTGATGTCCGTAAACGACTGACCCTCGCTGCTGCCTACTGCCATCGCCATATCAATCGCTCCTAAGGTGTATCGCCGGGATGCAGCGGTGTGGTCAAAAACGCCACTTTACGAATGCCGATTTTCTGCGCGGCCACCAGCACCTGCCCGACGTACATGTAGCGCGCGTCGCTATCGCCGCGAATATGCACCTCGGGTTGCGGATCCGTGCGGGCAATATTCCTCAGGTTGGTCAGCAGTGCATCCGTATTCGGCAACAGCTTAGCGTTCCAATAAAGCTCACCCGATTTATCCACGGCGACTGTCACGTCCTCCGGTTTGGTCTGCGTCGGTAGGTTGCTGGCTTTCGGCAGATTCACCTTGTGCTCTTTCAACGCTACCGGAACCGTAATGATGAAGATGATCAGCAGCACCAACATGACGTCCACGAGGGGCGTCACGTTGATGTCCGAAAGCACCTCGCCTTCACCACTACCGCTTGCACTCATCGCCATGAGCGCAAACTCCTAGCGCGCGGCTGCGGGGCTGGGTTTAACCACCGCCGATGGAGCTCTCTCCATGCCCAAACCCATCTTCGCGCCCGAGATCAGATAGGCATGCAGTTCATGCGTGAAGTGGCTGACACCCTCTTGTAGGTTTTTATTGCGGCGCAACAGCAGGTTGTATCCCAACACCGCAGGGACGGCGACGAACAACCCGATGGCCGTCATGATCAAGGCCTCACCGACGGGTCCGGCCACTTTTTCGATCGAAGCCGATCCGGATGCGCTGATCGCGATCAACGCGTGGTAGATTCCCCACACCGTTCCGAACAGTCCGACGAACGGGGCGGTAGAGCCCACCGACGCGAGTACCGGCAAGCCGCCCTGCATGCGACCGGTGATGGTATCAGCCGTGCGCTGCAACGACTCGGTGATCCATTCGCTGGTGCCGATGGCGCCCGACAGACGCGCCTTGTTGACTTCGTGGTACTCATAGGCCTGCTTGCCGGTCTCGGCGAGCGCGCGAAACGGGTTGGACGTGCCTTTCAGCTTACCGAGCGCATCGGTCAGGCTTCCCGAGGACCAGAATTCCTTCTCGGCTTCGATTGCCTGCAATCGCTGCCGCCGCTGGTCGAAAAACTTCGTGATCATGATGAACCACGTAAGCAGCGACATGATGAGCAAAACGACGAGCGTCGACCTGGCGACCACGTCACCCTGCTGGATCAGGGCGCCAAGGCCAAACGGATTTTCAACTGTAGTCTCTGACATGGACCGATTTCCTCTACTTAGAGCAAGTTAAATTGACGAGTTAAACGATTCCGCTCCATGAGCAAGCCCTACTTATTAGTCAGCTTCCAAGAAATTGGGATCGAAACCGTTTTCTCCACCGGCTTGCCTTCTTCGGTCGCCGGCAACATGCGCTGCCCATGAACGGCCTTGAGACACGCTTCATCGAGCCGCGGGAAACCCGAACTGCCTTGAATGACTTCGGACGATACGTGCCCGTCGATGGCCACCGTCATCGTCACCACGCATCGCCCTTCTTCGTTGGCGCGCTTCGACGCGTCGGGGTAGTACTCCTCACCGATCTTCAGCGGATGCTTAGGATCCACTCGCGGCGGAGTGCCGGGCTTGGGCGCCGGCGCTGTTGCCTGCACCGGGGCGGGAGCGGGCTGCGCGACCTGGGTGATTTGGGTAATCGCCGTCGACTGTTCCTGGGGAGCTTGAATGTCGACGAATTCAGGGGGGGGAACGTAGGGCTTGATTTCTTCGAGCTTGGGCGGCGGCGGTGGCGGCTTGTCGACGTCTTTGGGTTTGTCGATCTGGGCGATCTCCACCGGCGGGATGATCGTCTGTACCAGACGGCTCGCCAAACCAGTATAAAATGCCCAACCAACGATCACATGCACAATAATAACTACAAGAAGTGCGAGGCCTCTCCTGCCTGAAAACAATGATGGCTCTTCGTATCTGTACATAAGTCTCGTTGCGACCCTACCCGGACGATTTCTCTCAGTGCACTGTGCGCGCGCATCCGAAGCTCTCCGCTGCGCACTTTTGGTACACCTGTATTGCGCGCTCCGACGAGACGTCCGCAATCCATCGTCCACCAAACGTGTCCCTGCCTCAAATCCCTTCGTCCATTCCCTTCAGCGAGTAAAGAGACTGACACATATCCCGCCCGAACTGCAAGCACGACTTGACTTACTCCAAGTCAGTTACAGCACCGAAAGAAGCGCTGCTAACCGACCGCGAATACTTTGCCAACGCACCGCGTCGTGCATAGGGCTTCGGCGGCGTCCAAGTCTTGCGGCGCACTCTAAGTTCGGCAGCGCTCACATGCAGCGTAATTTCTCGACGCTGTGCATCGATGGTGATCTCATCGCCCGTTTTGACCAAGGACAACGGCCCTCCGACCGCAGCCTCGGGCGCTACGTGTCCGACCACGAAACCGTGGCTGCCTCCGGAGAATCGCCCGTCGGTGATCAGCGCGACCTGGCTCCCCAGCCCTCTGCCGATGATGGCCCCCGTTGGGCTCAGCATCTCGCGCATCCCGGGGCCGCCTTTCGGCCCTTCGTAGCGGATCACGACCACGTCGCCCGACGTGACCTTGCCGCCCAAGATGCCCTGCAACGATTCTTCCTCTGAGTTGAATACCCGCGCGACGCCTTTGAAGCGCAGTCCTTCCTTCCCGGTAATTTTTGCAACCGCGCCCTCGGGCGCCAGATTGCCGTAGAGGATGACCAAGTGGCTCTCTTTCTTGATTGGATGCTTGAGCGGCCGGACGATTTCCTGACCCTCGGGGTAGGGTTCGACGTCGCGCAGATTTTCCGCCAGCGTCTTACCCGTGACGGTAAGGCAATCGCCATGCAGCAATCCTGCGTCGAGCAGAGTTCTCATCAACGGCCGTATGCCTCCGATAGCCACCAGCTCCGACATGGAATAGCGTCCGCTCGGGCGTAGATCCGCCAGTACGGGGACGCGCTTGCCGACGCGCGCGAAATCATCGAGCGTCAATTTGACATTGGCCGACGAGGCGATGGCCAGTAAGTGCAAGACGGCATTGGTCGAGCCGCCCAGGGCAATGCACACCGTAATCGCATTTTCGAACGCCTTGCGGGTCATGATCTGCCGCGGCCGCAGCCCCAGCTTAATGAGATTGACGACGGCGCCGCCGGCGCGAGAACAGTCGTCGCGCTTTTGACTCGAAATAGCGTCCTGAGCGGAGCTGTTGGGCAAGCTCATGCCCATGGCTTCGATGGCCGAAGCCATCGTATTTGCCGTGTACATCCCAGCGCAGGATCCCGGACCCGGAATCGCGGTACGCTCGACGAACTTGAGCTGCTGTTCGGACACCGTGCCCTGCGCATAGCCACCCACCGCCTCGAATACCGACACGACGTCTCGTTTGTCGGTTCCCGGTCGAATCGTACCGCCGTAAACGAAAACGGCAGGTCGGTCGAGCCGCGCCAGCGCGATCAGGCAGCCCGGCATGTTCTTATCGCACCCGCCGAACGCGATGACGCCATCGAATCCTTGGGCGCCGACTACTGTCTCTATCGAATCGGCAATGACCTCGCGAGACACCAACGAGTATCGCATGCCGGGCGTACCCATCGAGATCCCGTCCGAAACCGTAATCGTCGAGAACGTCACCGCCTTCGCGCCGTGCGCCTCGACGCCGGCGGCGGCCAACCGCGCCAGCTCATCGATATGCATGTTGCAGGGCGTCAGATTGCTCCACGTGGAAGCAATGCCCACTTGTGGTTTGTTGAAGTCACCGTCGGAAAATCCCACCGCGTGCAGCATGGCGCGCGCCGGTGCCTGTTTAATCCCATCCACGACCACGCGCGAGTAACGACGGATATCAACCGGACTGGTTTTCTTTTTCATGATTTCCATCTGGAAGTTGTCGTGGAAACAATTGGGCGCCGAGCTTAAACATGCCCGTAGCGTTCGACAAGATAACGGTAGACACCGCGCACCGCTTGCGCTTCCGCGCCGACACCCCGGCCGGGCCGCTCCTTCGGGTTCCACGCAAAGAGATCGATGTGCAACCAGTTGGGGGTTTCGGTTACGAAGCGCTTCAGAAACAGCGCGCCGAAAATCGCGCCGGCGAAACCCGAGGCCGCCACATTGTTCAAATCCGCAACCTTGCTGCCGAGTTCATCGTCGTAGCCCGTCCACAGGGGCATGGGCCACAGCGGATCGTGCTCAACTGCCGCGATGCGCGCCAACTCGCCGACCATTGTCTCGTCGCTGCCGAACAAGGCGGGTAATTCGGGTCCAAGGGCCACGCGGGCCGCGCCGGTCATAGTGGCGAAATCAATGATGAGGTCGGGCCGCTCGGCATCGGCCAGAGCAAGTGCATCGCACAAGACCAAGCGACCTTCGGCATCGGTGTTGCCCACCTCGACCGTCAAACCCTTGTGCGTCGCGAGTACATCGCCGGGCCGGTAGGCGTTGCCGGCGATCGAGTTCTCCACCGCAGGAATCAGGACGCGCAACCGCGCGCGGATTTTTGCGCGCATGAGCATATTGGCGAGCGAAAGCGCCACCGCCGCACCGCCCATGTCCTTTTTCATCAGCGCCATGCCCGAACTCGGCTTGATGTCGAGGCCGCCGCTATCGAAGCACACGCCCTTACCAACCAGCGTCAAGCGCGGCAGAGCCGCCCCGCCGGGCGGCGACCAATGAATGTCGAGCAGCCGCGGCGCAGCAGCGCTGGCACGCCCCACGGCATGAATTGCAGGAAACTTGGCGGCAAGCAGGTCCTCGCCCACCCATTCTTGATAGTCGGCTTGGTGGCGTTCCGCAAGTTGCCGCGCCGCAGCCGCCAGTTCCGCCGGTCCCATATCGTTGGCGGGCGTATTGATGAGATCGCGCGCCATCTTCAGCGATTCAGCCGCGATCCCTACGAAGTTCTGATCCGCATTCGACGGCGGTTCCAAGCTCGCCGCGCGTTCCGATTTGCTCGGCCGATACCGTTCGAATCGGTAGGAGCCGTACACGAAACCCAAGCTCAACTGCGTCGCTTCGGCGTCGGTCCACTGCTGTGCCAGATGAAAACGGCGCGGCGGCAGACGTTCGGCGAATCCGGCCGCATGCCACAGCGACAACCCGCCGTGCCGTTTACCGAGGCCGCCCACCGCCATTTCCAAGGCGCCGCTCGCATCAGGCACCCACAGCACTCGATGTTTTTCACCCTTGAAGTTGTGCTCGCTCAACCATGACTTGATGAACGCCGGTCGCGTCGTGCGCCACGCATCGATCTCATCGTCATACAGCAACCACAGAGGAACTGAACTGATGAGGTCGGCGGTCATTAATGGCAAGCCTCGAAGTACGGCCTGGTAAAGTATAGCAAGGGCCGGTGCAGGCCTTGCATGATAAGAGATTCTGTGTTGCTATTTGCGGCTAGTTGACAGGGCGCTGCACTATTCTCAAACGGACCCCGCTCAGGCTGCAAAAGTCCTAGAGGCGGGGTTTTGCATTTTACGGTCTGCGATTTCATTAAAATGTTTGAAACCGGGTTACAGGAGCACCACATGCGTTTGTATTCGCAAAAAGACGTCGATAAGAAAGCACTGCGAGGGGCACGCATCGCGGTTCTCGGGTATGGAAGCCAAGGTCGGGCGCACGCGCTCAATTTGCACGACAGCGGCTTCGATGTCGTCGTCGGCGTTCGCAAAGGAGACAGCTGGAATAAGGCAAAAAAGGATGGCCTGAAAGTCATGGAACCCAAGGCGGCGGTCAAGGGCGCGCAGTTGGTTGCCATGCTGGTTCCCGACATGACGCAGAAGGCGTTGTACGACCAACTCAAGGCGGACTTCGAGCCCGGTGCCGCGTTGCTGTTCGCTCACGGCTTCAATGTGCACTTCAAGCAGATCAAGCCGCGCAAGGATTTAGACGTGGTACTGATCGCTCCCAAAGGTCCTGGTGATTTGGTGCGCCGTCAGTACCAACAGGGACGCGGCGTTCCTTGCCTGATCGCGGTTGCGCAGAATCCGTCCAAGCATGCCAAAGCCAAGGCGCTGGCTTACGCCGATGGTATCGGCGGCACGCGCGGCGGCGTGCTGGAGACGACGTTCGCTGAGGAAACCGAAACGGATTTGTTCGGCGAGCAGGCCGTGCTGTGCGGCGGCGCCACGGAACTCGTCGTCAAAGGCTACGAAACCCTGGTCGAAGCGGGATACCAACCGGCGGTCGCTTACTATGAGTGCTTGCACGAACTGAAGCTGATCGTCGACCTATTGCACGAGGGCGGCATCACCAAGATGCACCGCTTCATCAGCGAGACGGCCAAGTACGGCGATCTGACGCGCGGACCGCGCATCGTCAACAAGGGCACCAAAAAGGAAATGAAAAAGATCTTGGGCGAGATTCAACAGGGCAAATTCGCTCGTCAATGGATTTCGGAAACCAAGACGGGCCGGCGCAAGTATTCCAAACTGCTCAAGGCCGACCTCTCGCATTCCATCGAAAAAGTCGGCGCGAAGCTGCGTGCCCGCATGCCCTGGTTGGAATCCGGTAAAGCGTAGCGGCGCGTCATGAGCGCTCGCACACTATTCGACAAGGTCTGGGCCGCACACCAAGTGGTGCCGGAAACGGCCGACGCGCCGGCCGTTCTCTATATC
>Ga0066790_10001220_pt1 | contig 10712 bp, 8 predicted proteins | sample OrgsoiDNA2013050_FD_70963 | JGI IMG/M metagenome (GOLD analysis project Ga0066790, IMG submission 70963) | Permafrost soil microbial communities from the Arctic, to analyse light accelerated degradation of dissolved organic matter (DOM) -... | ecosystem: Environmental > Terrestrial > Soil >...
CGGCCGCTGGATCACCGTCTACGCCAACGCCGACCACGCCTGGATGACGGTGGCGGGCTGGCGCTTCGACACGGTCGCCCTGGCCTCCGGCGGAACCCGGTGGTCGCAGTCGACGGCCGACCCCTCGGGGTTTGTGGTCCGCCATCCGCCGGGGCTGTAGGCCGGCGCCCCGCCACCTTTCACCCAGCCGCGGTCGCCGTCGAATCCGGCGCGCGGGCCGGGGTCGCGCTCGAGCTTCCGAGCATGCGTGTGGCCAGGAGGCCGACGGCCGGGATGGCCACGATCGCGATCATGGCCAGGAACCACACCTGCCCGGCGTCGGTGCCCTCTCCGAGCGCGTGGCCGAGGCCGGCGAGCCAGGCCAGGGCAGTGAAGCGATGGAGCTTGCGCCACCGGCTCACCCCGATGTTGCGCCGGGCGTAGTACGACAGGCCGAGCAGGATCATGCTCCAGCCGCTGACGATCCCGAGCGTCGTCCAGGCGGACTTGTAGCTACTCGCGAATGGGATCGCGATGTCGGCGATCGAGGGATTCAGGAACTTGTCGCCCAGCAGCGTGACCGCGTGGATCACGATCGCGACCATCGTCGAGAGCGAGAGAATCTCATGGGTGACGCGGAGGTCGGGTCCGCGGCGCTTGAGCAGCTTGGTGCTCATCAGGAGCCCCAGCGAGACGGCGAGGCTGGCGAGGATCAGCGCGGCGAAGCCCGCGGCGCGGCTGGTGATCCAGAACAGGTGTGGCGTCGGGTCGGTGGTCATGGACACAGGATCGGGGCGGCGCCCTAGAACTGCGTATGGGATGTGTAAGGCGGGCGTAGGAAAGGGCGGCTCGGGCTGTGGCTTTATGTCGCTCTTGCGCGTTTCTCACGCAGGCGGAGTGGGATGTGCATGGGCCACCCGGCCCATCCGTAGTCCGACAAGAAGGAGTGCGATGCGAAATCGCAGGTACCTCCTGGCGCTGGCCCTGACGACCGGCGCCATCGCTGCGGGGGCGGGAGTGGCGGCAGCAGCAGGCGGATCGACGGCGACGACGTCAGCGGCGAAACCCGCGACGACGACGACGACGCCGACCGCCAGCACGCCGTCCCAGACGACGCCGAGCCGTGCCCCGAGCCCTGGGCATCACTGCCCGAACATGGGCTCGCGGACCACGTCCGGCTCGCCCGGCGCTGGTCCGGGTCCGGCTTACTGAGGACTCAGGTCCGACGAAGGCCGAACGCGGGCGCCAGGTCCCGCCTCGTTCACCGGGGCGGGACCTGGGCCGCTCGACGATCCGTCACCTCGAGGCGCCAGAATCGCGCCATGGGGCAGCTGGGAGGTCGCCCACAATCCGCACTGGACACTGCGGGCGGACGGAAGCGTGCAGCTCGGCAGCTGACGGCCGGCGGCCGCTAGCGGCCCGGATGGACCAGGTAGCCGGCGGCGGTCGCCGTTGCGCGGGGGCCAAAGCGATTGCCCTGCTGCACCGAGACCTGCTGGTAGCTGACGTTGAACGCCGAGCCTCCGAGCAGCAGGCCCGATGGTGTGGCCGCGCCCGACGAGGGACCTGCGCCCTGGTAGACGATGAAACGAGGTCCACCGGGCGAGAGCGTGATCGCGGTCCTGCCCCAATGACTGCTGACGATCGTTCCCGAACGGCCGGTGGTCGTCCTGGCCGAGGCGAGCCCGAACGACGCCCTGCCGAAGTCGGCCAGCGGCAGCGTCTGGCACGAATTGATGCTGATGCAGTCCGAAGGCGCCTCGACGATCCACTCGGCCGAGCTGACGTCGATCGCGCCGGCCCGGAGAGACTTGGTGAACGACCGGTGCGTGGTCGCGTCCTCGAGGCTCACGGTCACCTTGTGCCCGACCACGGTGACGCTTGCCGCCATCGTGTCGCCGGGCCTGACCCTGAGATTGATCGTCTCCGATGGAGCCGGCACAAGCTCATACCAAGCACTCGACAGCGCGCGGCCCGTCGAGCTGCAGTCGATCTCGGTCCCGATCTGCTCGAGCGCGTTCGAGCTCGGGCTGTAGCCGCCGAGCCCGACCCACTGGGCGGAGTAGGACGGACTCCCGGCCGCGCAGGACGCGGTCGGTTGCTTCCACGCGGCCTTGACCTGCCGGAACCGGACACCGGAGCGATGAACGGCGTATCCCGACCAGTTGGAGCTGATGCTGCTGTCAGCGAGAGCGCTCGGAGCGCCAGCGAGCAACATGGTGGTGGCGGCCAGCAGCGCCGCGGGAAGGGAGAAGCGCACTAAGGGACGTTTCGGTATCCGAGTAGAAAACTTGAGCGTCGCCCTTCAGGGGGACTTTCCGATGGACGCGGCGAGGATTGCCGATGCACGCCCGTGGCAGTCGTACATCGTGGCCTTGGTGCCACCTGTCGTGGTCAAGATTATGGGTCTGCAGGTCTGGGCCACGATGCTCATGGCGGCGCGGCTGCCCGAGCGCGTGTCGCCCGGGGCGCCGCCGCCCACGTTGCTGTCGGCCACGACCCACCGCAGGTGGCCAGAGGCGACCTCGGACGCGAGCCACGATGCGCTGACGGAGCTCTCGCGGCCGGAGAATCCCCCCAAGCCGGCCACGTTGGCGTGCGAGGACAGGATTGCCGCCGCAGCGCTGCTCTGGCTCGAGACCCCGATCGTGCCGCCGCCGTGGGCGTTCGCGTAACGGACCGCGGCGGTGAGCGTGGCGCTGCCAGAGCCAAGCCCTCCGGGCCCGCCGGCCGCGCCACCGGTCTGGGAGAGCCCGCCCGGCCCGCCCGGCCCGCCCGGCCCGCCGACACCCGCCCGACCGCCGAACCCGCCCGGCCCGCCGGGGCCGCCCGCGGACGCGCTGGCCGGCCCGCCGGTGGGGAAGGTGCCATTGGTGGCGTGGCCCAGCGTCTCAGCGGCCCAGGTCGCCGGGGCGGCCGTCAGCGCGGCCAGGCCGACGGCAACCAGGATCGCCCGATTCCGGGGCGAGAGCTTCAGCGCCAGCAGGACCGCACAACCGCCGGCGACCGCGATGGTCACCGGCACCGCCCACGACAGGGCGCCGTTCAGCTCGCCCAGAACGATGAGCTCGGTGAGCACTCCGGCGCCGATCGCCAGTGGCGCGATCACGCGCGCCGAGCGCTCCGTGGACAGCATCATCCCGGCGCCGGCGCCGATCAGGGCGGCCGTGAACGGAGCGAGCAGGGAGACGTAGTACGGATGGAAGATGCCGCGCGCGAAGCTGAACGCCACCGCCGAGGTCAGGAATGCGCCGCCGACCACCATCAGCCAGCCCGTGCGGGCGTCGCTGCGCCGCAGTCTCGAGGCGACCAGCACCGCGAGCCCGGAGATGAGCGCGAAGCCGATCAGCCAGCCGGCCTGATCGCCGAGGCCCTGCTGCAACAGGCGGAACGGCCCGGTCGCGCCGCCGAACATGGTGCCACCACCACCGAAGCCGCCGCCGCCGCCGAACGCCTGCGGTCCGCCCGACTGGCCGGCGATCCGCCCCAGGCCGTTGTAGCCGAAGATCAGCGAGAAGATGCTGTTGTCGCTGGTGCCCGATATCCACGGGCGGTCCGCTGCCGGCGTGAGGGCCACGAGCAGAGGCCAGGCACCCCCGACCACCACCATCGCCGCCGCCCCCGCGAGCAGCTGGCGCAGCGCCGCGATCCGTCCCCGCGGCGCCACCCACATCCAGGCCGCCGCGATCCCCGGGACGACCATCAGCGCGACGGCCATCTTGGTCTCGAAACCGAGTCCCACGGCGACGCCGCACAGGACCAGCCAGCGCGTGCGGCCGGTCTCGAGTCCGCGGACGGCGAACCACACCGCCGCGACTGTGCACAGCACGAGCAGCTCGTCGGGGTTGTTGTGGCGTGAGACCGCCACCGCGACCGGGGTCGTGGCGAGCGCGAGGCCGGCGACAAAGCCGGCGACGCGGCCGAAGCGCCGGCGCACGAGGTCGTAGGTCAGGCCAACGGCGGCTACCCCCATCAGCGCCTGCGGCACCAGCAGGCTGAGGGGGTGGAACCCGAACACACGGGCCGAGATGGCCTGAACCCAGAGGCTGAGCGGAGGCTTGTCTACCGTCATCAGCCCGCTCTTGTCGAGCGAGGCGAACAGGAAGTCGTGCCAGCTGGTCGTCATCGAGCGCACGGCGGCGCTGTAATACGTGTTCGCCCAGCCGTTGATGCTCAGGCTCCACAGGTTGAGAATCGCGGTCAGGCCGAGTAGGCCGATCAGCTCGGGCCGCGCCAGCACGCGCTGCAGGCGAGCGGGGAGGACGCGCGAGCGCCGCCGGGCGCCGTCACGCAGGCGCTCGGGCCAGGGCTGGGCATAGGGCATCGAGTCCGAGCTCATGAGCTGAGAATCCGGGCTCGAGGTGAGAGCAACGTAAGACGGCGGGCCACTGCGCGCGATGCCCGCATCGCTACGGCTGATCCGGCAGGCGGGTGGCCTCGGCGTAGGCTCCGGCGGCGGCGATCGCGCCGATCGTGCCGAGGGCCAGTCCTGCGAGCGTGCGGGTGAGAAGGGTCATCGTCCGGCCTCCTTGGGGTCGCCGTCCTATTGCGTCAGTGACGGCAGCATTGGCCAGGCGGCGAAGGTCCCGTGAAGACGTCGCTAAGACGTGTGTAGGAAGGCGTGAGGGCGGGCATGAGCCACCGAACCACCGAGGGACCATCCTCGTGATCGGCCGGCGAACGGAGACCTTGAGCGCGAAAGTGGACGCCGCTCGTGTGCAAGCGGACGCGCTCGCGTCCGCTACGCCTGGGCCGTGGTCGACTGGCGGCGGCCGGCGGAGATGGCCAGCACGAGGAGCACCGCCGTCGCCCCGGTCGCGAGCGCCAGCCGGTCCACGGCCAGCGCGAGCGGTGTGAGCAGCGCGAGCACGCAGATGCCCATGAGCGGGGGAAGCGGCCGCTCCCCGGTCACCGAGCGTTTGAACAGCGTCTGCCCGGCCAGGTAGATCGCGGGGCCGCCGAGCACCGTGGCCGCCACCGCGGTCGTCGCGGACCCCTCCGGATCGCTGATCGTCAGCCTGGTGCCGACTGCGACGACGATCACGCCCGCGACCATGACCGCGTGCGCGTACGCGTAGCCCGAGCGCCCCATGCGGGCTGTGGCGCTGGTGGCGAGCGCCATCGAGCGGGCAGCCTCCTCCGCGTGGTGCAGGAAGTAGATCGCCCACATCGACACCGTCCCGGCAAACCCGACCAGAAACGCCGTATCGACGGTCACGCGCTCGTGCTCGGCGCCGAATGTGGCACCGACGCGGAGGATCGATTCACCCAGCGCGATCAGCAGCACGAGCTGACAGCGCTCGGCCAGATGACCGCCGGCCAACGTCCACGACTCGATCGGCGTGCCCGGAATGCCGGGCAGGCGAAAACCGTGCAGCGGTGCGCCGAGGTCGAGGAGCAGCGCGCCGATCCACAAGAGCAGCCGGGTGTCTCCGTGGGCCAGTGCTCCGGCGATCCAGACCACGCCCGAGATGACCGACCAGGCCAGCAGCTGGGCGTAGTTGCGCCCCATCGTGCGGTCCTTCAGGGCCAACACCATGAACGCGCTGCGGATCACCTGGATCGAGACGTAGGCGGCGGCGAACGCCAGACCTCGCGACTCGAAGGCCTCCGGGATGGCGGACGACATCACCAGGCTGATGCCCATCAGCACGATCATCAGCAGCGCCACCCGCCAGCGATCCGGATCGATCCAGTTCGTGGCCCAAGCGGTGTAGTTCCATGCCCACCAAACCGCTGCAAACAGCACCAGCGCCTGCAGCGTGCCGCGTGCGCTCAGGTGGCGGCCGAGGAAATCCGACAGCTGCGTGATCGCGAACACGTACACGAGGTCGAAGAACAACTCCATGTTCGTGACCTGGGGTGCGGTGCCGTCGGTCCGCTCGCGCAGGACGGTTCGTGGGTTCACAGGCGGCGGTGGCGTGGGCGGTCAGGCGAGTGTCGGGAGGCAGGCATCGTTCGAGCGACGGTCCGTAGAGTACGAGTTCCCCCCGTACGAGTTTTCGGCGATCAGGAGACCGCATGTCAACGAACAGCTTCGACGCCAAGGCCTCGCTCGCCGTAGGCGATCGGTCCTACGAGATCTACCGGCTCGACGCGCTTCAGGAGCGGTTCGACGTCGCGCGTCTGCCCTTCTCGCTGAAGATCCTGCTCGAGAACCTGCTTCGCAACGAGGATGGTGAATCGATCCGCGTCAAGGACATCGAGGCGCTCGCGAGCTGGGACGCCAAGGCCGAACCCAGCGCCGAGATCGCGTTCACGCCGGCTCGCGTCGTGATGCAGGACTTCACCGGTGTCCCGGCCATCGTCGATCTGGCGGCGATGCGGGATGCGATGGGCGACATGGGTGGCGACGCCAACAAGATCAACCCGCTCGTTCCGGCGGAGCTGGTGATCGACCACTCCGTGCAGGTCGACGTGTTCGGCACCCGGAACGCGTTCCAGCGCAACGCCGAGCTGGAGTTCGAACGCAATCAGGAGCGCTACGCGTTTCTGCGCTGGGGGCAGGGCGCGTTTGACAACTTTGCCGTCGTTCCGCCGGATACCGGGATCGTGCACCAGGTCAATCTCGAGTACCTGGCCAGAGTCGTGTTCGTCGACGACGAGCGCAACCTGGCCTACCCGGACACGCTGGTCGGCACCGACTCGCACACGACCATGATCAATGGCCTCGGTGTGCTCGGCTGGGGAGTCGGGGGCATCGAGGCCGAGGCGGCAATGCTCGGCCAGCCGATGTCGATGCTGATTCCGCAGGTGATCGGCTTCCGGCTCACCGGGGAACTCCCGGAGGGGGCGACGGCGACCGACCTCGTTTTGACCGTGACCGAGATGATGCGCCGGCACGGGGTGGTGGGCAAGTTCGTCGAGTTCTACGGGGCCGGACTCGCCGCGCTCCCGCTCGCCGACCGCGCCACGATCGGCAACATGTCGCCGGAGTTCGGCTCCACCTGCGCGATCTTCCCCATCGACGCCGAGACGCTGCGCTACCTCGAGTTCTCGGGCCGGCCCAAGCAGCTGATCGGCCTGGTCGAGGCGTACGCGAAGGAGCAGGGGCTGTGGCATGACGAGGACTCGGAGGAGCCGACGTTCACCGACCAGCTCGAGCTCGATCTGTCGACCGTGGTGCCGAGCATTGCGGGCCCCAAGCGCCCCCAGGATCGCGTTTCGCTCACCGATGCCCAGCAGGCCTTCCGGGGCGCGCTCGAGGGCTACCTGCCGGAGGCGTCAGACGAGGATGAGGCGCTCGAGGAGAGCTTCCCGGCCAGCGATCCCGTGTCAACTCACCACGCCAACGGTCTGGGACACGAGCCCGCCACCTCGGCCGGCGCAGCCCAGGTGGCCGAGCGCGGGGGCACACGGGTGCCGGTCACCCTGGCGGACGGGACCGAGACCGAGCTTGACCACGGCCACGTGGTGATCGCCGCGATCACCAGCTGTACCAACACCTCCAATCCCTCGGTCATGCTCGGCGCCGGCATCCTGGCCCGCAACGCCGTGCAGCGGGGCTTGCGGGTCAAGCCCTGGGTCAAGACCTCGCTCGCTCCGGGCTCCAAGGTGGTGACCGAGTATCTGGATCGCGCCGGCCTGACCGAGTACCTCGAAGCGCTCGGATTCAACCTCGTCGGCTATGGCTGCACGACCTGCATCGGCAACAGCGGACCGCTTCCGGAGGAGATCTCCGAGGTCGTGAGCGACTCCGATCTGGCCGTCGTGTCCGTGCTCTCGGGCAACCGGAACTTCGAAGGCCGGATCAACCCGGACGTGAAGATGAACTACCTCGCGTCGCCGCCGCTGTGCGTCGCCTACGCACTCGCCGGGACGATGGACGTGGATCTCTACGAGCAGCCGCTCGGCGAGGACGACCACGGAGAGGCGGTGTTCCTCAAGGACATCTGGCCGACCGCGGCCGAAGTCGCGGAGACCGTGCTCGATGCCGTGCAGTCGGACATGTTCCGCAAGAGCTACGCCGAGGTCTTCGATGGAGATGAGCGCTGGAACTCGCTCGAGGTGCCCACCGGCGACAGCTTCGCCTGGGATGAGGGGTCGACCTATGTGCGCCGGCCGCCGTTCTTCGAGGATCTTCCCGCCGAGCCCGAGCCGACCACCGACATCGAGGGCGCGCGGGTTCTCGCGGTGCTCGGTGACAGCGTGACCACGGACCACATCTCACCGGCCGGATCGATCAAGCGCGACAGTCCTGCGGGCGAGTACCTGATCGACCACGGCGTGGACCCCAAGGACTTCAACTCCTACGGCTCGCGTCGCGGCAATCACGAGGTGATGATGCGGGGCACGTTGGCCAACATCCGGTTGCGCAACCAGCTCGCGCCCGGCACCGAGGGTGGGGTCACAGTGTATCTGGGCGGCGGCGGCGACGGCGAGCAGATGTCCATCTACGACGCCTCGATGCGCTACCAGGAGGAGGGCACGCCACTGATCGTGCTGGCCGGCAAGGAGTACGGCTCGGGGTCGTCTCGAGACTGGGCCGCCAAGGGAACCCGGCTGCTGGGCGTGCGCGCGGTGATCGCGCAGAGCTTCGAGCGCATTCACCGCTCGAACCTCGTCGGGATGGGGGTGCTGCCGCTGCAGTTCAAGGACGGTGACTCCGCCGAGTCGCTCGGGCTCTCCGGCCACGAGACGTTCAGCGTCGCCGGGCTCGAGGGGGACTCGATCCCCCGAGAGGTGACCGTGAAGGCCGACGAGCAGGAGTTCGAGGTGACGGTGCGGATCGACACACCCAAGGAGCAGCGCTACTTCCGGCACGGCGGCATTCTCCGGTTCGTGCTGCGCGAGCTGCTGGCCGCGTAGCCCTCGGACCGATCACCCCGCGGGCACGAAGGGCGGCAATCGGGTGCTCCGCGTTAGGCTACGACTCGTGTCCGCTCCTGAGCTGCTTCACAGTCTGCTGACCTCCGCCGGGCCCTCCGGCCACGAAGCCGATCCGGCCCGCGTCTGGCGAGAGGCCTGCGCAGCGTTCGGCGCTGAGGTGAGCGCAGACCGGCTGGGCTCCTCCCGGGCCCGGGTCCCGGGGACGTCCGGTGCACCGACGCTCGCGGTCGTCGGCCACATCGACGAGATCGGTCTGCACGTCTCCCACATCGACGACGATGGCTTTCTGCTCTTCGGTGAGGTCGGGGGCTGGGACGCGATGGTGCTCGTCGGCCAGCGGGTGCGCCTGGCGACCCGGGAGGGACGCGTCGCGGGGGTGGTCGGCCGCAAGCCGATCCATCTGATGAAGGACGACGACCGGCGCAAGGCGCCGGAGATCAAGGATCTGCACATCGACATCGGCGCCAAGGACGGCGACGACGCCAGATCGCGCGTGCGCATCGGCGACGTGGCGGTGATCGACGTCGAGCCACTCGAGATGCCCAACCGGCGTCTGGTGTCGCGAGCGCTCGACAACCGCGTCGGTTGTTACGTGGCGGCCGAGTCCGCCCGCCTGGTGGCCGAGGCAGGAGGCGCGCCGGGCGACCTGTTCGCGCTCGCGGTCGTTCAGGAGGAGACCACATTCGCCGGCTCGCGCACGAGCGCGTTTTCGCTCGATCCCGACGTCGCCATCGCCGTCGATCTCACCTTCGCCACGGATCAGCCCGGCATCGAGCTCGGTCCGATCACCAAGCACCCCCTCGGGTCGGGGCCGGTGATCGCGCGCGGAACGACGCTGCATCCGCACGTCTTCGAGCTTCTGCACGAGGCGGCCGTGGAGGAGGGAATCGAGTTCAGTATCGAGTCACGCGGCCGCGGCACCGGTACCGACGCCGACGCAATTCACCTCAGCCGAGCCGGGATCCCGACCGGGCTCGTCTCCGTGCCGGTCCGGTACATGCATTCGCCGGTCGAGATGGTCTCGCTCGACGATGTCGATGCGGCCGCCCGACTGATCGCGGCGTTCGCGCGGCGGCTCGAGCCCGGCCTCTCGTTCGAGCGCTGAGGCCCTCCCCCGAACGGTCGTCGTGCTGCTCCTGTTCGACATCGACGGGACGCTGGTGCGCGGGGCGGCCGTCGAGCACGCGGATGCTCTGCGCGCGGCGCTCCACGAGGTGCACCACATCGACACCCGCGCGGCCGGCGTGGTCGATCCGGCCGGGCGGACCGACGGCGAGATCGCGCGGATGATCCTGCTCGAGTGCGGCGTCTCCGCGCAGCGCATCGACGACCGCGCAGAGGAGGTCCGCGAGCAGTGCTGCCGCCTCTACAGCACGCTGTGCCCGGACGATCTCTCACACACGGTCGTGCCCGGGATACCGGAGCTGCTGACGTGGCTCTCAGACGAGGACGACGTGACGCTCGGCCTGCTGACCGGGAATTACGAAGGCGTCGCGCGATTGAAGCTCGGCCGGACCGTGATCAGCTCTCACTTCGCCTCCGCGCCGGGCGCGTTCGGCTCCGACGCCGAGGACCGAACCTCCCTGCCTCACATCGCGCGCCGGCGCGCGGGTGGACCCGGCGGCGCGTACCCGCGAGCCGGCACGATCGTGATCGGCGATACGCCGCGCGACATCGCCTGCGCCCGGGCTGACGATGTGCGCTGCGTGGCGGTCACCACCGGCCCGCACGGCGCGGACGAGCTGGCCGCTGCTGACGCGGTGGCGACCGACGCACAGGACCTGCGCCGGGTCCTCGTGTCTCTGCTGAACGCGTGAGGCCCTACTTCACCGGCACGGTCACGTCGCCCTGCTGCTGGAGCAGCTGGTCCCAGGTGTCGAACGACATGCAGAAGCGGCCGCCCT